>Ga0070696_100003432_pt1 | contig 10562 bp, 9 predicted proteins | sample KBSK1253metaG_FD_65474 | JGI IMG/M metagenome (GOLD analysis project Ga0070696, IMG submission 65474) | Corn, switchgrass and miscanthus rhizosphere microbial communities from Kellogg Biological Station, Michigan, USA - KBS K1-25-3 metaG | ecosystem: Host-associated > Plants > Roots >... | reverse complement strand
CGAGGCGCGCTTCCACGAGGAAAACGCGGAGCTGGCCGCGTTCCGCCGCAGCCTGGAAGGCCCCGCCGCGCCCGGCCTGGCGCCCTGGGACGTCGGCTATTACGCGGAAAAGCAGCGCGCCGCTCTGTACGATTTCGATGAAGAAGCGCTGCGGCCATTCTTTCCACTGGAACGCGTCGTCGAAGGAATGTTTGAAACAGTCCAGCGGCTTTATGGGATACGCGTCGTCGAGGAGTCCGGCGCGCCTGTGTGGCATGCGGAGGTCAAGTACTACGGAATCTACGATCCGGACGGAACCAGGCTGGGCGCCTTCTATGCCGACTGGTACCCGCGCGAAACCAAGCGAGGCGGGGCCTGGATGGACGCCTTCATCACCGGACTGCCTGAACGGGACGGCTTCAAACCGCACCTGGGGCTTATGTGCGGAAACCTGACGCCGCCTCTGGACGGCAAGCCTGCGCTGCTCACGCATCGCGATGTGCAGACCATCTTTCATGAGTTCGGACACCTTCTGCATCATTGCCTGAGCCGCGTGGAATTGCGCAGCCTCGCCGGAACCAGCGTTGCATGGGATTTCGTCGAGCTGCCTTCACAGATTATGGAAAACTGGTGCTGGGAGCGGGAGGCGCTCGACCTGTTCGCGCGTCATTACGAAACCGGCGCCGCCATCCCCGAAGATCTGTTTCAGAAAATGAACCGCGCGCGCAATTTCCGCAGCGCGAATGCCCAGATGCGCCAGTTGGGATTCGGCTTCGTGGATCTGGCCCTGCATATCGATTACTCGCCCGATCGGGATGGCGACCTGATGGCCTACAGCCGGAAGATCTTCCAGGAATTCTCCCCCGCCCCACTGCCGCCGGATCACGCCCTGATCGCCGCCTTCACGCATTTGTTCGCGAATCCGGTGGGTTACGGCGCCGGATATTATTCCTATAAATGGGCGGAGGTGCTCGACGCGGATGCCTTCACGCGTTTCCGGGAAAGCGGCATCTTCAGCCGCGAAGTGGGTCTCGAATTTCGTGAAAAGATTCTGGAGCGTGGCGATAGCGAAGACCCCGCGGAGCTCTATCGGACTTTCATGGGCCGCGATCCCGATTTCAATGCGCTGCTCGAAAGATCGGGCCTGCTGACCGAAACGCCGGTATGAGGCGGGGCGAGTTTTGTGCGGCTGCCATCGGCGCCGTGTTGGCCGCGTGCAGTTCGCCGCCGCCTCGGGAGCAGCCGCGTAGCGCTCCCGCCGCCGCTGTCATCAAACCCGCGGACCAAAGCCGCCACTTCCCGCTTGCCGCTCAGGTGCGCATAGATCTGGTCGATAATCATCTGCTCGGCAAAGATTTTCTGCCTGGAGGAAACGTGGCGGAGTATCGGCGCAAGGGCGGCACCTACCGCCAGTTCCTGGTACGCGGAAAGTCCCCGCAGGACGCAGCGCTTCTGATGTTCGAATTCAAGAATCATCTGCGCGATCCCAAATACCTGCCTCACATGGGCGGATATTTCGGCATGGATGGAGCAGAGCCCGTGTACTTGTTCCAGAAGGCCGATTTTCTGGCGGGATTTGTCGGGTTGCCGGAGAAGGAAGCCGATCCGCTGGCGCGGCAATTCGCGGCGCGGCTGAACTGAGCTATTCCCGCGCCACCCGTACCAGTTGTTTTCCCGTGTTTTCACCCTGTAACATTCCGATAAACGCTCGCGGCGCGCTCTCGATACCTTCGGTCGATTGCTCGCGATATTTGAGCTTCCCCGCGCTGAGCCACTCCACCATTTGCTTGAGCCCCTCGGCATAGCGCGGCGCGAACTGGAAGACGAGAAAACCTTCCGCGCGCGCCTGTTTGACGATGAGCTGCCACAGCAGCCGAGGTCCGGTCTCGGGCTTTTCGGCGTTGTACTGCGCAATCTGCCCGCAGACCACGATGCGTGCGCCGGTGTTGATCAATGGAAATACAGCATCGGTAATCGCGCCGCCCACATTGTCGAAGTACACGTCGATGCCGTTGGGGCAAAGCTCCTGAAGTTTCGACGAGTAATCCTCGGCGGCTTTATAGTTGAATGCGGCGTCGAAGCCCAGTTCATCGCGAAGCCACGCAACCTTTTGGTCGCTACCCGCAATGCCCACCACGCGGCAGCCCTTGATCCTGGCAATCTGACCCGCTATCGAACCAACCGCGCCGGCAGCGCTTGACACCACCACCGTTTCACCCTGCCGGAGTTTGCCGATCTCGAGCAGCCCGAAGTACGCCGTAAGTCCCGGCATTCCCAGCACGCCCAGCGCGGTCGAAATCGGGGCCACCGCGGGATCGATTTTGCGCACCCCAGTGCCATTCGAAATTGCGTATTCCTGCCAGCCGAAATAACCTTCGACGATATAGCCAACCTGGAATTGCGGATTCTGTGACGCCACGACTTTCCCCACCGCGCCGCCGCCCATCACTTCGCCGATCTGCACGGGGGGCGCGTAGGATTTCACGTCGTTCATTCGCCCGCGCATGTACGGATCGACCGAAAGGTAAAGCACGCGCACCAGGATCTCGCCCGCCTTCGGCGCCGGCACGGGCGATTCCACCAACTTGAAATCGGACTCTTTGGGCAGACCCTTGGGACGCGCGGCCAGCGTAATCTGTTTATTGATTTCCGGCATGTTTCGCCAGTTCCAGTCTGGCGATGGCCTCGCGATGCACTTCGTCGGGTCCGTCAGCGAGGCGTAGCGTGCGCGCGTTGGCCCATGCCGCGGCCAGGTCGAAGTCGCCCGACACACCCGCGCCGCCATGAGCCTGAACCGCGCGATCAAGCACCCGGAGCGCCAGGTTCGGGGCCACCACTTTAATCATCGCGATCTCCGCGCGAGCGGCTTTGTTGCCCAGGGTGTCCATCATCCATGCGGCTTTGAGCGTCAGCAACCGCGCCTGCTCGATCTCTATCCGCGAGTTGGCGATATCGGCGCGAATCGTTCCCTGCTCGGAAATCTTACGCCCGAAAGCCACGCGTGAATCCGCGCGGCGGCACATCGATTCCAGAGCGCGCTCCGCCACCCCGATCAACCGCATACAGTGATGGATGCGGCCCGGCCCGAGCCGTCCTTGCGCGATCTCGAAGCCGCGGCCTTCGCCGAGCAAAAGATTCGATGCCGGCACCCTCACGTTTTCGAAAAGAATTTCCCCGTGGCCGTGCGGCGCATGATCGTAGCCGTACACGGTCAACATGCGCTCGATTTTCACGCCCGGCGAATCCAGCGGCACCAGAATCATGGATTGCTGCTTGTGGCGCGGCGCCGCCGGGTCCGTCTTACCCATGAAGATCGAAATCCTGCAGCGTGGATCGCCGGCTCCCGAAGACCACCACTTGCGGCCGTTGATTACGTACTCGTCACCCTGGCGCACAATGCTCGAGCGGATGTTAGTGGCGTCCGACGATGCCACGTCGGGCTCCGTCATGCAAAAACACGACCGAATCTCACCCGCCAGCAACGGCTTGAGCCACTGGTCTTTTTGTCCCGCGGTGCCGTAACGCGCAAGCACTTCCATGTTGCCCGTGTCCGGAGCCGAGCAGTTGAATACTTCGGGCGCCATGGCGGAACGGCCCATGATCTCGCATAGCGGCGCATACTCCAGATTGCGGAGGCCCGCGCCGTATTCGTTGTCCGGCAGAAACAGATTCCAGAGCCCCAGTGCCCGCGCTTTAGGCTTCAGCTCCTCGATGATGGCAGTTGGCGTCCACCGGTCGCCGGCCGAGATCTGCCGATCGTACAGCTTCTCATTCGGGTAGATGTGCTCGATCATGAACGCGCGCAGGCGTGACTCGAGCTCTCGAACCTTGGCGGAGAATTCGAACTGCATAGGAATCTGCCACGATATCACGATCATGGCGCCCCAGATCGCGAAACCTCAAGGGAAGCCGCGATGATATTCTGGTGGGCTTGAAAATCGGAATCATCGGAGCGGGCGGCGCTGCTCGCACAATCCATCTGCCGGGATTTCAGTTGTGTCCGGGTGTGGAAGTGATCGCTGTTTGCGACGCGAATGCCGATGCGGCACGGGCATTGGGAATTTCACCCGTCTATACGGATTATCGCGACGTGCTGGATGGCGCTGAAATCGATGCGGTAGTAATCTCGACTCCAAATTTCCTGCACCGCGAGATTACGCTCGCCGCGCTTGCCGCCGGCAAGCATGTCCTGTGCGAGAAGCCGCTGGCGCTCAACCGGCACGAGGCCGGCGAAATGTTGAACGCTGCGGAACGAAGCCGTACCGTGCACATGACCGCATTCACTTATCGCTTCACGCCCGCCGTCCAGTACGCGAAACATTTAATCGACCAGGGCGAACTCGGGAAACTGCGGACGGTTCGCGCCGCATATCAGATGGCGCTTTCCACTCATCTGCTCGGGTGGCGCTCAACCAAACGCTTTGCCGGATCGGGCGTGCTGGCCGATATCGGCTCGCACCTCGTGCATCTGGTCGAGTTTCTGGCGGGCGATATCCGGGCGCTCACGGCGTCCGCGCAGCGCTTTCGAGAGGACCCGGCCTCGGATGTGGACGATTGGTTCGCATTTCTGACGGAGTTCGACGACGGAGCCCGCGGCACCATCGAAATCTCGCGTGTGGCGCCCGGACACGGCGCCGGTATCGGCGAGGACATGTTTATCGAGCTCGATGGCACGAATGGAAGCATTTCGTTCTCATTGCAAAATCCGTGGAGTTTGACCGGCGCTCTGGGCGAGGATGGCCGCAATCCTGAGGGGCCGATCCGTCATTACGATGTGCCCGAAGAGTTTCTCAAGCTTCCAGGGTCGCCTCGCGACATCCATGCGCATGACCGCCGATGGGGTTATCGCTACGATCAGGCGTTCCAATTTGTCGAGAGCGTGCGGCTTGGAGTGGCGCGGGCGCCGTCTTTCGTGGACGGCGTACGATGCCAGGCAGTGCTCGATGCGGCGATAGAATCCGCCCGCACCCGCGAATGGGTCGACATCCCATGATTCGCGGGTGGCGCCTGCTGCCGTGCGCGCTGCTGCTCGCGGCCTGCGGAGGCACCGGCTCCCGGCCATCACTCACCATCGCGATTAACGCCGGCGTGGAAGGCGACGCCCTGAAAGCTGCCGCCAATGAGTGGGCCGCGCACAACTCTACGCGCCTCGAGATTGTCGAACTGCCATACGCGAATCTATTCGAGAAAGAATTGCTCGATCTCACGAGCCGCACCGGCGCCTATGACGTCATCATGATGGACGACCCGTGGTTCCCGCGACTGGTCGAGAACGGCAGTCTCGCGCCGCTTGAGCGCCAGCCCGATGCGGATTTTCTGACGAGTTGTCTCGATGTCTGCCGCGAGCCGTACCGCACCGGAACGTATTACGCGCTGCCATACGTCGGCAACTCGCAGTTGTTCTTTTATCGCAAAGACCTGTTCGACAGGTACGGGCTCGCCGAACCCGCAACGTGGGACGATGTCCTGAACGCGGCACGCAAGATCGGCGCGGCGGAAAAGATGTATGGCTACGTGATGCGGGCCGCTCCAGGCAATGCGGCGGTGACGGATTTCATGCCACTCTACTGGGCGTTCGGCGCGGAAGTGTTCGATGCCTCGGGACGGCCTGCGCTCGCCACAACCGAAGCTTTCGATTCGCTGCGTTTCATGCTCGAACTAGGAAAGTATTCCCCGCCCGGATATACGGGCTTCAACGCCGACGAAGTGTCGGCGCACCTGCTGCAGTCCACCGCCGCCATGAGCATCAACTGGCCGGCCTGGATTGCCGCCATGGACGATCCGGCCCGCTCGAAAGCCGTCGGCAAGATCGCGTTTGCGCAAATGCCATCCGCGCGGCGCAAGGGTGTCGCCGAGTTGGGCGCATGGCTGCTAGCCATTCCAGCGGCGTCGAAGAACAGGGAACGTGCGGCCAACTTCCTGTTTTGGGCTACCGAGGCAGCGCAGTTGAAACAGGCCGCCCTGCGCGGCAATCCGCCTACCCGGCGCAGCGTATTTCTGGATCCGGCATTGCGCGCCCGGTTCCGCTCATTCCCCGCGCAACTGGCATCGCTCGAAACGGCGCGTCCGCGGCCGCGCACGCCGCATTGGAACGAGATCGAGAACGCGTTCGGTCTTTATCTTTCCCGGGCCAACGCAGGAAGCGTTTCACCCGAAGAAGCCATGCGGCGCGCTGAACGGGAAATCGCCGCTATCGTCCAACGTGGAAAATGACCCGTTCGCTACAGCGCACATGGCCGGGAGTTCCGTGGGTCGCGCCGGCGATTGCGCTGCTGCTGGCTTTATCGATTTACCCGCTGCTCTATGCAATCCAGGTCAGCTTCACCGGCCGCGCGGGCGAGTTTACGTTCAGCCATTACGTACGGCTCACTCAGGACAAGTTGTTCCTGCAAGCGCTCGGCCAGACGCTTCTGTATACCGCGGTGGCGCTCGCCATCGAATTCGTACTCGGCTTCGCGCTGGCCCTTCTGGTCGATTCGCTCCCCCGTGGCCGAGGATTTTTCCGCGCGGGTTTGCTTGCGCCCATGCTGCTTCCGCCCGTAGTGGTCGCCGTCATCTGGCGCCTGATATATAACCCGCAGTTCGGCGTGCTCAACGGAACTCTGCGAGCGATGGGCTTCAATCCCGACGCGCTCACCTGGACATCCGGGGAATCGAGCGCGATGGCTTCGGTGATCCTGGTGGACATCTGGGAGTGGACGCCGTTCCTGTTCCTGCTGCTGAGCGCGGGCTTGCAGGCGATCCCGCAGGAGCCGCTCGAAGCCGCCCGCATGGATGGCGCATCCTCCTGGCAGATTTTCCGCGATATTCTCCTGCCGCTATTGAAGCCGGTCATCCTGTTGGCGATCCTGCTGCGTGCCATGGATCTGATGCGCATCTTCGATCAGATATTCATCCTCACGCAGGGTGGGCCGGGTTTCGCGACCGAGACTATCAGCCTGTACATCTATCGAACCGCATTCCGCTTTTTCAACTTCGGCTATGCGGCCGCCATGTCGTTCCTCGGCCTGGCGCTGACCATCGTCTTCGCGCGATGGCTCATGCGTCTGATGAAGGTCGAGCGATGAAGGCGTTGATCAAATACGTGTTGGCGGCGTTGGCGCTCACCGCCGCGCTGGCGCCTGTCTATTGGCTCTTCACCATCTCCATCAAACGCGAGATCGACCAGTTCGCTTCACCTCCCCTGTGGTTTCATTTCCAGCCGACGTGGCGCCATTACGCGGCGTCGTTCAGCGACGGCAGCTTCGCGCGATACCTCTGGAACTCCGCGCTGGTGGCTTCCGTATCGACCCTGGCGGCGCTCGCGCTTGGCGTCCCCGCCGCTTACGGACTCGCGCGCCTGCGTTGGCCGGGCGGCTGGAGCGCCAAGATCGGTTTCTGGATTCTCTCGACGCGCATGCTGCCGCCCATTGTGACCATCGTGCCCTTATTCCTGATGATGCGATCGGCCGGACTGCTGAACTCGCGCGTTGGCCTGATCCTCATTTACACCGCGTTCAACCTGCCGTTTGTCGTGTGGATGATGCAAGGTTTTTTCCGCGAAGTTCCGCGAGAGCTCGAGGAAGCCGCGATGCTGGACGGCGATTCGCGCATGGGAGCTTTACTGCGCGTCATCCTGCCCGTCGTCCGGCCCGGCCTCGCCGCCACCGCGGTTTTTTGCGTGATCGTCGCCTGGAACGAGTTTCTGTTTGCCCTGATCATGACGCAAACCGGCGCATCCACAACACTGCCGGTAGGCATCGCTTCACGAGTCACGCAATATGAAATCAATTGGGGCGCCATGAGCGCCGCCGGCGTAGTGGCGATGGCGCCGGTGCTCATCTTTGCCGCCGCCGCACAGCGTTACCTCGTGCGCGGCCTTTCGCTGGGCGCGGTGAAGGGATAATGCTCGACCTTCGTGCGATCACCAAGCGCTTCGGGGCCATTACTGCGCTCGATAACGTGTCGCTCGCGGCGGCGGATGGAGAGTTCGTCGTCCTTCTGGGTCCCTCGGGCTGCGGAAAATCGACATTGCTTCGCATCGTGGCCGGGCTGGAAATTCCCGATGAAGGAACCATCGCGCTTGCCGGGCGCGACATCACGGACTTGGCGCCGCGTGAGCGGGATCTCGCCATGGTGTTTCAGAATTACGCCCTCTACCCCCACATGACCGTCGCGCAAAACATCGAATATCCGCTGAAGATCCGGCGGCGCGCGCCTCATCAGATTGCCGCGGAGGTCGCGGCCGTCGCCGAAAAGCTGGGCTTAAGCGGCCTGCTCGACCGCCTGCCCCGCGAGCTTTCCGGCGGCCAGCGCCAGCGTGTGGCTTTCGCGCGCGCCATCATCCGGCAGCCAAAAGCTTTTCTCATGGATGAACCGCTTTCGAATCTCGATGCCCAGCTTCGCATGGCGACGCGCGCGGAGCTGAAGCGCCTGCAACACGAATTGCGTATCGTCACGCTCTACGTAACGCACGACCAGGCGGAGGCCATGACGCTGGCGCACCGTATCGCCGTGATGCAGGCCGGGCGCATCGTGCAATGCGATACCCCGGCCAATATTTATCACCGCCCCTCGAGCACATTTGTCGCCGCCTTCGTCGGCAGCCCGCCCATGAATCTCATCGAGGGAGGTCTGGGAGCGCTGCCGCGTCCGGACGGTGCCACGACTCTCGGCGTTCGGCCCGAGGATGTTGAGATTTCCACCACCGAACAATCTGGCTGGCAACCCGCGTCCGTATACGTGGCGGAAGAAATGGGGAACGAAACCGTCGTGCGGGCCGCGGTTGGAAAAACATTCATCACCGCGCGCGTTTCTCCCGATACCCGGCTTCGCTTCGAAGATCGCGTCTGGCTTCGCCTGCGGCCCGGCAAGCTGCATTGGTTCGATGCCGGCGGGACAAGATTGCCGCTTACTGAATCGTGCTCCGGCCCTCGACTCCCAAGTCCGCCGGAATCACGTTCCGGTTGATGTGCTGATCGAGATTGATCACGTATGTCTCCTTGGCCTCGATCAGCACAGGGGAGTGCGTGGCGGCGATGATCCGAAAATTCTTCCGGTCCACCAGCTCCATCAGCATCTTGAGAATGCGGCGCTGATTGGAAGTGGAAAGCGCCATCTCCGGCTCGTCCAGCAGTAATATCGAGCCAGCCGGAAAACTCGGGAATGTTTCGCTGAACATCGACAGCATGACCTGGCCGTGACTGGCGATCTGCACGAACTCCTTCATCTCTGGCTGATTTTCGAACAGGTCCAGGTGCGTCCTTGGATTGTGCTGCTCGGCGTCGAACAGGAACACCTCGGCACTGTTGACGTTCCGGTCGTCCAGTTTGTAGATGTAACCGTCCACCTTCTCGCCGCGCATGGCATAGTAAATCGCGTGCAAAAGCGTCGATTTACCCGATCCGTTTTCACCTTGCAGCATGATCAGCGGATGCGAAAGATCCACAATCAGCGGCATGTGAAAGTTCAGGTTCACGAAAATCGGGTGAGCAAGTATCTTGAGATGCATGACTGGAGCCCTCAGGATACCCCACTTCGTTCCGTGCCGGCCTTGGAGACATAGCCCTTGAACTGCGCGCGCAGAACCTTCTTGTCGAATTTACCGACGCTGGTCTTCGGTACCGCTTCGCTGAAAATAATCTCATCCGGCAGCCACCACTTGGCGAAGCGCGGCTCCAGGTATTCCAGGATTTCCCGCGCGGTGATCATACTTCGAAACTGCGGCTTCGGCACTACGACCGCGATCGGCCGCTCGAGCCACGTGGGGTGCTCGATCGCGATCACCGCGGCCTCCAGCACTTTCGGGTGGCCCATGATGGCGTTTTCCAGATCGACGCTGGAAATCCATTCACCGCCGCTCTTGATCACGTCCTTGGCGCGATCGACGAGCTGAATATAACCCTCCTGGTCGATCGTCGCCACGTCGCCGGTGCGAAACCAGCCGTCCACGAAGGCCGCGGCCGAACGCGCGTCATTGTAGTAGCCGCTCGTCACCCATGGCCCGCGCACCTGTAATTCGCCCATCGTCACGCCGTCCCAGGGAATCTCCTGCCCCTTCTCATCCACCGCTCGTATGTCGATGCCCACCGACGGCAGCCCCTGTTTGGCCTGCACCGCGAAGCACTCGTCTTCCGCACGGCACGCCAGATAACTTTTTAAAGTCGAAACCGTGCCCACCGGCGTAGTCTCCGTCATGCCCCACAGTTGCCGCAATTCAATGCCGTGTTCCTTCTGATAAGTCTCGATCAGTTTCTTCGGAATCGCCGAGCCCGCGCCTATCGCGAGCCGCATGCTCGATACATCGAACTTCTCTTCCTGCAGCGCATTGTGCAGGCCGATCCAGATCGTCGGAACAGCGCCCATCAGGGTGACCCGCTCATCCTGGATCAACCGTGCGATGTCGCGCGGTTGCGGATGCTCGCCGGGCAACACGATCTTCGATCCCGTCATGACCGCGGCAAATGGCTTGCCCCATCCATTGGCGTGAAACATCGGCACCACCTGCAACACCACGTCCCGCTCACTGAGCGCGAATGTGTCCGCCAATGAAAACGCCATGCTGTGCAGAAATAATGCGCGATGACTGTACACGACGCCCTTCG
>Ga0070696_100003431_pt1 | contig 10564 bp, 9 predicted proteins | sample KBSK1253metaG_FD_65474 | JGI IMG/M metagenome (GOLD analysis project Ga0070696, IMG submission 65474) | Corn, switchgrass and miscanthus rhizosphere microbial communities from Kellogg Biological Station, Michigan, USA - KBS K1-25-3 metaG | ecosystem: Host-associated > Plants > Roots >... | reverse complement strand
GGCCTGCTATCCTCCGCACTCGCCGCACGGACCCGTGGTGTAGCGGCCCAACATGCCAGCCTGTCACGCTGGAGATCGCCGGTTCGAATCCGGTCGGGTCCGCCACCGAGCATCTTCCCTACGCCCCGTCCGCCCGCCCGGACGGGGCGTTCTTCATTCCCGTCGTGCATCCTTCGACCGGTGAACCGCCTGCCCCGCGCGGCCGCCATCGCCATCGTCGCCGTGATCCTGGGATCGGCGTTCGCGCTCGGGATGGCCGTCAACGGCCCGAAGCAGCCTGCGGCCAGCCCGGTCCCGTCGGTCTCGTCGTCGATCGGCTCGTCCCCGCGGCCGACGACGGGTGCCGCGAGTGCGTCGGCGCCCTCCGGAGGCCCCGCCGCCTCGTCGAGCGCGCCGCCGGCCGACTCGCCGATCGCCGACGTCCCGATCGTGCCGGTGGCCCAGTTCCGGACGGCCGCGACCGGCGTCGGCCGCGCCGACGTCCAGGCGGCGCTCGCGGGGACCGGCGCGTGGCAGGGGCTGGAGGTCGTGGCCGGCGAGGCCGATGCCGTGCTGAGCGGGCTGGGCGTCGAACGCCCGGCCGGCGATCCGAACCTGGTCCTCGCGCCGGATGCCGCAACCCTGGCCCGCGATCTGGCAGCGAACCGGAAGCGGCTCGGGATCCTGCGGGCGGATGCCGTCGGGCCGAGCGTGCGGGCGCTCGGGTGGGGCGGCCGCTTCCTGTTCGGCGTCGGCGCCGTCAAGTCGGCTGCCGATTGGGGGCTGACCGCTCGCCTGCCGCAGCGCAGCGACACGCCCGTGTTCGATCCTGCGGCGTCGTGGACCCTCGTCGCGGGCGGCGACATCATGCTGGACCGGGGCGTCGCCCAGACGTTGAAGATCAAGGGCAAGGGCGCGGACTTCCCGTTCGACGGCGGAACAGCCGAGATCACCGGTCACTGCAAGGACTGTTCGCCCCTCGGCTGGGACCTGCCGTACACGCGCCGGACCGGGAATGCGGGCGTCGTCCGCGCGCTCATCCACGGGGCGGACATCGCGATCGCGAACTTCGAGAACCCGGCGCCTGACGCCTTCCGCTACCACACGTCGGGGCTGCGGTTCTCGGCCGACCCGAAGCTGATCTCCGGGCTGGCCGACGCCGGCATCGACTGGGTCGGGCTCGCGAACAACCACATCGGCGACGCCGGGGGCATCGGGATCCTGCAGACGATCGCGAACCTCCGCGAGCACGGGATCCGGGCGAGCGGCGCGGGCAAGAACCTGGCCGCCGCCCGGACGCCGGCGATCCTGACCGCCGCCGGGGTCAAGGTCGCGTTCCTCGCCTACGACACGATCCGGAAGGACTACGGCGCCGGCCAGAACAAGGCGGGCAGCGCGCAGCTCACGGCGAAGACGGTCAAGGCCGACGTCGCGGCCGCCCGCAAGGGCGGCGCCAAGGTCGTGATCGTCTTCCCGCACTGGGGCGCCGAGTACGACCCCACGCCGTTCAAGGGCCAGCAGGGGCTGGCGCGGGCGGCGATCGATGCCGGCGCCGACATGGTCATCGGCAACCACGCCCACTGGGCAGGGGCGATGGAGGTCTACGACGGCCGGCCGATCTGGTACGCGCTCGGGAACTTCGTCTTCGACCAGACCTGGTCCGAGCCGACGATGGAGGGGATCACCCTGGAGCTGACGTTCCACGGCCCGACGCTGGTCCAGGCGCGAATGCGGCCGCACATCATCCTCGACAAGGCCCAGCCGAACTTCCTGGACCCGGCGGGCGACGGCCGCGTCGTGATGGGTCAGATCTTCGACGCCAGCAAGGGGTTGCTGCCCTGGTGAGGGCTCCGAGCCGCGGCCAACCGAGTCGAATATTCGCCGGAGGGCTCTTCGATGCCCTCCACCGCCGCTCGACCTTGCTGACGTGACCAAATTAGCCGCCGCGGGCTAACTGGACCCGGGAATTGCCCCAGTCGGGGGCGCAACCACATGATCGAGACCGCCTCCGAGTCTCCGGATGACTGAACGATCAGGACGGATTGAACGTGGGCGGATGGCGCCACCGCGTCGCGTGGCGCCGCCCGCTCAGGTGAGACCGGCGAAGAGATCACTCTCAGGCTTCTTGGTGTCGACGCGGGACTCGCGGAGGATGAACGCCTCCTTCGACCAGTGCTCCTTCCAGCCGTCCTCACCGAAGACCATGAAGCCGCTGTCCATCGCGATCTGGGTCACGTGCCGCTGGATCGCGCGCCACTTCCGGTCGATCGGGTCGCCGGAGATGTCGACCCAGGTCGTGATCGATTCGTCCGGCACGAGCATCTTGGCCGCGAACGCCTCGAACTCGCGGCGCTGCTCCTCGGTCGCGTCCTCCGGCGGCTCCCAGAAGGACGGCTTCCCGGCCTGCTTCATCGCGTCGCGCATCGCCTCGCGGACCGACGCCGGGATCGCCGTCTCGTAGAGCTTCGCCGGGGCCCACGGCCGCACGCCGTCGACGAACTGCTCCGGGTACCACGCCGGCTCGCCCGCGCGGGCATACGCCCGGACCGCCACGTCGTGAGTCCGGATGTGATCGGGGTGGCCGTACCCGCCGAAGCTGTTGTAGGTCGTGATCACGTCGGGCCGGTAGCGCCGGACGAGCCACGTCAGCCGCCCCGCCGCCTCGTCGACGTCGGCCTGCCAGAAGCTCCGCGGGTCGTGGTTCCCCTCGCGTCCCATCATGTCCGAGTCCCGGTAGCCGAGGTTCTCCCACTCGGTGACGCCGAGCTCCGCCATCGCCTCCTCGAGCTCGACGGCGCGGAGCTCCCCGAGCTTGCGGTGGTTGGCCGGCGTGTCCATCTCCTTGACGACGATCTCGCCCTGCTCGCCGCGGGTTCCGGTGACGAGGATCACCCGATGGCCATGGGCGACCGCCTTCGCCATCACGCCCCCGGTCGAAATCGTCTCGTCGTCCGGGTGGGCATGGACGGTCATCAGGGTCAGCCGATGCGGCTCGTCGGCGGGGCGGGGCTCGGGGTCGTGGGCGGGTGGGTTGGCGTCGTCGGTCATGACCGCATGATCGCATCGGACACCGCCAACCGCCGCCGGGCGCACTCCCTACCATCGACGCATGTCCAGCTCGCTGGCAACCGGACCGCTCGCGGGGATCCGCGTGGTCGATTGCTCGACGGTGCTCGCCGGACCGTACGCGACGATGCTCCTCGGCGATCTCGGCGCGGATGTCGTCAAGGTCGAGCCGCCCGACGGCGACGCCACGCGCGGCTGGGGCCCGCCATGGGTCGGTGACGACGCCGCGACGCGGACGGCGGCCTACGCCCTCGCGGTGAATCGCAACAAGCGCTCGATCCGGCTCGATCTTCGCGCCGACGCGGGTCGCGAGGTCCTCCGTCGCCTCCTCGAGACGGGCGACGTCCTCGTCGAAAACTTCCGGGCGGGCGGCCTGGAGCGGCTCGGGTTCGACGACGCGACGCTCGCCCGCCTCAACCCCGGCCTGATCCACCTCGCGATCACCGGCTACGGCCCCGACAGTCCGGACCCGGCGCGCCCCGGCTACGACTTCGTCATCCAGGCCGAGTCCGGGCTGATGTCGATCACGGGTCCGGCGGACGGCGAGCCCGGTGCCGGACCGCTCAAGGTCGGTGTCGCCATGGCCGACGTTCTGGCCGGCCTGAACGGGGCCGTCGCCATCCTCGCGGCGCTCGTGGCCCGGGAGCGGGCGGGGACGGCCGGGCAGCGCATCGACCTGTCGCTCCTCGGCTCGACCCTCGCCGCCCTGGTCAACCAGGCCCAGAACGCGTTCGTCGGCGGCGACTCGCCGGGCCGGCTGGGCAACGCCCACCCGAACATCGTCCCGTACGAGACCTTCGAGACCGCCGACGGGACGATCGCGGTGGCCGTCGGGAGCGAGCGGCAGTGGCCGCGCTTCTGTCGTGCGCTCGGGTTGCCGGCGCTCGCCGACGACCCGCGGTTCGCGACGAACGGGGATCGCGTCGAGCACCGATCGGAGTTGATCCCGACCCTCGCCGCTCGGTTCGCCGAACGCTCCGTCGGGGACTGGCTGGCGGCCCTCGATGCGGCGGAGATTCCCGCCGGCCCGATCAACGACGTCGCGGCTGCCTTCGCGTCGCCGTGGGCGACCGGGCGGACGGTCGAGCTCGTCCATCCGCGTCTGGGTCCCACCCGGCAGGTGGCGCCGCCGTTCACGCTCTCGTCGACGCCCGCCTCCGTCCGGACGCCGCCGCCGCTCCTCGGCGAGCAGACCGACGAGATCCTCCGCGAGGTGGGCTACGACGACGCGGTGATCGCGGACCTCCACTCTGAGGGCGTCGTCTGAGCCTCAGAGCTCCTGCCGCCGGAACGACAGCCAGGCAAACGATCCAGCGGCAGCGATGAAGACGATCGTCCCGACGAGCGGCGTCACGACGGTCGGCCCCGGGATTCCGAGCGCGAACGCCCGCGCTGGCCCACCCAGGCCGGTGGGCAGCCACGGGGCAAGGGCCGGGATCGCGCTGAGCGCTCCGATGACGATCAGGGCCACGATCCCGAGGCCCGCCGCGGCGACGCTGGATCGCGTCAACGTGCTGCCGACGAAGGTGATCGACGCCCAGCTCAACAGGAGGAGCCAATCCAGCGCACCGGCGACGAGGAACCCGGTGATCGGCAGCGGCTCGAAGAGGACGAGCGTGTAGAACCAGGCGCCGGCGAGCGCGACTGCCGTTCCTGCGGCGAGCGTCACGCCGATCGCGAGGAGCTTGGCGACGAGGAACCCGGCCCGCCCGACGGGCTTCGCCAGGATCAGCGCAGCCGTGCCCCGCTCCTTCTCGGTGGCGACGCTGCCCATCGCCAGGAGGATCGCCACGAGGGCTCCGAACTGGTTCAGGTTCTTGGCGAGCTGGTCCACCGCATCGGCGGCCGTCGGCGGTGGAAGCTGGATCGGGAGTTGATCGCCGGCGACGGCCTTCAGCAGCTCCGGCGTGAACCGTGTCAGGAGGGGCGAACCGAGGCCGACGAGGAGGAAGACGACCGAGACGAGCGGCAGCCGGAGAGTCCGCCATTGCTCGAGCAGCTCCTTTCGCAGGAGCGTGCCGGCCCCCGCCATCACGATCGCGTCTCTCGCGGCCTGATCCAGCCGCGGCCGTCGAGGTCGTCAGGGGTGGGCGGTCCGACGAGCTCGAGAAACACGTCCTCGAGCGTCGGTCGTGCGCGCTCGAAGGACGCAAGGCGGACGCCGGTCTCGACGACGATCGGCAGGATGGACCCGCTCGCCGAGGCTGCGTCCCGGACCGCGACCTTGACGAGCCCGCCCGGGTCGGTCGTGACCGAGGTCGCCCATGCCACCGCCCGGATCCGCTCGACCAGGATCTCGACCGCCCTGTCCTGGCCCGGCTCGGGCAGGAGACGAAGGATCGGCCGCGCGTGACGCTCCAGCAGGTCCTCGAGCGGCCCCTCGGTGACGAGCCGCCCGCGGTCGAGGATCGCGACGCGGTCGCACACCCGCTCGACGTCCGAGAGCACGTGGGTCGACAGCACGACCGTCGTCTCTCCGCGCAGCCGGGAGATCAACTCCAGCAGGTCGCGCCGGCCTTCCGGGTCGAGCGAGCTCACCGGCTCGTCGAGGAAGACGATCGCCGGCTCGTGGAGGAGGGCCTGAGCGATCCCCAGCCGCTGGCGCATCCCACCCGACCAGCCACCGATCCGGCGATGCGCCGCAGCCGCCAGGCCGGTTCGCTCGAGCATGTCGCCCACTCGGTCGCGGAGGTCGCTGCCCCCGAGACCGCTGAGCCGCCCCGCCAGCTCAAGGAGCTCGCGTCCTCGCATCCAGCCGTAGAAGCGGGGGTCCTGGTCCAGATAGCCGAGACGGCGGTGGAGGTCAGGCCGGTCGAGTCCGACCTCGATTCCGGCGACGGTCGCGGTGCCGGAGGACGCCGCGGCGAGACCCGTCAGGATCCGGATCGTCGTGGACTTGCCCGCCCCGTTCGGGCCGAGGAGGCCGAAGATCGAGCCGGTCGGAACGTCGAGATCGAGCCCGTCCAGCGCCAGGATCGTCCCGTACCGCTTTGTCAGGCCGCGGGCCACGATCGCGGGCACGGCGCTCGCCACGGTCACGCTTCCTCACGACCCGCGAGGAAGTACAGGATCGGCCCGAAGATGTTCAGGAAGACGATGACCAGCGCCCAGACGAGCTTGCTGCCGCCGCGAACGCGCCGCTCTTCCTTCTCCAGGTCGAAGAGCGCGGCGATCATCAGGCCCAGCTGGATGAGGAGGATCGGCAGCAGGAGTGCGAGGACCTGCTCCGTCTTGAGGTCGGCCACGGTTCGTCGACTCTAACGAACGTCCTGGTCCACCGCGCGTCCGGCGTCGGCACACCTGCACGGATGCATCGATCGAGCCCCGCCCGCCTGAGTGGCCGCGCTAGACTCGGCGGGCCGGCGACCTGCCCCCGATCCGGAGGACCCGATGACCGACGACCGCGAGCGCTGGGCGCTCATCCTCGGCGCCTCGAGCGGCATGGGCGAGGCGACGTCGCTCGCCCTCGCGGCGGCTGGCTACAAGATCGCGGGGATCCACCTCGACTTCCGGGCCGGCCTGACGCACGTCGAGGAGGTCAAGGCGGGCATCGCGAAAGCCGGCAGCGAGGCGCTGTTCATCAACATGAACGCCGCGGACGACGACAAGCGCGCCACCGCGATCGAGACGATCCGGGCGAGGTTCGAGGAGAGCCGCAAGGCCGGCCGTCATCCCTACGTTCGGGTCGTCATGCACTCCCTCGCCTTCGGCTCGCTGGTGCCGTTCCTGACGGACGACCCGAAGGAGGGCGTCGACCGCAAGAAGATGGAGATGACCCAGGACGTGATGGCGAACAGCCTCGTCTACTGGGTTCAGGACCTGATGCGGGCCGGATTCCTCGAGAAGGGCTCGAAGGTCTACGCGATGACATCGGAGGGGACCTCCCGCGTCGTCCCCTCCTACGGCGTCGTCTCGGGCGCCAAGGCTGCCCTCGAGTCCCACGTCCGCCAGCTGGCGATGGAGTTCGCCCGGCGCGGCGGCGGGATCGCCGTCAACTCGATCCGGGCCGGCGTCACGGACACGCCCGCACTCCGCAAGATCCCCGAGAACCAGCGAATGATCGACGTCACCCTCGCCCGCAACCCGCACGGGCGGATGACGACGCCGCAGGACGTCGCCGACGCAATCGTCACCCTCAGCGCGACCGACTCGGACTGGATCAGCGGCAACATCATCTCGGTCGACGGCGGCGAGTTCGTGACCGGCTAGTGGAGGACCCGGCGGGATGGCCGCGGTGAACGGTCGCGTCATCGTCGTCGGATCGGTGAACGTCGATCTCGTGGCGACCGTCGAGCGACTGCCGGCGGCCGGGGAGACCGTCACCGGAGCCACCTTCGCCCGCCATCCCGGTGGCAAGAGCGCCAACCAGGCAACCGCAGCGGCGCGTCTCGGGGCTCGAGTCGCGTTCGTGGGAGCCGTCGGCGACGATCCGCTGGCGGACGAGGCCCGGGACGCGCTCACGGCGGAGGGGGTCGACATCGCGCAGCTGGCCCGCGTTCCGGGCCCGACCGGGGTCGCCCTGATCGTCGTGGACGCCGCCGGTGAGAACCTCATCGCGGTCGCGTCCGGCGCGAACGCGGAACTGACCCCGGACGCCGTCAAGGCCGCCCTCGAGCGGCTCGCCCCGGGGCCTGGTGACGTCGTCGTCGTCGGCTGCGAGATCCCGGGACCCGCGGCGCGAGCGGCGCTCGAAACGGGGCGCCGGCGGGGCGCACGGACCGTCCTCAACCCGGCGCCGGCCACCGGCGTCGATCCCGCGATGCTCGCGGCCACGGACATCCTCGTGCCCAACGAGATCGAGCTAGCGCAGCTCGTGGGCGGGCGTCAGTCGCGCGACCTCCTGGACACCGGTGATGGGCTCGGCGTCGGGGTCGCGGTCGTCACGACCCTCGGGGCCGCGGGCGCGAGCGTCGCCCGTCGCGACGGACCGCCGGTCGCGATCTCCGCACCGCAACTGGAGCCGGTCGACACGGTCGGCGCGGGTGACACGTTCGTCGGCGCCCTCGCGGCGGACCTGGCGGCGGATCGGGACCTCGAGGAAGCGGCGCGCCGCGCCGTCGCCGCTGCGAGCCTCTCGACGATTCGTCCCGGCGCCCGCGGCGGCATGCCGACAACCGTCGAGCTCGAGGCGTTTCTGGCTCGTTCCTGACGTGGCGTCGAGCGCGGCCGCCGAACGTACGGGCGGACGTCGGACTTTCGGCATACGCCATGTCCTTGGAGCCTGACCGACACTCCACGTGAGGGCACCGCAGTGCTGCCCTCTGTATCGAGCGGGGTTCAGGAGACTCGATCCAGGATGACCGTCAACGCGGCCCGGCGGCCCCGCCGCCGAGCGGCAGCGCCTCCTCCGGAGCCCATCGTCGTTCCGGCCGAGTCGATCGCGATCGGGGAGATCGACCAGACGGTCTTCGACTGCCCCACCTGCGCCCGTCCCCTTGCGATGGGCACGCGTCGATGTCCCGGTTGTGGAACGCACCTCATCATCGGCGTGCCGATGTCCAAGGCATCGGTGATCGCCACGGGCGGGCTCGTCCTCGGCCTTCTCCTGGGCTGGGCGACCGGCGTCGTTTTCGGTCTCGTGAGCCGGCCGACTGTCGTCACTCCCGCTCCGGTCGTCGTCCCGAGCGTCGCTCCGGTCGGCGGTGGCTCCAGTGGCACCCTCGCCACGCCCGCGCCGATCCCGTCGGCTCCCGTGGGTCCCGGCGGCTGGACCGGCGGCATGCCGGCGATCGCACGCTCCGCCCTGACCCAGGCCGTGACGGTGAACGATCACTTCGCCGCGGCGTCTGCATCTCTCTCTGCCGCGCTTGCGGCGCCGTCGTTCGATCCCTCGGACGTCGCCCAGATCCTGCGGGCGATCTCCGCCGAGTCGGTCTACGGCGAGCAGCTGGCGGCCAAGGTCTCGAGCTGGACGGACTCCGCGGCGCTCGGCCAGCGGCTGAACGGCCTGTACGGCGCGATCCATGACACCGCCGGCGAGGGGCTGCTCGCCTCGGTCCGGAACGAGGCCGCCTACCGCCAGTCGGCGAAGACGATGATCACGCTCCTTGCAGGGCTGCGGTCCATCGATGCCGAGCTCCGGTCGCTGGCTGAGGCGAACGGTGTGACGCTTTCAGGCACCACCCCCTAGCCGGGATCGCTCCGTAGCGGCCTAGCGGCTGTCCCCGTAGCCGGTCAGCTCGACGTACGCTTCGCCACCGACCGGTTGCCCGTCGCGAGTGGCCAGAACCCGCTGCGATCCCTCCCAGTAGACGACGCCGGTCGTCGCCCGCGTGTCGAGCTCCTGGTCGGCCACCGTCGGGGCGAGATCGATCTCGAGGCGCTCGCGCGGGATCGTGATCCGCCACCCGGCCGGGTACTCCGTGCCGGTTCGCTCGCTGCGCCAGTGGCCGGTGACGTCCACGGTGAATGCGTCACGCGGCAGGTTGCGGGCCAGTCCCGCGGGTGGCACGAGCGTGCCGTAGACGAGCGCGTCCGAACCGTCCGCGTCACGGACCAGCGACAGCGTGAGGTCCCAGTTGTCCTCGAGATTGACCGCGAACCAGTCCCAGCCGCCGCCGCCGACCGAGATGAAGTCGCCCCACTGATGGTCGAACCAGGCTTCGCCGGTGACGCTGAGTGTCTCCTCGCCGACCGTGATCGTGCCCTGAGCATCCATCTTCGTCCGGGAGTAGTAGTAGGACGAGCCGCCGGCGCCGAAGTCGAGCCAGCCGATGTCGTTGTGGCGCGTCTCGGGCTTCGTCGCCTCGAGGCGCAGGTTGATGCCGAGCGCCGATGTCCCTGCAGCCAGTGCCTCCGTGCGGCTCAGGGCGGCCCTCAAGCGGTCCCGACCGTCGCCTCCGCTCATCGACCAGGCGCTGTCGCCGTCGCCCATCGAGAAGTCGAAACCCTGGCCGGCGGCCGGGCTCTGGTCCACCGCCGGCCCGATCACGGCGCGCTGGCTGAAGTGGAACTGCTCGGCCGACTCGTCGGTCACCGCCAGATGGGATGCCCAGCTGACCGGGAACGCCCCTCGCTCGGCCCGGAAGATCACGTCCTCGAAGCCGAACCGGCGCCCGTCCTCCGTCACGAGGTGACCCGTGTAGTACCACCACTCCGTGAGTCGGTGGTGTGGTGCATCGTCGCGCGGCAGGACGACCGGCTGGGGATCGATCGGCCGTGACGGCGCTGGCGTCAAGGCGGGCGGCAGTGGATGCGGCGCCGGGGCGTTCGCCAGGATCGGCATGCCCGGCGTCGCGCAGGCAGCGAGCAGTGGCCCGGCGGCCAGGGCGAGTGCGAGCACGCCCGCCATCCCCGCGGTCTCGATGCGCGGGACCCGTCGCAGCGCTGACGGCAGCCACCAGTTCCAATGGCCGAGGAGCCGCATCGTCGCCGGGACGAGCAGCGCGCGCACAACGGTCGCGTCCAGGGCCACGGCGATCGCCATCCCGATCCCGAGCGCCTTGATCAGGACGATGTCGGCGAAGGCGAACGACCCGGCGACGACGACGACGATCAGCGCCGCCGAGGTGACGATCCG
>Ga0070696_100003430_pt1 | contig 10567 bp, 8 predicted proteins | sample KBSK1253metaG_FD_65474 | JGI IMG/M metagenome (GOLD analysis project Ga0070696, IMG submission 65474) | Corn, switchgrass and miscanthus rhizosphere microbial communities from Kellogg Biological Station, Michigan, USA - KBS K1-25-3 metaG | ecosystem: Host-associated > Plants > Roots >... | reverse complement strand
AGCTGGCGTTGCGCCATTCATTGCGAATCATCGACAAATCCGAGTGACAGATCCCGCAGTTCTCGACGGTGACTTCGACTTCTTCGTCGCCAAGTTCACCGGCGTCAATGGTGCTCAGGGTGAGCGGCTGATCGGCTGCGGTGGCAACCCAACCGTGGATCTTTGACATGGGGGACTCCTGCAATGGGGAAGGAAACGGCAGCGCCCGGCCTTGACGTGGAATACGCTGTGCGGCAGCCATTGTCGCGCGTGTGGCGTGACATGCGCATCGGCGCATCGCGTTTGTTTTCCGTTCCTGCTCATGGAGGTTTCTCATGCAATATCGTCGCGTTGGCAACTCCGGCTTGCAGCTTTCTGCCTTGTCATTTGGTGCGTGGGTCACGTTTGGTCGGCAGGTGGACCGCCCGCTGGCGCGCGAGATGTTGGCGCTGGCCCATGCGCGCGGGGTGAATTACTTCGACAACTCCGAGACCTACAACAACGGCGTGGCCGAACAGGTGATGGGCGACGTACTGGCGGAATTGCACTTCCCGCGGGACAGTTACTGCGTCTCCAGCAAGGTGTATTTCGGTGCGGTGGCGGATCCGCTGCCGACCCAGCGCGGCTTGTCGCGCAAGCATGTGATCGAGGCTTGCCATCAGGCCCTGCAACGCCTGCGCGTGGATTACCTGGATCTGTATTTCTGCCATCGGCCGGATCCGGACACCCCGATCGTGGAAACCGTCGCCGCCATGGACACGCTGATCCGCCAGGGCAAAGTGTTGTACTGGGGTACCAGCGAGTGGCCGGCCGCGGCCATTCGCACGGCGCATGCCGTGGCTCTCGACAACCACTACTACGCGCCGGTGGTCGAGCAGCCGCAATACAACCTGCTGCATCGCGAGCGGGTCGAGGTCGAGTACGCGCCGCTGTACCAGGCATACGGCATGGGCACCACGATCTGGTCACCGCTGGCGTCCGGCCTGCTCAGCGGCAAATACAACGACGGCATTCCCGCCGATTCGCGGCTGACCCAACCGGGGTATGAATGGTTGCGCGACGAGGTACTCGGCACGGATGGCGCGCGGGTGGCCAAAGTACGTGCGCTGCAGCCGCTGGCCGACGAACTGGGCGTGAGCCTGGCGCAGTTGGCGATCGCCTGGTGCCTGCTCAACCCGCATGTCTCCACGGTGATGCTCGGTGCCAGCCGGCTGGAGCAGCTGGAACAAAACCTCGGCGCGCTCGATGTGTTGCCGAAGCTGGATGCGGCGATTGCCCAGCGGATCCGGCGCGTCGTCGAAGCCTGACTTGCGCGGGCGCAATTGGCCCACCAAAGCCGTGCGTCGGCGGTTGGTCACGGCGTCCTGAAACAGCAAGGTCGCCGTGTCCGCGTGTCCGTCGCCGGTGTCCGCGGACACCGGCGTGACGGTACGGAAGGCGTGCAAGTGACTGAAATCGCAGTGATGTTTCGCTCCTTTCTTGTTGGCACAGCGGTTGCTATCAACCGTGTGAGGCCGCGATGTGCGCGGCAGGGAATGGCCTGATGATCCGCGACACCTCCGCCACTGACCGTCCGGTCGAAGTCAAACCCAAGCGCCAACGACAAGTGATCCTGCTGGGCATCGGCGCCCTCGTGGTGGTGTTGCTCGTGGTGTTTGCACCGGGCATCGGCCGTTTGTTCTCGGCGTCGGCTTCGGTCAGCAGTTCGCGCTTGTCTTTTGCCACGGTCGAGCGCGGGACGTTCGTGCGCGACATCGCTGCCGAAGGCAAGGTGGTGGCCGCCGTCAGTCCAACGCTGTATGCCGCTTCCGGTGGTGCGGTAACGCTGCGCGTGCATGCCGGCGATACGGTGAAGAAAGACCAGGTGCTCGCCACCATCGTCAGCCCCGAGCTGACCAACAAGCTGGCGCAGGAGCAATCCAAAGCCGACGCGATGCAGGTCGATTACCTGCAGGCGCAGGTGGATGCGCGCACCAAACGCAGCGACTTGCAGAAGGCCTACGACAACGCGCACATCGATGAGAAGAGCGCGGAAACCAATCTGGGCCGCGAGCAGAAGGCGTTCACCGCCGGGGCGGCCACCGGAGCTGCGGTCGACCAGGCCAAGGATGCGCTGGAAAAGGCGCGCATCGCCTTCGTGCACGCCAAGTCGGACTTGAATCTCAGCAACGACAGTTTGAACTTCAACATCAAGTCCAAAAAGCTCGCGCACGACAACCAGCTGCTGGTGGTGCAGGACATGCAGCGCCAGGTGGACGAGCTCAGCGTGAAGTCGCCGGTGGACGGCCAGGTCGGCCAGTTGTTCATCGCCGAGCGCGCGACGGTGGCCAAGGACGCGCAGCTGCTCAGCGTGATCGACTTGTCCGCGTTGCAGGTGGAGATGCAGGTGCCGGAAAGTTTTGCCCGCGATCTGGGCATCGGCATGGGCGGTGAGATCAGTGGCAATGGCCATGTCTGGAAAGGCATTGTCAGCGCGATTTCGCCGGAAGTGGTCAATGGTCAGGTCGCCGCGCGGCTGCGTTTTGCTGGCGAAACACCCAAACAGCTGCGACAGAACCAGCGGCTTTCCGTGCGGGTATTGCTGGACCAGCGCAATGACGTGATGACCGTGCAGCGCGGCTCGTTTGTCGACGAATCCGGCGGCAGCTATGCGTATGTCGTGCGTGACAACATCGCCGTAAAGACACCCATTCGGGTTGGCGCTTCCAGCATCGACAAGGTGGAGATTCTCGATGGCCTGAAGCCGGGCGACCGCATCGTGATTTCCGGTACCGATAACTTCAAGGGCGCGGCGAAAGTCGCGATCAGCAGCTGACCATTTTCCTTCGCCCCGTGGAAGCGGGCGCACCAACCACCACTACCAAGGAACCAACATGCTGAAGATGACTCACCTGTCCAAGGTCTACCGCACTGAAGTGGTGGAGACCTATGCGCTGCGCGATTTCAACATCGACGTGAAGGAGGGCGAGTTTGTCGCCGTCACCGGACCATCCGGCTCGGGCAAGACCACGTTCCTGACCATTGCCGGCCTGCTGGAAACCTTCAGTGGCGGGGAATACCACCTGGACGGCATCGAGGTCAGCAACCTCAACGACAACGCGCGTTCGAAGATCCGCAACGAGAAGATCGGTTTCATCTTCCAGGCGTTCAACCTGATCCCCGACCTCAACGTGTTCGACAACATCGAAGTGCCGTTGCGTTATCGCGGCATGAAGGCCGCCGAGCGCAAGCAGCGCATCATGGATTCGCTGGAGCGCGTCGGCCTGGCTTCGCGCGCCAAACATTACCCGGCCGAACTCTCCGGTGGTCAGCAGCAGCGCGTGGCGATTGCCCGTGCACTGGCCGGTTCGCCGCGGCTGCTGCTCGCCGACGAACCGACCGGCAACCTCGATACGCAAATGGCCCGCGGTGTGCTGGAGTTGCTCGAGGGCATCCATCGCGACGGCGCCACCATCGTCATGGTCACGCATGATCCGGAACTGGCCGCGCGGGCACAGCGCAATGTGCACATCATCGACGGTCAGGTGGTGGATCTGTCCGAAGAGCCGCGTTTCCACGCGGATGTCCGTGCGCGCGGCGAAGCGCATTCGAGCTGATGTCAATCATGTGCATCCGCTGGTTGCCACTGCTGCTTGGCCTAGCCCTGCTGCCGCTGGCGAGCCGTGGCGAGGACCTGCTGGATGCGTACCGGCAGGCCATTGCCAATGACCCGGTACTGAGTTCCGCCAGTGCGGCGCAGCGCGTGACTGCGGAAACCGTGCCGCAGGCACGTTCGGCCCTGCTGCCCCAGCTGTCGGTGGGACTGGGGCTGGAGCAAATCCATGGCGGCAGCGGTGACATCACCAGCTCCAACGGCAACATCGTGTCCACCGGGATCGGCGGCCACACGCGCGAGCGCGACCTGAGCGGAGTACTCCGGCAGCCGCTCATCGACGTGGCGGCCATTGCCCGGTTGCGCGCTGCACACGCCAGCGATGATGCGGGCGAGCAGGTGTATCGCGCGGCGTTGCAGCGGCTCTACGTGCGCGTGTCCGGTGCCTACTTCAACGTGTTGGTGGCGCAGGATTCGCTGGACGTGTTCAGCTCCTATGAGGACGCCTACAAGCAGGAGTTCGAGCAGTCCAGCGTGCGTTTCAAGAATGGCTTGGCGATGGCCTCCGACGTCAGCCAGTCGCAGGCCTACTACCTGTACATCAAATCCCAGCGCATCGGCGCGCAAGTCAACCTGAAGGATGCCAGGCGCGCGCTCGAACAGATCACCGGCCGGCCCACGGGCACGCTGAAAAAGTTGCGTGAGGATCTGCCCATGCACGCGCCCGAACCCGCAGACCCGCAGGCGTGGGTGGACGCGGCCATGCACAGCAATCCGGTCATCCTGGCCGCGCATTACACGGTGGCGGCTGACGAACACCAGGTTTCCGCAGCGCGGGCCGGGCACCTGCCCACGCTCGATGCGAGTCTGCAATACGGCAAGTTCGGCACCTGGTCCAGCGCGGTGCCGGGTGCGGCCGGGTATGGCCCCGGCGTGACCACCATCGGCCTGACCCTGACGGTGCCGATCTTCAGCGGCGGGTTGACCCAGTCCCAGGTGCGCCAGGCGATTGCCCGGCGCGACGAGGACCAGGGCACGCTGGAAAGCCAGCGCCGCCAGGCCGCGCGCGATGCCAACAATTACTACAACCTGGTGGTCGATGGTATCGAGCAGGTGCAGGCCGCGCGCACTTCGGTGGATGCCGCGCGCAAGGCCCTGGCGTCGATGCGCGCCGGCTACGAAATCGGAACGCAAAGCCTGACCAACGTGGTGTTCGCAATCCAGACGCTGGCTTCGGTGCAGAGCCAGTACAGCGTCGTGCGCCACCAGCTCGTACTCAACAAACTGCTGCTCAAGCAAGCCGCCGGTTCCATCGCACTGCACGATCTGGAGGACGTCAACCAGCTGCTGGAGTGAGTGGCGCGCCACAGGGCAGCGCCGCTCGAACCCTCTCCTCCGACGGTGAAGCCGCCAGCGGGGAGGGAGATTTCCACGATGGAGAACGGGAGAGGTTTGGTGGTGGCGCGGCGGTGTCAGTTAGTGGCGACGTGTCGTGTGATGCTCGAACCCTCTCCCTCGGCGCAGCCGGCGGAGAGGGCAGGGTGAGGGGGGGCTTGCTCCCTCGGCGTGACGAAGGTCAGAAGCCCCTCACCCCAACCTTTCCCTCAACGGTGAAACCGTCAGGGGAGAGGGCGATTCCTGCCCTGGAGAACGGTGAATGTTCGGTTATTACTTCGGACTCGGTCTGCGCAGCCTGCGGCGAAACCCCGCACTGACGGCGTTGATGGTCATGGCGATCGGTTTTGGCGTGGCCGCGTCGATGACCACGTATTCGATTTTCCGCGCCACTTCCAACAATCCGATTCCGCAGAAGTCGGACGAGCTCTACGCGGTACAGGTCGCCAACTGGAAACCGGCCGACCTGTCCAAGGGCGAACCGCCCGACGCATTGAGCTACACCGATGCCGTGGCCCTGATGCGTGCGCACAAGGCACGGCGCCAGACCGCGTTGTATCCGGTGGGTCCTTCGGTGATACCCGAGGATGCCAGCCGGCTGCCCATCCGCGAGAGCACCTACGCCTGGTACGGCGATGCCTTTGCCATGTTCGACATCCCCTTCCGCTACGGCGGTGCCTGGACTGCGGCGCAGGATGAAGCGCACGCGCCAGTGGCGGTGCTCGGCAAGTCGCTCAACGACAAGCTGTTCAACGGTGCCAACAGCGTCGGTCGCGAAATCAATCTCGACGGGCACAACTACCGGGTGACTGGCGTGATCGACGACTGGAACCCGCAGCCGGTGTTTTTCGACGCCACCAACACCGGCGGCTTTGGCGAGCCGGTAGGGCTGTTCATCCCGTTTACCCGCGCGGTCGAACAGCAGATGGAAACCATCGGCAACGAGAACTGCAACGCCGATCCGGGTCAGGGCTTCGACGGCCTGCTGCGCTCGGAGTGCGTCTGGATCGGCTATTGGGCCGAGTTGCCAACGATCGCCGAGGCCACCAGCTACCGACAGTTCCTGCATGGCTACGCCGCCGAACAGCAGCGTGCCGGCCGCTTCACCTGGGCGCCCAACGTGCGCCTGCGCAATGTCACCGACTGGCTGGACTTCCAGAAGGTGGTGCCGCCGGAAAGCAAGATCTCGCTGCTGGTGTCGCTGGGCTTCCTGCTGATCTGCCTGGTCAACACCGTCGGTCTGCTGCTGGCCAAGTTCATGCGCCGCGCGCCGGAGATCGGCGTGCGTCGCGCGCTGGGTGCCTCGCGAGGGGCGATCTACACGCAGTTCCTGATCGAGGCAGGCGCCGTCGGCCTGGCTGGCGGCCTGCTCGGCCTGGTACTCACCGGCTTCGGCGTGCTCGGCATCGGTCTGGTGTTCGCACCGGACATCGCGCGGCTGGCGACGCTGGATGTGTCCCTGGTCGCACTGACCTTGCTGGTGGCGATCCTGGCCACGGTCCTGGCTGCGTTCTATCCGACCTGGCGTGCCGCGCAGGTACAGCCGGCTTGGCAACTGAAGTCGAACTGAGGTTACCTGCATGGCGCATATCCAACCAATTCTTGCCGCGCTCAGACGACACAAGGCCGGCACCGTGCTGATCGCGCTGCAGATCGCGTTGACGCTGGCCATCGTGTGCAACGCGCTGTTCATCATCCAGCAACGGGTATCCAAGCTGATGCGCCCCACCGGCCTGATCGAGAGCGACATCCTCGCCGTGGAGAACCGCTGGGTTGGCGTCACTGGCGAGGTCGGCGCGGCGCGGACCAGGGGGGACCTGCTGATGCTGCGCGGGCTGCCCGGCGTGGTCGACGCCAGCTTCAGCAACTCCTACCCGCTGCGCGGCGGTGGCATGTCGCTGGGCGTAAACAAGGATCCGGATGCGAAGAAGCCAATCGCCCAGACCACCATTTACTTCAGCGACGAGCACTCGATCAACGCGATGGGATTGAAGCTCGCTGCCGGGCGCAACTTCCTGCCGCAGGAGATCAGGTGGATGGCCCCGAACGCCTTTGAGGCGCCAGCGCAGGTGGTCGTTTCCAGGGCGCTGGCGGACAAGGTCTATCCAGGGGGGGCGGCGCTGGGCAAGCCCATCTACCTGTCGGCCGGCTCCGCCGGCAGCAAGCCAAGCACGATCATCGGCATCGTCGAGCGGCTGCAGGTGCCTTGGTCGGGCACCTGGGCCAGCAACTTCATGGAGAACGCGGTGATGGTGCCGTTCCAGATGAGCGGCGCCACTGGCAGCTACATCGTGCGCGCCAAACCCGGTAGCCTCGCAGACCTGGTCAAGACGGTGCGGGCGCAACTGATCGAGACCAACCGGATGCGCGTCATCCCGGAAAAGAATGGCATACGCACCTTCGCCCAAGTGCGCGAGCACGCCTATCAGAGCGACCGTGGCATGGCGTTGCTGATGGGGGTGATTTGCGTGGTGCTGCTGGCGATCACTGCCGCCGGCATCGTCGGTTTGACCAGCTTCTGGGTCGGCGAGCGACGCAAGCAGATCGGCGTGCGTCGCGCACTTGGCGCCACGCGTCACGACATCTTGAGCTACTTCCTTACCGAGAACCTGCTCATCGGTGCTGGCGGCGTGGCGGTGGGCGCATTGCTGGCCGTGGGCCTGAACCTGTGGATGGTGAGCCAGTTCGAGATGTCACGGTTTCCGCTGACATACGTGGCGGTCGGCGTGGTGGCGCTGCTGGCGCTGGGCCAGGCTGCGGTACTGGCTCCGGCCCTGCGCGCGGCGCGCGTATCGCCGGTGGAGGCAACGCGGTCGGTGTGAATGCTTGAACCCTCTGCCGACGATGAATTTGTCGGGGAGAGGGGTTTCCCATATGGAGCACAAGACATGTTTGGTTACTACCTCGAACTGGCGATACGCAGCCTCAAACGCAGCCCTGGTCTCACCGCGCTGATGGTGCTGGCGGTCGGTTTTGGCGTGGCGGCATCGATGACTACCTGGTCGGTGTTTCGCGCCGTGTCCGGCGATCCGATTCCATGGAAATCGGCGCAACTGTTTGTGCCACAGATTGACAACTGGGGACCGAACGGACGCAGCAGCGATGGCGAACCGCCAGTCGCCATGGACTACACCGATGCCATGGCCTTGATGCGTGACCACCGCGCCCGGCGGCAGTCGGCGATGTACCAGATTTCACCGTCAATCGTGCCTGCCGACGCCGGCAAACATCCGCTCAACGTCAGTGGTCACGCGGTTTATGGCGAGTTCTTTCCCATGCTGGATGTGCCGTTCAAATACGGCAGTGGCTGGAGCGCCAGCGATGACACGAATCGCGCGCAAGTAGTGGTGATCAGCAGCAAGCTCAATCAAAAGCTGTTCGGCGGCGCGAACAGCGTGGGCCAGAGCGTCAACATCGAACGCCGGGATTACCGGGTGGTCGGCGTGCTCGATGACTGGAATCCGCAGCCGCGCTTTTACGATGTGGTCAACAGCGGCGGTTTTTCCAGCGGCACCGACGATGTGTTTCTGCCGTTCCAGACGGCCATTCAGGCCAGCATATCCAATGATGGCAACACCAATTGCAATGCGGTCCCCGCGGAATCGGGTTTCGTCGGCCTGCAGCATTCGGCCTGCGTGTGGATCGCCTACATGGCCGAGCTGGACGACGCGGCGGCAGTGACGGCGTATCGCGAGTACCTCGATGGCTACGCGCGTAACCAGCAAAAGGCCGGGCGCTTCGGCTGGGCCCCGAACAACCGCCTGCGGGATCTGCCGGCGTGGCTGAGTTCGCAGCGCGTGGTGCCCAGCGATACCAGGGTGTCATTGCTGGTGGCGCTTGGCCTGTTGCTGGTTTGTCTGGTGAATACGGTGGGGTTGTTGCTGGCGAAGTTCCTGCGGCGCAGCGGCGAGATTGGCGTGCGCCGCGCGCTGGGCGCGCCGCGCTCGGCGATCTATGCGCAGTTCCTCACTGAAGCCGGCATCGTCGGCGTGGCTGGCGGTGTGCTGGGCCTGCTGCTGACCGTGGTCGGCGTGGCCAGTGTGGGCTGGGTGCTGCCCAAGGATATCGCCGACCTGGCGCGACTGGATGTGTCGCTGCTCGTGCTGACTTTGCTGGTGGCAGTCGTCGCGACGGCACTGGCCGGCCTGTATCCCACTTGGCGCGCCTCACAGGTGCAGCCGGCGTGGCAGCTCAAGAGCAATTGAGGAGCATAAACATGAAACTGCATCCCATCCTCGCCGCATTGCGTCGACACAAGGCCGGCGTGGTGCTCATCGCGTTGCAGATCGCCTTGACCCTGGCGATCGTGTGCAACGCCGTCTTCATCATCGGCCAGCGTATCGAGCGGGTGAATCGACCCACTGGGCTGGACGAGAGCAACCTGTTCTGGATCAGCCAGCAATGGGTGGGCGCACCCAGCGCAGACACCGCTGATGGCGTGGAGAAACTCGATGCGATGCTGCGGGAAGATCTCGTCGCCTTGCGCAACCTGCCTGGCGTGGCCTCGGTGATGCCGATCAATTCGCTACCGTTGCGCCAATCGTCCTGGATCGGTTCGGTTTCGCTCAAGCCGCGCGCCGAATCGGGCGGCAAGGGCAATGTGCGCACCGCGTATTACTTCGCCGATGAACAAGTACTGCCCACGCTGGGTGTGCAGCTGGTCGCCGGCCGTGCGTTCAATGCCGGCGACGTGCAACACCAGGGGTTTCGGGACAATCCGCCGCGTCCGGTGGTGATCATCACACAGGCACTGGCGGACAAGCTGTTTCCACAAGGCAACGCCGTCGGCAAGGTGATTTACAGCGATGGGAGCAGCGCACCGAGCACCATCATCGGCGTGGTCGCGCGGCTGCAGATTCCCGACACCGGCAGCTGGAGCCGTGATTTCGCATGGTATTCGACGCTGGTGCCGACCCGGTTGAACGCGAATTTCGCGAACTACGCGGTGCGTACCAAGCCCGGCCAGCTGGAGACGGCGATGCGCGCGGTGACGCCGCTGCTGTACAAGGTGGACCCACTGCGTGTGCTCGACGACGACAGCGTCAAGTCGTTTTCCGATATTCGCGCCAAGGCTTATCGCGCTGACGTGGGCATGGCGGTGTTGATGGGTGTGATCTGCCTGATCCTGCTTGCCGTCACCGCCGCCGGCATCGTCGGGCTGACCAGCTTCTGGGTCGGCCAGCGGCATCGCCAGATTGGCGTGCGGCGTGCGCTGGGCGCACGCAAGGTCGACATCCTGCGGTACTTCCAGGTCGAGAACCTGCTGATCGCCGGTGCCGGCGTGGTCATCGGCGTCCTGCTCGCCGTGGGTTTGAACCTGTGGCTGATGAGCCACTACGAGATGACGCGCATACCGGTGTTGTACGTCCTGACCGGCGTGCTGGCGATGCTGGCGATTGGCCAGGCCGCCGTGTTCGTGCCGGCCCGACGCGCATCGAACGTGCCGCCGGTGGTGGCCACGCGAGCCGTGTGAACGTTCGATCCTCTTCCCGACCGTGGGGGGTGAGTTTTCGCAGTGGTGGTGACGCGGCTGGTTGGCTTGAACCCTCTCCCTCGGCGCAGCCGGGGGAGAGGGCAGGGTGAGGGGGCGCTTTCTGCTTC
>Ga0070696_100003429_pt1 | contig 10567 bp, 4 predicted proteins | sample KBSK1253metaG_FD_65474 | JGI IMG/M metagenome (GOLD analysis project Ga0070696, IMG submission 65474) | Corn, switchgrass and miscanthus rhizosphere microbial communities from Kellogg Biological Station, Michigan, USA - KBS K1-25-3 metaG | ecosystem: Host-associated > Plants > Roots >... | reverse complement strand
GTACGTGGCCAGCGGCTCCACGCCGAGCAGGCGCAGGATGTCATGCGGGTTCGGCTCGCCGTCGACGACGGTCTCACCCTTCTCCACATGCTCGCCCTCGAACACGATGACCTGACGCCATTTCGGAATCAGCTCCTCGTGCTCGTTGCCGTCGGCGTCCTTGATGATCAGGCGCTGCTTGCCCTTGGTGTCCTTGCCGAAGCTGACGATGCCGGAGCGCTCGGCCAGGATCGCCGGCTCCTTCGGCTTGCGCGCCTCGAACAGGTCGGCCACGCGCGGCAGACCGCCGGTGATGTCACGGGTCTTGGAGGTTTCCTGGGGGATGCGCGCGATCACGTCGCCCACGCCCACTTCGGCACCGTTCTGGATCGACACGATCGCGCCGGCCGGCAGGAAGTACTGCGCGGCGATGTCGGTACCCGGCAGCTTCAGTTCGCGGCCCTTGGCGTCTTCCAGACGCACGATCGGACGCAGATCCTTCGCCTGCGCGCCACGGCGCTTCGGGTCGGTCACCACCGCCGATTCCAGACCGGTCAGTTCGTCCGTCTGGCTCTGCACGGTGACGCCATCGAGGAAATCGATGAAGCGCACCACACCGGCCACCTCGGTGACGATCGGATGGGTATGCGGATCCCAGTTCGCCACGGTCTGGCCCGGTTTGACCGGTGCGCCGTCCTTGACCGCAATGACGGCACCGTACGGCACCTTGTAGCGCTCGCGTTCGCGGCCGCTGGCGTCGATCACGCTCAGCTCGCCCGAACGCGACACCGCGACCAGATGGCCCTGCTTGTGCTGCACCGACTTCAGGTTGTTGAACTTCAACGAGCCGGTGGTCTTCACCGTCACGTTGTCCACCGCCGCCGCACGCGAAGCCGCGCCGCCGATGTGGAACGTGCGCATGGTCAGCTGGGTACCCGGCTCGCCGATCGACTGCGCGGCGACCACGCCCACGGCCTCGCCCATGTTGACCAGGTGGCCACGGGCCAGGTCGCGGCCGTAGCACAGCTTGCACACACCATGGATGGCTTCGCAGGTGATCGGCGAACGCACCTTGATGATCTGCACGCCGGCCTTGTCGAGTTTCTCGACCAGGGCCTCGTTGAGCAAGGTGTCGCGAGTGACGATCGGCCGGTCGTCGTCGCCCGGGGCGTAGACGTCCTCGACCACCACGCGGCCGAGCACGCGATCGCGCAAGGGCTCGACCACGTCGCCGCCTTCGACGATCGGCTGCATGGTGATGCCGTCCTCGGTGCCGCAGTCGTCCATCGTGATGACCACGTCCTGCGCCACGTCCACCAGGCGGCGGGTCAGGTAACCGGAGTTGGCGGTCTTCAGCGCCGTATCCGCCAGGCCCTTGCGGGCACCGTGGGTCGAGTTGAAGTACTGCAGCACGTTCAGGCCTTCACGGAAGTTGGCCTTGATCGGCGTCTCGATGATCGAGCCGTCCGGGCGCGCCATCAGGCCACGCATGCCGGCCAACTGGCGGATCTGCGCCACCGAGCCGCGCGCGCCGGAGTCGGCCATGATGTACAGAGAGTTCATCGACTTCTGGCTGACCGTGTTGCCTTCGGCATCGACCACCTTCTCGGTGCCGATGCCGTCGATCATCGCCTTGGCCACCTGCTCGCTGGTGCGCGACCAGATGTCGACCACCTTGTTGTAGCGCTCGCCGGCGGTGACCAGGCCCGATTGGTACTGCTGCTGGATCTCGACGACTTCCTTCTCGGCCTCGTCGAGGATGGTCTTCTTCTCGGACGGAATCAGCATGTCGTCGATGCCGATCGAGATGCCCGCACGCGTGGCGAACCGGTAGCCGGTGTACATCAGCTTGTCGGCAAACACCACGGTTTCCTTCAGGCCCAGCCGGCGGTAGCTGGAGTTGATCAGGCGCGAGATGTTCTTCTTGGTCAGCTCGGTGTTGGCCAGCTCGAACGGCAAGCCCTCCGGCAGGATCTCGGCCAGCAGCGCGCGGCCCACGGTGGTCTCGACCAGCTTGGTCTCGCTGCTGCGCGTGCCGTCCTCGCCGATATGCACCAGCTTCAGGCGCACCTTGACCTTGGCATGCAGTTCGACTGCACGATTGTCGTAGGCGCGGCGCGCCTCGGCGATGCCGGAGAACACCATGCCGGTGCCCTTGGCGTTGATCAGCTCGCGGGTCATGTAGTACAGGCCCAGCACCACGTCCTGGGTCGGCACGATGATCGGCTCGCCGTTGGCGGGCGACAGGATGTTGTTGGACGACATCATCAGCGTGCGCGCTTCCAGTTGCGCCTCGATCGACAGCGGCACATGCACGGCCATCTGGTCGCCATCGAAGTCCGCGTTGAACGCGGTGCAGACCAGCGGATGCAGCTGGATCGCCTTGCCCTCGATCAGCTTGGGCTCGAACGCCTGGATACCGAGACGGTGCAGGGTCGGCGCGCGATTCAGCAGCACCGGATGTTCGCGGATCACCTCTTCGAGGATGTCCCAGACCTGGCCTTCCTCGCGCTCGACCAGCTTCTTCGCCGCCTTGATGGTGGTGGCTTCGCCACGCGCCTGCAGCTTGGCGAAGATGAACGGCTTGAACAGCTCCAGCGCCATCTTCTTGGGCAGGCCACACTGGTGCAGGCGCAGGGTCGGGCCGACCACGATCACCGAACGACCGGAGTAGTCCACGCGCTTGCCGAGCAGGTTCTGGCGGAAGCGACCCTGCTTGCCCTTGATCATGTCGGCAAGCGACTTCAGCGCACGCTTGTTGGTGCCGGTGATGGCTCGGCCGCGGCGGCCGTTGTCGAGCAGCGCGTCGACCGATTCCTGCAGCATGCGCTTCTCGTTGCGCACGATGATGTCCGGCGCATTGAGTTCCAGCAGGCGCTTCAGGCGGTTGTTGCGGTTGATGACGCGGCGGTACAGGTCATTCAGGTCGGAAGTGGCGAAGCGGCCACCGTCCAGCGGCACCAGCGGACGCAGATCCGGCGGCAGCACGGGAAGAACGGTCAGCACCATCCACTCCGGCTTGTTGCCGGACTCGAGGAATGCCTCGATCAGCTTGACGCGCTTGGTCAGCCGCTTCAGCTTGGTCTCGGAATTGGTGGAGGCGATCTCTTCCTTCAGACGGATGACTTCGCCCGGCAGGTCGAGCGACTTCAGCAGGTGGAACACCGCCTCGGCCCCCATCCGCGCGTCGAACTCGTCGCCGTGCTCTTCGGTCGCTTCCAGGTACTGGTCTTCGCTGAGCAGCTGACCGCGCTCGAGCGCGGTCATGCCCGGATCGATCACCACGAAGGCCTCGAAGTACAGGATGCGCTCGATGTCGCGCAGGGTCATGTCCAGCATCAGGCCGATGCGCGAGGGCAGCGACTTGAGGAACCAGATGTGCGCGGTCGGACTGGCCAGCTCGATGTGGCCCATGCGCTCGCGACGCACCTTGGCCAGGGTGACCTCGGTGCCGCACTTCTCGCAGACCACGCCGCGATGCTTCATGCGCTTGTACTTGCCGCACAGGCACTCGTAATCCTTCACCGGTCCGAAGATCGCGGCGCAGAACAGGCCGTCACGCTCCGGCTTGAAGGTGCGGTAGTTGATGGTTTCCGGCTTCTTCACTTCGCCGTACGACCACGAGCGGATCAGCTCCGGCGAGGCCAGCGCGATCTTGATCGCGTCGAAATCCGGCGTCGCGCGCTGCTGGTTGAACAGATTGAGAAGGTCTTTCATTCGAAATCTCCGGTGACTGCGCGGATCACTTGATCTCTTCCAGATCGATGTCGATGGCGAGCGAGCGGATTTCCTTCACCAGCACGTTGAAGGATTCCGGCATGCCCGCGGACATTTCGTGGTTGCCGTCGACAATGTTCTTGTACATCTGGTTGCGGCCCTGCACGTCGTCGGACTTCACCGTCAGCATTTCCTGCAGGGTATAGGCCGCGCCGTAGGCTTCCAGCGCCCACACTTCCATCTCGCCGAAACGCTGGCCGCCGAACTGCGCCTTGCCGCCCAGCGGCTGCTGGGTGACCAGCGAGTACGGGCCGGTGGAACGCGCGTGCATCTTGTCGTCGACCAGGTGATTGAGCTTCAGGTAATGCATGTAGCCCACGGTAACCGGGCGATCGAACGCCTCGCCGGTGCGACCGTCGTACAGCATGGTCTGACCGGATTCCGGCAGATCGGCAAGCCTGAGCATCGCCTTGATCTCGGTCTCTTCCGCACCGTCGAACACCGGCGTGGCCATCGGCACGCCTTCCTGCAGATTGGTGGCGAGCGCGAAGATCTCCTTGTCGGTGAGCGACTTCAGATCGACGTGCTGCACGGCACCGGCCACATGGGTGTTGTAGATCTGGTCGAGGAACTCGCGGATCTTGCCGACCTTCTCCTGCGCCTCGAGCATCTTCTGGATCTTCTTGCCCAGGCCCTTGGCCGCCCAGCCCAGATGCACTTCCAGAATCTGCCCGATGTTCATGCGCGACGGCACGCCCAGCGGATTCAGCACGATGTCGACCGGCACGCCATCGGCGGAGTACGGCATGTCTTCGACCGGCACCACGTTCGACACCACGCCCTTGTTGCCGTGGCGGCCGGCCATCTTGTCGCCCGGCTGGATGCGGCGCTTCACGGCCAGGAATACCTTGACCATCTTCAGCACGCCCGGCGCGAGGTCATCGCCCTGGGTGATCTTGCCCTGCTTCTCCTTGAAGCGCTTGTCGAACTCCTCCTTGTGGCGCTTGACCTGGTCGGCCGCGCGCTCGAGGAACTCGGTGACTTCCTCGTCCTTCACGTTGATCTTGAACCAGTCGTCCTTCTTCAGGCCGTCGAGGTAGGCGTCGGTGATCTCGGCGCCACGCTTCAGGCCGCCCGGACCGCTCATCGCGGACTTGCCGACCAGCTGGGTGCGCATGCGGCTGTAGATCGCGCCTTCGAGGATGCGGAACTGGTCGTCCAGGTCCTTGCGGATCCGCTTGATCTCGGTTTCCTCGATCTGCTTGGCGCGCTTGTCCTTCTCGATGCCGTCGCGGGTGAACACCTGCACGTCGATGACGGTGCCGTCCATGCCCGGCGGCACGCGCAGGGACGAGTCCTTCACGTCGGACGCCTTCTCGCCGAAGATCGCGCGCAGCAGCTTCTCTTCCGGGGTCAGCTGGCTCTCGCCCTTCGGCGTGACCTTGCCGACCATGATGTCGCCGGCCTTCACTTCCGCACCGATGTAGACGATGCCGGATTCGTCCAGACGCGCCAGCGCCTGCTCGCCCACGTTCGGGATGTCGGCGGTGATTTCCTCGGCGCCCAGCTTGGTGTCGCGCGCGATGCAGGACAGCTCCTCGATGTGGATCGAGGTGTAACGGTCTTCCTGCACGACGCGCTCGGACAGCAGGATCGAGTCTTCGAAGTTGTAGCCGTTCCACGGCATGAAGGCGATCAGCATGTTCTGGCCGAGCGCGAGCTCGCCCAGGTCGGTCGACGAACCGTCGGCCAGCGTGTCCCCCTTCGCCACCACGTCACCGACGTTCACCAGCGGGCGCTGGTTGAGATTGGTGTTCTGGTTGGAGCGCGTGTACTTGGTCAGCGTGTAGATGTCGACGCCGGCGTCGTTGTCGCCGACCTCTTCCTCGTTGACGCGTACCACGATACGTGCCGCATCGACCTGGTCGATCACGCCGCCACGCTTGGCGGAAACGATAACGCCGGAGTCGCGCGCCACCGCGCGTTCGATGCCGGTGCCCACCAGCGGGGTCTGCGAACGCAGCGTCGGCACGGCCTGGCGCTGCATGTTTGCGCCCATCAGGGCACGGTTCGCGTCATCGTGCTCCAGGAACGGCACCAGCGCCGCTGCTACCGACACGGTCTGCATCGGCGAGACGTCCATGTAGTCGACCTCGGACGCCGGACGCAGCTCGGACTCGCCGCGGAAACGGCAGGACACGAAGTCCTCCAGGAACGCGCCATGCTTGTCCAGCGGCGAGTTCGCCTGGGCGATCACGTGGTCGCCTTCCTCGATCGCCGACAGGTAGTCGACCTTGTCGGTGACCTTGCTGTTCGTCACCTTGCGGTACGGCGTCTCGAGGAAGCCGTAGGCATTGGTGCGGGCGTACACGGCCAGCGAGTTGATCAGGCCGATGTTCGGGCCTTCCGGCGTTTCGATGGTGCAGACGCGGCCGTAATGGGTCGGGTGCACGTCGCGCACTTCGAAGCCGGCGCGTTCGCGGGTCAGGCCGCCCGGCCCGAGCGCGGAGACGCGACGCTTGTGTGTCACTTCCGACAGCGGGTTGTTCTGGTCCATGAACTGGGACAGCTGCGAGGAGCCGAAGAACTCCTTCACCGCCGCCGCGACCGGCTTGGCGTTGATCAGGTCCTGCGGAGTCAGGCCGTCGGCCTCGGCCAGGCTGAGGCGCTCGCGCACCGCGCGTTCCACGCGCACCAGGCCGATGCGGAAGGTGTTCTCGGCCATCTCGCCGACCGAACGCACGCGGCGGTTGCCCAGGTGGTCGATGTCGTCGACGGTACCGTGGCCGTTCTTGATCTCGATCAGCACCTTCAGCACGTCGAGGATGTCGGACGTTTCGCCCTGCTCCTTGACCAGCCGCTGGGCCTCGTCTTCCTTGCGCTCGCTGAAGTACTTGTGGTCGTACAGCACGCCCGGACCGAGGATGTCCTTGCGGCCCACGCGACGATTGAACTTCATGCGGCCGACCGCCGACAGGTCGTAGCGGTCGAAGGTGAAGAACAGGTTGAAGAACAGGTTCTGCGCGGCGTCCTTGGTCGGCGGCTCGCCCGGACGCATCATGCGATAGATCTCCACCAGCGCCTCCAGCGGCGTCTTGGTGTTGTCGATGCGCAGGGTGTGCGAGATGTAGGCGCCGCGGTCGAGGTCGTTGACGTACAGCGTAGGCACGATCTCGATACCGGCCTTGCGGAAGTTCTCCAACTGCTCGGCGGTGATCTCGTCATTGGCCGAAGCCAGCAACTCACCGGTCTTGGCGTCGACGATGTCGGTCGCCACGATGCGGCCGACCGGATAGTCGTCCGGCACTTCCAGCGCGGTGATGTTCTCGGCCGCCAGCTGGCGCACGTGGCGCGCGGTGATGCGCTTGCCGGCTTCCACCAGCACCTTGCCGCCGATCGCCAGGTCGAAGGAAAGCGTCTCGCCGCGCAGGCGCTCGGCGACCAGCTCCAGCGTGGTGCCGCCCTTCTTGCCCAGGTGGAACACGTTGTGCTCGAAGAAGATGCCCAGCATCTCCTCGTTGCTGTAGCCGAGCGCGCGCAGCAGCACCGTCACCGGCAGCTTGCGGCGGCGGTCGATGCGGGTGAACAGCGCGTCCTTCGGGTCGAACTCGAAGTCCAGCCAGGAGCCGCGGTAGGGGATCACGCGGGCGGAGAACAAGAGCTTGCCCGAGCTGTGCGTCTTGCCGCGGTCGTGGTCGAAGAACACGCCCGGCGAACGGTGCAGCTGCGAGACGATCACGCGCTCGGTACCGTTGATGATGAAGGTGCCGGTGTCGGTCATGAGCGGGATCTCGCCCATGTAGACCTCCTGCTCCTTGATGTACTTGACCACCTTCTTCGAGGCCGGGCTGTCCTTGTCGTAGATGACCAGGCGCACGGTGGTGCGCAGCGGCGCACCGAAGGTCATGCCGCGGTTGCGGCACTCGCGCTCGTCGAACGCCGGCTCGCCGAGGCGGTAGTCGACATACTCCAGCGCGGCATTGCCCGAATAGCTGGAGATCGGGAACACCGACTTCAACGCGGCATGCAAACCCTTTTCGCCGCGCTGTTTCGGCGCGACATGCTCCTGCAGAAACTCCCGGTAGGAATCAGTCTGGATGGTCAGCAGGTTCGGCACGCCCAGTACGGGCGGACGCTTGCCAAAATCCTTGCGGATGCGTTTCTTCTCGGTAAACGAGTAGGCCATGATCGGTAGCGCCTCGGTTCGCAGTGACGCCGGTGGTGCACACACCGGCTGAATGAAAAATCAGATGTTCGACAAATCCGCGGATTCGGGAATCGAGAATGGGGAATCGACCTGCGAATCCCTATTCTCCATTCCCCTCCTCGCCCGACTCTTTCGCGCCTAAGCAGGCAAAGCCCGGGAGCTCGCGCCCCCAGGCTTGCTTGACGCTAGGTCAAACTGACGACGCGCAAGGGCGCCGATTACTTCAGTTCGACCGTGGCGCCGGCAGCTTCGAGGTCCTTCTTGAACTTCTCGGCATCTTCCTTCGACACGGCTTCCTTCAGGACGCCGCCGGCCTCGGTGAGGTCCTTGGCTTCCTTCAGGCCCAGGCCGGTGATCGCGCGGACAGCCTTGATCACGTCAACCTTCTTGGCGCCGGCGTTCTTCAGGATGACGTCGAACTCGGTCTGCGCTTCGGCGGCCGGACCGGCAGCGGCCGGGCCGGCGGCAACCATCACCGGGGCGGCGGCGGTCACGCCGAACTTCTCTTCGATGGCCTTCACCAGGTCCATCACTTCCATCAGCGACTTGGCGGCGACGGCTTCAACGATCTGTTCGTTGGTCAGGGACATTGCATTTACCTCTGGAAATGGATTCGATTTGATAGACGGTGAACTTAGGCGGGCTCGGCTTCAGCCGGAGCCTCGGCGGCAACTTCGCCACCACCTTCTTGCTTGTCGGCCACGGCCTTGACGACGCGGGCGAACATCGTGGCCGGTTCGGCCAGCACGCGGGCCAGCATGGCCAGCGCCTGTTCGCGGGTCGGCAGCGAGGCCAGCACGTCGACGTGCGCGGCCGGCAGCAGCTTGCCTTCCACCGAGACGAGCTTCGCCTTCAGCTTGTCGTTGTCCTTGGCGAATTCCTTGATCAGACGCCCGGCTGCGCCGGGCTCTTCCGTCGAGAATGCGTACAGTAGCGGACCGACCAGGGCGTCCTTGACGACCTCGAACTCGGTACCGGCCACGGCGCGCGACGCCAGCGTATTCTTGACCACTCGCAAGTACACGCCGGATTCGCGGGCCTTCTTGCGCATCGCGGTCATCTGAGCGACCGTGGTGCCCGCATACTCGGCAGCGACCAGGGAGTGAGCCTTCGCGGCAACTTCTGCCAGCTCGGCGACTACTTCTTGCTTCTGAGACAGATTGAGAGCCATTGCACTCCTCCAAATGAACTCCGCTCACGGCTCCTGCCGCTTGCGGTCCTGGGCAACGCCATCCGTGACGTCGGGGGCACTTCAACGCCCCGGGTGTTGGCCTTTCCAGAACAAATCGAACGATTCCAGAAGGGGCAGCACCATCTGCGCAGGCCGGACTTGCGAGAAACCCGATTAAGCGACCCCGTTGGCGACGCGGCGATTCCCTGCCAATACCGAGCTCCCTGCCCGTCGTCGTCGCGCGTTGATCGCGCCTGCGGTCTTTGACAGCGGTCCCGGCATTTCAGCAAACGCCGGAACTGCCCTCAAAAACTGCCCGCACCGACACCTGGCCAGTGCGGGACTTGAGTCTTACTTGGCGGAGATGACCAGCGACGACGTATCGACGGCAACGCCGACGCCCATCGTGCTGGACAACGCCACTTTCTGCAGGAACTGACCCTTGGCCGTGGCCGGCTTGGCCTTCAGCAGGTCGGCGATCAACGCATTCAGGTTGTCCGCGAGCTGGTTGGCTTCGAAGCTGGCCTTGCCAATGGTGGCGTGGACGATGCCCGCCTTGTCGTTGCGGAACTTCACCTGGCCGGCCTTGGCGTTCTTCACCGCGGTAGCGACGTCGGCGGTGACCGAGCCGTCCTTCGGATTCGGCATCAGGCCGCGCGGGCCGAGCAGCTGACCCAGCTTGCCGACTACGCGCATCGCTTCCGGCGTGGCGATCACGCGACCGAAGTCGAGATCACCGCCCTGCATGCGCTCGGCCAGATCGTCCATGCCGACGGCGTCGGCGCCGGCCGCCTTCGCGGCCTCGGCTTTCTCGCCCGGCGGGCAGAACACGGCAACCTTGACGGTCTTGCCGGTGCCGTGCGGCAGCAGCGAGGAGCCGCGCACGCCCTGGTCCGACTTCTTGGCGTCGATGCCCAGGCGCACCGCCACGTCCACCGACTCGGCAAACTTCGCCTTGGCGTTGTCCTTGACGATCTTCAGGGCCTCTTCCAGGGCATAGAACTTGCCCGGCTGCACCGCGGCCTGCGCGGCCTTCATGCGCTTCGTGATCTTTGCCATGTCTTAGCCCTCCACCGTCAGGCCCATGCTGCGGGCGCTACCGGCAATGGTGCGCACCGCGGCGTCGAGGTCGGCAGCCGTCAGATCCGGCTCCTTCTGCTTCGCAATGTCTTCCAACTGCTTGCGGGTGACCTTGCCGACCTTGTCGGTATTGGGCTTGGACGAACCCTTGGCGGTGCCGGTGGCCTTCTTCAGAAGGATGGTGGCGGGCGGGGTCTTGGTGATGAAGGTGAAGCTGCGATCGGAGTACGCCGTGATGATGGTCGGGATCGGCAGGCCCGGCTCCAGCTTCTGCGTGGCGGCATTGAACGCCTTGCAGAACTCCATGATGTTCAGGCCGCGCTGGCCGAGGGCAGGGCCCACCGGCGGCGACGGGTTGGCCTGGCCGGCCTTGACCTGCAGCTTGATGTAACCGACGACTTTCTTTGCCATTG
>Ga0070696_100003427_pt1 | contig 10569 bp, 10 predicted proteins | sample KBSK1253metaG_FD_65474 | JGI IMG/M metagenome (GOLD analysis project Ga0070696, IMG submission 65474) | Corn, switchgrass and miscanthus rhizosphere microbial communities from Kellogg Biological Station, Michigan, USA - KBS K1-25-3 metaG | ecosystem: Host-associated > Plants > Roots >... | reverse complement strand
GGGTCAAGTCTGGGTGTGACGTCACCAACAGCCCGCGCGCGAGTGACTCCCCTGCTCGTGCGGGGTCGATCGGACGGAGCGCCGGAGCCGTCCGATCGAATCGATCGCCCGGATAGGAGCGCCGCGTGTGATCGACCAGGTTGGCGATGAAGCGCTCGCCGTACGGCGGGAAAAAGCGGCGCGCGTCCCAAGCGACAACGACCCAGAAGCCGAGCGAAACGTTGTCGTCAACGATGGGCGCGAGCCGGACCCCCTCGCGTGGGAGCAGCAGAGTGGACGGCACGATCGCCACCCCGTGGCCGGCCGCGGCGAGTTTCAGTAGACAGTGCGGGTCGCCGCTTTCGAGCGCAACGTGCGGATGGATGCGCGCGGCCTGGAAGGCACCGTCGAGGATCTGGCGCGTCGCGAAGGTCGGCCGGAGTACCAGCAGGCGCTGGCTTGTGAGATCGCCCAGCGCTACCGTACGTTTCCGTCCGAGCGGGCTCGACGTCGGCATGACCGCGACGATGCGGGCAGGAAAGAGCACCCGGGCGCGCAATGGCTCGCGGACCGGATGCACGCCGAGGCCGATCTGTACCTGGCCTTCCTCGACGAGCCGCAGAATCGTCACCGCGCCGTCTTCGACGAGTTGCACCTCGATGTCCGGATGCATGCGCCGGTATCGCGTGAGGAAATCCGACAGCACGCTCTCCAGAACTTGCGGCGTGGCGCCAACCCGAAGGATGCCGACGCGTCCGCCGCTCAATGAGCGCGCGCGCTCGCGGAGGGCGTCGATCCCTACCAGCGCGTCGCGGCTGTGTCGGAGCACGTCGTCGCCCTCGGGGGTGAGGCGCACGCGGCGGCTCGAGCGGTCGAACAGCCGCACGCCCAGCTCGGCCTCCAGGTCCCGGATCTGCCGCGACAATGCCGGCTGCGTGACGTGCAGCCGCGCCGCGGCGCCGGAGAAGCTTTCGGCCTCGGCAATCGCGACGAACGAGCGCAGCTGACGGAGATCCATGTCCGCTTGTTATCAATCGCAGAACAAGCCGGCATTGGACAGCATGGATCCGCGATAGCTACTGTAGCGGCCAATCGACCGCTCATGGAGGACGCCATGGTTCGGAAGAACTGGATAGTCGCCGCCGTGGAGTTCGAGGCGTCGCTCAACGCCGCCCGTAACCGCCAGCGCGATCTCGACGGTGCCGCGCGCGCGGCGGAGGCCGTGGGCAAGGCCGACAAGGCGCGGGCGTACCACACGCAGATCGTCACCCTGACGCGCGAGATGGACTCCGAGCGCCCGGAAATCCAGCGCGCGAAGTCATTCCTCGAATCGCAGTGAGCCAGGTGATGACAATGGGCTACACGCTCGATCGGTTCGTGAAGGACCTGCGGGAAATCACCGGGGAGACACGCGACCCGCGCGAAATCACGAGCCGGCTCAGGCCACTCGTGCACGCGCTGGCCGTCACGCCGACCTGGCTCGCGCCGCAGCACGCCGAGCCCGACATAAACCAGGGCTTCGGCATTCACGTCTTGCACGAGGAGCCCGATCACTCGCTGATGGTCTTCGTGGCGGCGTGGGCCTCGCATCGAGGTGTCGCGCCCCACAATCACGGCACCTGGGCCGTCGTCGCCGGCGTGCGAGGCCGCGAGCGCAACGTCGTGTGGGCGCGCGCGGACGACGGCTCGCGGCCGGGCCACGCCAAGCTTCGTAGAGTCGGCGAGACCACGGTCGGTCCCGGCGACGTCGTCATGATGCTGCCGGACTCGATTCACAGCGTGCAGAACGACAGCGATGATGTGACAGTGTCGCTCCACGTCTACGGCTTCAACTTGAATCTCACCCGGCGTTCGCAGTTCGACCCCGAGCGCGAGTTGGAGGAGCCCGTCACGCTCACCATGTCGCGTGACTGAGCGCGCCGCGATTCGTCGTGTGGGATCCGGTGCGTCCCGAGTTCTGGCCCCCGCCGGTCCATGAGCTCCACGGTCTGACTAGATGCGCCGTCAGGCTGGAGGAGCACAGGCCGGGGGCTATGGTCGGCCGGTGCCCACGGCCTCCGCCGGTGACTCCGCGGAAGCCGGCCGGGTCTCACGGCCCACATCGCGGAACTGGGGCTGGGCTCACCCAACCGGCGCGTACGAGGTCGAGACGAAGATCCTCAAGCAGCCGATCCCTGGAGGCAATGGCGCGCGACCTGGGTGACCCTGGGCGAAACCTGGGCGAAGACACCAAGGGCCTCGGGTGGCGTTCCCGAGGCCCTCGGTTTTTGTTGGTTGCGGGGCTGGATATGCAGAATGCGACGCGGATCTCACCAGGTTCTGGATCGATCTGATTTCATAGGCGCTTCGGAGATCCGGGAGCGTATAGGCTCTCCGTCCTTGACCCCTGCCAGTCAGCACACTACCCTGGCGCCACTGGTCCGATCGTTCCCGGCCCGGCTCCCTGGGAGGCTCATGAACGCCCTCGGTCGAAGTTCCGGAGGGCTGAGGTCCGTCCCTGAGGTCGGTGACTCTTGATGACCCTTGGCGACCATGTGCGTCCTCATGCGATATCTGCCGAAATCGGCCGATCACAGGGAGGCCTTGGAATGCTGCGGAAGCTGATCGTTACCGCAACCATCGTGCTCACCACTGCACTCGGAGCGAATGCACAGGAGATGTTCCGCGTCACCCTCCTCGGCACCGGGAATCCACAGCTCCGTCGGGACAGATTCGGACCCGGCACCTTGGTAGAAGCAGGCGATCAGAAGCTCCTCTTTGATGCAGGTCGAGGGGTGCCGATCAGGCTCGCCCAGATTCGGGTCCCGCCGGCGCGGTTGGATGCGTTGTTTATTACTCACTACCATTCCGACCACGTGAACGGCATCCCTGATCTGTGGCTCACCGCCTGGTTGCCGGCAGGCGGGGCGCGAACAAAGCCGTTCCACGTGATCGGGCCAACTGGCGCGAAAGACCTCATGGCGAATCTTGAACGAGCCTATGCGGCGGACGTGCGTATTCGCATCGCGGATCAAAAACTACCTGCAGAAGGAGCGGCGGTCACGGTAGAAGAGTTTTCGTCCGATGGCGTAGTGTATGAGCGGAATGGCGTTCGTGTGACAGCATTTGAAGTGGATCATGGCCCTGAGATCAAGCCTGCTTACGGCTACCGTGTCGATTGGAGAGGACGATCCGTCCTGATTTCGGGCGACACGCGCTTCAGTGAGAATCTGATTCGGAATGGAAAGGGGGTGGACCTGCTGGTGCATGCGATTGCGGCTTCGAAACCTGAGCTGCTGCAAGATATAGCTATCCGCCGCATTCTTGACCACCACACGATGCCGTCGGAAGCGGCGACCATCTTCAACCGAACGCAGCCGAAACTGGCCGTGTATACACATTTCACTCAGCAGGGGACGCGAACCATTCCGGAGCCCACGGTCGAGGAGATCTTGGCTGAAACACGGAAGACGTATTCCGGACCGCTACACGCCGGTGAGGATCTAATGAGTTTCGATCTCACTGATGCTGGCGTGAAAATCAATCCACCGCCACGGTGATCAAGGGCTACTCTTGTGCATTTCCTAGCGGGCGATGCATCCTCTCGTGGCCCACAGCCACCTGGGCCTCGGCAAGCTCCACCGGCGGACGGGCAATCCGCAGGAGGTGCAGGAGTACCTCTCGACCGCAAGGACGCTGTCCCGCGAGATGGATATGGACGACGCAACTTCCCGGGTAATTCCTGGGTAAACGAAAGGGGTTAGCGGGCGCTTGCGTCCGCTAACCCCTCGTCGTTCATGGTTGTGCGGGCTGGATATGCAGATTGCTACACGATGCCGGATACGTTCTGGATTGATTTGATTCCGTAGCCATTTCAGGTTCTTGGGCCTTGCGGGGCGCTCCACAGGGCCTGGAGTCCGGGGCTCCCGCCGGCCGTCCGTAGCCCCCAGGATCGCATGAGGCTCTTGACCGTCACCTGGACCTAAGGTCCGCCTATCCTCGCCCAGCCGCCCGCGGGCAGACAACCACGCGCCAAGTCGAGTATCTTCGTGCCATGCCAGCAGGGAGTTCACTTCTTTGCGGACCGAGCAGCCCCTCTGCGCGAGATGAGGCGCGTACTCGTGCCGGGTGGGCGCGTACTCGTCAGTACGTGGGAAGACCCGACTCAGTACAGCGTCGCGATGTGGAAGGCCCTCGGGCCGGCAGCGCCTGTGTGCGGGCGTCGTGGCGTCCAGTGCAAGCCGCTCAGCGGCGCTCAGTTCGACGCCGAGCGTGATTGTGGCGCAAGGAGCGGGATGAACGTATCGGGTATCGCTTCTCACCCGGCCCGCCTTGTTACGGGACTGCGGGCCACCTTTGAGAGCCTCGGTTGGATCGCTGCGGAGGTCGGAATCTTCCAGCGCCTTGGCCTCGAGGTTGTGTTCCCTAAGCTTGAGACAGGAGGACCAGAAGCAGTCGCCGGTGTGCTCCGCGGAGACTGGGACTTCGCCGAGACCGGGAGTGTGCCTTATGTGCAGAGCATGCTCGACCGTCGAGATGTCGTCATTCTTCTAGCCGCGCTAGAGCCACTTCCCACAGGAATGCCCGTTCTGACTCGCCCAGAGATATCCGAAGCCCGCGAGCTCAATGGAAAGCGCATTGGAGTTCTCACAGACACCGGCCAAGTCGCGCTCTCCGTACGAACGACCCTGGAAGCTTGGGGTGTCACTGCCACCCTCGTTCCCCTTGGAACGTTCGGAGCGATCTACGCCGCACTCACCTCGAGGATGATCGATGCTGGGGCCCTCTCGGCTGACTATCGCTTCCTGGGACCCCGAGAGCATGGTTTAAGAATCCTCGAAACGCCGAGTCCGGGGTTTGTGCCAGTCGTCGTGGGATGCACTCGCCGGCTGATTGCGGCAGACCGACGGCGGGTTGCTCTGGTCGTACAGGGTTACGTCGAGGCGATCCATTTCTTCAAGACGAGGCCCGCGGAAGTGATTCCGCTGCTTCAGAGGTTCCTGCTATTCAAAGACCGCGGCGCAGTCGAAGACTCATATAACTTCTACTCGCCGCTGTTCCAGGCATTGCCACGGCCGCATAGAGACGGAATACAGAAGCTTCTGTTGCACTTGGCGCTCAAACTACCCCATGCCACTTCTTTGTCATTGGCGGAGATCGTCGATGCGTCGTTCCTCGATGAACTAGAACGCACTGGATTCATAGGGCAGCTATACGGACAGTAACGGCTTCTTGTCGGCCTGGAAGCGTCAGCCCGTGGGCCTCTAACGCCGATAGAGCCGTTCGTGCGTGGAGCCGCCGGCGTCTGATTGGGGCGCGGCATTGGCACGCGGCTGGAAAGACCCAACCGCTTCCTGGGTGAAGTCTGGGTAAACGAAAGGGGTTAGCGGCTTCAAGGTCCGCTAACCCCTCGTCGTTCATGGTTGCGGGGGCTGGATTTGAACCAGCGACCTTTGGGTTATGAGTCGTCTCGAGGCCTTGCCGGTAAACCTCTGATCTCGCGAAGAACATCTGAAACGACGGGCAATTCATCCCTCTTTCATCCTTCTGCTTCGTATCCTCTATCTCGTGGTGATTCAGGGTGGTGTGGGAGCAGAACGGGAGCAGATGACCTTTGGGCCCTACCCAAGCCTTCACGGGCCCGCTTCCCAATCGCCGGTGGTGGCGAGGGCAGACTCGTCCAGTTCCTTCATCCCCCCTGTCTGCCTGGCCGTCGACGACCCTTCGTGGTACCGTACCCGCACATAATCCCGCTGCGATCGCTCGGGAGGACCGATGATGGCCGTTTTCGAGGTTCCAAAGTATGCGGAGCTTCCTCCTGAATCGGTCAAGATGCTGGTCGCCTTCGCTGCCTACTGGAACATGAACATCGTCTTCTCCCAGGCCGCGCTGGCCGGCCTCGCGGAAGAATGACCGCAGAGGACGTCGCCATGCACTTCTTCGAGCTCGTACCCGACGAGCAGATGACCCCCGAGGCGAAGCAGTACATAGAACTGGCCCGGAAGCGCCTCCGGGTCGACCGGCTCGGGGCCCACTACCACGCCATGGCGGCATATCCGCCGCTCCTCAAGGCCTTCGTCCAAGCCTTCGCGGAGCTCCTTCCCATCCCCAACCGCTTCGGTACCAGCCAGTTCATCGTTTCCATGCTGATCGCCCACGCAAAGGGGTGTGCTCCGTGCTTCAACGCAAGCCGGGACTTCCTCCTGAAGATCGGGATCGACGACGACGCCCTCGACGGCATGTGCAGCCGGCCGACGGAGCTGCCCTTGTCGGACCGGGAGCGGCAATTCGTCGAATTCACGCTGAGGGTTGCCCGCGACCCCTCGGGGCTCAAGCCAGTCGACTTTCAAGAGATGGAGCGCTCGGGTTTCTCCAAGGACGAGATTCTCGAGATGATCGGAGTAGCAGGATTCTGGAGCATGGCCACTACGGTGACCAGCGCGATCGGCGCCGGACTCTCGGAGGGGTAGCGTCGCTGTGACCTGCCCGGCCTGCGGCCACGACAACCGCGAGGCCGCCCGATTCTGCGACTCCTGCGGCCGCCCCCTCGAGGCGCGCTGCCCCGCGTGCGGGCAATCCGCGCGTCGCGGCGCCCGTTTCTGCGACAGCTGTGGTACTCCGCTCGCTCCGTCCTCGGCTCAACCAGACGCGGCTCCCCGCGCTCCTACCTCCTATACGCCTCACCACCTCGCCGAGCGCATCCTCAAGGAAGGGCGAGCCCTCCGTGGTGAGCGCAAGGAGGTGACGGTACTCTTCGTAGATATCCAGGGTTCGACCGAGCTGGCCGGCGCCCTCGACCCCGAAGAGTTCCACACCGTCATGGACGGCGCGTTCCAGCTCATGCTGGATGCCGTGCATCGCTGGGAAGGCACCGTCAATCAGTTCACCGGCGACGGCATCATGGCGCTCTTCGGCGCGCCGATCGCCCACGAGGACCATGCCCGGCGCGCGCTGCATGCGGCCCTCGGGATCCAGCGCGCCCTTGCGGACTATGCCGCTACCCTCAGGCGCGACAAGGGCCTGGCGCTCCAGGCCCGGCTGGGTCTCAACAGCGGCCCCGTGGTCGTGGGCGCTATCGGCGACGACTTGAGGATGGACTACACCGCGCAGGGGCTGACGACGAACCTTGCCGCCAGAATGCAGCAGGCCGCCGATCCTGGAGCGATCCTGGTCGCGGCGCCGACATACCGCCTGGGTGAAGGCTACTTCCGCTTTCGGTCGCTGGGGCCTATGCATGTGCGCGGCGTCAACGAGCCGGTCGAGGGCTACGTGCTCGAGGGCGAGGGTACCGTGGTCTCGCGCCTCGAAGCCTCGCTCCGGCGCGGGGTGTCACCATTCCGCGGACGCGAGGCCGAGCTGCTGATGCTCGGTGAATGCTGGGAACAGACGCTCCGGAACCAGGGCCAGGCGGTGTGTCTCGTGGGAGAACCGGGGATCGGGAAATCGCGGTTGGCGTACGAGTTCCGCAAGAGCCTCGGCATCGCCGACCGGGTCGAAGGCGTGGCTCTGTCCCACACGCGCACCGCCGCCTATTCCGTGTTCCGCCAGATGCTGCGGCAGCTTGCCGGCGTCGATCCTGACGCCGATCTCTCGACTGCGCGCGATCGGCTCCACCGCCGGCTCTGGGACCTGGACTCGAAGCTCGCGGCGCACGTGCCCGAGATCCTGCCAGTGCTGGGGACGTCCTCTGAGGCACTTGTGCAGGAGCGCGAGGCTCCAGCGGGACATGACCGGAAGGACCGCTTCCGAGAGGCCGTCACGGCGTGGGTGAAGGCAGAATGCCGGCTCGGTCCCCGCCTCTTTGTCGTCGAAGACCTGCACTGGCTCGACGCGTCTTCCGAGGAGCTCCTGCGCCACATCGCCCTCGAAGCGAGGAGCCTCCCGCTCCTGCTCTTGATGACCTCACGCTTTCCCGTCACGGGGAGCAATCTGGAGCTGGGCCACATCCGTGAGATCGACCTCAAGTCCCTCGGCCCGGAGCACGTCCACGCCCTGGTAGACGCGCAGGTTGAGCCCTATCCCGCCAGCCCTCGACTGCGGCGGGTCACGGCCGAGCGGTGTGAGGGCAATCCCTTCTTCGTCGAGGAGTTGGTACGCGCGTTCCGTGAGCGTGGCGATCTCCACCTCGAGCATGGCGCCTATGACCTGCGCGAGGAGACCGAGCGGCTCGTGCCGGCAACGATCAGCGCACTCATTGCCTCCCGCGTAGACCGGCTGCCTGCCTCCGCTCGCGAGCTGCTCGCCGACGCGGCGGCGCTTGGCAAGGAGTTTCCGCTCGCCCACCTGCGCGCCCTCGCGCCGCCGGAGCGCTTCGAGGACGACCTCGCGCTGGTCGAGCGCCGTGGGTTTCTCGACTGCAAGAGCGAAGGGCCGGTCGCTATCCTGACGTTTCGCCATGTCCTGACCCAGGAAGTGACCTACGCCACCCTCCTCCAGTCGGACCGCCAAGTGCGCCACGGACGCGCAGCAGAGGTGCTTGAGCATCTCTACCGGGGGCGGACCGAAGAAGTGTGTGACGAGCTGGCGCACCACTGGTCGCAGAGCGATCGTCGCCCGCAGGCCCTGCCGTATCTCATTATGGCGGCGGACGCTGCGGTGGCCGTGGGCGCTAACCGGGAGGCCATCGCCCATCTTGAGTCCGCGCTAGCCCTCATCGGCGAGCATCCGGACCTGGCGCCAAAGGCCCAGCAAGGTGCCATCCGCCTCAAGCTCGCGGGGCTCCACTTCATTGCCGGCGAGCGGTAGTTGGGGGCCGAGTCAACGGCCTGCGTACAAGGCTTCGACCTCGCGACGCAAGGAGCTGACCAAATAGGCTGGCGGCGACAGACAAGTCGTGTCACCCTCAGTCCACAGGAGGACCCTCCATGACCCAACTGGCAACAGTCGCCGCGATCGTCGTCGCACTCGTCGCGCTCACACCCACGGTCGGGACGACCCAGGCCCACGGCGACCATCTGATGGTCGCGCCGGCGGACCTCAAATGGGCCGACGTGCCCTCGCTGCCGCCCGGCGCCAAGATCGCCGTGATCGAGGGACCGATGAACGAGGCCAAGCCCTTCACAATGCGCCTGCGGCTACCCGCCGACTACCAGATCCCCGCGCACTCCCACAGCGCGATCGAGCACGTCACCGTGATCAGCGGCACCTTCAACATGGGCACAGGCGACAAGCTCGACACCAAGGCGACGCGGGCGCTTGGACCGGGTAGCGTCGCGATCATGCAGCCCGGTACCCGACACTTCGCATGGACCAAGGAGGAAACCGTCGTCCAGGTACACGGCGTTGGCCCGTGGACGGTCACCTACGTCAACCCAGCGGACGACCCCCGCAAGAAGTAGCAACGGGCGCCCGTCGGGCAGCCGGACTCCCGGTCGTCCGGCGCGCGGCACCCTCAGCGGAGCATTCAGCGCACAACCCATAGCGCCAACGACGCCGGCGTAGCGATCCAGAGCATGACGCGCTGCCGGCGTCCCCCAGCGCCTTGGCGGGTGAAGTACTTCAAGGGCAACTTCCCGCCCGGCCGCGAGTTCATCGATGACGTCCACCTGCACGAGCAGCTTGCCGAGTGGATGACCACCATCGCCGATGTGCGCATCCACGGCACCACGCACGAGCGGCCGATCGACCGCTTCGCCCAGGAGCAGCCGGTGCTGCTCTCCACCACGAGCCAGCCGAGCTTTCGCCTGGAGGCGCCGCCGGCGCGCATCGTCGCCGACGACTGGCTCGTCAGCGTCGAGACCAACCGCTACTCGGTCCCCTTCCTGCTGATCGGCCAGCCCGTCGAGATCCACCGCCGCAACGGCCGGCCGCGGATCCTGCACCGCGGGGCGCCCGGCTCCTGAAGCCGCTGGGGCCCTCGATCCGCTGCCGGCGGCGGTGCCGGCATGACCGCCGCCCAGCTCGAGCGCCTCCAGGAGCATCTGCAGCGCCTGCGCCTGTTCAAGAGCCGTGAGCGGCTCGAAGCTCTCCTCCAGGAGGCCACCGGCAAGGAGCTCACCTACGCGGACTTCCTGGACCAGGTCCTCACCGAAGAGGTCGCCTCCAAGACCGCCAAGCACGTCACCATGCGCACCCAGCTCGCCCGCTTCCCCTTCGTCAAGGGCCTGGACGCCTTCGACGTCAGCTACCAGCCCTCGCTCGACAAGAAGCAGTTGCAGACGCTCAGTACCTGCCACTTCATCGAGCACGGCGAGAACCTCGTCATCCTCGGCCCGCGCGGCGTGGGCAAGTCCCACCTCGCCGCTCCGTCACTGCGACCGCATCCCACCATCTATCCCTTGCGTTACCACATCTCCCCGCCATCAACCCTTCCAGCCAGTGCGTTCCGCTTTGGCACTGGAGCGGGACCACAGATGTTCGAGTTCCACGAGACCACGATAGCCCCGCTCGTAGAGTGCCCGACGGCAACCGGTAAGTGGTTCTGGGGCGCCTGGACAGACCTCGCCGCCTCGTATGCCTGGCGAGGTCAGAAAGCCGAAGCGGCGGCGGTCGTGGAGCTCCTGAAGGTGAGACCGGATTTCACGGTCGAGACCCTGGAGCAGGACGGCGCGCAGTACTCCGACAATCCAACGTTCCGCAAGCAGTTCCAGCGCATTGTCGAGGGAGCACGCA
>Ga0070696_100003426_pt1 | contig 10573 bp, 7 predicted proteins | sample KBSK1253metaG_FD_65474 | JGI IMG/M metagenome (GOLD analysis project Ga0070696, IMG submission 65474) | Corn, switchgrass and miscanthus rhizosphere microbial communities from Kellogg Biological Station, Michigan, USA - KBS K1-25-3 metaG | ecosystem: Host-associated > Plants > Roots >... | reverse complement strand
CCAGTCGTGCTTTCGCGCTTTTATAATCACGCTTCACCGGTCAAAGTCACGATTGTCGGACATCTCAGCAATGAAGACTGGACCCAGGTAAGGCATCGCGTCCTCAGGGCATTCGCCGCTTAAGGCTTCGGACTCTACCGCTTCGCCACCACCCCACCCACCAACGGATTCGCCAGATGATGCTCCGCGTAGTATCCAGGCCTGACACGCTCCACGATCTGCGCCGCGGGCCGTTCCAGCACCTTGAAAAACGGCGACGGCCACAACCCGATCCAGAATGCCCACGCCACTAGCGGGGTGAAGACGGCGATCTCGCGCCACGTCAGGTCGCGCAGGCCGGCGTTTTTCTCCGATAGCTCGCCGAGCATCGTCCGCTGGAACAGCCAGATCAGGTAGGCAGCGCCCAGCGCAATTCCCACCGCGCACCAGACCGCCCAGTTGAGCGACATCTCGTACGCGCCTTGCAGGATCGTGATCTCGCCGATGAAGCCGTTTAGCGGCGGCATCCCCATCGAGCTCAGCGCGGCGATCAGAAAAATAATCGTGAACACCGGCATTACGCGCAGCAGGCCGCCATATTCGGTGATCTCGCGCGTGTGGCGCCGCTCGTAAACGATGCCGACGATCAGGAAGAGCATGCCGGTCGAAATGCCGTGATTGATCTGCTGGATGATCGACCCCTGAATGCCCGCCGGGTTCAGCGCGAAAATTCCGAGCGTGCAGAATCCCAGGTGGCTCACCGACGAGTACGCCACCAGCTTCTTCCAATCCTTCTGCATCAGCGACGCGAGCGCCCCATAGACAATGCCGATGATCGAAAGAATCGCCATGACGTTTACGATGGTCGGGTCCTTCGCGGTCTCGGGCAGCAGCGGCAGGGAGAAGCGCAGGAATCCGTACGTCCCCATCTTCAGCAGGACGCTGGCCAGAATCACGGACCCGGCGGTGGGCGCTTCGGTGTGCGCGTCGGGAAGCCAGGTATGGAACGGGAACATCGGCACCTTAACCGCGAAGCCCAGGAAGAACGCCCAGAACACCCACCACGCCGCGCCCGCCGGCAGGCTGACTTTCATCAGGTCGGCGATGTCGAATGAGTACGTCTGGTACTGGCTGAAATACTGGAAGTACAGCATCAGGATGCCGAGCAGCATCAGGACCGAGCCGATCAGCGTGTAAATCATGAACTTGATGGCCGCGTAGAGTCGCCGCGCGCCGCCCCAGATCGCGATGATGAAGTACATCGGGACCAGCACGGTTTCCCAGAACACGAAAAACAGCAGGAAATCGAGCGACATGAAGACGCCGAGCATGCCGACCTGCAGCAGCAGAAAGAACGCGTAGTATTCCTTGAGGCGCGTCTCGATGGCCGTCCAGCTCGAAAGGATCGAGAGAAATCCGAGCAGCGTGGTGAGCATCACGAGCAGCATCGAGAAGCCGTCGATGCCGAGGTGGTACGATGCGCCGATCGACGGGATCCAGCTCGCGCGTTCGACGAATTGAAAATCCTTCGTGCGGTCGAATTGAAATACCAGCGGCAGCGAAACCAGGAAGCCGGCGAACGATGCCGTGTTGGCCCACAGCTTGACGGCGCGCGGGTTCGACGCCGGGATGAACAGCAGCACCAGCAATCCGACCAGAGGCGTGAAAAGGACGATCGAGAGGATGTGATCCATATCAGGGGTGAAGCGGATATCTTAGTATATTCGGCGACGCCGCGGCACTTCAGGTGAATTCTCCGCAATCCGGGCGGCGGGTCTCAAACGTATAATCTCTGGAGCAGGAGAACTTATGAACGAACAAACCAATACGCAATTAATCCGGCAGGCCTACGAAGCGTTTGGGCGCGGCGACGTCCAGGCCGTACTCGGCATGTTGACGGATGATGTTGAGTGGTACACTCCGGGGCCGGCCGAAATCCCGTACGCCGGCAAGCGGCGCGGCCGGGATGGAGCGGCGGAGTTTTTCCGGCTGCTCGGCGAAGCGGATGAAACGCTGGCGTTCGAACCGCGCGAGTTCTTCGCCAATGGCGACAAAGTGGTCGTGCTGGGCTCCTTCCAGGGACGTGCGCGCTCGACCGGCAAGATGATTGAACAGGATTGGGTGCAGGTTTTCACCGTGCGCAACGGCAAAATCGCGGCCTTTCGCGAATTCTACGATAGTGCGGCCATCGCCGCCGCTTATCGGCACGAATCCGCAGCGTCGCATTAACGCTACTCAGATCATTAGCCCGGCATTGGCCTGCCAGACGTCTGTGTCAGAATTGGCAGGCATGGGCAGGCAGCGTCGTCTCATCGTGATCCTAGGGTGAATGATCTGCTCCGCATTCACGACAACTGTCTGGGCACAGCCGGCAGTTCCATCTCCGACAGCGCCTCCAATTCGCGTGTTAACAACCGCATCGCATGGTTGTAATCACTTCATCGCAGAACGGAATACCGCTATATCCATGACCGGCTCCCGTTAGCCGTGGCATGTGCTCAGCCCGACGCCTGTGTCAGAATCGCACAATGAGCACAATTTCCCGCCGTGAGTGGATCTCAGGCGCACTGCTGGCCGGACAGGCGGTCGCACAGCACAGCACCGCGCTGCCGCAGAAAGTGCGGCTCGCGATCATCGGGCTTGAAGGGCACATCTCTGAAATTCTCGATCCCATGGATCGCCTGCCCGATATCGAGCTGGTCGCGATTCAGGATCGCGACACGGGCCACCTGTCACACGTCGCCAAGAACAAACATGGCGCGCATGCCCGGCCGTACCGCGACTGGCGCGAACTGCTGGAGCGCGAAAAGCTCGACATGGTTGCCACTTGCGGAACCAACGGCGAACGCGCCGAGATCATCCTCGCGTGCGCCCAACGGAAACTCCACGTGGTGGCGGAGAAGCCGCTCGCAACGGAAACGGCCGACCTCGATCGCATCAAGCGCGCGGTGGCGGAAAACGGCATCCGATTGACCATGCTGATTCCCATGCGTTTCGAAGGACAGTACCGGGCGCTCAAACAGATTGTCGATTCGGGCGAAATCGGCGAAGTGGCGCAGATCAGTGCACAGAAATCCTACAAGCTGGGCGAGCGCGCCGAGTGGATGCGACATCGCGCGACTTACGGCGGCACCATTCCCTACATCGCCGTCCACATGGTTGATCTGATGCGCTGGACGAGCGGCCGCGAGTTGACGGAAGCGTCTTCATTTCAGGGACGTGTCGGACATCCGGAGCTGCGCGACATGGAAAACACTACGGCGACGGTTTTCCGGCTCGACAACGGCGGCACCGGATGCCTGCACATGGATTATCTGCGTCCGGAAATCGCTCCGACCTGGGGTGACGACCGGCTGCGCCTCGCCGGCACCGGCGGTGTGGCGGAGTATCAGGCGGCTACCGGCGTGACCGTCGTTTCCGCGAAGAACGCACCGCGCCAGATTCGCGATCTGCCGCCCGAGGGTTCCTTGTTCATCGATTTTCTGGATTCGGTCTACCACGGCAAGCCAGCGGGGCTCGAACTAAAAGACATCTATCGTGTGAACGACATTGTGCTGGCTGCCCGTAATGCCGCCGACCGGCACGCCATCCTCAAGACTTAACGTCCATATGCTCTACTTCACCGAATCCGACGTTCGCGATTTGCTCCCGATGAAAGACGCGATCGGCCTGATGCAGACGGCGTTCGAGCGGCTGGCCGCGGACGAAGCGATTAATCAGCCGCGGCGGCGCCTGATTCTGCCCACCGGTTCGGTGCTGCACTATATGGCGGGGAGCGACGGCAAATACTTCGGCGCCAAAGTCTATTCGACTCACGCCAAGCACGGGGCGCATTTCGTTTTCCTGCTCTATCGCGCCGAAAACGCCGAGCCGCTGGCCGTCCTGGAAGCCAACTACCTCGGACAGATTCGTACGGGCGCGGTGAGCGGTCTGGCCACCCGCTGCCTGGCGCCTGCGAAGGCGGAAACACTGGCGATCATCGGCTCGGGATTCCAGGCGCGGAGCCAGCTTGCGGCCATACTCGCGGTCAGACCGATTCGCCACGTGAAAGTCTGGAGCCGTGATGCGGGCAACCGCGCCGCATTCGCCGCCGAGAGTTCTTCGAAATTCTCCGCCAGCATCGTGCCGGTGGAACGAGCCGAGTGGGCGGTTCGCGAAGCAGCCATCGTGGTCACCGCCACCAACGCGAAAGATCCCGTAGTCGAATCGAACTGGATTGCACCCGGTACTCACATCAACGCCATGGGTTCCAACCAGGCCAGGCGCAGAGAACTGCCGGCGGACCTGATTGCGCGGGCGGCCTTGATTGCCGTGGACTCGATCGAGCAAGCCCGCATGGAGTCCGGTGATCTGATGCTGGCGCTGGACGAAGAAGGCTGGAAGAATCCGAAGATCGTCGAATTAAAAGATGTAGTGACGGGAGCGGTGAAAGGCAGACGTACGCCGGAGGAAATCACGATCTTCAAATCCAACGGACTGGCGGTTGAAGACGTAATTTGTGCGGGCTACATCTACGAAAAAGGAGTAAAGGAAGGCCGCGGCTCGCGCAGCTATTCCTGAGCGGGCATCTGTTGCTCGATATCGCGCCACGCGCTGATCTTGAGACGGCGGCACACCCAGCAGAGTTGATCGGAACTGCCCGAGCTTTCGGCTCCGCAGACCGTGCACTTGGTCACGATTTTCACTTTATCCGGTGAAACGGAGCGCTTCGCCTGTTCCAGAATTTCCGGCGAAACAACCGGTCCGGCCGCCTTGGGTGTTACCTTTCGTTTCATAATCGAAGCCCGTTGAGCCCTACTATCTCAGAAACCTTCGTCGAGCACAATACGGTACTTACCTGCTCTTATCCTACCGGAATTATGCCGCTTTCAGTATTTCGACCACCGCCGCAACGTCCAGCGTGGAGGCGCAACGCGGGCACTTTTGGCCTGGTATCACGCGGACCTTCCTCCCGTGTTGTTCCACTTCAGCCCCTACCGTATGGGTACAGATGGGGCAATGTACGTGCGCTTTGAACCGTTCCGTCAGTGTCTGCATCGCCTTTGACCTCGTCCTCACTTCACCAGACGCGGAACCACCTGCAATGGTTGTGCCAAGAATTGTAATTTTTCGCAAGGGCTTCCGCGACAGGTGCAATCAGTCACCGGTCGCCGGAGACTCGACCGGGACTGTTCGCCGCCGCGCGAGCAGCGCCCGGGTGTCCTCGATGAGCGAGTAACCGACCGGAACTACAAGCAAAGTCAACAGAAGGCAGAGCGTCTGGCCGCCGATAATGGTGACGGCAATCGCCGAACGTTGGGAGGCGCCCGCTCCAATCCCGATGGCGGTGGGTATCAGGCCGGCCACGATGGAAAACGTCGTCATCAGAATCGGCCTGAGGCGCACCCGGTTGGCCTCCACAATGGCCTCGTGCAGCGGGCGGCCCATCTCACGCAGGCGGTTCATGTAGTCGATTTGCAAAATTCCGTTCTTCTTGACGATACCGAGCAGCAGCAGGACGCCGAGTGCGCTGAACAGGTTCAGGCTTCGGCCGGTGGCGATCAACGATATCAGCGCAAACGGGATGGAAAGCGGCAGCGTCAGCATGATGATGAACGGATGCACCAGGCTCTCGAACTGGGCGGCCAGCACCATATACATAAAGATAGAGGCCAGCGAAATTGCCAGGATCATGTTGGTGGTGGTCTCATCCAGGACCTTCACCTGGCCGGAGAACTTGAGCTGATAGCCCGCCGGCAGACCGACTTTTTGCACCACGGCGTTCGTCTCCGCCGCAGCTTCCGCCAGCGAATGGCCGGGCGCGACGTTGCCGTACACACCCACCGAGAACTGGCGATTGTAACGGTCGATCCGGCTTGGGCCTAGCCCGCGCTCGAGGTGAGCAACGGTATCGAGCCGCGTCAGCCCCAGTTTCGTCGACGGGATCAGCAGCCGGCTGAGCGACGCCGGATTGTCGCGCTGGCTGGGGAGCAGCCGGATGGTGACCGGGTATTGCTCCGCCCCTTCCTTGAATGTCGAGATTTCGTCCTCACCGGACATGAGCAGGCGAACGGCGCCCGCAATATCCGATACGCGAACCCCGAGGTCGGACGCCCGCGAACGATCGATATTGACTTGCAGCTCGGGATTATTCAGGTTCAGGTTGACCTTGATGTCGACCACCGAGCTGGTCTTCGCCATCTCCCGGCTGACCTGCTTGCCCAACTCGGCCAGCTTGGTGAGATCCGGGCCGAGCAGCATGCCGCGTATAGGGGCAAACGAATCATGCCCGCCCAGGATATTGGGAAAGCTGATTCGCGGCCGCGCCCACGCGTAGTCCTTGATTACTTCGCGCACATGGACCGCCATCTGGTTGATGTCGTCGCGCTCGTCGGCATCTTTCATCAGGATGGTCAGAAAGGCCATGTTGACCCGCTGCAGGAAAATCGAGCTTTGCGGCACCACCGATGTAACGCCCGGAATCTTCTCCAGCTTGGCGGCGAGCTCGCGCGATGTGTTTTCAGTCGCTTCGAGCGACGAGCCTTCCGGCAGTTCGACCCACAACTGCAGCTCGTTCTGGTCTTCGGTGGGCATCCAGTCGCGGCCGACGTACTTGTTCACGATAAAGGTCGATCCGAATGTCGCGAGGCACAGCATCATGATCGCCCAGCGGTGCCGCAGCGACCATTCGAGCATCCCCACGTAGATGCGGTCGAAGAATCCGTGCCTGTCATCGTGCCGCTTCCGCGCGGCCTTCGGATCTTTGCGTAACATGCGCGCGCTGAGCGAGGGCGTCAGCGTAAACGCCACCAGCATCGAGACCAGGATGGACACCGCCATCGTCCATCCGAACTGGTTGACGAATCGCCGCGCATAACCGGTCATGAAGGCGATGGGGACGAAGATGATGACCAGCGAGATGGTGGTCGCCAGCACGGCGAGTGCGATCTCACGCGTGGCGCGCACGGCCGCCTCCATGGGCGGCATGTCCTTCTCTTCGATAAACCGGTAAATGTTTTCGAGTACGATGATGGCGTCGTCGATCACGATGCCCACCGCAAGCGTCAGGCCCAGCAGCGTCATGGAATTCAGAGTGAAATCCATGGCGCGGATCACCGTGAACGTCGTAATGATCGAGGTTGGGATCGCGATCGAGCTGATCAACACCGTTCGCCAGTTGCGGATAAAGAGCCACACAATCACGGATGCCAGCAAGCTTCCGAGCACCAGGTGCTCTTCGAGCGATTTCACCGAATTCTCGATGTAACCGGCCTGGTCTTTGACCTTGTCGATGGTCACGCCCGGTGGAACTTCGGCGCGCAGCAGGTCCACGCGCTTCTGGATGCCCTTCACTACCTGGACGGTATTGGTGCCGGTCTGCCGCCGGACCTCAATGATGACGGCGGGTTTACCTTTGTAATATCCGAAGCTGCGCCGCTCCTGCACACCGTCCTCGACGTGCCCGATATCGCGAATGCGAATGGGCGCTCCGTTGACGTTCTTTACAATGATCTCGTTGAATTGCGGGACCGCTTCCACGCGGCCGAGCGTCCGGACTTCGAGCTCCGTCGGCCCGCGCACGATGCGGCCGCCGGGTGTTTCGATGTTTTCTGTCTTGACGGCGCGCTCTACGTCCTGGGCCGTCAGGTTGTAGCCGGAGAGCTTGTCGAGATCGAGGAATACGTTGACCTGCCGCAACTGCCCGCCGGAGATATCCACACCGGCGACCCCGTCGACGGTCTCGAGCGAACGGCGGATCTGCTTATCGGCAATCTCGGTAAGTTCGCGGACCGAACGCTGGCCGGAAACAACCATGGTGATGATCGGATCGGCGTCCGGATCGGCTTTCTGGATTACCGGCGGCAGCACGTTGGGCGGCAGGTTTTTCATCGCCCCGCCGACTTTCTCGCGCACGTCATCCGTCGCTTCGGTGATGGAGCGCTCGAGGACGAAGGTCACCATCAGCATGGCGTTGCCTTCACTCACGATGGAGCGCATTTCGTCGATGCCGCTGACCGAAGCAATGGCCTCTTCAAGCGGCATTACTACCTGCGAGGTTACTTCCTCGGGCGAAGCGCCGGGAAGCCGGACGTTCACATACACTGTGGCGGGATCGCTGCGCGGAAACAGATCCACTCCCAGCCGCATGAAAGAGAACAGGCCCATCACCACCAGAAACGCGATGAGCATGAACGCGAATACGGGCCGCTGGACGCAGATTTCGGACAGGCGCACTGGAGCTCCTTTAGATCGAGCGCTTTAGGAATTGTAGAACTTTTCCGCGGCCCGCGGCTATACGGCGGCGAGCTGATGCGATTCGAGGCGAACCGGCGCACCGGACCGCATGGATTGGTAGGCGTGAGTAATGATTTCGAGATCCCGGCGGGCCTCGAGCGCGGAATCGACAGGCGCCACTCCGGCGGCTGCCGCGGTAAGAAATTCCCGTATCTGCCCGAGGTGTCCGGTTCTGTCGGCCGCGGCCAGGCGCACGCGCTTGCGTTCGAAACGCGGATGGCTCAACACATCCTGGAGCCAATGAGGCCTGAGCTTTGATATCAGGCGGGCGATGGGCGGCGGGTCAACGGGATAAGAGTCGAGAGAGTTTTCGCTCATCGAAATATGCATGGTGGCTTTCTCCGCCATCACAACATACTCCGGCAAGTTCCCGCGTCGCGCCGACCAGCTCAGCAGGACGTGCGCCCGCCAACCGGCCTCGCCATATAGCAGGAGCTGGACATTGTCCTCTCCGTCCATGGCGGCATCGACCTGTGGCCCCCGAACCGCGAGCACGTATTCCGGTTCGCCAAAGAGCAAACGAAGCGCGCGTATAGGACGCACGCCGGCGTCGATCAGAATGCCGCCGCCCATCTCATGAGCACGCGTCCGCCAGCCTTGCGGCTGATGCACACCGAAAGAATTGGCCAGGAAATAGAGCGGCCGCCCTAATTCGCCGGATTCCAGCCGAGCGCGGACTTCGGTAACGGCCGGCTGGCAGTGCAGATTGTCGGAGATAAAGAGAGCTTTTCCGGCGGCGCGTGCGGACTCGATCATCACATCGGCATCGTCCAGGGATGTCGCAATCGGCTTCTCGACGAAGACGTGTTTACCGGAACGCAGACTGGCTACCGTGGCCCATCGGTGCAGATGGTGCGGAATGGCGAGAACAACCGCCTCTACACGCGGATCGTCGAGCGCGTTCTCGAGACTGGTGAAAGCGGCCACCGCACCCAGCGCCCGTGACATTCGCGCGGTTTTTGCCGGGTCACGCCCGAACACGAAAAGACGAACATCCGGCAAAGCGCGGCGGATTGCCGTTCCGAGAAAGCGACCCCATCCCGTTCCAACGATACAAACCCCAAGACCAGCCATGTGCTCACTACCATTCTAGGCATGCATGGGCGCGCGATTTGAGGCCGCGTGGCGTGCTTTGGTGTGCTATGTCACGCTGCCGGGCCACGTTCGTGCGCGGGCCCGGAATATGGTAATCGGCGTGCCGTGGGCTATCATCGCTCCATGCACTGGTTTCGCGCAGTCGTGTTTCTTGTCTTCTCTGCGTTTTACTGTAACGCGCAGACGCGTCAAACCCGTAACATCATTTTGATCACCAGTGACGGTCTGCGCTGGCAGGAACTGTTTAGCGGCATCGACCCGCTGCTCAAAGATCAAAAATCCGCCGGAATGGAGGAGGCGGCAGTTCTGCGGGAAAGGCTCTGGAAACCATCCGCCGACGAGCGGCGAACCGCTCTGATGCCGTTCTTCTGGGGTACATTCGCGACGAAGGGTGTGGTTCTCGGCAATGTCGGTAAACAAAGCTCCGTTCAGGTAAAAAACGAATTCCGGGTATCGTATCCCGGATATTCCGAGATCCTGACCGGACGCGCGCGGGACGAAATCATAAAGGGCAACGACCCGATCCAGAATCCGACGCCGACGGTGTTGGAATTTCTAAAAAGGAAGCTCGGGCTCGGCGCGCGCCAGGTGGCGTTGTTCGGTTCGTGGGACATGTTTCATTTCATTGGAGAAAGCCGGCCGGGCTCGGTTTTTATCAACTCAGGCTACGAGAATGTCGAGGCGGGCGCATCGCCGCGTCTGCGGGAATTGAACGCGCTGCAGTTTCAGGTACTCACGCCCGAACGCAGCGTGCGTCACGATTACGTCACGTTTGAGATGGCGCTCGAATACATGCGCACTGAGAAGCCAAGGGTGCTGCACATCGCGTTTGGTGAAACCGATGACTGGGCGCACGCGCGCCACTATGACCGGGTCCTCGACTCCATTGGCTATGTGGATCGCAGCCTCGGGCAGCTTTGGGAATTCATCAACAGCTCTCCCGATTACCGAGGGTCGACGACCATCATCCTGACCGTCGACCACGGCCGTGGATCGACCCTGGAGGACTGGCACAGCCACGGCGGCAAAGTACCCGAGGCGCGTCAAATCTGGATCGCGATCGCCGGTCTGGACACGCCGCCGGTGGGCGAGGCGGCCAATACGCCGGAGGCATTCCAGCGAGACATTGCGCCCACCATGCTCGATTTGCTGGGAATTGATTATCGCGAGTATGAAGGTGTGGAAGGCAAACCGATCGCACTGGCAAGAGCGCAGGCTTCAGGGG
>Ga0070696_100003425_pt1 | contig 10574 bp, 8 predicted proteins | sample KBSK1253metaG_FD_65474 | JGI IMG/M metagenome (GOLD analysis project Ga0070696, IMG submission 65474) | Corn, switchgrass and miscanthus rhizosphere microbial communities from Kellogg Biological Station, Michigan, USA - KBS K1-25-3 metaG | ecosystem: Host-associated > Plants > Roots >... | reverse complement strand
CCGAGGTAGGCGAGGCCTTCGGGGTCGCGCCGGTAGACGCCGCGCTCGGTGACGACATAGTCCATTGGGATGTCCCAGGCCTGCGGAAAGATGGTGTCGAGGCGCGCAAGCTCGTAGGACACTCCGATCACCACCGGCCGCTTGGCGAGGCTGGCAAGCGTGCGATCGAAGAAGCCCGCGCCGTAGCCCAGCCGGTAGCCCTGCGCATCCCAGCCGTTCATCGGTAAAAGGACCGCGTCGGGCTGAACTTCGGCCGAGTCGACGGGATAAGGAATGTCCAGCGGACCGCGCGCAAGTCGCACGCCGGGATGCCATTCGCGAAATATGAGCGGTTGCTTCGGTGCAACGACGACCGGCAGCGCTGTCAACGCGCCCCGCTCTCGCAGCGTTCTGGCAAAATGGCGAGCGTCGTACTCGCCTTTGATCGGCCAACAAAAAGCGAGGCGGCAACGGACCAGTCCGGGGAACGAAAGCTCCAGATGACCGTCGATGCGCCGGCGAAAGCTCTCGAGCTCCTCGGCGCTCAAGGCCATGCGCGCCGCGATCAGTCGCTCGCGGTTCGCCTTGCGCCAGTCCTTAAGTACGGCCGGGGCTGCAGGCATGGGGATTTGAGTCTTATGTGTTGGAGGGAGTTGCGCAAGCTTGCGGTCGCGCTGTTGCTCGCGCTGCCGCTTGCCGGCTGGGCCGGGCCCGGGGACGAGGCGGTTCTCGGTGCCTATGATGCCTACCGCGCCGGGGATGCTCTCAAGCTCGAGCGCTACGCGAAGAAGCTGGAAGGCCATCCGCTCGATCCCTGGATCGACTACTGGAGCCTCACCATGCGGCTGGACGACGCGCCGACCGCGGAGGTGCAGGCCTTCCTCGCCTCGCATGCCAACACCTACGTCGCCGAGCTCCTGCGCGGCGACTGGCTGAAGGTCCTCGGCAAGCGGGCCGACTGGCAGGAGTTCGAGCGCCAGGTGGCGCTCTATCCGCGCGATGACCTCGAGGTGCGCTGCTACGCCGTGCTGATGGACGCGCAAAAGGAGAACGGCGCCGCCCGGGAAACCACGCTCGCCGACAACCTGTGGATGTGGCTCGAGCCGCATGAGCTGCCCGATGGCTGCGCCGAGCTCGCGCAATTCCTGCTAGACAACGAGCGCGTCACGGTGAGCGACGTCTGGCGCCGCGTGCGCCTGCTCTTCGAGCGCGGTCAGATCACCGCGGCAAAAACGACGCTCGAATACCTGGAGAAGCGCGATGCGCCCGATGAGCGCATGCTCGCCGAGGCGGCGCGCCAGCCCAAGCGCCTGCTCGAGCGGCTGCCGCGCAACCTCGAGCGCCGGCCGGTGCGCGAGGTGGTGGTGCTGGCGCTCTTGCGCTACGCGCGCGCCGAGCCCGATGCGGCGGCGAAGCTCCTGGAAGGCAAGCTCGCCTCGCGCCTGCCGGAAGCCGACGTGCGCGAGCTCTGGGCCTACATCGGCTACGAAGGCGCCCGCGAGCAGCAGCCCGATGCGCTCAAGTGGTACGCGCGCGCCGGCCAGCAGCGCCTCGACGAAGAGCTGCTCGCCTGGAAAGTCCGTGCCGCGCTGCGCGCCGGCAACTGGCCGGTGGTGCGCGACACGATCGACCTCATGCCGCCGCTTCAGCGCCACGAGTCCACCTGGACCTACTGGTACGGCCGCGCTATCGCCACGCTCGGCAACGAGAACGGTGCGCGCGCCTACTTCCTGCGCATCGCCGGGCAGACCGACTTCTACGGCCTCCTCGCCTCCGAAGAGCTCGGCTCGGTGGTGGCGCCGCCAGACAATGCTTACGTCCCGACCGAAGCGGAAGTGGACGCAGCGCGCCAGAACCCGGGCCTCGCGCGAGCGCTCGAGCTCATCCGCCTGGGCATGCGCACCGAGGGGGTGCGCGAGTGGCTCTTTACCGTGCGCTACTTCGACGACGCGAAGCTTCTCGCCGCCGCCGAGCTCGCGCGCCGCGCCGAGATCTGGGACCGGTCGATCATGTCGGCTGACCGTACGGTGCGCACGCACAACTTCGCGCTGCGCTATCCGCTGCCGTTCCGCGAGGTCTTCACCGAGTACGCGAAAACCTACGGCCTCGACGTCGCCTGGGTCCTCGGCCTGGTGCGCCAGGAAAGCCGCTTCGTCAGCGATGCGCGCTCCAACGCCGGCGCCGAGGGGCTGATGCAGGTGATGCCGCGCACTGCGCGCTTCGTCGCGCGCAAGATCGGCCTGCGCAACTACGTGCACAAGGGCGTCACCGAGATCGAGACCAACGTGACGCTCGGTACGGGTTACATGCGGCTCGTGCTCGACCAGCTCGGCCACCCGGTGCTCGCTTCGGCGGCGTACAATGCCGGCCCTTCCCGCGCGCGTCGCTGGCGCGACGTGAACCGGCCGCTGGAAGGCGCGATCTATATCGAGACGATTCCTTTTTCCGAGACGCGCGACTACGTCAAGAAGGTGATGGCGAATTCCGTGTTCTACGCCGCCATGATCGAGAAACAGGTGACGCCGCTCAAGGCGCGCCTTGGCATCATTGCGCCGCGCGGCGCGGCCGAGCCGGAGCCGGTGGACGACGACCTGCTGCCTTGATGTTCGAGCGGGTCCTGGTCTTAGGCGGATCAGGCTTCATCGGCCGGCATTTCGTTGCCCAGCTGGCGCGGCGTGAAATCAAGGTCACTGTCCCCTCGCGTCGCCGCGAACGCGCCAAGCACCTGATCCTGCTGCCCACGGTCGACGTGGTGCAGGCCGAGGTCACCGATCCTGCCGCGCTCGAGCGCCTCGCGCGCAACAAGGACGCGGTGGTCAACCTGGTCGGCATCCTGCACGGCAATTTCGAGCGTTTCCACGTCGAGCTGCCGCGCGCCATCGTCGCGGCGTGCCGTGCGGCCGGCGTAAAACGCCTGCTGCACATGAGCGCGCTCGGCGCCGATGTCAACGGCCCGTCCGCCTACCAGCGCAGCAAAGGCGCGGGCGAGCAGGTGGTGCTCGAAGCGCGCGAGCTCGACGTCACGGTGTTTCGCCCTTCGGTCGTATTCGGTCCGGAAGATCAGTTCCTCAACCGCTTCGCCGCGATGGCGCGCTTGCTGCCGGTACTCGCCGTACCCTGTCCGCAGGCGCGCTTCCAGCCAGTGTATGTCGGCGATGTCGTGCGCGTGATGCTGAGCTCGCTCGGCGATACGGAGTCGCACGGCCGCGTCATCGAGCTCGGCGGCCCGCACGAGTACGAGCTGAAGCAGCTCGTATCGGCTGTTTGCGAGATGACCGGTCACCGGCGGCTGGTGATCGGTCTGGGCGACCGGCTTTCGTACTTTCAGGCAGCGGTGCTGGAGCACCTTCCCGGTCGCCTCATGACGCGCGACAACTACCGGTCGATGAAAGTGCCGAACGTTACGACAGCTCGTTTTCCGTACGGCATCGCGCCGCAGCCGCTCGAGGCCGTGGCGCCGGGCTATCTGCGGCCCACGGGCCCGCGCGAGCGCTACCCGCAGCTTCGCTGGCGCGCGCGGCGCTAGCCGATGTCCTCGCTCCTCGGCGCTCCGCCGCGCGTCGTGAACATCGGGCTCGCCGGCTTTGCGCGTGATCTGGCGGCGAACGCCGTGCCAGTGGTGCAGGTCGACTGGCGCCCACCGTCCCGGTACGCCGCGCTGCTCGAGCCCCGCGCGGACGCCATCGAGCGCGCCAACGCCGCGGCGCTCGCGCGCATTCTCGCCGCCGAGCCGTGGCTCAGCGGAGTGCGTCGCGCCGGCGAGCTCATTCCCGCGCTCGAATCCGAGCGGCTCATCCTGCACGCCGGTCCGCCGCTCGAGTGGCAACGCATGTGCGGGCCTTTGCGCGGCGCGGTATGCGGTGCCGTCGTCTACGAAGGCTGGGCGCCGGACCTCGCCGCCGCGGAAGCGCTCGCCGCGCGCGGTGGCGTGCGCTTCGCGCCGAACCACCATTTCGGCGCCGTCGGGCCGATGACCGGCATCACCACGCGCAGCCAGCCGCTGCTGGTGGTGGAGAACCGCCGCGAGGGAAATCGCGCGCTCTGCACGATCAACGAAGGCCTCGGCAAAGTGATGCGCTTCGGCGGCAATGACGCCGAGGTGCTGGCGCGGCTCGCGTGGCTGCGCGAGGAGCTCGCGCCGCTGCTCGACGCCGCCCTGCGCGCCGCCGGCGGCATAGCGCTCAATCCGCTCATCGCGCGCGGCCTCGCGATGGGCGACGAGATGCATCAGCGCAATGTCGCCTGCAGCTCGCTTTTGCTGCGCGCGCTCGCGCCGCATCTCGCCCGCGCGGGCGGTGGCACTGCGCTCGCGCGGGCGCTGGAATTCATTGCCGGCAACGACCAGTTCTTCCTCAACGTCGCCATGGCGATGGCGAAATGCATGCTCGATCCGGCGCAAGGCATCGCCGATTGCACCGTCGTCACGGCGATGGCGCGCAACGGCACCGACTTCGGTGTGCGCGTGTCCGCGCTTGGCGAGCGCTGGTTCACCGCGCCGGTGGAAACGCCCGTCGGGCTGTATTTCCCCGGCTACGGGCCCGGCGACGCGAACCCCGACATGGGCGACTCCGCGATCCTCGAGACGGTGGGCCTCGGCGCCTTTGCGATGGCGGCCGCCCCGGCCGTCGCCGGGTTCGTCGGCGCGGGCGGCTTCGCTGAGGCCGTGGCCTATAGCCGCGCGATGAGCGAGCTCACCGTGGCCAGTAACACGCGCTGGCCGATCCCGGCGCTCGAATTCGCCGGCACGCCGACCGGCATCGATATCCGCCGCGTGGTGGACACCGGCATCGCGCCTGCTATCAATACCGGCATCGCGCACCGGCGGGCGGGCGTCGGCCAGGTCGGGGCCGGCGTGGCGCGTGCGCCGCTCGCCTGCTTCGAGCAGGCGCTTGCCGCCGTCGCCGATGCTGGTTAATCGCGTCGAGCGCGGGCGCTACCTCGACTCGGTAGCGGCGATGCGCATCGCGCGGCGCTTGGGCGAGCTGCCGGGCGTCGCCGCCGCGGCGCTGATGATCGGCACGCCGTCCAACAAGGCGCTGCTCGCCGACGCCGGGCTGCTTGCCGCCGAAGGCCAAGGCGCCGCGCCCAATGATCTGCTGATCGCGGTGCGCGCCGCCGATCCGGCGCCGGCGCTCGCGCTTGCCGAGCGTCTTCTCACCGAGCGCGCGGCCCCGCCGCGCGAATCGCTCCGCCGCACCCGCACGCTCGATGCGGCGATCGCGCTCGAGCCGCAGGCAAATCTCGCGCTCATTTCGGTACCGGGCGACTTTGCGGCGGCCGAGGCGCGCAAGGCGCTCGGGCGCGGGTTGCACGCGATGGTGTTCTCGGACAACGTGCCGATCGAAGAAGAACAGGCGCTGAAGCGCTACGCCGCCGAGCGCGGCCTGCTCCTCATGGGCCCCGACTGCGGCACGGCGCTCATCGGCGGCGCGCCGCTCGCCTTCGCCAACGCGGTGCCGCGCGGCGACATTGGCATCGTCTCGGCCTCCGGCACCGGGCTGCAGGAAGTCTCCTGCCTGATCGCGCGGCTCGGCGGCGGCGTCTCGCACGGCATCGGCGTCGGCGGTCGCGATCTCGACGAGCGGGTCGGCGCCCTCGGCATGCTTGCCGCCATCGATGCGCTCGAGGCCGATGTCGGCACCCGCACCCTGGTGCTCATCTCCAAGCCGCCCGCGCCGCGCATCGCGCAAAAGGTGCTCGAGCGCGTGCGCCGCTCGCCGAAACGCGTGGTCGTGTGCTTCCTCGGGCAGGACGGCGGCACACTGACCGACGCGGCGGAGCGAGCGGCCGGCCGCAAAATCGACCATGCGGCGCCGGCGCTTGCGAAGCGCAAAGGCGCCGTGCGCGGCCTTTACTGCGGCGGCACGCTGGCAGCGGAAGCGGCGCTGCTGCTGCGCGCCGCGGGCGCGAGCGGTGAGTGCCTCGACCTCGGCGACGATCGCTATACGCGCGGCCGGCCGCACCCGATGATCGAGCCGGAGCTGCGCAACGAGCACATCGCGCGCGCCGCCGCCGATCCCGCCATCGGCGTGCTGCTATTCGACGTGGTGCTCGGCTACGGCGCGCATCCCGATCCGGCGGGTGTGCTGATCGCTGCGCTGAAGGACGCGCAGAAGACGGCCATCGCTTCCGTCACCGGCACGGAGCAGGATCCGCAGCGCTGGTCGCTTCAGGTAGCCGCGCTGCGCGCCGCCGGCGTGCACGTCGCACCCTCCAACGCGCATGCGGCGCGGCTTGCGGCTGCCGTGGTCAGCTGACCTTTGCGACAGCGACGACGCCGGCAAGGCTGTCCCAGCCCGAGCAGTGGCCGACGTGGTCGAGCTGGCCGAGCACGCTCGACCAGTCCGCGCGCGCACTGAACAGCGCCTGCAGGCAGTTGTGCAGCGCTTCGTGTCCTTCCCCGGTGGCCGCGGCAGCGAGGTGTGCGCCGCTGATGGCGCTGGTGCCACCACGGCGCCGCTCGAGCCAGCGCCACAGACTGCGCGCCTGCGCCTCGCGCCCAAGCTGATGCAGCGCAATCAGGACGCCGCCGAGATAATCGTCGCCGGACGGAGTGAGGCCCGGGCCGAGACCGATCAAGCCCGCAGCCTCGTCATCGAGCGCGTTGCCGACGAGCCAGCGTTCGAGCGCATCGAGCGCCGGCTGCGCGTGGCCGCTGAGCGAGTTGTGCTCGTCGACCACCAGGCAGCCGAGCCCTTCGCGCGGCACGCGGCCGCGCGCTGCGGCTCGCAGCGCGCGCAGGTCGGGTTCGGCTTCCCGCGACAGCGGCGCCGGCGTCCATAGCTGCGCGTCCGCGACCTCCAGCGCGATGCGCTCGCCGAGCGCGGGCAGTCGGAAATCGGCGAGCAACGCGTTGAGCGGGCCGCAGCCGAGCGACCCGTCGCCGATGCAGGCGTAGCGCTCGCCGGGAAAGCGCAGGTAAACGCTTCGCCGAAATACCGCGCACACTTCACCGTTGCTGCCCGCGGCCGCCTCGCGCGCATGGCGACCGATGACGCTGGCGTGAAACGACATGCGCTCGATACTAGCTAGAATCCGGCGCATGCAGCTCGTCATCGCCAACAAGAACTACTCCTCCTGGTCGATGCGTCCGTGGGTGCTGCTGCGCGAGGCCGGCATTGCGTTCGAGGAGATCCTGCTCAAGTTCGGCGACAGCGGGCCCGCGAAAGGCGTCGAGCGCTACTCGCCCACCGGCAAAGTGCCGGTCCTTGTGATCGACGGGCAGCCCGTCTGGGATTCGCTTGCCATCGCCGAGACGCTCGCCGAGCGCTACCCGGAGAAGCAGCTCTGGCCCGCCGATGCGCGCGCCCGTCGCCTCGCGCGCTCGATTTGCGCCGAGATGCACTCCGGCTTCCAGGCGCTGCGCAGCACGATGCCGATGAACATCCGCAGCCGCTATCCGGGGAAGGGATTGACGCCCGAGTCGCGCCGCGACATCGAGCGCATCGTGCAGCTCTGGGCGGCGTGCCGCCGCGATCATGGCGCCGGCGGCGCGCTGCTGTTCGGGCGCTTCAGCATCGCGGACGCCTACTATGCGCCGGTCGTCACGCGGTTCCAGACCTACGCGGTATCGCTGCCGCCGGGCGCGCAGGCCTACTGCGATGCGGTGCTCGGCCTTCGCGCGGTGCGCGAATGGATGGATGCCGCGCGCCGCGAGAGCGAATTCGTCGCCGACGACGAGCCGTATGCTGCTGGTCATCGGTAACAGGAACTATTCGTCATGGTCGCTGCGGCCATGGCTGGCAATGAAAGCGCATGGGATCGCGTTCGACGAGAAGCGCATTCACCTCTACGCGGCCGGCTCGAAAGAGGAGATCCTGCGCTATTCGCCCGCCGGCAAGGTGCCGGTCCTGCAGGACGGCGGCACCACCGTCTGGGAGTCGCTGGCGATCCTCGAGTACCTCGCCGAGCGCTACCCGCGGCTTTGGCCGCGCGATGCGGCCGAGCGCGCCACCGCGCGCTCGCTGGCGGCGGAGATGCACGCCGGCTTTGCCGAGCTGCGCCAGCACATGAGCATGAACGTGAGAAAGCGCTATCCGGGCAAGGGGCGCACGCCCGAAGTGCTCGCCGATATCGCGCGCGTCACGGCGATCTGGGCGCAGGCGAAGGGCCCTTTCCTGTTCGGCGAGTTCGGCGCTGTCGACGCCATGTATGCGCCCGTGGTGCTGCGCTTTCGCACCTACGGCGTCGAGGGGCCGAACCGCAGCTACATGGATGCGATGCTGGCGCTGCCGGCGATGCGCGAATGGATCGACGCCGCGGAGCGCGAGCCCGAGTCCATCCCGTCGCTCGATATGTACGGGTGAAGCGGCAGTGAAGGTCTATGCGGTCGGCGGCGCGGTGCGCGACGAGCTGCTCGGGCTGCCGGTAAAGGACCGCGATTACGTCGTGGTCGGCGCGACGCCCGAGGAGATGGAGCGCTTGGGCTACAAGCCCGTCGGCAAGGATTTCCCGGTGTTCCTGCACCCCAAGACGCACGAGGAATATGCGCTCGCGCGCACCGAGCGAAAGAGCGGCCGCGGCTACAAGGGATTCACGGTGCACACGGCGCCCGACGTAACGCTGGAAGAGGATCTGCGCCGCCGCGACGTGACCATCAACGCAATGGCCAGGGCCGAAGACGGCACGCTGATCGATCCGTATGGCGGCAAGCGCGATCTGGAGCAGCGGCTGCTGCGGCACGTGAGCGAGGCGTTCGCCGAGGACCCGGTGCGCATCCTGCGTGTCGCGCGCTTCGCGGCGCGATTCGGCTTCAGCGTGGCGCCGCAGACCATGGCACTGATGCGCCGCATGGTCGCGAGTGGCGAGACCGACTATCTGGTGCCCGAGCGCGTCTGGCAGGAATTCGCCAAGGGGCTGATGGAGCCCGAGCCCGAGCGCATGTTCGAGGTGCTCGAAGCGACCGGCCTGCAAGAAAAGCTGATGCCTGAGCTTCGCGAGCGCAGCGGGCTGACGGGCCCCTTGTCGGTGCGCTTTGCGCGGCTGTGCTGGCCACTCAAGGAGCCGGAGGTCGAAGCGCTCTGCGAGCGGTTGAAGGTGCCGGGCGAGGTGCGCGAGCTAGCGCTCCTCGCCTGCCGCAACCGCCTGGCGCTGCGCGCCTCGCGCCTCGCCACACCGGAGGCGCTGCTCGAGCTCCTGAAGCGCGCGGACGCTTTCCGGCGTCCAGGGCGCTTCGGCGAACTGCTGGAAGTCGCGCGCCGCGACACGCCGATCGTCGACACCACGCGCCTCGAGCGCGCCCATGCCGCGGCCGCCGCGGTCGACGCCGGTGCGATCGCTGCCGCTGCGCCGACGCCCGCCGATATTGCGCGGCTGATCGACGAGCGGCGCATCGAGGCCATCGCGCGGGCGCTATGAAGCGCTACCTCGCGGCGCTGTACCGCAATCTCGTGGCGGGCGCGCGGCTTGCCCTCTTTAGGCCGGTGCGCGCGGTCGATTTCCGCGCCTCGGCGCTCGATTACATCCTGCTCGTCGCCTTCAATTTCGCGGTGTGGCTCGCAGTCGCGGCGTTGCGCACCGGCATGGTGGGCGATTTCGACGACGCGGCGATCGTCATTTTCCTCGCCGCCGTGCCGTTCGTTTTGCTGACCGGCCTCGCCGTTGCGTACATCTATGCTGCGCCCGCGATCGTGCTGCTGGTGGCCGTGGGGCTGATGGCAAGCGACGCGCTCTTCGAGCTGGCGGGATTTGCGCTGCCGGCGCTCGGCGCGTGGACCGGCTATCCGACCATCGCAGCCGTCTTGCTCTTGGCGTGGAACTGGGCGGTCGCGGTGCGTGCCGTGGTTGTCTGCGCGGGCCGCCAGCGGCCGCAGGTGCTGAAAGCCGGGGCGTTCGTGACGGCGATGATGGCGATCGCGTTTTTCGTCATCCCGCGCACCGACGTGTGGCTGGAGGCGGGCGAGGACGACGAGCCCGCGCCGCTTGCCGAGGAGCGACTGTTCCATCTGCAGGGCCAGCTGATCGAGCGGGCGCTGGCCGCCATCGAGCGCGGCCGCCCCGGTGTGCGCGAGCTCTACTTCGTCGGCTTCGCGCCCGACGCGAGCCAGGACGTTTTCCTGAACGAGATGCGCTTCGTGCGCCGGCTGTTCGATGAGCGCTATGGCACTGCCCGGCATGCGATCGCGCTCGTCAACAGCTACGACGCGCTGGAGGAGTTTCCGATCGCCAGCGTCACGAATCTCGAGCGTGCATTGCGGCGCGTCGCCGAGCAGATGAATGGCGACGAGGACGTGCTCTTCCTCTACCTCAGCGCGCACGGTTACGAGGACCATCGCCTGTCCGCGGTGCAGCCGCCGCTCGAGCTCGCTCCGCTCACGCCGACCGCGCTCGCGCGCGTCTTGCAGGACGCGGGCATCAAGTGGCGGGTCATCGTCGTCTCGGCCTGTTACTCGGGCGGCTACATCGAGCCGCTGCGCGACGAGAACAGCATCATCATCACGGCGTCCGCGGCCGAGCGCACCTCGTTCGGCTGCGAGACCGGCCGCGACTTCACCTATTTCGGCGAAGCCTACTTCCGCGAGGCACTGGCGCGTACGCGTTCGTTCACGCAGGCGTTCGAGCTGGCGAAGGCGGCGGTGGCGAAGCGCGAGAGCGAA
>Ga0070696_100003424_pt1 | contig 10576 bp, 12 predicted proteins | sample KBSK1253metaG_FD_65474 | JGI IMG/M metagenome (GOLD analysis project Ga0070696, IMG submission 65474) | Corn, switchgrass and miscanthus rhizosphere microbial communities from Kellogg Biological Station, Michigan, USA - KBS K1-25-3 metaG | ecosystem: Host-associated > Plants > Roots >... | reverse complement strand
GCAGCGATCGCGCACGCGCGTCGCCTGGCTGAGGACGGCGCCGACATCATCGATATCGGCGGCGAATCGACGCGGCCGGGCTCGGCGCCGGTTAGTGAGGAGGAGGAGCGCGGCCGCATCCTGCCGGTGCTCGAAGCGCTCGGCGAGCTGTGCGTCTCGGTGGACACGCGGCGTCCGGCGGTGATGCGGGCGGCGCTCGCTGCCGGTGCGTCGATGATCAACGATGTACAGGCGCTGCAGGCACCGGGCGCGCTGGACGCGGTGCGCGACAGCCAATGCGCCGTCTGTCTCATGCACATGCAGGGCGAGCCGGCCACCATGCAACGCGAGCCGCACTACGATGACGTGGTGGCAGAAGTGAAGGCTTTTTTGCGCCAACGTCTCGCCGCGGCCGAAGCCGCGGGCATCGCGCGCGAGCGCATCGTGATCGATCCGGGCTTCGGCTTCGGCAAGACGGCTGCACACAATCTCACGCTGCTTCGACGGCTCGACGAGTTCGGCGAGCTCGGCGTGCCGCTGCTCGCGGGTCTATCGCGCAAATCCACGATCGGCAAAATTACCGGCCGGCCGGCCGGCGAGCGTCTCGCCGGCAGCGTCGCCATGGCGCTCATCGCCGCGCAGCGCGGCGCGACTATACTGCGCGTGCACGACGTGAAGGAGACGCGCGACGTGATCGCGCTCTGGCAGGCACTCATTGGTACTTAAGGCGGCGGCATGACGCGCAAACATTTCGGCACCGACGGGGTCCGCGGTACGGTGGGCGAGAGCCCGATGACCCCGGATTTCGTGCTGCGCCTGGGCTACGCCGCGGGCAAGGTGCTTTCCGGGCAGAGCAAGAACCCGGCGGTGCTGATCGGCAAGGACACGCGCATCTCGGGCTACATGATCGAGTCTTCGCTCGAGGCCGGATTTTCGGCGGCGGGCGTCGACGTGCACATGTGCGGTCCGGTGCCGACGCCGGCGGTCGCGTATCTCACGCGCGCGCTGCGTCTCTCCGCGGGCGTGGTGATCAGCGCTTCGCACAATCCCTATCCCGACAACGGCATCAAGTTCTTCTCCGGCGACGGCTTCAAGCTGCCCGACGCCACCGAGGCGGCGATCGAAGCCGAGATGGAGAAGCCGATGCGCTGCAATCAGGCGGCAGAGCTCGGCAAGGTCTGGCGCCGCGAGGACGCCGGCGGGCGCTACATCGAGTTCTGCAAATCGACGTTCCCGAATGAGCTCGACCTGAAAGGCTTGAAGATCGTCGTCGACGGCGCGCATGGCGCGGCCTACAACATCGTGCCGCATGTGTTCCACGAGCTCGGCGCCGAGGTGGTGGCGATCGGCGTCAAGCCCGATGGCCTCAACATCAACGACGGCGTGGGCGCCACCAAGCCCGGTGCGCTGCAGCGTGCCGTGGCCGAGCACGGCGCCGATCTCGGCATCGCGCTCGACGGCGATGGCGATCGTGTGGCGATGGTCGACGCGCGCGGCGAGGCCTACGACGGCGACCAGCTGATGTTCGTCATCGCGCGCGGCCGCGCCGGCAAGGGCGCGCTGAAAGGCGTGGCGGGAACGCTGATGACCAACCTGGCGTTCGAAAAGGCGATGGCGCGCCTCGGCGTGGCGTTCGGCCGCGCGCGCGTCGGCGACCGCTACGTGCTCGAGCTGATGCGCGAGAAGGGCTGGGAGGTGGGCGGCGAGAACTCCGGCCATATCATCTGCCTCGACAAGCACACGACCGGCGACGGCATCGTGTCCGCGCTGCAGGTGCTGCAGGCGATGCGCGAATCGGGCCGCACGCTCGCCGAGCTCACCGCCGAGCTCGTCATGTATCCCCAGGTGCTCGTCAATGTCGCCGTACCCAAGGGTTTCGACTGGAAGAAACACGCGGCCATCAAGAGCGCCCAGGCCGACGCCGAGCGCTCGCTCAACGGCCGCGGCCGCGTGCTGCTGCGGCCCTCCGGCACCGAGCCCGTGCTGCGCGTGATGGTCGAGGGCGAACCGCGCGAGGCGATCGAATCGGCGGCGCAGTCGATCGCCGCCGCCGTCAAGAGCGCCGCGCGCGCCTAGGCCGGGACGACGCGGCGTCCGCGCAGCCCGTCGAGGCTCCAGGCCCCCGGCCCGGCGACCGCGAAGAACAGGAACAGGAAGCAGTAGAGCACGGCGAGCTCGCCGCGATTCAGCATCGGCACCAGCACAAAGCCCTGGCCGGCATGGCCGATGAAGTAGGCGAAGGCCATCTCGCCCGACATGATGAAGGCGGCCGGCCGCGTGAAGAGCCCGAGCAGCAAGAGCACGCTGCCCACCAGCTCGATGATGCCGGCGAGGCCCATCAGCGAGAAAACCTGCAGGTTGTCGAACGCGCCGACGTGCGGCGTGCCGAGGAGCTTCGCCGTGCCGTGGGTGATGAAAAGATACGCAGTGACGATGCGCAGCAACGCCTGCACGCGCGGAGTCCATGTGCTGTAGAACGCTTCATTCAGGGCCATCAAGAGCCTCCTGGCAGAGAATAGGCGCCCGAGATTGTGCGCTCATCGCGCCGGGCGCGCTTACGGTTCACGCCGATGCCGGGATGGGGGCGTGAAACGCACCATCCAGGGAAGCTATCCGCGGATACGCCGCATTTATCTCGATTCAGCCGCGATCGAGGATTGAGCGACGCCGTTTCAATGCCGCACCAGCGGCCGAATCGCGGTCTCCGGTTGCAGCGTGACGTGATCGATGCCGAAGCGCTCGTGCAGCCGCTGCTGCAGCTCGACCAGCGTGCGTTCCCATTGCCCCAGGCTGCGCACCACGACGTGGGCCGAAAGCGCGGTGCGGCTGCCGGAGAGCGTCCACACGTGCAGGTCGTGCACCGAGATCACGCCGTCCACGCGCGCCATTTCGCCGCCGATCGTCTCCACCGAGAGGCCGCGCGGCACGCCTTCCATCAGGGCATGCAGGCTCTCGCGCAGGAGCCGCATGCTGGAAAACGCGATCAGCGCGCAGATCACGAGCGAAGCGAGCGGATCGATGCGCGTCCAGCCGGTCAGGGCCACCAGCGCGCCGGCCGCCAGGGCCGCGACCGAGCCGAGCACGTCGCCCAGCACATGCAGCCGCGCGGCGCGCGCGTTCATGTCGTGCGCATGCGGCGAGAGCCGCTGCAGTACGAAGAGGTTGAGCGCCAGGCCGGCGGCGGCAATGGCCGCGGCAATCAGGCCCTGCACCGGCGCCGGTTCGCGCAATCGCACCACGGCTTCGTAGGCGAGCGCGACGATGATGACGAGCATCGCGCCGGCGTTGAGAAGCGCCGCCACCACCTCGGCGCGGCCGAGGCCGTACGAATGGCGCGATGACGGCGGCCGGCGCGCCATCCACGCGGCCGCCGCGCTCAGGCCGAGCGCGGCGCCATCGGTGAGCATGTGGCCGGCATCGGAAAGGAGCGCGAGCGAGCCGGTCCACCAGCCGCCCGCCGCTTCGATGACGCCGTAGGCGATCGTCGCGAGCGCGGCGATGGCGAGCGGTGCGCCGACGCGCGGCTCGTGATGATGGTGATGATGCTCGTGGTGCTGGTGGTGCTCGTGGGACTCCGGACGCATGTCCGGAGATTGTAGAGAGGAGATGCCCAAGGGGCTTGCCGACCCCGGCGAGCTATGGCGCTCGCTCGGCGATCGGGCAATCCCTCGTGCGGTTCTGACTATAACCTGAATTCGATGACCACTTGGAGACAAGGCTTAGCTCCCGAGGACTAATCACCATAGTGCGATGCGGTAAAATTCACGCGCATGGCACGCACCCGGCTGGTTGCCGGCAATTGGAAGATGCACGGCAGCCGGGAGTCGATCAGCGGTTTGCTCGATGCCATCACCGCCGGTGCGCACAGTGCGGGCGTCGAATGCGCTGTGTGCCCCCCTTATCCGTATCTGCCGCAAGTGGCCGAGCGCTTAAGCGGTACACCGATCGCATGGGGCGCGCAGAACGTGAGCGAGCACGCGCAGGGTGCCTACACCGGTGAAGTAGCGGCGGCGATGCTCGCCGAGTTGGGCTGTCGCTACGCGATCGTCGGGCACTCGGAACGCCGGCAGCTCTACGGCGAGACGGATGCGCAGGTCGCGGCGAAATTCGCGGCCGCGCGCAAGGCCGGCCTCACGCCGATCCTGTGCGTCGGCGAGACGCTCGCCGAGCGCGACGCCGGCCGCACCACCGAGGTGGTGGCGCGTCAATTGGGCGCGGTGCAGTTTGCCGGCGGCGTGCTGGCCTATGAACCGGTGTGGGCGATCGGCACCGGGCGCAACGCCACGCCGGAACAGGCGCAGGAGGTGCACGCTTTCCTGCGCGGACGATTGCCGGCGCAGTTGCGCGATGCAACGCCGATTCTGTACGGAGGCAGCGTGAAGCCGCAGAACGCTGCCGCGATTTTCGCGATGCCGGACGTCGACGGCGGCCTGATCGGCGGCGCATCGCTCGTGGCGGCGGATTTTTTGGCGATCCTGCGCGCGGCCGCAGGCGCAAAGAGGTGAATGAAGAATGCTGACTACCGTTTTAATCGTGCTTCACGTACTGGTCGCGCTCTCGATCATCGGGCTCGTGCTGCTTCAGCACGGCAAAGGCGCCGACATGGGCTCGGGCTTCGGCGGCGGCGCCTCCGGCAGTCTCTTTGGCGCCACCGGCTCGGCGAATTTCCTGTCGCGCACCACCGCAGTCCTCGCGGCGGTCTTTTTCCTGCTGAGCCTCGCGCTCGCTTACACCGCCACGCGCAAGCCCGCCGACGAGGGCGGCGGCGTCATCGATGTGATCCGCCAGCAGCAACAGCAGGTGCCTGCGCCGTCGCAGAAGCCAGCCGCCGACGTGCCGAAGCCGCCGGCGCAACCGCAAGACGCGCCGGGCGCTCAACAGCCGAGCGACAAACAGGTACCGCAGTGATTTTTAGAGGATAATTGCACCCCCGTGCCCACGTGGTGAAATTGGTAGACACGCTAGCTTGAGGGGCTAGTGGCCTAAAAAGCCGTAGCAGTTCGAGTCTGCTCGTGGGCACCACAAGCCATGCTCGCTGAGTACTTTCCGATTCTGCTTTTTCTGCTGGTCGGCATCGCCATTGGTGTCGCGTTGCCGCTCGCCGGGAGACTTCTCGGCCCCAATCACCCGGATCCCGCGAAGCTCTCACCCTACGAATGCGGCTTCGAGGCGTTCGAGGACGCGCGCATGAAGTTCGACGTGCGCTACTACCTCGTCGCGATCCTCTTCATCCTGTTCGATCTGGAAATCGCTTTTCTTTTTCCGTGGGCCACGGTGATCAACGACATCGGCCTCGCGGGATTCCTCTCGATGATGCTGTTCCTCGCGATTTTGACGGTCGGCTTCATCTATGAGTGGATGAAAGGCGCATTGGAATGGGAATAGAAGGCGTACTGCAACAGGGATTTGCCACCACCACGCTCGACAAGGTCATCAACTGGACGCGTACCGGCTCGCTCTGGCCGATGACCTTCGGCCTTGCGTGCTGTGCGGTGGAGATGATGCATGCCGGCGCGGCGCGTTATGACCTCGACCGCTTTGGCGTCGTGTTCCGTCCGAGCCCGCGGCAGTCGGACGTCATGATCGTCGCCGGCACGCTGTGCAACAAGATGGCGCCGGCGCTGCGCAAGGTGTACGACCAGATGGCCGAGCCGCGCTGGGTGATCTCGATGGGCTCGTGCGCAAACGGCGGCGGCTATTACCACTACTCGTACTCGGTCGTGCGCGGCTGCGACCGCATCGTTCCGGTCGACATCTATGTCCCCGGCTGCCCGCCAACGGCGGAGGCGCTGCTCTACGGCATCGTGCAGCTGCAGAACAAGATCAGGCGCACCAACACGATCGCTCGATGAACCCGAGCGTGAAGGCAACCCTCGCGAGATGACCCCGCGGCTGCAGAAACTGCATGATGCGCTGGTGCAGGCCGGCTTTCAGCCGCGCGAGCGGCTGAACGAGCTGACCTTGGAAGTACCCGCCGCCGATTACCTCGGCATCGCGACACGCCTGCGCGATGAGTTTGCGTTCGAGCAGATGATCGATCTCTGCGGCGTGGACTACTCCGCCTATGGCGACCGCCCGCGCGAAGGCGCGCGCTTCGCCGCGGTAGTGCATCTCCTGTCGGTCAGCCGGAACGTGCGGCTGCGGCTGCGTGCCTTCTGCCCGGACAACGAATTCCCGGCGCTCGCGTCGCTGGTCGAGGTCTGGCCTGCGGTCAACTGGTATGAGCGCGAGGCGTTCGACCTCTTCGGCATCGTCTTCGAGGGGCACCCGGACCTGCGCCGCATCCTCACCGACTATGGCTTCATCGGCCACCCGTTCCGCAAGGACTTCCCGTTGTCCGGCCATGTCGAGATGCGCTATGACCCGGAGCAGAAGCGGGTGGTCTACCAGCCGGTGACCATCGACCCGCGCGAAGTCACCCCGCGCATCGTGCGCGAAGAGCATTACGCCGACACCGACAAATAGATGGCCGAGATCCGCAACTACACCCTGAACTTCGGGCCGCAGCACCCGGCGGCGCACGGCGTGTTGCGGCTCGTGCTCGAGCTCGACGGCGAGGTGATCCAGCGCGCCGATCCGCATATCGGGCTCCTGCACCGCGCGACCGAGAAGCTCGCCGAGCACAAGACCTTCCTGCAGTCGGTGCCGTACATGGACCGGCTCGACTACGTGTCGATGATGTGCAACGAGCACGCCTACGTCATGGCGATCGAGCGGCTCCTCGGCATCGATATCCCGGAGCGCGCCAAATACATCCGCACGATGTTCGACGAGGTGACGCGGATTCTCAACCACGAGCTGTGGCTCGGCGCGCACGCGCTCGACATCGGCGCGATGACGGTCTTCCTTTACTGCTTCCGCGAGCGCGAAGACCTGATGGACGCCTACGAAGCGGTGTCCGGCGCGCGCATGCACGCCGCCTATTACCGCCCGGGCGGCGTGTACCGCGATCTGCCCGAGCGCATGCCGCAGTACCAGGCTTCCAAATGGAAAAACGAGAAGGATGTGCGCGAGCTCAACATCAATCGGCAAGGCTCGCTGCTCGACTTCCTCGAGGACTTCACCGACCGCTTCCCGAAGTATGTTGACGACTACGAGACGCTCCTCACCGACAACCGCATCTGGAAGCAGCGCACTGTGGGCATCGGCGTAGTCTCGCCGGAGCGGGCGCTCGCGCTCGGCTTCACCGGCCCGATGCTGCGCGGCTCGGGCGTGGAGTGGGACCTGCGCAAGAAGCAGCCCTACGCGGCGTACGACAAGATGCAGTTCGACGTGCCGATCGGCAAGAACGGCGACTGCTACGACCGCTACCTCGTGCGCATCGAGGAGTTCCGCCAGTCCAATCGCATCGTCAAGCAGTGCATCGACTGGCTGCGCAAGAACCCCGGGCCGGTGATGATCAACGACCACAAGATCGCGCCGCCCTCGCGCGAAGAGATGAAGCTCGGGATGGAGCAGCTGATCCACCACTTCAAGCTCGTCACCGAAGGCATGCACGTTCCGCAGGGCGAGGTCTACGCCGCGGTCGAGGCGCCGAAGGGCGAGTTCGGCGTCTATCTGATCTCCGATGGCGCCAACAAGCCCTACCGCATGAAGCTGCGCGCGCCGGGGTTCGTTCATCTTTCGGCACTGGACGAGATGGCGCGCGGGCACATGATCGCCGACGCCGTCGCGATCATCGGTACTCAGGATATTGTTTTCGGAGAGGTCGACCGGTGAGGGCAGCGCGTTTTGCCGACCCCCTGATAAGGGGGTCGCGAGCCAAAGGCGAGCGGGGGGTTTTCGTTTTTGAGAATCAAAACCCGCCGGTGCCATTTGCCAACTGCGGCGCCACCCTCCTTATCAGGGGGGCAACAGCTTGAAGAATGTGATCAACCTCGACGAGCTGAAGCTCGAGCACGGCGCGAAGGGCGACAAGTTCGAATGGCGCACGGCCCGCGTCGGGCCGCTGCTCGGCGCACGCCAGCTCGGCTATTCGTACGATGTGCTGCCAGCGGGCAAGCGCGGCTGCCCTTTTCACAGCCATCGCGCTCAGGAAGAGATGTTCTTCATCGTCTCCGGCCGCGGCACGCTGCGCTACGGCAATGAGACGCGCCCGATCCGCGCCGGCGACATCATCTGCTGCCCGGTCGGCGGCCCCGACACGGCGCACCAGATCGTCAACGACTCCGACGGCGAGCTCGCCTTCCTCTCGATCAGCACGATGACCGATCCGGAAATCTGCGAGTACCCGGACTCCGGCAAGATCATCGCGTTCGACGGCAAATGGCGGCACTCGACCGAGTCGGCTTCCGGCAACGTCGATTACTGGAAGGGCGAAATCTGATGCTGTCCCTGGAGTCGGTGCGCAAGATCGACCGGGAGATCGCGAAGTACCCGCCCGAGCGCAAGCAGTCGGCGGTGATCGGCGCGCTCGCCATCGCGCAGGACGAGAAGGGCTGGATCTCGCCCGAGGTCATGGAGTTCGTCGCCCAGTACCTGGGCATGCCGCCGGTCGCGGTGGAGGAGGTGGCGAGGTTCTACACCATGTTCCACACCGAGCCGGTCGGCAAATACACGCTCACGCTCTGCACCTGCCTGCCGTGCGGCTTCCAGGGGGCGCTGCACGCCGCCGACCATCTGCGCGCGAAGCTCGGCATCGATTTCAACGAGACCACGACCGACGGGCGCTTCACGCTGAAGGAAGGCGAATGCATGGGCGCCTGCGCCATGGCGCCGGTGCTGCTCGTGAACAACAAGAAGATGCGCGACTACATGACCAACGACAAGCTCGACCAGCTCATCGAGGAGCTGAAGTAATGCTCGATTACGGTCCGGATGCGATTCTGATGGCCGGCCTCGACGGCCAGAACTGGCGCCTCAAGGATTACGAGGCGCGCGACGGTTATGCGGCGCTGAAGCGCATCGTAGCCGACAAGCTGAAGCCCGAAGACGTCATCGCCGAGGTGAAGAAGTCGGCGCTCCGCGGCCGCGGCGGCGCCGGCTTTCCGACCGGGCTCAAGTGGTCCTTCATGCCGCGGCAGTTCCCGGGTCCCAAGTACGTCGTCTGCAACTCCGACGAAGGCGAGCCCGGCACCTGCAAGGATCGCGATCTCCTGCGCTACAACCCGCACGCGGTGATCGAGGGCATGATCATCGGCGGCTATGCGATGGGCGCGAGCGCGGGCTACAACTACATTCACGGCGAGGTGTGGGAGATCTACGAGCAGTTCGAGCAGGCGCTTGCCGAGGCCTATGCCGCGGGCTACGTCGGCAAGAGCATTCTCGGCTCGGAATTTGGCTTCGAGCTATACACGGTGCCGGGCTACGGCGCCTACATCGTCGGTGAAGAGACGGCGATGCTCGAGTCGCTCGAAGGCAAGAAAGCGTTTCCGCGCTTCAAGCCGCCGTTTCCGGCGAGCTACGGCCTCTACGGCAAGCCGACCACGGTGAACAACACCGAGACCTTCGCCGCCGTGCCGTGGATCATGCGCAAAGGCGCCGACGCGTTCCTCGCGCTCGGCAAACCGAATAACGGCGGCACCAAGCTTTTCTCGGTGACCGGCCACGTCAGCCGCCCGGGCAATTACGAAGTGCGACTTGGCACGCCGTTCGCGAAGCTCCTGGAAATGGCGGGCGGCATGGGCGCCGGGAGGAAGCTGAAGGCGGTGATTCCCGGCGGCTCGTCGATGCCGGTGCTTCCCGCCGACATCATGATGAAGACCGACATGGACTATGACTCCATCGCCAAGGCGGGCTCGATGCTCGGTTCGGGCGCGGTGATCGTGATGGACGAGCGCACCTGCATGGTGCGGGCGCTCGAGCGCCTGTCGTACTTTTATTTCGAAGAATCGTGCGGCCAGTGCACCCCCTGCCGCGAGGGCACGGGCTGGCTCTACCGCGTGGTGAACCGCATCGAAAACGGCGCGGGACGCATGGAGGATCTCGCGCTTCTCGACGATGTCGCGGACAACATTGCCGGCCGCACCATCTGCGCGCTCGGCGATGCCGCGGCGCTGCCGGTGAAGAGCTTCATCAAGCATTTCCGCGACGAGTTCGTGCACCACATCCAGCATCGGCGCTGCCTCGTCACCGGGGAAATCGAGCCCAGGTGGGGCCGTGCCGGCGCGCGCCACGAGCCGCACGTGGTGCGCAACATGGCCGAGGCCGCCTGATGGCGAATCTCCTCAAGGTCGAGATCGACGGCAAGCTGGTCGAGATGCCGCATGGCGCGACCGTGATGGACGCGACCAACAAGCTCGGCATCTACGTGCCGCACTTCTGCTACCACAAGAAGCTCTCGATCGCCGCCAACTGCCGCATGTGCCTGGTCGAGGTCGAGAAGGCGCCGAAGCCCCTGCCCGCCTGCGCGACGCCGGTCACCGACGGCATGAAGGTGAAGACCCATTCGCCGTCGGCGCAAAAAGCGCAGAACGGGGTGATGGAGTTTCTGCTCATCAACCATCCGCTCGACTGCCCGATCTGCGACCAGGGCGGGGAATGCCAGCTGCAGGACCTGGCGGTCGGCTATGGGCACAGCAATTCGCGCTATACCGAGGAAAAGCGCGTGGTGCTGCGCAAGGAGCTCGGCCCGCTGGTGGCCGCCGAGGAGATGAGC
>Ga0070696_100003422_pt1 | contig 10577 bp, 7 predicted proteins | sample KBSK1253metaG_FD_65474 | JGI IMG/M metagenome (GOLD analysis project Ga0070696, IMG submission 65474) | Corn, switchgrass and miscanthus rhizosphere microbial communities from Kellogg Biological Station, Michigan, USA - KBS K1-25-3 metaG | ecosystem: Host-associated > Plants > Roots >... | reverse complement strand
TCCGTCGCGACTTGAAGCCAGAACCCCGCCGCAGTCACCGTGCCGGCGTTGAGCGCCCAGAAGGCGGCGATTTGCGTCTGCTCCGCAGTACGAGTGTCCGAGAGGGAGCGGATCTCCGCAAGCTCGGTGTTGAAAGCAGCGGACCCGAAGGCGGGGGGTGGGCCGGGCCGGAACTGATTGGCCGACGCGAGGAACCAGGGGGTGACACCGGGCATGTCGCCGCCTGCGACCGGCAGCCCGGGCGCGTTCGTCGTCCAGAATGCGGGGCCGATCGGTGGCGCGGGGTTGATCGGTCGACCAAAGCCGTCAGCTCGGGCTCGAGTCACAATCTCGGCACCGACAGCACGACCGATTGCCTCGCCGCGCGTGAACGACGGATGCAGTTCCCCTGGACCCGCGTTGCCTTGCGCGGTCACCAGATCCTCGAACGACTGCGCGGAAGCCGGAAAGAGATACGTCAGCACGGCGGCGGACGCCCCGGCCACCGCGCCTCGCTCGGCTTCGAGTTGGCTCCGACCATTGTTCCCGACGGCCGCGTCGGCGTTTTGGACCGCGAGATACTGGGCTACGCCGAGCAGCGCGTAAGCGTGCGCGGATTGAAGCGGGTTCAACGAACCCACGGGCGGCGTCCGCCCGATCGCTTGTGCCCCCGCCATTGCCTGCCACGCAGGGCTGGCGAGCCCAGAGGCGAATGGAACCCCGCTCCGGGCGGCACTGATGCCGGGCCCGGTTGATGCAGGATGACGGTCGGTGCACGCCGACAGAACGGCGAGCACGGACAACAGAATGACTGGTCCAGCGGCTGCAACACGCATGATGGCTCCACGAGGTTGAGGTATACGACGGGGACGGCGTCGCCTCGTGGATGGGTGCGCAAGGCACGGGGTGGCGTCACGGCACGGCGTCTTCGCGATTATTGCGTGACCACGAACTGGTAACAGCTGCTTTCCAATACGACCGCTCCGCCGGCATCGATCAATCGAAAATGAATGTCGAATGTCGAACCGATGGCGGTAGTGCCAAGGTTGCGGAAGAGGTCCTCGCGACCGGTGCCACGCCAGTCCGTGGTGATGGCTTGCGGTGTTGCCCCTTTCCCCAGCGTCAGCCAGTTCGTTCCCGTGCAGTCATCGTTAATGTTGACGTCGGTCGCGCGCTGTAGCCGATAGGTGGCGTTGGGTACGAGGTCGCGAACCCAGGTATCGAGGTTCACGATGCGGTCAGCGTCGTTGGGTTGGCGAAATTTGACGAGTCCGAAGCCTCCGTTGCCGGTCGCGTCGCGCAGGATGACCTCATTATTGAACGGCGGTGTCTCCGGGCCCCAGCTGCTCGCGCTGATGATCGGGCCGCCGGACTGTCGCGGCGCGACGAGAGCGGGACCCGAAGTACAAGACCACAGGCAGGCGAGGGCAATGATTGGCAGTGCGGCGGTGGCACGCATGATCTCTCCACGAGTGTGAGGTACCGGCCGGGGCCGGGGGGACAAGCGTCGCCTCGTGGATCGGTCGGCAAGCACGGGGTGGCGCGACAATGATCGCTCCAAAATGAGACGTCTGTTAGGGGTCCCTTTTAGTTCAGGCCGCAGGCAACGAGGGATGCCCGAGCCGTATCCTCGGCGAATGTGCTCCCGCCGTCCCGCCACGCCCAGCGCCGAAGGACCGCCGTCGCGGCAGTGCCGCCACGTCCCGAGGCGGGCGCTTGCGTTGGATCGAATGAAGGGGTGATGAGGATGACGAGCCCGGGCACAGTTGAGCGGAAATCGCCATGCAGCACACTGTCGATCAAGGTCGTCGACGCGTTGTCGCCTTGGCTTAGCCGATTGATGACCTGCCGGTACGCGGCCGAGTCGGACGAGTACATCGTATCGCCGAGCGCTGCGTACCAGACCTGACGCACCCCATGCCGGACCGCTGGTGGCAAGCATTGGGCGAAACGTCCGATGTTGTCGCGACTCAGGGTTCCGCGACTGAGTAGCGGTTGTTCGAACGGCACAATGAAGAACGCCCACGACGGTGAGCCGTAGAGGCGCGAGGCTGGCGTAAGCGAATCCATCGTAAGGCCCATCGCCCAGAAACCCGGCGGTGGCGGTGGCGGTGGTGGGGATGTAGGTGTCTCACTGCCGCAGGCTCCCCCCACGGCCAGCATCACAGCGGGCCAAACCACTCGCAAGCACTTCATCTGAACCTCCATCGGGCACGGCAGTTAGCGGACTCCGCGGGCGAGCCGGCCCGAGCCGGACGCGGACACGCCTTGGCGCGGACCTTCGGCCGGGCGTACATTGGCCAGATTAGCGCCGGCCAGTGACCCAGCCGTGATCGAGGTGTGACTTGGCCGCCTCCGGCGCCTTTGCCGCGGGCGGTTCAAAGCATGATCGAGTTGCGGACGCTGGGAGCGCTGGACCTGAAGGCGGCCGACGGACATCCGGTCCACTCGATCCTCGCTCAGCCCAAGCGCCTCGCCCTTCTCGCCTACCTCGCCGCTCAAAATGATCACGCTGCCCGTCGTGATTCCGTCGTGGCGCTGTTTTGGCCCGAGCTCGATGCCGCCCACGCTCGTGGGGCGCTGCGCCAATCGCTGCGTTTTCTGCGTCGCGAGTTGGGCGCCGGCATCCTCAATGGTCACGGTGACGAAGGGGTCGGCTTCGAGCCGGCGACGGTGTGGTGTGACGCCCTCGCGTTCCAGCAAGCGTGTGAAGCCGGGGAACCGGCACGAGCGCTACAACTCTATCGTGGCGATTTCCTCGCCGGCTTCTTCGTCACCGGTGGATCCGCGGAGCTCGAGCGCTGGATCGAGGGCGAGCGCCTGCGCCTGCGCCGGCTGGCGGCTCGGGCGGCGGCGGAGGTGGCGCTACGCGCCGAGCGGGATGGTGATCTTGCGGCGGCGACGACCGCGGCACGCCAGGCCGTCGCATTCGATCTCGACGACGAACCCGCCCTGGCGCGGCTCATCGGGTTGCTGGACCGATCCGGCGACCGGGCCGGTGCGCTGAGCGTCTTCGAGACGTTCCGGCGCGGGTTGCTGCAACAGTATGACGCGACGCCGTCGCCGGAGACCGACGCGCGTATCCAAGCCGTTCGCGCACGACAGACGCCGTTTGCCGCGGCCGCGCCGCGGCCGCGACCAGTCACGACGGCCCTCACTCCGGCGCAACGCCGGCCGTGGCGACGGGTGTTGTCGCTCGTTATCGGTGGCGCATTCGCGACCGCGATCGCCTGGTGGCTGATCGGCTCCGGAGCACGCCCGACCTCGATCACGATTCTTCCCCTCAGCAATGCCACGCGCGACACCACGCTCACGTATCTGACCGCCGGGATGGCGGAGGGGGTGACCGCTGCCCTGTCACGCGTCCCCGGGCTGCGGGTGGCTGATCGCGCGGAGGATGTTCTCGCCTGGACGCTCCGACGCGCGGGCGACTCCCTGAGCCTCGCGGTCGAGCTACGACGCGGATCCACAGGTGCACGTCAGTGGAGCAGAGAATTCCCCCTGTCTGCATCCGGTGCCCTCGCGGTCGAGGGGCGCGTGGTCGGCGACGTAGTGCGGCAGCTGCGACCGCGCGCGGTCGACTCGATCGACGTGGGGCAGCTGCATCGAACGACCGTCAGCGGCGACGCTTATCTGCTGTATCTCCAGGGACGCTACTACCTGGGCAGGCGAACACCTGAGTCCTTGGCCCGCGCTCGCGGCCTGTTCTCGCAGGCCATCGACCGAGATCCGGTTTTTGCCGCGGCGTACGCCGGGCTGGGGTACTCATATATCGGCCTGACGTACTACTGGGTCATGCCGGCGCGCGAGGCGTTCCCCCTGGCGGAGGCCGCGGCCCGCCGCGCGCTGCAGATCGACTCGACGCTCGGCTTCGCGCAGGCGCTCGTCGCGGAGGCGACGGCGAGCTACCACTGGCAGTGGGCCGCCGCCGAGCCGCTGTATCGTCGCGCCATCGCGCTGGATCCGAACGACCCCGAGTCGCACCACCTGTTCGGCGTCTATCTCCGGACGCTCGGACGCTTCGAGGAGGCCGAGGCAGAGATGCGCCGGGCCATCGAGCTGGACCCGTTGACACGCCATTTCTCGTACCAGCTGGCCCGGGTGTTGGCGTGTGCAGGTCGTCCGGCGGAAGCGGCCGTACAGTTCGAGAAGCAGCTGGCGCTCGACTCGGTCTATCCGCCGGCCCACTACGAGCTCGCGAAGGTGCTCGCCAGCCTGGGCGATTACGACGCGGCCATTAAGGAGCTTGCTACGGGCGCACGCCAGTGGGGCGACACCGCGTACACGCGTCTCGTCCAGGCGAACCGCGGCAGCGCCGGCTATACGGCGGCGCGCCTGCTGGGGGCCTCCCGATCCCTCGCGCGCATGAGGGAGTTGGAGCATCATCGATACATTCCGCCGTCCGGCTTCGCCCGCGAATATATCCAGCTTGGCCGGCGTGAGGACGCCTTGGCCGCGCTCCGGCGCGCATTCGAGATTGGCGACGTCAGCCTGGCGACGACCAACTGCGACCCGGAGTACGTCCCGCTCCGGGCGGACCCGGGCTACCTGGATATCCGTCATCGCATGGGGTTGCGATAAGCGTCGCCGCGTAGAAAAGGGTATGTACCTGCGCCGCTCTCCCTTAGCCTCGGCAGATGCCGCTGCGTCTTTCCGAGCACCTCGAACACGACCGGCCCCGCGAGCGTTTCTGGGCCGTTGGGCCCGGCGCGTTGACGGCGCAAGAGCTTCTGGCCATTCTCCTTGGGACAGGGACACGCGGGCAGGACGCGCTGGCGGTGGCCGCCGAGATCCTGGCGCGCGGTGATGGGTCACTCCGCCGGCTCGCCACACGACCGTGGGCCGAAGTGGCCCGGATTCCAGGAGTTGGCCGTGCCAAAGCGGCCCGCTTGGCGGTCGCCATCGAGCTCGGAAGGCGGATCGGGACCGAGCTGGAGCCTCCGCCCGAGCGGATCCGCGGACCGGACGATGTCCAGCGGTACTATGCCCTGCGGCTGCGGGACCTGGCGGTCGAGGAGTTCCATGTCCTTGCATTGGGGAGCCAGAGCCAGATTCTGGCGGATCTGCTCATTACGCGGGGCATTCTGAACAGCTCGTTGGTGCACCCGCGGGAGGTGTTTCGGGCGGCCATTGCCGAGGCGGCGGCGGGAATCATCGTGGTGCACAATCATCCCAGCGGTGACCCCACGCCCTCAGCCGATGATCGAGCGGTGACGCGACAGCTGGTCGATGCCGGCCGGGTGCTGGATGTTCCGGTGTACGACCATGTAGTGATTGGGGGAGGAGAGCGGTACGTGAGTTTCGCCGAGGCAGGGCTGTTGTGACGAGTACGGCGCCGATTCTCGCGCCCGAGCTGGCGAAGGCCGTGGCGGCGCAGCACGACCGCCTCGATCTCGAGGTGCTGTCGCGCGCCTACCAGATGAGCGCGCAGGCGCACCACGGCCAGAAGCGCCTGTCGGGAGACGACTTCGTCTCGCACAGCGTCGCCGTCGCCACGATTCTCGCCGAGCAGCAGATGGACACGACCACGATCGCCGCGGCGCTGCTGCATGACGTGGTCGAAGACTCCAACGTCACGCTCGACCTGTTGCGACGCGATTTCGGCAACGAGGTGGCGGACCTGGTCGACGGCCTCACCAAGATCAAGGCCCTTAACTTCCGCTCCACCGCCGAAGAGCAGGCAGAGAACTACCGCAAGCTGTTGATGTCGGTGGCGCGCGACGCGCGGGTGATCATTATCAAGCTCGCCGATCGGCTGCACAACATGCGCACCCTCGATCCCTTGCCGCCGGAAAAGCGCAAGCGGATCGCGCTGGAAACGCGCGAGCTCTACGCGCCGCTGGCGCATCGCTTCGGCATGGCGGGGGTGAAGGCGGAGCTCGAGGATCTCGCGTTCAAATACCTCGAGCCGGACGACTACAAACAGTTGACCAAGCAGGTGAAGGCGCGGCGCGTGGAGCGCGACCGCACCATCGAGCGGATGCGTGCGCCGCTCTCCGACGAGCTGCGCCGCGCCGGCATCGCCGGCTGGGAGATCGTGGGCCGGCCCAAGAACCTCTGGTCCATTTTCAAGAAGATGAAGAAGCGCGGCAAGCCGTTCGAGGAAATCTACGATCTCCTCGCGGTGCGCGTCCTGGTGAACAACATCACCGATTGCTACCACGTGCTCGGCATCATCCACCACACGTGGACGCCGCTGCAGGAGCGGATCAAGGACTACATCGCGAGTCCGAAATCCAACGGCTACCAGTCGCTGCACACGACCGTGTTCGGCCCCGGCGGTCAGCTGTACGAGATCCAGATCCGCACGCGCGACATGCACCGCACGGCGGAGTACGGTATCGCCGCGCATTGGCTGTACAAGGAGAACGGCAAGAGCGCCGACGAGCTCGACCACCACCTCTCGTGGTTCCGCCAGCTGATCGAGCTGCAGCAGGATGCGCATAGCCCCGAGGAATTCCTCGAGTTCCTGAAGATCGACCTCTATCAGGACGAGATCTTCGTGTTTACGCCGGCCGGCGACGTGAAGCGGCTGCCGAAGAGCGCGACGCCGATCGATTTTGCGTTCATGGTGCACACCGAGGTCGGCCAGCACTGCAACGGCGCGCGCGTGAATGGCCGGATCGCGCCGCTGCATCGGCCACTGCGAAACGGCGATACGATCGAGGTGCTCACCAGTCCCCAGGCGAAGCCTTCGCGCGACTGGCTGGCGCATGTCCAGACGGGCCGGGCCCGCCAGAAGATCCGGCAGTGGATCAAGCAGGAGGAGCACGAGCGGAGCGTCACGCTGGGCCGCGAGATCCTCGCGCGTGAAGTCCGGCGCCGGCGGCTCGATCCTCCGACCCCGGATCAGCTGACGCACGCCGCGGAGACGCTGTCGCTCGGTGTGGGCGAACAGGTCGAGGCGTCCATCGGCCGGGGCGACGTGCAGCTCGGCCAGGTGATGAAGGCGCTGTATCCCGAGCTTCCGCCCGAGGATCTGCACCCGCCCAAACCCACCGCCTTCGGGCGCGTCATCGAGCGCCTGCGCCTGGGTCGGGGCATCAAGATTCACGGCGTCGAGGGCCTGATGGTCCGGTACGCCCAGTGCTGCCAACCTGTCCCGGGCGATCCGGTCGTCGGCTACGTCACCCAGGGGCGGGGGATCTCGATCCATCGCAACGACTGCCCCAACCTGCTGACGCTGTCGGGCGACGAGGAGCGGCGCGTCGAAATCGACTGGCGCGAGGTGGAGGGCGAGACGTTCGTGGTCCGGCTGGCGGTCAGCGGCGAGGACCGGCGCGGCCTCTACGCCGATATTTGTGAGGCCATCAGCGGTACCGGAACGAACATCCGCAGCGCCGAGCTGGCGTCGAAGGACGGCGTGGTGTTCGGCTCGGTGCTGGTGGAGGTCGAGAATAACACCCATCTGCACAAGGTCCTGAAGGCGGTCCGGAAGGTGAAGGGTGTAACGGAGATTGCCCGCCGGGACTCGAGCGGTCCCGCTGAAGTCGTCGTCGGTTAGGTTTCCCTCTTATGCCTTTTGAGCTTGGTACCGCACCGCCGCCGGCGGGTGATCAGCCGCGCGCGATCCGCGAGCTGAGCGCCGGCCTGCGCCGTGGCGACAAATATCAGACGCTCCTCGGCGTCACGGGGTCCGGCAAGACGATGACGATGGCGCACGTCATCAAGGACTTCGGCAAGCCGACGCTCGTGCTGTCGCACAACAAGACGCTCGCCGCCCAGCTGTATGGCGAGCTCAAGGCGTTCTTTCCGTCCAACGCCGTCGAATTCTTCATCTCGTATTACGACTACTACCAGCCCGAAGCCTACGTGCCGTCCACCGACACGTACATCGCCAAGGACTCCTCGATCAACGACGACATCGAGCGCCTGCGGCTGCGTGCGACCTCGAGCCTGATGGAGCGCGACGACGTCATCATCGTCGCGAGTGTCTCGGCGATCTACGGCCTCGGCGACCCCGAGCTGTATCGCGAGCTGCTGGTGACGGCGCAGAAGGGCGAGAAGCGGGGTCGGGATGCGTTGCTCGCCGATCTCGTCGCCGTGCAGTACCAGCGCAACGACGTCGGATTCGAGCGCGGGACCTTCCGCGTGCGCGGCGATACGGTAGAGGTCTTCCCGGCGTACGACGAGCAGGCGGTGCGGATCGAATTCTGGGGCGATGAGATCGAACGCATCGCAAAGATCGACCCGCTGACCGGCAACGTGATCAAGCTGATGGATAAATCGGCGATCTATCCCGCCACCCACTTCGTCACGCAGCGCGCCACAATCGAGCGCGCCGTCTCGCGGATCAGGGCCGAGCTGGCGGAACGGCTGGCCGAGTTGCGCGCGCAAAACAAGCTGCTGGAAGCGCAGCGCCTGGAGTCCCGCACGCATTTCGACATCGACATGCTGATGGAAGTGGGGCGGTGTGCCGGCATCGAGAACTACTCGCGGCTGTTCAGCGATCGGCTCCCCGGGGAACGGCCTGCATGTCTGCTCGATTATTTCCCGAAGGATTGGCTGTGCATCCTCGACGAATCCCACCAGACGCTGCCGCAGCTCGGTGCGATGTACGAGGGCGATCGCTCGCGGAAGCAGACCCTCGTGGACTTTGGGTTCCGGCTGCCGTCGGCGCTCGACAACCGTCCGCTGCGCTATGACGAGTTCATGGGGCTCGTGCCCCGGATCCTGTTCGTCTCCGCAACGCCCGGCGAGGACGAGCTGCGGCTGTCGCACGGAGTCATCGTCGAACAGATCATCCGGCCCACCGGTCTCGTCGATCCCACGGTCGAGATCAGGCCTGTAGCGGGGCAGGTGGATGACCTCCTCAGCGAAATCCGCCTCCGCGAAAAGAAGAACGAGCGGGTGCTCGTTACCACGCTCACCAAGCGCATGGCGGAGGACCTGACCGACTACTTGCAGCAGCACGGCGTGCGAGTGCGGTATCTGCATTCGGAAATCGACGCGATCGAGCGCGTCGAGATCATTCGGGGTCTCCGGCTCGGCGAGTTCGACGTGCTGGTCGGCATCAACCTGCTCCGCGAAGGGTTGGACTTGCCGGAGGTTTCTCTTGTCGCCGTGCTCGATGCCGACCAGGAGGGTTTCCTGCGGTCGGACCGGTCGCTGATTCAGACCGTCGGCCGCGCGGCACGTCACCTCAGTGGCAGAGCCATCCTCTACGCGGATCGCAAGACCGGCTCGATGGAGCGCGCGCTAAAAGAGATGGATCGCCGACGCGCGACCCAGCTTGCCTACAACGTCGAGCATGACATCACGCCGCGGTCCATCGTGAAATCGGTGCTAGACATCCGTTTCGTGACCCGCGTCGCCGACGCGCGGGTGGGGAAACCTGGTGCCGGCGACGTCCGCCGGCCCGCCGATGCCGGGGAGCGCGACACCCTCATCCGCATGCTGGAGCAACAGATGCAGGCCGCCGCCGAGGATCTCGATTTCGAGCTGGCGGCGGTGCTGCGCGATCAGCTCCTGGAGCTCAAGGCCGATGCGCCTCTCCGCGAGCGAGCTCAGCCGGTTCGGTGAGGACCTCGGCCACCAGCTCCGCGCCCCCTCCGTCATCGGGTTGTCGGGAGAACTGGGGACCGGGAAGACGACGCTGATCCAGGCCATCTGTCGTGGCCTGGGCGCCAGGGCGCGCGTGACCAGCCCCACCTACGCGCTGGTTCACCACTACGATGCCGGCTCGACACCCGTCTACCACGTCGATTGCTACCGTCTCCGCCATCCCGATGACGCGCGCGACCTCGGCTTTGACGACATGATGCGCGAGCCCGCGATCATCCTGATCGAATGGCCGGAGCGCGCTGGTGCCTGGGCGCCGCCGCTCGACCGGCATTTTCAGCTATCGTACGCCGACGACCCGTCGCGCCGGATTGTCGAGGAACCCGCCCGCGTATGAGACTGGCGATCGACACCGCGACAGATATCGCGAGCGTCGCGATAGGTGGGGCGCGCGGGCGTCGGCGTAAAGCCGGGCGGTCGATTCGCGGCGCGCGACAGCACGCGGCTCAGCTGCTCACGCTGATCCAGCAGGTCCTCGCGGATACGGGTGCGCGGCTCGAGGACATCACGGAAATCGTCGTGGGCGACGGCCCGGGAAGCTTCACGGGCCTTCGGATCGGGTGGGCAGCGGCAAAGGGGCTCGCGCACGAACGCGAGCTGCCCCTGGTCGCCGTTCCGTCGTTACTCGGCGCCGTGCGTGCCGCGTCGGCCTTCGAGCGCGAGTCGCGACCGATCGCAGCGTGCTTCGACGCCCTGCGCGGCCAGGTGTTCGGGGCGGTGTACACGATTCATCGCGACGGCATCGAGACGCTCGTCAGGCCGGGTCTGTTCACGCCCGCCGAGCTGGCGCAGGCCACGCCGCTGAAACCGGTGCTCGCGGTTGGCGACGGGGCGGAGCGCTTCCGCGCGGAAATCGAGGCGTGGACCGGTAAGCCGCCGGTTCCGTTGGACGCCGTGCCGCCGATCGCGAGGTCACTGCTGTGGCTGGCCGACCATGAAGAGGTGCGCCGGCCAATCGCCGGCGTCGATGAACCTGTGTATGGACGCCCCGCCGAAGCAGTGGTGAAATGGGAGAAGAGCCACGGCCGCCCCCTTCC
>Ga0070696_100003421_pt1 | contig 10578 bp, 7 predicted proteins | sample KBSK1253metaG_FD_65474 | JGI IMG/M metagenome (GOLD analysis project Ga0070696, IMG submission 65474) | Corn, switchgrass and miscanthus rhizosphere microbial communities from Kellogg Biological Station, Michigan, USA - KBS K1-25-3 metaG | ecosystem: Host-associated > Plants > Roots >... | reverse complement strand
CCGCTAACAAAGCCGTTGAGATCCGGAACGTGCGCAAGCACATTGTTGGCGTGCACTACATCGGCGCGTTTTCCGTCTGCGACCAGCTTCCGCGCGAGCTTGGCGTCGAAGAACTCACACACCGTCGGGATGCCACGCTCTTCAGCGGTCTGAGCAATATTCCGGGCCGGTTCAATTCCCAAAACAGGCACCCCGGCACGTTTGTAGTATTGCAGGAGGTAACCGTCGTTGCTGGCGATCTCGACCACAAAACTCTTGCCGTTGAGATTGCGCGATTGGATGAGCTCGCCCACGTTTTCTTCCGAGTGGTGAAGCATCGTCTCGGAAAATGAAGAGAGATAGAAGTACTCTCGAAACAGTTTTTCAGGCGGCACAGTTTCCGTTATTTGGACCAGGGAACACGACGGACAGAAGACCAGATCCAAATCGAAGGTTCGTTCCTGCTCGCTCAGTTGTTCACGAGTGAGCAACGCATTTGCTAAGGGAGTTTTCCCCAGGGAGAGGATGGTGATCAGTTCTCGCATGCCGCACGACCGGCAACTGACTTGCGTCTTCATCAAGAGGCTCCCAGCAGCTCCTTGTACCACTTGATAGTTTGCTCCAATCCCTGGTCGAGCGAAAACCGCGGCTTCCAGTCGAAGTATTGTCTCGCTTTGCCGGCGCTCAAGTATTGATGACGAATCTCGTTCGACGCTTCGTTGCGAACGTCAGGTTCGAGATCTGAATTCATGTGCGCGAGAATTTTTTCGACGATCTCTAAAACTGTCACCTGGATTTCGTTAGAAAAGTTAAAGGCGTGGCCGCGTAGATCGGACTGTTTCGCAAGACGTTCCGCCAGAAGCATGTAGACTTCGGCGCCATCCTCAACATAGAAATAGTCTCGGATGTGCTTGCCGTCAGAACGAACCACGGGGCGCTGGTTTCGCAATACGGATCGAATCGTTCCCGGAATTAAACGATTCCAATTGAGATCGCCGCCGCCGTAAAAATTTCCGCAGCGCGTAATCACAACCGGCAAACCGTAAGTGGTCGCATACGACTGCGCGATTAGATCCGCGCACGACTTGCTCACGTCGTACGGATGGCGGCCCTGCAAAGGAGTGTCTTCGGAATAGGGAAGCGAGTCGTGGTCGCCGTATGCCTTGTCGGAAGAAGCGATAACGATCTGTTTTACGAGCGGACTGCGACGACACGCTTCGAGGAGCGACCACGTGCCTCCGACATTCGACGCAAAAGTCGAAACCGGATTTCGATTGGCGATAGGAACTATCGTCTGCGCGGCGAGATGAATGACGGTGTCGACTTCATACTCTCCGAGAGTTCGTTCGAGCAACGCCTGGTCCTGAATATCGCCGCGGACTACCTTGACCTGATCGTGCAGCCCCGTGCGCGTGAATTCCGATTGCGGTACCCAGTCGCGGATGAGACAGACCACATCTGCGCCGGCCGCCGCCAGCCGCTTAACGAGCCAGCCACCCACCAGCCCCGTCGCGCCGGTTATTAAGGTGGGACGGTCAAGCCAGAACGAATCTATTCCCATACTTTCCACGGCGCCTTTTTTTGTTGCCAGAGGCTCTCGAGAAGTCTCTTGTCTCGAAGTGTGTCCATGCACTGCCAGAAATCTTCGTGCCGGTACGCAGTCAGTTGCCCGGCGGACGCAAGCTGCTCCAGCGCATCGGCCTCGAGGCTACTGTTATCGCCCTGGAGATACTTGAAGACTGCCGGTTCGAATACCAGAAAACCGCCGTTGATCCAGCCTTCGCCAATCTGAGGTTTTTCAGTGAAGTCGGTTACTACGTCGCCGTCAAAAACCAATCCTCCGAATCGCGCGGGCGGCCGCACAGCCGTGACGGTCGCGGTTCGTCCGTGCGCTTTGTGAAACTCAGCGAGCTTTTTCAGATCTACATTGCAGACACCGTCACCATACGTGACCATGAAAGTGTCGTCCTTGAGCCAGGGCTCGAGACGCTTGATGCGGCCGCCGGTATTGGTGTGCTCGCCGGTGTCTTCGAGATGCACGACCCAGTTTTCGCAATCCTTGGTTCGAGTCTTTACTTCGCCCGTCGAAAAATCAATCGTGATGTTGCCGTTGCAAGTGTAGTAATCGAGAAAGAAACGTTTGATGATGTCGCCTTTGTAACCAAGCGCGATGAAGAACTCCGAAATCCCATAATGGGCATAGTGTTTCATGATATGCCACAGAATTGGATAGCCTCCAATTTCAACTGCCGGTTTGGGCTTAACCTCAGTTTCTTCGGCCAAGCGCGTACCTAGTCCTCCGGCTAGAATCACCGCCTTCATAAGTTAACCATCGCAGGATTTCGGGGATTATAGAGCGTCATTAATGAACTTATCACTGCCGGCGTAGAGCAGAGCGCAGGATAATCGTTTTGATTCCGTTAACGGTCGCGCCGATCAGGTTCAGAGACTGCAAACATCGTTTGGTCTCGTGGCGGTACAGTTTGTAAATTTCCTCGAGCTCTCCAGTCCAACGTTCCAGCGTATGAGGGATGGGACAATCCGCGCAAATGAGGGAAGATTTTGTGCTGAGCTGTGAAAAAGCCATGCCGTCAGGATGCAGATCGTGCAGGTTTTTCGCGGACCACTTTTGCAGCCGTTCCTTGCTGTTGAAGAGCTTGCGTGAGGCCGCATATTTCTTGCCCTTCCACACAGCGCGAAATTCATCATCGACTTTCGCCGCATCGCCTTCGGCCGGCAGTTCGCCATAGTCATAACTCTCGCTCGCCACGCCGCAGCACGGAGAGATCGATCCGCCAGGATTAATCACCGTGGCGTAGTACAACCACCCACACGGTTTTAATTCGTCGCCCTGGGATCGGAGACCCGAGATCGTGTTATTGGCGATCTTGTACATGTCGAAGCGTGGATCTTTGGGCGCCGAAACTGATCCATCCGGCGGCAACCACGAAGGGCTTGGACCAAAGTGGTTCACACCCAATGCGGGCATCTGCTTTTTGAATTCTTCGATCTCGGATTCGTTGTGAGCGAAGACGTGATAAGCCACTGAGATTTCGGGAGTCGCGCTATTCAGTTGTTTCTTGAAGTCAGCGATGGTGCGGACGTTTCTATGGACCAGGTCAAGATCCGAACGCCTGCGATACTGTTCATGGACTTCGGGAGTAGCTCCGTCGATTCCTACTTTGATCTGTTGTAGTCCCGACTCAACTATATCCTTCAACTGATCGTCGTTCAGCTTGATGCTCAGATTCGAGCTGGTCTTCACGACGATCCCTTTGCTCGTCGCATATTTAACGAGGTTGGAGAACTCCTTGTGCAAGAGAGGCTCGCCCCAGTTGTACATGTACATCACGAACACTTTGTCGGCGAGCGCGTCCACCGTTGCTTTGAACTGCTCTGGATCGACTCGTTCCTTGGGACGGTCCAACATGCCTGTCCCGGTCGGACAAGAGGGACACTTGAGATTGCAAAACGAGGTGGGCTCGTAAAACATCACGAATGGCAGACTGCTGACTTCGCTCTTACGCTCACGTCTTTCACGCGTCGCTTTCAGAATATTGAGAAAAGCTTTGAGCGGTTTATTGCGCCAAACCTTGATTGCCGGATGCTTTTGCGTGTTTACGTCTGACATTTCTTTTATCTGTTAGGCGCGAATTGTGTCTCCCACGGCAATAACGGTCTTACTGCGCCGGCGAAGTGGCCGGGGAAATTACCTCGCGCGGTATCCGACCCCATTCTGTCAATGACTTCGAACGACAGCACCCCTTGTTCATATAAATGTTCGTATGTGGGCCTGACCTTGCTGATTGTAGCACTCACAACCATGGTTCCCGCATTGAGGAAGTTGCCCGGAATCCATGCCGTCGTGATGTATCGACCTTTGGAGCGTGGCGTGTTCTCCCAATCCGGGTTCCGATCGCCGGCCCAAAATACGACCGCGCCCGATTCGCTGGCTATATTGAAAGTCGGCACGAGCCTTTGTCCCGATTCCAGCACATCGTATTCAAATCGGATTCCGATCTTCTTACGAATGTCGATCGATGGACACACCTGTTCGTCTTCATCGATTACCGAGATACTGCGCAGCCGAACCACGTCGTCGCCGGGTGCAGTTGAAATATCCGGCCACTCGCGACGCGCGAGTTTTGCCCCACCAGTCTGGAGGTAGTAACCCACTACATCGGATGCCTTGCCGTCCCGAGCAACCACGCCCTGCTCGAGGAGAATCACTCGCGGGCATAGATTGATAACGGCCGGCATGTTGTGTGAAACGAACAAAACTGTTCTGCCTTCGTGAGCGATTGTCGCCATCTTCCCGAGGCACTTCTTCTGGAATATTTCATCTCCGACCGCCAACACCTCGTCGACAATCAGAATCTCCGGCTCCAGATGCGCTGCAACCGCGAAAGCCAAACGAACATACATGCCGCTGCTGTAACGTTTGACCGGCGTATCGATGAACCTGTCGATGTCGGCAAAAGCCACGATCTCGTCAAACTTGCGCGCCAGTTCTTTACGTTTCATCCCCATGATTACACCGTTGAGAAATATATTTTCTCGACCTGTCAGTTCAGGATGAAACCCGGTGCCGACTTCAAGGAGACTGCCGACACGCCCGTACAACTCTATTCGCCCGCTGGTTGGCTCCGTGATGCGGGAGAGAATCTTGAGTAAGGTTGATTTGCCGGCGCCGTTTCGTCCAACGATGCCGATGACTTCTCCGCGCGAAACCTCGAAGCTGACGTCATTCAACGCCCAAATCGTATTGTCCTTGCCGTTAGTTCCGTTGGTCTGTTTGTTGAAAACAGACTTGACCGCTCCCGCCAATTCGTCGCGAAGAGTGTGATGCGCAGTGTGCGTTACGCCGAGCGTGTATTGCTTGGAGATGTGCTCGACCTTGATTATCGATCTGTTCATGCTAGACGACGTCGGCGAAACGCGCCTCCATGCGGCGGAAAACGAAAGCGGCGTATACGAGGAGAACCGCGATAACGCCTACTGACCATGCGAGGGCAGACCAGTCGATCGGCGCACCCAGCACTACAGCGCGAAAGCTCCCGATCAGACCAACGAGGGGATTTAGTCGATAAATAGACTGCCAACGAGCTGGTACAAGACTCGTGGGATATACCACTGGCGATGCATACATCCAAAGCTGAAGGAGCACAGGGATCAGCACGCCCACGTCTCTGTATTTAACGTTCAAGGCGGAAGTGACCATGCTCACACCCAATGCAAGCAGCGTCATGAGTGCGACCAGCACAGGGAGCAGCAGGATGGGCCATGTCAATGCCACACGATAGTAGACCATCAAAAAAATCAGCACGCTGAAGGCGACTGCGAAATCAAACAAACGCGCAGCGACCGCTGAAACAGGGATCAGCAAGCGTGGAAAGTAAACCTTATTAATGAGTTGTGAGTTGCTGACCAGGCTGTTACTACCGGAAAGAATGGCGGCGCTGAAGAAGGTCCATGGTAGTAAACCCACATAGACGAAAAGAACATAAGGCGTGCCTTCCGAGGGCACGCGTATAAGTACGCCGAGAAAGATAGTGAAAACGAATGTAGTTAACAGAGGCTGCAACAACACCCACGACACGCCGAGTAGCGTTTGTTTGTAGCGCACTTGTATGTCGCGCAGCGTGAGGAAGTAGAGCAGTTCGCGATAGCGCCAAACTTCACGGAGATCCACCGCGCTCCACGACTTGCCTGGCTGAATTGTCACCAGTGGTTCATCTGGCAATTCGTACCGAGGCAGATCAGTAGGCGTTGTTTTCGTTGAGTTGGGTATCAGCGACGCATCGTCGCTTACAGGCGTGCTCATCAGAAACTTGAGACTACCCTCTGTTCAGAATTTTCACGCGCCCCGACATACATCTTCGCTTGCGAAGGCAGGGTAGAAGAAGTTGCAGTCTAGCCGTAGCTACTGAGGCGGTCAAGCACATGCCGAACAGGATAGTGGAGCACTCTTGATCGTTGGCCCTTGGCTTTCATATCTCGCGCCGTTCGCGCTCTAAGAAAATAACCCAGGGTTTTCGCTGTGCGCTCAAACCCTGGGTTGTATTTAGCGAACGCCTTCGGCGTTATTTATTACTTAACGCACTGGTTGGTTAGACCACCGCCGGTAACATCGTTTGTATTGCCGGCAAAGAAGTTGTCACAGCCGGTAAGGACCGAGCCGCCCGCCAGTGCGATTCCGGCGGTATTGCCCAGGAACGAAGACGACGAAATATGGGCCTGGCTTGCGCCGGCGTTGATGCCGTTCCCATTGCTAAAGAGGGTTGAGCCAATCACGCGGGCTCCGGAGTTGGCGCCGCCCGTATTGTTAATGCCGTTCTGGAAACGTGAAATGACCGAATCGCGAATAACCGCGAATCCTCCAGCCGCTAGTTCAACGCCAGAAGTTCCAGCAACCTGATCACCGACAGCATCGATGTTCACATTGTCCAGCACTGCGGCAACGAAGCTGGATGACGTTCCAAGCCTGATGCCGGTTGTGCAATTGGTGATGTTCGTGTCCTTAACGAACACGTTCTTCGGACCACCCGTAAGCTCGACGCTTATACCCTTGCCCGGCGTACCCGTACCGGTAAATCCAGATATGACACAATTCTCAACGATCAGCGTTTTACCTGAAGTGAATCGGATGCCACTGCCTGCCGTGGTGCTGGCGCCGTTGATGGACAGATGCCGCAACGTTACAACGATCGTCCCGGGTGTTGCGGTAGCTGAATCGTTAATGACCACACCATTCACATTAGAGGCGAGAATGGAACCGAAACCGGCGCCGTTTGTGCCGTCGATGGTGATGTTTTTGGTAGCAGTCACTGCGCCAAAGCCGCCCGGATCGAGGGTGCTGATTTCGCCTTTGTCGGCGGTCTTCGAGATCGCGCCCGCGTAGGTTTTGCAAGGGGCGGTGCGACTACAGGGGTTCAGATCGTCGCCGACGCCCGAGACCCAGGTTCTCGTTGCCTGTGCCTGAGCTAGCGAAGTGACGGTTAATGTGAAGATGGCGAGGGCCAGTATATTCAAGGTAACGCGAAACTTACTCATCTAGTGTTCTCCTTCAAGGGGTTGAGTTAAATTTGCTGTAAATAGCGGGTTCTTCCAATCACTATGATCTAAACGCGAAAAATGTTCCGGTTTAGGTCCGCGCTTCTTGACTGATTGGCCCAGGATCGACTGTATCCAACAGAGATTTCAGAGTTTGAGGCAAAGCAACGTGGAGACGAAAATCGCCCGCGGCCTGAGCAGTGTGCTCAGGTCCGCGGGCGATTAAAGCTAATAAAGGTAACTGCGTTTACAGCTTACTTAACGCACTGGTTGGTTAGACCGCCGCCGGTAACATCGTTTGTATTGCCGGCAAAGAAGTTGTCACAACCAGTAAGGACCGAGCCTCCCGCCAATGCGATTCCGGCGGTATTGCCCAGGAACGAAGACGACGAAACATGCGCCTGGCTTGCGCCGGCGTTGATGCCGTTCACGTTGCTAAAGATGGTTGAGCCAATCACGCGCGCTCCGGAGTTGGCGCCACCCGTATTATTGATGCCGTTCTGGAAACGTGAAATGACCGAATCGCGAATAACGGCGAATCCTCCGGCTGCTAGTTCGACGCCCGTGGTTCCAGCAACCTGATTATCGATAGCGTCGATATTCACATTGTCCAGAACTGCGGCGACGAAACTGCTTGTCTGTCCTATCCTGATGCCGGTTGTGCAATTGGTGATGTTCGTGTCCTTAACGAACACGTTCTTCGGGCTGCTCGAGGTAAGTTCAATACTAATGCCGCGTCCGACGGAGCCGGTACCAGTAAATCCGGAGATGACACAATCCTCGACAATCAGCGCTTTGCCTGAAATCATTCGGATGCCACTGCCCACCGTGGTGCTGGCGCCGTTGATGGACAGATGCCGCAACGTTACAACAATCGTATTAGGTGTTGCCGTAGCTGAATCGTTAACGATTACACCGCTCGTGTTAGAGGCGAGAATGGAACCGAAACCGGCGCCATTCGTGCCATCGATGGTGATGTTTTTCGTTGTGGTCACCGCGCCAAAGCCGCCCGGATCGAGGGTGCTGATTTCGCCTTTGTCGGCGGTCTTCGAGATCGCGCCGGCGTAGGTTTTGCAGGGGGCAGTGCGGCTGCACGGATTTACGTCGTCACCGACACCCGATACCCAAGTGCGGGTTGCCTGCGCCTGAGCCGTCGCAGCGATTGTCAACGTGAAGATAGCGAGGGCCAGTATATTCAAGGTAACGCGAAACTTACTCATTTGATGTTCTCCTTAAGTAGGGGTTGAGCTTTATTGCTGTTAATAACCAGTTTCTAGATCCTTTTGGATCTGAACGTGAAAGATGTTTCGATTAAGGTCCCCGCCCGTTTTCCAAATGCATCAGCCTCCTGTTAGAGCCTGGGACATCCTTCCTCGCCGATAGTTCAAGGCGGCCCGCGCATGAAGCGCGGGCCGCTTGGTTCATGAGCACGGCAGACTCGTGCAGCCAATCGTGTTGCGGACATGATTGGCCGAACTAATCCATGCATTACCCTGGGCAGCCGTCAGGCTTCCGTTATTAATCAAGACGCCGACTGAATTGACGAACTCACTTAGCTTGTTGCAAGCGACGTTCTGCTGCCCGTTATTTATCGCCGTCAGTGCAGCATTCAGCTTAGCGAGGAGCCCGTTCTTCTGGGTACCCGTTAGTGAAGAAGCACTGACCTGGTTGATCAGGTTCTGAACTACTGCCTGCGGCGTCAGCACAGTCACCGTGAAGCTGCACGACGCGGTATTACCATGAATGTCCGTCGCGGTGTGCGTCACAGTGGTCGTGCCAATCGGGAAGACCGATCCGCTGGCCAAACTGCCTGCATTGCGGGTGACTGATTGCACCGCGCAATTATCTGTCGCCGTCGGCGTGGCGTACGTGACGACAGCCCCGGACGGACAGCTCGGTTCGACAGTGATGTTCGCCGGACAACTAATCACCGGTGGCGTGTTGTCAACGACGGTTACGATTTGGGTCGCGCTCGCCGTATTGCCATGCGCATCGGTGGCCGAGTACGTCACCGTCGTTTGACCGACCGGGAAAACGTTTCCGGACGGAACGCCGCTGCGCGTAACCGCACCAACACCTGGACAGTTATCCGTCGCGGATCCGGTGCCAAGAGTGCCGTCGAGATTCGAAACGGTAACGCCACACGACGTCGCCCCTGCTCCGGTAAAGAGCGTAACGGCTGCCGGTGCAGTTACCACCGGCGGCGTGTTGTCAATGACCGTCACCGTCTGCGTGTCTTCCGTAAAGTTGCCGACGCGGTCTGTCGCCCGGTAGGTCACAGTAGTCGTACCTACAGGGAAGACATTGCCGGCCGGAACACCGGTGCGCGTTACGACTACACCCGCACAGTTGTCACTGGCAGTCGCCGTTCCCAGCACTGCATCGCTGACAACAGTGCCGCACGAAGTTGCGCCGGGACCGGTATTGACGGTCACGTTTGCGGGCGCATCAATCGTCGGCGGGATGTTCGGGTTCTCGTTCACTGTTACTGACTGAGTGCCCGATGAGCTGTTGCCGGACGAATCGGTCGCCGTGTACGTAACAACGGTTGTCCCGGTTGGGAAAACGAAGCTTTCGCACGTTCGATTCGGATCTCCCGGAACTGGACACGCCACTCTCGGAATACCTGTGCGCGTGATCGTCACGTTAGAACCGCATTCTCCGCTATCCTCGGCCGTTGCGACGAACAGCTCGTCATCAAGCAAGACCGAACATGAATTGGTGCTTGTGACGATGTTTGCCGGAGTGTGCAGCGTCGGCGCCGTAGTATCGTTTCCTATCACAGTAATGATCTGTGTGCAGGACGCTGAACCAACGGCATTCGTCGCGGTCCATGTGATTGCCGTTTGACCTGCCGGGAATGGATCGTTGAGCGTCAGGCCATCGCTGCGTTCGCTGGTGACCGTCAAGTTAGGACCGGTCGTTACCGGAGTTCCGATCTCAGCGGCCGTAGCCGTGTACGTGCATCCATTTGTGGCATTGAACGTCTTGTTGCTCGGACAGCTAATTGTAGGCGTGTCCGTTGAAGTAACAACAATCGTCTGAGTACAGAAAGCCTGACGGCCGAATTCATCCGTAACAGACCAGGTGATGGTAGTGGTCCCGATTGGATATGTATCCGTTACGGGACGCTCATCACTTCTCTCGCTGCCGATTGTCACATTGCTGCCGCTAACGGCGGGCGTTCCGACGTTGACGGTCGCTTCCGGCTGGCCTGACGGCGCCTGCACTGTCTGGTTCGCCGGACAAGTTATTGTTGGCGAGGGCGAATCAATCACAGTGACTGCGAAGGAACAACTTCCGCCTCCCACTGATGATGTCAACGTCACGACGGTGGTGCCTACCGGGAAGACAGATCCAGAGGCCGGGCTCGCGGTGACGGTGCCACAATTACCATTCGCAACGGCATCGCCAAAAGTCACGATCGCCGCGGGATCGCCACCTTGAGTGGTGGTATTGGTCGCAACCGTAAGACTCGGCGGGCAGTTGAGGACGCACTCTGCCGGAGTGCCGCCACCGCCGCCGATGACCACGGTATAGACAGCA
>Ga0070696_100003417_pt1 | contig 10587 bp, 12 predicted proteins | sample KBSK1253metaG_FD_65474 | JGI IMG/M metagenome (GOLD analysis project Ga0070696, IMG submission 65474) | Corn, switchgrass and miscanthus rhizosphere microbial communities from Kellogg Biological Station, Michigan, USA - KBS K1-25-3 metaG | ecosystem: Host-associated > Plants > Roots >... | reverse complement strand
GTACTTATTACTGGTAATCGGGAAATGTTGTATCTCCTCATCTTTGCCAAAGCTTCAGAGAGCAAGGTAGTTTCTTCAATTACGATCGCGCCGGACATGATCTCGTCTACCATTGCGCGCCCAAAGTCTGCTGTCGATACAATGTCGGTTTCGCTGACTATGCCTACCAGCTTCTCCTTGATCAACACGGGCAGAGCTCGATTCCCGCTTCCAACTACAAGCTGTGCTGTCTTTTCAACATCATAATCGGGGCCAACTGTTGGCGTTTTGACAACAAAGCTCTTTACTTTCGAAGACGCCTGGGCGCTTGAGTTTAGGATTTGTTTTGCAAATATCATACCAAGGTATTTGCTGTCTTCTTCGATGACTGGAATTTGATGGATGGATTTTTCAGCCATCAAATAGAGTGCTTTTGAAATCGAGTCCTCAGGCGAAAGTGTAAAAATATCTGTCTCCATTATTTCAGACACGTTCATGTCACTAGAGATCTCTCGCTTACTATTTTAAACCTTACATTCACCCGCAGCAATAAGTTATAATGCGCCCACAGCGTCTGGTTTGTACATGGAGAAGGAGCGGCGGCTCGTTGTTGCAGCCATAGCCGTCGTGGTAGCGGCTGCGGTGGCAACCGCGCTTTACGCCCCGTCGCAGACCACGCTTCCGATACCAGAGCCTGGAAGGAATAGTGACAACGATACCAGCTCTGGCGTGCACGTTCTGGCTGAGAACCTTGAGGTGCCTTGGGCCATAGACATTGCAGATGACGGCAGGCTGTTTTTCACCGAGCGGCCCGGAAGGATAAGGGTGATTGAGAATGGCACGCTGCTGCAAGAGCCTGTAGGATTCATAAATGTTGAACAGAATGGCGAGTCAGGGCTGCTTGGGATTGCACTTCATCCAGATTTTGTCAGTAACCATCTGCTTTACATTTACCACACTTATTCCAACGGCTCTAGCGTCTTCAACAAGGTATTGGAGCTCACTGAAAGGGACAACAAGATCGTTGAATCAAAAGTCATAATCGACAAAATCCCGGCTGCCATCGGGAACGACGGCGGCAGGATCAAGTTCGGGCCCGACGGCAAGCTTTACATCGCTACTGGTGACGCGCGGCAGCCTAACCTTGCACAAAGCGTCGCCTCGCTTGCCGGCAAGATCCTACGGTTGAACCCCGACGGCACTATTCCTGAGGACAACCCGTTTGAAGGCTCCCCGGTGTATTCGTATGGCCACCGCAACATACAGGGGCTGGCATGGCACCCAGTAACTGGCGAGCTGTACTCAAGCGAGCATGGAGCAGAGGGCAACGATGAGATAAACATCATTAAGCCCGGCGCGAACTATGGGTGGCCCATTGAACAATGCAATGCAGAGCGCTTTGAAAAGCCGATCTTCTGCTTCAACCCGGCAATAGCGCCGGCAGGGATCGCGATCCCGGCTTCTGACACACTGGGCTACCAGAACGACTTGCTCATCGCCACGCTAAAGGCGCAGCACCTCCGGCTCATTGACCAGGACGGGAGCGAAAGCAACGTCCTGCCGAGTTTTGGCAGGTTGCGCGACGTGATAGAAGCGCCCGACGGCTCGCTCTACGTCACCACCAGCAACCGGGACGGGAGGGCGCTACCGGAGCAAGGCGATGACAAGATTTTAAGGATCATAAGTCCACTGTAGCCTGGCAATAATGAAGTTCTATGAAATGAACAGGGACGAGCGACTCGACTACGTAAAAAGGGCCGCCGGGGTGGCGGATGTGGAAGCGATGCTCAGACCACTTGCCTTTGAAGACGCAAATAGAATGATAGAGAATGCTATTGGAGTTATGTCCGTGCCGATGGGAATTGCTACCAATTTTGTGATAAATGGCAAGGAGTATCTGGTCCCGATGGCGATAGAAGAGCCGTCAGTGATTGCGGCTGCAAGCAATGCGGCCAAAATTGCAAAGGTAAAAGGGGGGTTTACAGCCGAGGCTGACGAGTCTCTCATGATAGGACAGGTGCAGGTCGTCGGCGCCACTAACGCTGCAATGCAGAAAATATTGAAGACTAAAAAGCAATTGCTCGTCATTGCCAATTCAAAGAGCAGATCTGTTATTGCTGTTGATCTGCAAGTCAGGCAGCTCCGCGACAAGAGCCCAAACAAGATGGGTAACATGCTTCTAGTCGAGCTTGTAATTGACACAAAGGACGCGATGGGGGCAAACGCGATAAACACAATGTGCGAAGCTATAGCACCCCAGGTCGCCGAAATTACTGGAGGGGAAGTTGTGCTCAAGATATTATCGAATTATGCAACGAAAAGAATGGTCAGGTGCAAAGCGGTGTTTGATAAGAATGAGCTTGGTGGTAGCGAAATAGTGAAGAGGATACTGTATGCATATGCGCTTGCTCATTCCGACGTTTACCGGGCGGTGACGCATAACAAGGGCGTGATGAACGGGATCGATGCTGTCGCGCTCGCAACAGGTCAGGACTTTCGGGCCATTGAAGCTGGCGCACATGCATATGCTGCCAGGGACGGCAATTATCGGTCACTTACAAGATGGCGCAGGACTAGGGAAGGCGACCTTGCTGGCGAGATTGCGTTGCCGCTCGCGGTGGGAATTGTTGGCGGCGTTGTCAACGCACATATGACTGCAAAACTTGCACTCCAGATTCTGGGTGTAAAAAGCTCGAAAGAGCTGGCGATGGTGATGGCCGCTGCCGGACTCGCGCAGAATCTTGCTGCCATACGGGCGCTGTCTGACGAGGGCATTCAGGCTGGCCATATGAGGTTGCACGAAAGGAAATTCAGCAAGTAGATATATATCCTGTAAAACGCAATGTTGCTAGTTACCAATGCCTACAGTGAAATTTGCGATCCCAAAGGGTAGCATTGAGGAAGTCACGTTCAAGCTGCTAGAGCAGGCATGGCAGCACGTGAGCGGGCGAGGGCGCACCTACAGAGTCAAACTCGGCGATCCTGAGATCGACGTAAAAATTCTGAGGCCACAAGAGATCCCAACCTACGTTCAGGAAGGCTTCTACGATGTAGGTATTACCGGCAGGGACTGGATACTTGAGGCAAAGGCTGACGTTGAAGTATTGATTGATCTTGAGATCGGGCGCGTCAAACAGGTGATCGCGGTCCCGTCAAGTTTTCCCTACAAGAATTTAGACGAGATGATTGCCGACTTTGCAAAAACCGGCAGGACCCTGAGGGTGTCCTCTGAATATCTGACGACAACCTCGATGTACCTCAAGTCGAGCGCCGCGTACAAAAAAGCGTACGGCAGCGCGGACCCTATGATAATCACGCCGTGGATGAGGGTTGGAGAGAACAAGAAGGCAGAAATATTTCTATCATTTGGCGCGACAGAGGCAAAGCCACCAGAGGACGTTGACGCGATCTTTGACATCACCGAAACCGGCACTACGCTTGCCCAGAACAACCTCAAGATAATAGATACTGTGGCAGAGTCAACCGCGGTGCTTGTGGCAAACAAGAAGTCTCTCAAGGATCCGGCGAAGCGCGAGAAAATAGCGGACATGATAGCTCTTCTGAGAGGCGTTGTCGAGGGACGTAAAAAACTGCACATTTTTGTCAACGTCAAGAAGGAGAACCTTCAAAAATTATTGAAGGAGCTACCTGCCCTAAAGAGGCCGACAGTCAGCCCCCTATCAGAGGAGGGCTGGTACGGCGTCAACACGGTAATTGACAAGAACGAGTTTATCAGGGTCGTGCCCAAGATGAGGAAGCTGGCGCAGGGCCTGGTGGTACTGGAACCAAAGCAGATACTGCCGCTTGACGAGATAAACTTGGACGGATATTCCTGATGAAGATTATCAGCGTAACCGATCCAGCAGCCGAAGCCGCGCTGCTACGCAGGGAAAACGCGATGCCTGACTCGATTTTTGCAGACGCGATGGCGATAATGAAGGGCGTCGCAGAACAGGGCGACAAGGCAGTCCTCGATTACACTATGAAATTTGACGGCGCCAGACTTGAATCACTTTTGGTAAGCAGGCAGGAAATAAAACAGGCGTATAGCCAGGTCAATAAAGAGCAGGTAAAGGCAGTCAGGCTGATGAAGAAGAGATTGGCAGAGAGTGAAATGGCAGTGCTTAGGCGTCTGAAGGGGATTGTTATTTCGTCCAACGGCGTAAGAATCGAACGCATGATAAAGCCGGTCGCAAGTGTTGGGTGCTACATCCCCGGCGGAAAAGCGCGCTACCCGAGCACAGTGATCATGTGCACGGTGCCGGCCGTGGCAGCAGGCGTAAAGCGAGTGGTAGCGATCTCGCCTCCGAGAAAGGACGGCACCATTGATCCGCTTACGTTAGTCGCTGCAGACATTTGTGGTGTTGACGAATTCTACAAGACCGGCGGCGCGCAGGGTATTGCCGCGTTGGCATACGGCACACAATCAATCAAGCCGGTGAGTAAGATAGTCGGCCCCGGCGGCATGTTCGTCACTGCGGCAAAACTCATCGCTTCTCGCAGTGTTTCCACGGACATGGTGGCCGGCCCAACGGAATTGCTGATATACGCTGATCAGACTGCCGACCCGCGGCTTGTGGCATTTGATCTAATTTCGCAGGCAGAACACAGCACCGACACAATCTGCGGCCTAGTGACAACATCAAAAAAGCTCGCATCGCACGTCCAGGCGAAAGTGCAGTCTATGGCTGAAAAGATCACGCGCTCTGACATTGTAAAATCAAGCCTGGAAAACAACGGCTTTGTCGCTGTTTGCAAGAATGAAAGCGCGTGCATCGAGTTTGTCAACGAGTTCGCGCCAGAGCATCTCGAGATAATAAGTAAAAACGCTGATGCCTTTGCAAATAAAGTGGATTCTGCAGGGCTCGTGCTTGTGGGACAGTACGCTCCGTCGTCTGCAAGCGACTATTCCCTTGGTTCCAACCACGTTCTACCAACCCTCGGTTTTGGCAGATCCAGAGCATCGCTGTCGGTGCTTGACTTTGTAAAACTTGTAAACAGGGTCAGGGTGAGCAAGTCTGGGCTGGAGAAGGTGAGTAGGTCGGTCAAGGAGATGGCGGCGGCTGAGGGCCTGCTGAACCACTATGAAGCAGTGAGGGCGAGGACAGATGAATAGATTTGATGGCAACGTCAAGAGGATCTCGAGGCTTGGCCACTACGCCAAGCCAGAAAAAGTAGAGGGCGCGATAAAGCTAGACTCTAATGAAAATTTCGCCCTTGATAGAAAGTTTGTCGCGAGTGTAGCTTCAGAAGCTGCGCGGCAGGTGGACCTAAGGGAGTACCCACTAGACCAGCTGGAAGAACTGTATTCCCGACTCGCCAGCTATGCGGGCGTCAGCGTAAATTGCGTGGCGGCAGGCAGCGGATCCGACCAGATAATCGAGCTACTCCTGTCTACGTTTGGCGGCAGGCGCGCAACAGTGTTTGTGCCCACGTTTTCGTACTTCATCAACAGGTGCGAGCTCCACGGCATGAAAGTTGATCAGGTACCGCTTGCCCGTGACTTTACGCTTGACAAAAAGGTGTTTGTAAAGAGCGCAGTGAAAGCAGACCTTGTCTACATCTGCTCACCGAACAACCCTACAGGCAACCAGATTGAAAGGGAAACAATGATCGAAATCATCGATTCGCTGGAAGGCAGGTTAGTGCTGGTAGACGAGGCGTACGTAGATTTCGCAGACTATTCGCTTTCGGCAGATGCGATCAAGCGCGATAACGTGGTTGTGCTTCGGACGCTTTCAAAGGCGTTTGGGCTTGCCGGTGCAAGGGTCGGCTACATGGTTGCGAATGAAAAGCTCGTCCGCACGTTCAGGTCTGTCATCCAGTCGCCCTACCCAATAAGCACCCTTTCACTTGCGATCGCGTCAGGCGTCCTCGCAAGCGCAGGCCAAGTAAAGCAGACGATCAAGGAGGTAAGGGGCGAAAGGGACAGAGTGTTTGAAAGATTGTCAAAGCTGGAAGGCATCAAGGTGTTCGGCTCGGACGCCAACTTTCACTTTATAGAAGCCGGCAGGCAATACCAGCCGATTTCAAGGGCGCTCAAAAGCAGCGGCATCGTAGTCAAGATGCTGGGCAACGTTGCCGGCCACAAGGGCTGCATGAGAGTAACGATTGGCACCCGGGAAATGAACGACAAGTTCCTCCAGTGCGTAGAAGGGTCACTCTGATGTACGATTGCGTGCTCTTTGACATTGATGGTGTACTGGTAGACATTCGCAAGTCCTACAATGCCGCGATCAAGAAGACCGTGGAATACATGCTCAAATCAATAACCGGCAGATCATTCCGCGGCCTTGTCACTGACCAAATCATCTTGAAATTCAGGCAGAGCGGCGGCTTTAACAACGACACCGACACGACTTACGCCATAACGCTTGCAATGCTCGCCCACGCCCCAAAAAGCGTCGCGAAGGGGAGAAAACTTCTGATGCAAGTGGCAAAGGGCGCCGACGAAACAGGCTACCTGTCGGTAGAAAAGTCCCTTGCCAAGCATGGCATTGAAAGATGGAAAAAGCTGCTGAATTACCCGGCGCCCGTCAAGGACAGCATTCTAGCAAGGGTATTTGACGAGCTGTTTTACGGCCCAGAGCTTTTCAGGAAGCAGAACAATCTGGAGCCAAAATACTGGGTCAGTAGTAGACCGCTCATCAAAAACGACAAGATTTCAGTGAGCATCAAGACAATGAAAAAGCTGCATGAAATGTTTGGCGGCAACCTTGCAATAGTGTCCGGGAGAAGCAGGCTTGCGGCAGAATATTCGCTCAGACCAGTCATGAAATATTTCAATTTGGATGCCTGTGTTTTTCTGGAAGATGAAAGGCGCGAGTTTGCCAAGCCAAACCCCTATGCGATAAAACAAGCGATGGAAGTAATGGGTTTAAGTACTGCAGTCTATGCCGGCGACTCGGCCGAAGACCTGCTCATGGCAAGGCGCGCCGAGAAAGAGGCTGGAATCAAGATAGCGTTTGTGGGCATCTATGGCAACAGCCCTCAGCCAGCCAGAACCATAGCACAGTTCAAGCGAGAGGGCGTTGAGGCGATCGCAAAAAGCATTGACCAATTACCGAACACCATAAATAAAGTACTAGCAGTTTAACACACACGTTGGCTGCTTTAAGAAAGGCTAGGATTGAGAGGGTCACAAAAGAGACCGCCGTCACCGTTCAGATTAACATCGACGGCACCGGCAAGACCACCATCAGGACCGGCCTCTCATTCATTGACCACCTCGTCACTTCTATTGGAAAGCACGCCATGATAGACGTCACGCTCTCAGCCAAGTCAAATGACGGCATCGTCCACCATCTTGCAGAAGATGTCGCGATCGCATTGGCGCAGACTATTGACAAGGCGCTGGGCGACAGGGCGAAAATTGCAAGGTTCGGTTACGCGCTCGTCCCGATGGACGAAGCCCTTGCGTATGTTTCAATTGATCTGGTCAAGCGCCCGTACCAGAAGGTAGAGCTGAAGCTGACCCGGGACAGCATCGAAGGCGTTCCCAGAGAAGACCTCGAGCACTTTGCAAGGTCGCTCGTGCAGAACCTGAACGCGTGCACCCACATGATCGTGCGCTATGGCGACAACGATCACCACAAGGTCGAAGCCGCGCTCAAGGCGTTCGCGGTGGCACTCAGGATGGCCACCAGCAAAGACAACAGGAGAAAGGGCGCGCCAAGCACAAAGGGAGCGATGTGAATGGCGAAAATTGCGATATTTGATTATGGGGCTGGTAACCTCTTTAGCCTAAAATCCGCGCTCGAGCGCAATGGCGCAGAGAGCGTAGAGATAATCTACAACATGAACGATCTGGAAAGATTTAACGGGCTGGTACTCCCCGGCGTGGGCAATTTTGATCCTGCGATAAAATCCATAGGTAGGAATGCAAAGCATCTGGATAAAGCCATTGACAGCGGCATGCCGGTGATGGGCATCTGCCTTGGAATGGAGATGCTTTTTGAGAGGAGCGAGGAAGGCGAACTTGAGGGCCTAAAAATACTGGATGGTGACGTTGTACTTCTTCCAAAGGGCAAAGTCAAGGTTCCGCACATGGGGTGGAACAACCTTCGGATCATGGGCGACAGCAGATTGCTCAAGGGCGTCAGGGACAACTCGTGGGTTTATTTCGTGCACTCGTACCGAACGGTACCAAAGAATCGGAGCCTAGTGGTGGCAACCTCCGACTATGGAGTGAGCATCCCGGCAGTCATTGAACGCGATAACCTGATTGGAGTCCAGTTCCACCCGGAAAAGTCCGGCCAAGTCGGTGCAGTTATGATAAAGAACTTTATCGAATTGTGCGACAACGATGCCAAATGAAGGTCATCGCCGCGGTCGACATCATGGGCGGGAAGGTAGTGAGGCTTGTCAAAGGAGACCCCGCAAACAAGACAGTTTACAGCAGCGACCCCGTTGAAACCGCGAAAAAATGGGAGGCTGCAGGAGCCGACATGCTGCACATCGTCGACCTTGACGCAGCATTTGCCAACGGCGACAACGCCGATCTTGTCGCAAAGATAACAGGGACGGTCAAGATTCCGGTGCAGGTGGCTGGGGGCATTAGGTCCCCTGAAAAAGCGGAAGAGATGCTGGCAAAAGCCTCAAGGGTAGTGCTCGGCACGATGGCGTACGCTGAGCCAGAGGCCGTGAGAAAGTTGGCTAAAAACAACCCCGGCAAGCTCGTGATCTCGATAGACCAGATCGACGGCAAGGTTATGGTCAAGGGCTGGAAAGAGTCGACAGGGACAAATGTCGCGGACGCGATATCCCAATTTGCAAGCATGGGAGTCGATGAATTCCTGCTCACAAGCATAGACCGGGATGGTACCCTACAGGGCCCAGACATAGGGACGCTTGCGGATGCAGCAGCATCCGCAAGGGTAATTGCAAGCGGAGGCATATCCGGCATTGAAGACATTGTAAAGGTCAGGAGCGCTGGTTGCAGCTCTGTGATATTGGGCAAGGCGATGTACGACGGCAAGGTGGCCATTTGGAGAGTGAAGGCACTGGCATGACGCTCGCAAAGAGGATCATTCCGTGCCTTGATGTCGACAACGGCAGGGTCGTCAAGGGAGTGCATTTTGCTGAAGTGAAAGATGCCGGCGACCCGGTAGAACTTGCGAAAAGGTACACCGAGCAAGGGGCCGACGAGCTCGTGTTCCTAGACATCACGGCGTCCCAGCAGGGGAGGGACACAATGAAGGGCGTGGTACGAAACGTGGCAAGCGTAATCGACATCCCATTCACGGTCGGAGGCGGCATCAAAAAGCTCGAAGACGCCCGCGACATTTTGCTTTCCGGAGCAGACAAGGTTTCAATAAACACCGCGGCTGTCAAGAACCCGGAGCTGGTAACAAAGCTGATGTCTATTTTTGGTAAGCAGTGCGTCGTAGTCGCGATCGACGCAAAGAGAAACTACAATTCTGAAAAAGGCAAGACGATATTTATGGACAGGGGCAAAAAGTTTTGGTTCGAAGTCAGAATTTACGGTGGTAAGGAAGGCACTGGCCTTGACGCGATAAAATGGGCCAGGGAAGTCGAGAAGCGCGGCGCCGGTGAGATACTGTTGACCAGCATTGACGCGGACGGCACCGAAAACGGCTACGACATTGAACTGACCAAGGCGATCTGCAGATCAGTCAGAGTTCCGGTGATAGCCTCCGGCGGCTGCGGGAGGGCCAGGCACATGCTAGATGTGTTTGACGGGACCGACGTCGACGCGGCTCTTGCGGCATCTATATTCCACTACGAAAAGTCAACCGTCGACAAGGTAAAGAAATATTTGAAGCGAAACGGGGTCAGGATCAGGATATAATGTCTGGCAGTCCAATCCCGTTTGAAACTCACCTGGATAAGTTGAGAGAACCTGTAAGATCTATAATGATTGAGTTGCGGGGCTTTGTGAAATCGCTTGGCACCAACGTGATCGAGGAAGTTAGGCCGCACAGGGTGGTCTACGCAAAGACAATGAACTTTCGGACTTTCCTTGACGTCGAGCCAGCGGGCGACTCGCTCCTGCTGTCGATAAGGTACGGCAGGGTCGTGCCACCAATAACTGCAACTGTCAGAAGCGCCGAAGACGTGGAAGACGCAAAAAAACACATCATTGAGGCGTACAAGAAAATTCAATAGTTGACGTTAAAGTCGGTAAATTCGCCGGTGTATTTCTGGAATTTCACCTTGACGTCGTGCACGTTAGCCTTTGGTGGCCCTACATGGCACCATTCTATCACCTCGTTGACGTCCATCTCGTCGCCTTCAAAGACAGCCTCCACCCGGCCGTCGCGCAGATTGCGCACCCAGCCGGCCACCTTATGTCTTGTAGCGACCTGCTTTGTGTTCTGCCGAAAATAGACACCCTGGACCCTTCCACTGATAAAAACGTGGGCGCGAGTTTTCTTGTTGTCGCTCACTTTGCAGTAATGGCATTATTGATTTAAAAAATGTTCCCTGCCTGCTATGCAGGGGCGGTTCTACGCCAGGTCGCCGCCTTCTTCGCGGAAGAGGTGCTCGTACGTCGTTTCCTTCCTCACCAGCCTGAACCTGCCGTCGCTATCCTTCATCACTATCGGCGGCTTTGTCTGGCAATGGAAAGGCATGTTGAACACGACA
>Ga0070696_100003416_pt1 | contig 10589 bp, 10 predicted proteins | sample KBSK1253metaG_FD_65474 | JGI IMG/M metagenome (GOLD analysis project Ga0070696, IMG submission 65474) | Corn, switchgrass and miscanthus rhizosphere microbial communities from Kellogg Biological Station, Michigan, USA - KBS K1-25-3 metaG | ecosystem: Host-associated > Plants > Roots >... | reverse complement strand
GTCCGACAACCCCCACCGCCAGTTGCCTGTCCCAGCGGTTCGCGAAGATTCGGGCCGTCACGCGCGCGCGTACGGAGGTATGCCCGGTGGTGACTGCTGTCATCGTCGTGATCCCTTTCCGATTAGCTGGCATTTCCGTGCCCTCCACGCTATGACCGGGCGTCTTCACTGTCCAAGACATGTTTGGTTGCGCAATATATTCTGCAGATATGGAAGATCCGGAACTGCGGCTCTTGAAGTACTTCGCGGCCGTGGCCGAAGAGCGTCATTTCGGGCGCGCCGCAGAGCGCCTGCACCTCGCGCAGCCCCCGCTGAGCCAACAGATTCGCAAACTGGAGCACCAACTAGGAGTGGAACTCATCGACCGGTCCCGACGGCCCATCGAACTCACCGACGCCGGCGCCGTGCGACGGTCCCTGACTCGAACGCCGGCAGGTCAGTGATGGCCCGGCCGATAATCAATGTGTGGATTTCGTCGGTTCCCTCGTAGGTGCGCACGGCCTCCAGGTTGTTGGCGTGACGCATCGGCGAGTAGTCGAGGGTGATCCCATTGCCGCCGAGCATCGTTCGAGCCTCACGGGCGATGTCGATCGCCATCCGGACGTTGTTGAGCTTCCCGAACGAGATCTGCTCGGGACGCAGCATGCCCGCGTCCTTCAGGCGGCCGGTGTGCAGCGCGACCAGCAGGCCCTTGTTGATCTCCAGGACCATGTTGACCAGCTTTTGCTGGGCGATCTGAAAGCTGGCGATCGGCCGGTTGAATTGGTGGCGGTTGAGCGTGTAGTCGAGGGCGACCTGATAGGAATCACGTGCAGCACCCACTACGCCCCACAGGATGCCGTAGCGCGCCTCGTCCAGACAGGTCAGCGGTGCCGTGAGCCCAGTCGCCAACGGAAGCCGATCGGCCTCGGTCAGCCGGACGTTATCGAGGTGGATCTCGCATTGGATCGAGGCGCGCATCGCGAGCTTCGGTTGTATCGGCGTGGCTGTGAAGCCCGGGGCGGAGGTGGGCACAAGGAAGCCCCGGACGCCTTCGTCGGTCTTGGCCCATATGACGGCGATGTCGGCGATGGAGGCCAGTCCGATCCAGCGCTTGGTCCCACTGATCGTCCATTGCTCGCCGTCGCGGCGCGCGATGGTTTGCATGCCCGCCGGGTCACTGCCGGCGTCGGGCTCGGTCAGGCCGAAGCACCCGATCAGTTGGCCTTTGGCCATGCCCGGCAGCCACTGGTTCTTCTGCGCCTCAGAACCGAACTTGTAGATGGCGCTCATGGCCAGCGAGCTTTGAACGCTGACGAAGGTTCGCAAACCGGAGTCGCCGGCCTCGAGCTCCATGTTGGCCAGGCCGTACTCGACGTAGCTGCGTCCCGGGCAGCCGTAGCCCTTGATCGCCATGCCCAAGAGCCCGATCTGGCCGAGCTCGGCGACGAGCTCCGTTGGGAAATGCGCGTTTTCATACCAGTCGGCGATGTGGGGCTTGACTCGTTCGTCGACGAACTTTCGAACCCGCAGCCGCAGCGCACCTTCGTCAGGAGTAAACAGGCTGTCGATGTTCAGATAGTCCGCGGCCAGCGCAGGGCTTTCGGCGTGCCCGTTTCGACCGTTCCGATCAGAAACGTGCTGTGGCCGTTGAGATTCGACCATCGTTGTGTTGTCGTGCTGGTTCATGATTTTCTCCGTGGTGTTGTTTTCGGCGGTGTTGTTGTTCGGCTAGCTGGCCCGCTTGCGCGGTGAGTGCGCATCTACGGCCAGGGTCGGAGGAGCGCTTCAGTAGGTGACTGGCGTGCGCGACAGGCGGATCGGTTTGCGCGCGAGCTGTGCGACACTGCCGTCGGCGCGGGGTACCGCGACAGTCGGCTCCAGCCCAAGGGTTTCGGCCAGTTGAAACGCCTGTGCGATGCTGTTGACGCGCCCGCATTTTGGACCGTCTGGACGGAATGACCTTCACCACAAGGGATGTGGTCGCGAAATCTCCGAGCGGATGCGCGGCGAAGATCAGCTGCAGCTGCGCTGACACTGTCGGCCTTGTGACGATCTTCGTGTGTGCTGCGCGTACTATCAGAATATCCAGCGCCCCACTGCTTATCATCGCTGTTACCATGAATCGGTGCTTCCCGCTGAGCGGACTCCTGGTTGCCTGTTTGTTGGCTGCAACGTCTGTAATCTTTTATGCAGCAGGTAGTTTAACGGCTGCCAACGAGCGTTGGATGGCAACGTCAGCCGCAAATCATTGGGTGGTCGGCAAGGGTTGATTGGTTGCTCCAGTGGGTATTTCAGGTGATGGGGGGTCATCTGTCGGATGGACCTCACCTTCAGCGTGAGCTTGTTTGTTGTGTTGGCATGTTTCATGCCAATGGGATGGTGGCGTGCAGCGACGTGCCACTTCCAGGGGGGCTGGTGATCTGCAGACGGCCACCGAGCGCTCCGATGCGGTCTGTGAGCCCGATCAGTCCTGAGCCGTTGCGGGAATCTGCTCCCCCGATGCCGTCGTCCGTAATCGATAGACAAAGCGCGGCGTCCCTAACTGTCGCGCGGACGGTTACCTCGGAGGGTTGGGCGTACTTGGCGGTGTTGGTGAGCGCTTCGGCCACCACGTAGTAGGCGGCCACCTCGACCGATTCGGGTAATCGTCGCTCAATGGCAACGTCGAGAGTAACCGGAACCGGGCAGCGGCGGGCCAGCGTCTTCAGCGCCGGACCCAATCCGCCTTTCGCCAGGATCGCGGGATGAATACCCCGCGAAATCTGCCGCAGCTCTTCAGAAGCTGCGGTCAAACCTGACACGATGCCCGACAGCCGATCCGTGACTGACTGCAGTTCGGCAGGCACGGACGCCTCGGCCAGGCGCAGTTGGATGCCCAGTGAAACCAGCCGTTGTTGGGCTCCGTCGTGCAGGTCGCGTTCCAGCCGGCGCCGGGCGTCATCGGCGGCTGCCACGATCCGCGCCCGGGAGGCGATCAGATCGTCGTGGGTGGTGGCGGCGGCGATCGCGGTGGCTACTAGCTCGGCGAACTCGGCGATCTGCGTCTCGGTGTCAGCGGCCAGCGGCTCGGCCCGCGAAGTGCCGACAACGGCCGTGCCCCAGACGTGTTCATCCACCACAATTGGGGCGCCCACCCGACACCGCACACCCATCTTCCGCAGCCGCGCTGCCAATGCGCCGGTTGCACTGTCGTACTCGTCCATCCGCGCCGGGCGGCCGGTGCGCAACACCGTCCCAGCGACATTGTCGCCCTCCAAGGCGACCCGTTCGCCGAGCGCAACGTGGGGCTCTGCGGACGCGACGTGGGAAGCGATGATGACGGCCGAATCGTCGGCCTCGTAGCGCAACACCTCCGCGCAATCCACCTCCAGGCAACGGGCCATCTCCTCGGCCACCGCCGCGAACACCTGCGGTGGTCTCGCACCACGCGCGACCAGTGTGGCCACCCGCCGCAACGCGGCCTGCTGAGCGGCGAGCACAGCGGTCTCGCGCGCCCGCGCCCGCGCCGCGTTTGCGACGAGGTTCGTCAACAGTGCGACCACCAGAAAGACCCCGACGACCAAAGCGTTCTCCAGGTCGAATGAGAAATGAAGAATTGGCCAGTCATCAACATAAGCGAGTGCCAGTGCGCTGAACACAGATGTCGCCACCGCGAGCCACCGGCTCCATATCATCGAAATAGCCACTACACCAAGCAGATACAGCGACTCGCAGCGTTCCTTCGGCATCAACTCCATCAGAAGCACGACCGCAACCGTTTCGACCGCAATCAAACCCGCCGCTGCAGCGACGCCCAGGACAGTCGAACGGCGCTTCATGAACATCTGAGCATTGGCGTGACAACTACGCGGTGTCGGCCGAGTGCAGCAATCAGCTGAGCCACGTCCTGTCGGCGCGAACTGGCCGGCCAGACCGCCCATGTGCGCCACACGATCGGATCGCCGACAAGTGGAGAGACGGGGTCGGCGAACTCGCTGATGCATTCCTCGGTGTCCGCCGGCAGCGGCTCGGATCGCCGTGCCAGGAAGATCTTCATGCGCGGCGCTCCTCGCGGTTGTCCTCTGCGCCAGCCAGATACCGCTCGACATCCAGCGCGGCGATGCAACCGCTGCCGGCAGCGGTAATCGCCTGTCGGTAGCTGTGATCGACGAGGTCGCCGCATGCAAAGACGCCCGAAAGGTGCGTGCGGGAGGACGGTGATTGTGTCACGACGTAGCCTGCGTCATCGAGGGCCACCTGCCCGCGCACGAGTTCGTTGCGGGGGTCGTGGCCGATCGCGATGAACACTCCTGTCACTGGCAATGTCGAGCGTTGATCGGTGAGTGTGTCGCGTACGATGAGCCCGTCGACCTGCCCGGTACCGGTGACGTCTTCGGCCACGCTGTCCCAACGGAATTCGATCGATGGGTTGGCGAAGGCCCGCTTCTGCATGATCTTGGACGCTTTCAGCGCGGCCCGGCGGTGAACGACAGTCACGCGCTCGGCGAATCGCGTCAGGAAAATCGCTTCCTCGAGCGCGGAGTCACCGCCGCCGACCACGGCGATGTTCTGCTCCCCGAAGAAGAATCCGTCACAGGTCGCGCACCAGGACACGCCCCGGCCGGACAGGCGCTCTTCATTGGGCATGCCCAGAGACCGATAAGCCGAACCCATCGCGAGAATGACCGCTCTGGCCTGGTAGCGGTCGCCATCGGCGGTGACGGTCTTGACCCTGCCAGCCAGGTCGACTGCGGTGATATCGGTGGTGATCAGTTCGGCCCCAAAATGCTGGGCTTGCTTGCGCAGCGTCTCCATCAGCTCCGGGCCTTGAATTCCTTCAGCGAAACCAGGAAAGTTCTCGACCATCGTGGTCCGCATGAGAGCGCCACCGTATTGGGTGCCTTCGAACACCAGCGGGTTGAGGTTGGCGCGCGCGGCGTAGATCGCCGCGGTGTACCCCGCCGGTCCCGCACCGATGATGATGACGTCGCGGATTGGTTGCATCGGTTCTCCTGTGATTAGACGGTGTCCTGCCGGTGGTCGGTGGCCTTCAGCCAGGCGCGGATCTCGCTGCTGTGTTCGCCGAGACGGGGCGCCCGGGTTCGGTAACTCACCGGCGTGGCCGACAGGTTGATCGGGCTAGCGACTTGGAGTCCGAGCCCGTCGCCGTCGTCGGTGCGGCGGATCGGTGCCAGGCCGAGGCGGGTGGCCAGGGTGAAGGCTTCGGCCATGGTGTTGACGGTGCCGGCCGGAATCCCCTTGTCGGTCAACGCATCTGCCCATTGCGACGCGGGCGCGGCGGCCAGTGCGCGTTCGAGGTGCTCACGCAGTGCGTGTCGGTGGCGGACCCGGGCCTCGTTGTTGGCGAACTGCTCGTCGTAGGTGAGTTCGGGGGTGTCGATGACCGCGCACAGCTGGGAGAACTGCCTGTCGGTGCCCACCGCCAGCACGAGCGTCCCCGCACCGGTGGCGTAGGTGTCGTACGGAGCGATGCTGGGGTGGGTGTTGCCGATGGCGTGCGGAACTATGCCCGCGAGAACATATCCGGAGGACTGGTTGGCCAAAGCGCTCAGCAGCGCCGACAGCAGGTTGACCTCGACGTGCTGGCCCACACCAGATTTGACGCGCTCTTGCAGGGCGGCCAGGATTCCCACAGTGGCGAACAGGCCGGCGAGCACGTCGACGAGCGCGACTCCGACCTTGGTCGGGGAGTTGTCGTCCGGGCCGGTGATGCTCATCAGCCCGCCGAGTGCCTGCACGAGCAGGTCGTAGCCGGCGAGCTCGCGACCGGCGGCGGCGCCGAAGCCGGAGATGCTGCAGTAGACGAGTTCAGGATTGGCCGACCGCAGGGTGGGTTCGTCCAAACCGAGCCGCGTCATGACACCGGGGCGGAAATTCTCCACCACGACGTCGGCGTGTTCCGCCAGTGTCCGCGCGGCCCGCAGGTCCTCGGGGTCGGTCAGATCCAGCACAACGCTGCGCTTGTTGCGGTTGACGCCCAGGTAGTAGGTGCTGTGATCGTCGACGAACGGAGGACCCCAGGCCCGGGTGTCGTCACCCTCGGGCCGTTCCACTTTCACGATATCCGCGCCCAAATCGCCGAGTGTCATCGTGGCGAACGGACCGGCCAGCACGCGGGAGAAGTCCGCGACCAGCAGCCCCGACATGGGCGATAGGTCGGTCACATTGCCTCCTTGGATTGCGTCGTCGCCGCCAGTTGTGCCGGAGCGCTGATGATTTCGGCTGAACTGGGCGCGGACACGTCGGTGTGGAGGCGCGCATCGGTGCGGGTGCGCAGTAGCGCGGTCGCGACCGCCCCGATCACGGCGATCCCGAACATGTAGGCAGCGATGCCGGATCCACGGTTGTCATGGTGGTAGAGCGCGAGCGCGATCAGGGGGGCGGTTGCGCCGGCCATCACCGAGGACAGCTGATATCCCAGCGATACGCCGCTGTATCGCACCCGAGTGCCGAAGGATTCGGCCAGCAGTGCGCCCTGTGGTCCGTGGCACATGGCGTGGGCGATGAACGAGATCGCGATAGCGGCGAAGACCAGGGTCGCGGCTCCAGTGTTGAGCAGGGCGTAGTACATCCATGCCCACACGGCCAGCAAGACCAGGGCCGTGAAGTAGACGCGGCGGCGCCCGACGCGGTCGGACAGGTAGCCGAACAACGGCATTGCGAACACCGAAATGGCGGCGCCAGTCATCACCGCGACGGTGACGAACGACTGTTCAAGGTGCAGTTGCTGTTTGGCGAACGCGAAGATGAATACGGCGAAGATGTAGAAGGCGGCCAAGTCGGGGGCCGAAAGCAGTGCGCATAAGCCGATTTCACGCCAGTTGCGGCGGACGACGTCCCGCAACGGGTTGACCGCGATCTTTCGTGTGGCGGCTACCTGGCTGAAGGCGGGGCTTTCCACGACGCGCCTGCGGATGTAGATGCCAACGCCGAACATCACCACGCTGAGTAGAAACGGCACCCGCCATCCCCACGTCATGAACTGCTGATGCGGCATGCATACCATGGTCAAAGCGATGGCACCGTTCGCGAGAAGCAAGCCGATTGGTACAGCGGCTTGGGGCCAGGCGGCGGCAAGCCCTCGCCGGTTGGGTTTGGCCCATTCCATGGCCAGAAGGACCGACCCTCCCCATTCGCCGCCGACGCCCAGCCCTTGCACGAATCGCAAGGCCACCAGCAGCACACCGCTCCAGGCGCCGATCTGGTGATAACTGGGGACCAGCCCGATCAGCACGGTGCCGACCGCCATCAGCGAGAGGGTGACCATCAATGTCGTCTTGCGGCCGAGTTTGTCGCCGTAGTGCCCGAAGACCGCACCGCCGATGGGCCGCGCGACGAATCCGAAGGCGAACGTCGCAAAGGACTGCAGGATGCCCGCATAGGTGTTGGAGGCGGGGAAAAACACCGTCGGGAAGACGACACCGGCCATACACCCGTAGAGAAAGAAATCGTAGTACTCGATGGAGGTTCCGACCGTGCTGGCCACGATGGCGCGGCGCCGTTGACGGCCGATCTCCACCCCTTGCGGAGCGTTCGGAGGTGACGACATTGCCACCCTCCCTTCAATGAGGAGTGCGTTGAAAGCTGTTCGAGTGGTGAGGATTTGAGATGTGCTAGGCCGAGGGCGCTTGCTGCGGGACGTGGTTTATCGGCGCGGTGGCGAACCAGATGGCGCGTGCCTGCGACGCGGCTTCTACGGCGCGGCCGTCGAGCTGTTCGAGGGTCAGGCTGCTGATCGGGTGGCTGACCACCACCAGCTGCAGGTCGGCCATGCCGCGGGCCTCGCGCTGCAGGCGCGCTTCGTGCTCGAACTCGGTGGTCACGATCACCGCGGTGGGCAGCCCGGCCTGTTCAAGGCGGACACCGTCGTTCACGCACGCCGAGCAGCACGACCCGCAGTCACCGATCGCGGTGATGGCGATGTCGTTGTCGGCGGCGATGCGGTCGATGACCTCGTCGCTGGCCGGCGAGGAGAAGTGTTCCTTGTCGTAGTGCTGCACGGCGGCGAAGGTCAGACCCTGCTCCGTGAGCGCACGAACGGTGGCGCGCAACAGTTTTGCGGCGTTCCATTTGGTGTTGCTCAGCACGGCGAGGCGCAGGCCGTTTTCAGTGTCGGGCCGGTGGGCCAGCGGCGAGGACTCCACCTCGACGATGCCGCACGGGTCGTAGATGCCAGGAATCTGCTCGGTCATTGCTGTTTCCTTATCCGTTTTCGGTGAGCGTTACAGCCGGCAGGCGCCGTCGGAGCACTGCAGGTCGCCGCCTTCGGCGGGCACCACGCTGTCGTCGATGGCGCGCAGTACCGGGGTCGTGGCGGTGCTCCATCCCGGCAGGAACGCCGAGAACCGCCCGGCGGTGCCGCCGGCGATGAAGAGGTGGATGTCGTCGGGGGTGAACACGATTGGCACCCGGCGGCCGTCTTCGCGCGGGTACCACTTGGGTAGGTTGCGGTTGTAGGTCTTGCCGCCGGGAGGTGCGTAGCGGTTGCCGTAACTGACGGCGTCCCAGAGGTTTTGGCCGTTGAGCCAGAGGTAGCGACGGATATCGTCGCGGGTCCACCCGAAGTTGGCGATCGTGCGGGCGTGCTCGATGCCCAGCACGACGGTGCACGAGCCGCCGAGAACAGCGTTGTTGTGGGCGATGGTGCTCATCGCCGAGGCGATGCTGTCCAAGATGCCCTGCGGGTCATCAGAGATGTGGTTGGTGACGCTGTGCGGTGCCTCGGCGCCGATGACCAGCACCGTGCTGTCCTCGGGTGCGTAGCCGTGTTCGACGTGATAGGGCGCCCACGGGCTTTCCTGCTCGTTTTCGGCGATGCAGAAGGTGTATTTACCCGGATGGCCCAGCGTGCTCTTGTCGAGCTCGCCCGGAATACCGCCGCCAACGCTGAGCATGATCAGGCGCACGGCCCGACCGATCGTGGCATTGGCGCGATTGCCGGAACCAAACAGGTTCCCGCCCGAGTTCATCCCGATCTCGCGAGCCATGGGTCCGTTGACGACGATCAGCGGCGAGACCACGTGCGTGGTGGCCTGAATCCCGTTGAGATTGAACCGGGAATCGGTCAGCGCCAGCACCGCTGCACGCACCACCGGCGCGTATTCGGGTTTGCACCCGGCCATCACCATGTTGACCGCCAGCAGCTCGGTGGTCAGGCTGCCCCATCGCGGAGGGATGCGGGCCTCGAAGTGGTGCGGGTCGCCGCCGAGAACGTCGACGAAAGCGGCGACCCGGTGCGGGGTCGGCGGGACGACCGGCAGACCATCACTCCATCGCTGGTCGAAGTAGTACTCGACCAGGTCCTGGTGGTCTATGCGCGTATCCGTGGCTGTCATGGCGGTTGCCTTCCTGCGGGGGTGCCCTTCTGCCGCCACCGTATGAGACCTACATATTCACAGTCCAATACATATCTGATCCTCTGACATATGCTCTGGATATGATGGACCCGGAGATGCGGTTGCTCCGCTACTTCGTCGTGGTCGCGGAAGAGCGGCACTTCGGCCGCGCCGCCGAGCGCCTACACATGGCCCAGCCGCCGCTGAGCCAGCAGATCCGCAAGCTGGAACACCAGCTGGGCGTCGAGCTGATCGATCGGTCACGGCGACCGATCGAGCTGACCGACGCCGGAAATGCGTTGTTCGAGGAGGCTCAGCTCTGCCTCGTCCACGGCCAGCGCGCGTTCGCCGCGGCGCGTCGAGCGGCCACGGGCCAGCTCGGACACGTGCGCATCGGTGCCCTGCAGGCCGCCGTCGACGGCGTGCTTTCCTATGTGATGCGCGCGCACCGACGCGAAAACCCTGACGTGAAGCTGCAATTGGATGAGCTGGGCACCGCCGACCAGATCGGTCAGCTGATCGAGCACCGGCTCGACATCGGATTCCTGCGCGGCCCGGTCGATGAACCGACACTGACGGTGGAAACCCTGATCGAGGACCCGCTGGCCGCGGTGATCTGTGACGACCATCCCCTTGCGGAACACCACCGGATCGCCCCGGCGCTACTTGCCGACGAGCCGATCCTCTTGTGGACACGATCAGCCGCTCCCACCACCTACGGCGACGTTGTCGAGCTCTTTCGCCGACACAAGGTCCAGCCGCAAGTCGTCGACGAAATCCCGCGGATACAAACGATTCTGGCCCTAGTGGCCTCGGGGGCCGGGATCGCGCTGTTGCCCACCTCGTTCATCAATCTGCACCGTCAAGGCGTGCAGTTCCGGCCGCTGCGCGAACCACTGCCGTATCGCCCACTGGCCCTGGCTTGGCGATCCGACAACCAATCGCCTAGCCTGATGCGCTTCATCGAGGTAGCCCGAAGCACGTCGACCTACTACCTAAACGACCTCGCTCAGCGCTACCCACAGCTTCGCCCCGAACAAACGCCATGACGCCGCGCCCTGATCGTTGCGCCTTCGTCTGCGGCCATACCGGCGGGATAGTGGTCGGCGAGCAGAGCAGATGTCGGGCCGTCGACGAAGCCTATCGCGATCCAGAGCTGACATTCGGCAATCCCGCCTATGACCGAGATAACTCGCTCACAGGTCAGGACTTTCGGCAGTACAAGAGTCTTGTGGCGCGACATCGCGCCAACAATTCGACCACCAGAGGTTT
>Ga0070696_100003413_pt1 | contig 10597 bp, 9 predicted proteins | sample KBSK1253metaG_FD_65474 | JGI IMG/M metagenome (GOLD analysis project Ga0070696, IMG submission 65474) | Corn, switchgrass and miscanthus rhizosphere microbial communities from Kellogg Biological Station, Michigan, USA - KBS K1-25-3 metaG | ecosystem: Host-associated > Plants > Roots >... | reverse complement strand
TCCATCCCGGCAAGAACGTGCGGCGCGCCTCGAACGATACCCTCTTCACGACCATCGACGGTCACGTGAAATTCGAGCACAAGAACAAGCAGCGCTTTCAGGTGAGCGTGTATCCGGCGGCGGCTAAGAACTAGGGCGGCAATGGGCGGTAACAGGCGGCAACGGTGGCGGCGAGACTAGTTCTCGCCGTTTTTTTTACACTCAGCGCGTTTGAATGGAACGCTCATTTGCTCGTCGCCCTCCATCATAGGGTATGCCCTCCTACGAGCGTCTCAAGGCCTGGCAGCTCTCATACCAGCTGGCTCTGGCACTTTACGACGTGACCTATACGTTCCCGCGCGACGAGCGCTTTGGATTGACTTCGCAAATCCGCCGGGCCGCTTTCTCTGTCATCGCGAATATCGCCGAAGGAGCCGCCAAACGAGGCCGACGGGAGTTCCGCCGCTTCCTCGACATCGCACTCGGTTCGATTACGGAGATCGAAGTCGCCTTACGATTAGCTCGAGATCGGCAGTACACCTCACGCGAGCGCTGGACCGAGCTCGAACGCCAGCGAAATCACGCGGGCGTTGTCTTGTGGAAGTTGTACTCCTCCATGAAAGATTAGGCGGCAGAGAAACAACCTCTGCCGCCCATTGCCGCCCGTTGCCGCCCTAATATTTCGGCGGCAATGTCTTGTACCTCTCCAGCAACTCCGTCTGCCTGCTCCGTAACGGGATGTCTCGGCCACGAATAAACACGTGTTCGACCCCGGTCGCGAACTCGAACGGGTCTCCGCTCCAGACTACCACGTTCGCTACCTTGCCGGCTTCCAACGACCCATAGCGATCCGCCACCCCGAAGATCTCGGCAGGCGTGAGCGTCACCGCCCGCAGCGCCTGCTCCCACGTCATCCCGTTCGCCACCGCATTCCCGGCCTGCTGGCGCAGATCACGCGAATTCTCGGTCGCCGTCTCCATGAGCGCGACCTTCGCCCCGGCTTTGGCCAGCAACCCCGCATTCTCGTGTCGAATCCCGAGGGCGTCGTAGGACGGAATGTTGTCGAGCGGCTCGACGAGCACCGGGACACCTGCCGCGGCGATCTCGCCCGGTATCATCCACCCCTCTGCCGCTCCGGCGAGAATCAGCTTGAGCTTGTACTCGCGCGCGATCCGCAGCGCCGTCTCGATGTCGCTGCGGCGGTTCACCTGCACAACGAGCGGCAGCTCGCCGCGCAGCACCGGCTGGAGCGCCTCGAGGTCCGCGGCACTGGCGCTGAGATCCTGGATCTGCCGGCGCCGGTAGTCGGCGCGGCGCGTCGCGTATTCGCGGGCGTCGTTCAAGACGCGCCGGAGCCGCTGCGCCACGCCGGCCCGCGACCCACCGCCCGCGTCCTTCGACCCCTCGCTCAGATCGGCCACCATCGCGGCCGGCGACTTCACGCGCATCGCTTCGATCGTCGCGCCGTCGAGATCGATGAGCGCAGCCTGGCCCCAGATGAGACTGCCGGTGGGCACCGCGAGCGTGCTGGTGATGCCTTCGATCCGGTTCACGGCGATGAGCACCGAGGCGGGATTGAGGCCTTCCAGGACGTTGAACGCGGCCGCCACGTCGTTGCCGCGCAACGCGGACTCATTGGTGTTCTGGACGGCGCCGATCTCGCGCAAGCCCATCTGCCCAGCGCCGTCGATGAAGCCCGGCGTCACCCACTTTCCCGCCGCATCGATCCGCGTGGCACCGGCGGGGACGGCGACGTTGGCGCCGACGGCCGCGATCCTGCCGTCACGAATGAGCACCGTGGCGTTCTCGATCTTCGGTCCCGACACCGGGTACACCGTGCCACCGGTGATCGCGATGGTCTGAACGAGCAGGAACGCAATCATGGCTGCCCCAGAGTGAAGTCGGTTTTGGGCTGATGCGCGGGATCATTGCGATCGTACACGAGCCAGCCGTCGTTGTAGACCTGGATGGCGCGTGCATAGACCGAGAGCGGATCGGCTGACCAAAGTACGACGTCCGCCATCTTCCCCGGCTCCAGCGTGCCGACGATCGAATCGAGGCCGAGGACCCAGGCGGCATTGGCGGTGAACCAGCGCACCGCCTGATCGCGGGTGATCGGAATGCCCGCGCGACGGCCGGCGTACATCGCCTTCGCCGCTTCCTGGTTGAGGTGCTGAATCCCGCCGGCATCATCGGAGTGGATATCGACGCGCGCCCCGGCTTGCTGCAACAGCGCGGCGTTCTGCTGGATGCCGTCCATCGCCTCTTCCTTGAATCCCCACCAGTCGGCCCACACCGCGGATGCCGTCCCCTCCCGCGCCAAGACGTCCGCGATCTTGTAGGCCTCGACGGCATGATGGAACGCGCGGATCTTGAAGCCGAACTCGTGCGCGAGATCGAGCATCTGCATCATCTCGTCCGCGCGATAGCAGTGGTTCTGCACGTAGATGTTGCCGCGCAGCACCTCGGCGAGCGTTTCGTTGCGCAGGTTCCGTTCGGGCGGATCGCCTTGATGGTCCTTGTTCCACTTGTCCCATTTGCGGCGATACGCCTGCCCGTCGATGAACGCCTCGCGATAGCCCGCCATGTTGCCCATGCGCGTCGAGGGACCGCCGCGCTGGCCGTAGACGCGTTTGGGGTTCTCGCCGCACGCCATCTTCATGCCGTAGTGAGCACCGGGGAACTTCATTTCCTGCACCGAACGCGCGGGAACCAGTTTCAAAACCGCGCTGCGGCCACCGATCAGATTCGCCGATCCCGGCAGCGCCTGGATCGTCGTCACGCCACCCGCGATCGCGAGCGGAATCTGCGGATCCTGCGGCCAGAACGAATGCTCGGCCCACACTTCCGCGGTGACCGGCCGCGTCGCCTCGTTGCCGTCCGACTCAGCCGCCGTACCGGGAGCGGCATACACGCCGATGTGCGAGTGCGTGTCGATGACCCCCGGCGTCACCCACTTGCCCGTGCCGTCCACGACGGTCGCGTCGCTCGGCGCATCCACGCTCGTGCCCACCGCCACGATCTTCCCATCACGCAACAGAATCGAGCCGCCCTGAATCTCCTGGCCCGCGGCCGTCATGATCGTCGCGTTGCGGATCAGCACGGGCGAATTGGGATGGCGTTTATACGTCGACGGATACTGCGGGCCGATGACCGACGTGTCCTGCGCCGCGGCCGTCGCAGCCGCGGCGGCCGGAGCGGCCGCGGTCGTGGTTCGCGCACCGGCTGACGCGCAGCCGGCCGTCACGAGCAGCCCAACACCGAGAAGCGAAAACCGCATTGCCGACCTCCCGATCATTTCACGAGTTCGAACACCAACGGCGCGCCGGTCGGTGCGATCCGGACGACTCTTCGCGGCGCGTGCTGCGTCACGTGCATAACGAGCGGCAGCTGCATCCCTGACAACTCGAGCCGGTAGGCCGAGAACGTTCCCGCCGGCACGGCGACATTCTCGAGCGCGGCGACCTTCACCGTGACGACCTTCGTCGTCCCCTCGCCACTGGAAAACACATTTAGGTTGAACGTCTTCCCCTGCTCGAGCGGCAACGCGGTCAACACGAGCGCCAGCGCATTGTCATCGATCGTACCCGGCGCGACCGTCGTGTCGACGGTGATCGACTTGGGCGTGCCACCTGGCTGCGGCGACATCGCCGTGCCCTTCACGCGCCCGTCGGCATACGTCAAGTGAATCTCCGTGTGCTGACCCTGCACGGTGCCGGTCTGATCGGTACGCCGCATGGAGAGGTCGCCATTCAGCACGACGCGCGACTGCTGCTGGAACGGGCCGATCGTCGTCGCCTCGGTGTAGACGATCGAGTCGCCGGTGAGATCGACCTTGGCGCTCTGGCCGCCGAACACGTTCCCCTGGACCAACGCCTGGAAGCTGTCGCTGTGCGCGACGATCTGGCTGCGATCGAACGCGACCGGGCCGCCCTTGGGGTTGAGCTCCGCGGGATCCATCGGCTTGCCTTCAACGTCGACGAGACGAACCGGGGCGATCCCCTTGAGCTTGTCGTACAGCGCCTTAGCGTCACCCACCACGATGATGCTGAGCGCGTCGCGGTGGATGGATCGCTGGGCCGCGGCGCGCGCCCGCACCCCGCTCACGCGCGACAGCCGTTCGCGATAGCGCTGCACGTAATCGGCCCCCAGACCGAGCAGCCGCGCAGTCGAGACCACCTGGGCGATCTGGCGCGGCGTCTCGATCGTCAGCGGGAATGAGCCGACGAGGTACCCCTTTGCGGCTGTCAGCTCGCTGTCCGGGATGACTTCAGTCCGAACGCGATCGATCTGGTGCAGCAGCTCGGTCAGCGCGCTGTCGGTGACTTCGGTCCGCCCTTCAAAGGTTGCTTGCCAGTACCCGACTCCACGATTCCGCCGCAGGCCGGCATACGAGCCGTAGGTCCAGCTCTTCTGCTCGCGTAGAATGATGAAGAGCCGAGAGTCGGAGCCACCGCCCAGGACGTGCGAGGCGATGCGGGCCGCGTAGTACGTGGTGTCGGTCGGCAGGAACGTCGTGTTGCCGATGACGATGTTGGACTGCACCGAGCCCGGCCGGTTGACGAGCAGGATGTCGGTGCCGCGCTTGGCCGGCGGGGCGGGGAATGCGGGGCTCGGCGCCGCCGCGCCACGCCACGAGCCGAACGCCTGGGTCGCGAGCTCCTGCGCCCGCGCCAGGGTGATGTCGCCGGAGACCACGAGCAACGCGCCCGCGGGACGGAGTCGCCGGCCCGCAAATGCGACGATATCGTCGTGGGTGATGGCCCGGAACGCCGCCGCGCTCGTGGTCCGGCCGTACGGATTGCGGCCGTAGATCTCCTTCTGGAAAGCGCGCGCCGCGACGTTCCCCGGTTGCGACAACTCCACATCGAGCGCCGACAGGAACCGCGTGCGCGCCAGCTCCAACTCCTGCTCCGGGAACGTGGGGCGCCGGATGACGTCGCCCAAGAGGCTGAAGGCCAGGTCGGCGTGATCGCTCAACACATCGGTGGACACGGTGAGGAAGTCGTCACCAGCGCTCGCGCCGATGCTGCCGCCGACGCCTTCGATCGTCGCGGCGATCTGCTCGGCGTCCCGCGCGGGCGTGCCCTTGGTCAGCAGCTCGGCGACCAGCTCGGCGACGCCTTCTTTCCCCGTCGGATCGTACGCGCTTCCGGCACGGAAGCTCAGACTGAGGGAGAGCGTCGGCTGCTCGTGATTCTCCACCAGGATCAGCGCGATCCCGTTCGGTAACGCGACTTCGCGGAACGGCGGAAATTGCACGGGTCGCAGCCGCGCGGGCGCGGGTGGACGCGTCGGGAAGGGCTCTTGCGCGGCTAGCCGGTTGAGCGGTTGGACGGTTAGAAATACCGCCAGAGCCGTTCTAACCGTCCAACCGTCCAAACGTCTAACCGCCGTCATTGGGCACCTCCAGGACCAGCGCGCACAATCAGGAGCGTCAAGTTTCCCGGAGCGAGATACGTATTCGCGACTCGCTTCACGTCGTCGCTCGTTACGGCCAGCAGCTTGTCGAGATCGGTGTTGATCTCGTCGATCGATGAGTGGAACGTGAGATAGTGGTGTAGCTCCTCGGCTTTGCCGAAGGTCGTCTCACGATTGTCGATGAAGCCCGCGCGGAGCACGTTCTTCGCCTTGTCGAGCTCGGCGGGCGTGATCCCGTTGGCGCGGATCGAGTCGAGCTGCATGGTGAGCAGGCTATCAAGCCGGTTGGCCGAGACGCCCTGGTTCACGATGCCATAGGCCGCCAGCACCCCCGGGCCGTTCCGCGAGCCGAACGGATTCATGATCGATCCGACACCGACCGCCGCCTTGTCGCGCCGGACGACCGAGACGTTGAGCCGCGAGCTCTCGCCCTGGCCGAGGATGATGTTGAGAACCTCGAGGGCCGGAGTGTCGGGGCTGCGGTGCTCCGGGATGCGATACAGTCGCATGACCAGATCCAGATTGGCCTGCGCGTCGCGGACTTCCCGACGCTGCGGGCTTTTGGCGGACGCGGTGCTCGCATCGCAGCGCGGCGCCTCCGGCGCGGGGTGACTCGGCACGCCGGCGAAGTACTGGTTTACCAGACGTCGCAGCTCGGCGGCGTTGAAGTCGCCCACCACCACGAGCGTCGCGTTGTCCGGTGCGTAGTACGTGTCGAAGAAGGCCTGGACGTCCGGCAGTTTCGCGGCGTCGAGATCGGCCATCGAGCCGATGACCGTGTGCGAGTACGGAAAGCAGGTCGTGCTGTCGAACGGCCACGTCAGGCCGTCGGAAAACGCCGCCGCGTACGGCTGATTGTCCACGCGCAGCCGGCGCTCTTCCTTCACCGCCTGCCGCTGGTTCTCGAAGTTGTCCTGCGTGATCGCGAGCGACCGCATGCGGTCCGCCTCGAGCCACAGCGCCAGGTTCAGGCGATTGGACGGCATGGTCTCGTAGTAGTTCGTGCGGTCTTCCGCGGTGCTGCCGTTGTAGTTGCCGCCGGCGCGCTCCACGAGCTGCCCGTGCTCCGATTTCTTTACGTGCGCCGATCCCTCGAACATCATGTGCTCGAACAGGTGGGCGAAGCCCGAACGGCCGGGCCGCTCATTGCGCGAGCCGACCTCGTACCACACGTCCACCGTCACGACCGGCGTCGAATGGTCCTCGGAGTAGATGATGCGCAGGCCGTTCGGCAGCGTGAACTGCTCGAACGGGATGCGTCCGGCCTGCCCGGCCAGCGTCGCGGGGATGATGGCGAGGAGCGCTACCAGTTTACGCATGTGTGCCAGACTCCATAGGGAAGAGCGTCAACGCGTTGGTTTCGAGAATCGCCTGTTGCTGCGCTTGCGTCAGCGGCAGGGCCAGGAATTGATCGATGTTCTGCCGGAGATCCTTGACGCCGGGGCTGGGCCAGTCGGTGCCCCACAGGACGCGATCCGCGATCTCTGGCAGGCGGGGAAAGTACTCCAGCAGTTTCGCGGGCGGAATGCCCGACACATCGAGCCTGACTTTCCCATGACGTCGCAGGATGAAGAACGCTTCCTCCATGTACAGCGGCCGCCCGCCATGCGCCATGACGAGCTGCAGATCGGGAAAGTCGATCGCGACGTCGTCCATTTCCAGCGGGTTGCCGTACTTCGAGCGCGCGCCGGGAAAGATCGACGTGCCGGTGTGGATCATTACCGGCAGGCCGCGCTCCTCGCAGCGCTTATAGATCCTGCCGAGCGCGGTGAGGCCGTCGGTGTAGGCGTTGGCGGGGAAGGCCTGATGCGGGGGGTGGATCTTGAGTAGTCGAATGCCCATGTCGATTAGGCGATCGACGTCACCGGCGGGATCCTTGGTGAAGCGCGCGTGCACGCCGCCGTAGGGGATCAGCCGCTCGGGATTCGCGCGGGCGTATTTCGCCGCGAACGTGTTCGTCGAATCGGTGAATCCCATGATGTCGGGGCTGGGGTAATTCACGAGGCCAACGCGCCATACTCCCGATCGATCCATAACGTCGAGCAGAGCGCCGGGATCGTCCATCACAGAGATCAGGAAGCTCCAGTGATCTTCCTTTCCCTTGCGCATCGCCTCTTGGACCTGCGGCTTGAGGTCGCGCCACGGCTGGATGTGAATGTGGACGTCGGTGATCCGACTCAATCGCGCCAGGTGTAGAACCCCTTTCCCGTTTTCTTCCCCAGCTCGCCTTTCTTCACCTTGTCCCGCAGGATTGTCGGCGGCTCGTACTGGGGTTTCCCAAGCGTCGCGTACAGGTATTCCGCGATAGCGAGGCGGACATCGAGACCGACGAGATCCGTCAGCTTGAGCGGACCCATCGGGTGGTTGTAACCGAGCTCCATGGCCTTGTCGATGTCTTCGGCGCTGGCGACATCTTGCTCGAGCATCCGCATCGCCTCGAGGCCCAGCACCACGCCCAGCCGGCTCGACGCAAAGCCGGGCGAATCGCGCACCACGATCGGCTCCTTGCCGAGCTGGCGCGCGAACGCGACGGCGCGGTCGGCGGCCGAGATGCTGCCCGCGCCGTGGGTGACGACCTCGACGAGCTTCATCACGTGCACGGGATTGAAAAAGTGCATGCCGATGAGCCGCGTCGGCTGGCTCATGGTCGACGCGATCTCGCCGATCGACAGGGACGAGGTGTTCGATGCGAGCAGCGCTCCACGCGGCGCGTCCCGCTCCACGTCGACAAACAGCCGCTGCTTGACGCCTAAGTCCTCGACGACCGCTTCGATCACCACGTCCGCACGGACCACCGCGGTCCGGAGCCGCGGCTCCTGCCGCAGGCGCGCGCGCACCGCGGTCCGATCCTCGTCGGTGATCTTGCCGCGCTCGAGGCCGCGGGCCAGGAGGCTCTCGATCTTCTCGATCGCGCGCGGGAGCACTTCCGATCGCGTGTCGGTCAGCCGCACCTCGCATCCTGCCAGCGCGGCCACGTACGCGATCCCGTGGCCCATCGTGCCCGCGCCGACGACGGTGACGTGTGTCGTCATGCCGCTCGCGAGGCGTCGACGACGCGGCGCGCGCGCTCGGGGTGATTGGTGCAGAGACCGTCCACACCCCACTGCACGAACCGCTCCATGTCACTCGGATTGTCCACGGTCCACGCCATGATGGTGGCCCCCAGCCCGTGCACGTCCTTCACGAGCCGCTCATCGAGCGTCGCGCGCTCCTGCCAGAGCGTCTGCGCGGACGCGTCTTCGAGCGTCTGCTTGGGGGACTTGGTCGCGACCTCCGAAAGGACGCCGCGCGGCAGGCTGGGACGCTTGGCACCGAGCCGCCGCACGACGGGAAAGGCAAAGCTGTGCACTGCGTAGCCGCCCGGGTTCGGCCCGTCGTCCAGCACCGCGAGGAGGCGATCGTCCCATTGCGGGTCGAGCACTTTCACTTCGACGAACACCCTCAGCGTGCCGAGGACGTCGAGTGCCTGCGCGAGCGTAGGGATGGGCTCGCCGTTGGTGAGCGGCACCGTGGACAGATCGCGCCACCGCGCCTGTGCGATCGGCAGACCGAGCACCGACGGGTCGTGGTGCACGACGATCTCGCCGTCCTGGGTCGCATGCACGTCCAGTTCCACGGCATCGGCGCCCTGGCCGGCGGCGAGGCTGAACGCAGCCAGGGAGTTCTCCAACGCGATGCTGGAGGCGCCCCGGTGGGCGATGACCAGAGGGGGCGGCTTCACTGCTGCAGGCTGTCGGCTTTCTTCGGCTCGATCCAGTCCGGCTCTTTCTCGATGTCGTGCACGACGGCGATGTCTTCCGGCCGCGGCAGCACCGACTCGAGATAGGCCGGGTACTTCGCGTCGTCGAGCGGCTGCCCGGCGACCGTGAACTTCTGATGCGCGTACATCCCGATCCGGCGGTTGAACTTGAGATCGGGCACCTTCAGCTGCCGCTCGCGCTCCGGGATGAACATGTTGAGCCGCTCGACGAGCTTCACGATCTCCTGGCGATAGAGATTCCGCGCCATCTCGTTCAGCTTGCTCTTGTCGGGCTCGGCGCCGTTGGTAGGGTTTTCACGCTCGTCGTAGCGTCCCTTCAGTCCCCACACGTAGGCCCAATGCGCCGAGGAGGAGCTGTCGGTGCCGAACAGATCGAAGGCGGTGGGAATCCACTTATAGAAGAAGCGCTGGATCACCTCGGGCGGCATCTTGCCCGCTTTCACGATGCGCAGCAGCCCGTTGTTGCCGGTCCCGAGATGATAGGACTCTTCCTTCAACATCGGCCCCATGGAGCGCGACAGCGGATCGAAGGCCGAGACGGACAGCATCTTGAGCTGGAACTTGCCGTCGCGGTCGATGAACTGCGTGTAGGTGAAGAAGTCGAGCCAGTTGTCGACGATCTCGTTGAAGGAGCCGAGCAGCCGTTCGCCTTCGTCGGCGCGGCGCTCGAGCAGCTTGGCGGCTTCCCGCTTGCCTTCGTCGCCAAAATGCTGGCACAGCAAATACGACATCTGCCACCCGTGTCGCATCTCTTCGGTCATGACGCGCTGCAGCGAAAGCAGATCGTAGTCCGACGGCGCGTGGTGCAGCAGGTTGCGCTGCTGTTCCACCGACGCGAACTCGGTGTCGCCCTGATACACGATCAGGTTGAGCAGCGCGTCGCGGATCCGCTGATCGGGGATGTGCATCACCGTCGGCCATTTCCGTTGGCCCTTGTAGTGCCCGAACTCGATGTGCGGCACTTCCGGGTCGCCGAACTTCGCATCGAACTGGAACGAGCGCAGCGCGCCCTGCGGCAGGCCGATCGAGTCCTGCCAGTATTTGAAGTAGTCGATCCAGTCGTCAAAGTTGCCAAGTTTGCGGACCATTTCAGCGATTCCTTATCAGTTGGCGTGCTTCGGGAGTGGCAAAGAGTATCTGTTGATCGGCGATCTCGAGGTCGAGCGCATCCTCGAGTGATGCGCGTTCGGAGTGATACAAGGCGCGTTTGGCGATGCCGACCGCCCCCGGCGTCATGGCGGCCCAGGCTCGCGCCAGTGCGGCCGTCTCGGCCTCAAGGCTCGCGTGTGGGACGACGCGATCGAAGAGCCCGAGCGCCGCGGCTTCCGCGGCAGCGACCATGCGCGCGCTCCATACCAGCTCGAGCGCCTTGGAGATCCCGGCGAGCCGCGGGAGGAAGTAGCTGCCTCCCCAGTCTGGCACGAGTCCCAGCTTGTG
>Ga0070696_100003411_pt1 | contig 10598 bp, 8 predicted proteins | sample KBSK1253metaG_FD_65474 | JGI IMG/M metagenome (GOLD analysis project Ga0070696, IMG submission 65474) | Corn, switchgrass and miscanthus rhizosphere microbial communities from Kellogg Biological Station, Michigan, USA - KBS K1-25-3 metaG | ecosystem: Host-associated > Plants > Roots >... | reverse complement strand
ATAGCTAATACCGCGGCCTTGTCGGTAGAACCTGCTGCGATGACAGACCCCGGAAACGGAATTGATGGAACAGCATTCGTAGACATTCAGTGACCTCCTATAGAAGTCCGAATGGGGCCGTAAGTATGTATGGTTTTTTAGCGCGGAGCAGGTCAGCGTCTGCCCCGACGGTCTCCGGCACTGGCGTGCCCCTGGAGCGTTGCCGCCGTAAATCTTACAGCTCTATGCGCGAGCCGCCTTGGCTGCGTATGTGGCCTTCTTCTCGTTTACCTGGTCTATGACGCGCGCGATAACACCGCGCTTCAATAGCGTTGTCTGCAGCGTGTCCTGGATCTGGGCTGCCTCCTTGCGTTCGCCGCGGTCCGACAGGAAATCGGTCAACATGTCGATATAAACCTTGTAGTCAATGTGGCCCAGCGATTCTGCCGCACGATCGGGGTTCGAAGTCAGCGCCAGCGTCAGTTCGCTCTTTGCCTGGTCCGGTTGGCCCTTTTTCTGGCCGATGTCGCGCACACCATTCTCCAATTGCAGCACCTTGCCGTCGCGTCTCGCCGGCCGTCCGAGCGCTACCAACGCATGCAGCGCCACGCGGCGGTCGCCCAGCTTTTCGGATACGGCCCGCAAAGTATCATTTGCATTCCCCAGCACGCGGCTGCCGTCAAATGCCAGAACTCGGCCGACATCGTCGGTAAAGAAATCCTGCGCCAGGTACTCCTCCTCGTACCCGCGAGGCGGAGAAATGCGCAGCACCAGCGGCAGAGATAGGACGTCTCCGTCGGAGCGATGCAGACAGGCCTGCAGCACATAGTAGCCGGGCTCCGACAGATCCATCCCATTCAAGCCTGCCGAGAGGAAAACGGATTCATACATGGACTCGCCCGGGTTCAAGGCCTTCGCCTTGGCCTGCATGCAGAGCTGGGCGTACGGGACGTATTGGCGCGCCGGCTTGCCCTGCTTCTTCATTACGATAGTGACGCCGTTGAGCGTTGTCAGCAGATGCTCATCCACAAGCTGGGGCTCAGTCGAAATATTCTTCAGCTTGAGCTCGGCAACCACCGGTTCCAGGAACTCGAACTCCGTGGTTTTCCGGTTGGCGCGAAGTTCCAGGGCGAGTTTCGGCTCGGGGTTTTCCGCGGCCTGTTTGAAACCATGGTTGTCGAACCATGCGGCATTACCCATTTCTACGAACCGGCTGGGCGCGTGCCGTGTGAACAGCAGTTCCGGATTGCTGAATCGATACTCGAAATCGGCAAAAAAGGCTGTCTGGCCGCCGTTTACGTTGTACGGGTAATTCATGAAGCTGCGCGCTTCCGGTTCATCCGCTAAAGGAATCCAGCTGACTCCGAGCGATTTCTGCCAGGAGTGTGCCAGGTTGAACGCGTGCCCCATCTCATGCACCGCTGTCCAGAAGTGCATCCGTTTGACATGAGCGGCGCCGTTCGGATCGCCGGCAGGTGGGTTTGAGATGAACGAGTTGTAGAACAAGGACGTGCCCTGCCGCTCATTCGGTCCGATATCGTCGAACATGATGCCGCCGAGCGAGGGACCCATCTCGTGCTGGTTGGCGAAAAAAGTCCACATCGCCCACTGGGCCTTGTCGGCGAAGCGCGACCACGAAACCTTCATCGCGTCGTGCATTTCGGTATTGCTCCATTGCGCGTTAGCCCCGGCTCCCGCAAGCGGAACGACCGAGTCGCCACTCCTGCTGATATCGAATCCAGCGCGACGAAACACGTTTTCAATGGTCAGAACTTCGTTGGGAAGAGTTGCCGGCCGGTTGGGATGCGAACTGGTGTCGAACGTGGTATCCGGCGTGATGCCGGTTGCGGCGTCGAATTCGAATCTTACCTTATGAAAATAAGGCGACCGGAAATGGAAGATGCGTACGCGTTTCGGCAGGCCGCCGCCAGAGAACGTCACGCTTGCTTTACGGAGTCCGGGAAGAATGCTCTTGGTGACCTTGATGGAAACCTGAGAATAAGCGAAGGGAGAAACGGCCGGATCCTTATACCAGATACCGCCCGTATATAAGTTCGGCTTAACGACTTGCAGGCTGGCGACCCAGTGCAGACGCTGCACTTTCGAAATCGGGACGGTGCCGCTGGCTGTCATTTGCCTGTAACGGCCGTCTACATCCAGGCGCAGTTCTTCTCCTTGGTGGAGTCCAGGGATCACCAGCGGTGCGGATGCCTGCGGATCCTCTCCGGCTTCTTCGGTTGACTCCGTCAGTCCGGGAATCAGGCCGGAGGTGGCGTAGAGACCGCTCGCCAACCCGACCGGGACCAGAGCCTCATTGATCTCAGACGTGGCAGCTTGGTTTGACTCGGCAGTGGCGACCTCAATTGCATCCTGCTGTTTCATAATTCGCCTCCTTTTAGAGCAAATTCTGACAGTTACGTTTTACAAATATCCAAATGGCTCCTTTGAGATTCGATGCGTGATCTTCCCGTCCCGGCTAAGAGAGATCCCCAGAAAGACGGCATCCTCCTGCGGCAGGGCGATGGTTTCAGATGCCCGGCGGGACGATACCTCGACTCGCACCGTTGCAGGCGGCTGGGGCATATCAAGTTCAACGGAATCAGCGAATCCGATCTGGGTCTTGCTGGTTATATTTTGCTTTTGAAATACTTCGCGGCCGTTTACGTGGATCTGAACGGAGTCGTTCGCGAACCCCTCTTGAAGCGCAACGTGCAGCAAGCCATACCTCGCGTTCCGCAATCGCACAGGATGGCATTATTGCCAGCGCCTATTCCGATTGAGGGATCGATTATACGTCCGGTTTGCGGAATATTCAATCCATTTTCCATGAGTTTTTACGGTTATTCAAATCATTAGGGAGAGTGTACTCCTCAGGGACCCAGGAGGACCCAGGACCCAGGACCCAGGACCAGGACCGGACCCAGGACCCAGGGACGGAGACCTCGAATCCCGATTTCTGCGAACAACTGGACGGCGGAGCCACCTATCGTCTAAATGCCCAGAATGGCTCGAGTGATCGCGGCCGGTCTGCCGCACCACGTCACGCAACGCGGAAATAATTGCCAGCGTATTTTTGATTCGGATGAAGATCGCCGCGTCTACCTGAAGCTTTTGCGTCAGTACACAGAACAGCACCGGGTAGCCGTTTGGGGATATTGTCTGATGGACAATCATGTGCACCTGATCGCAGCGCCGCAGCGGGATGATTCGCTGGCGCGCGCGTTACGGCAGACGCACGCGGACTACGCGCGGTATGCGAACGTAAAGCGGCAGACCAGCGGGCACTTCTGGCAGAACCGGTATTTTTCGTGCGCGCTCGACGGAAACTACTGCTGGACCGCGTTGGCTTATGTGGAGAGAAATCCCGTGCGGGCGGGGATGGCGAGAGAGGCGCACGAATGGCGATGGTCCAGTGCGCGGGCGCACCTCGATGATGGCGGTGGCGCGGATTGGGTGGATCTCGGCGAGTGGCGCAGGCGGTATACCGCGGAGCAGTGGCGGGAAGTACTGCGCACGACAGTCGGGGAGGAGGCACACGCGGAAAGGATCAGGAATGCAACCAGGACGGGCAGGCCAATGGGCGAGCCAGTCTTCGTGCACGACCTGGAACGGCGATTGCTGCGCCGGTTGACGCCGGGAAAAGCTGGCCGGCCGGGACGAGCGGTTTCAGAAGGTGTGGAAGACCTGTTTCAGGCGGAGGAAATCGGGCTTTGAGGTCTCCGTCCCTAGTTTCCTAGTTCCTAGTTTCCTAGTTTCCTAGTTTCGTCCCTCAGTCCCTAGTTTCACTAGTTTCCCTAGTTTCCTAGTTTGCTCTTCCCTGCGCCCACCTCCCCGCACGGTATAGCATGACAGCGTGAATCTTCCTGTGAACCCGCCGATCCTGCCGATGCTCTCCAAGCGGGTTGGCGAATTACCGGTGGGCGGTGCGTGGATGTTCGAACCGAAGTGGGACGGGTTTCGCGCGCTGATCTTCCGCGACGGGGACGAGATCCTGATCCAGAGCCGCGACGGAAAATCGCTGAACCGCTACTTTCCCGAGCTGTTCGAACCGTTACGGTCGCAGCTGTCGGCGCGCTGCGCACTCGATGGCGAAATCGTCGTCGCAACTAAAGAGGGGCTGGCCTTCGAGGCGCTACAGCTCCGCATTCATCCGGCTGCTTCGCGAGTAAATCTGCTGTCCCAGGAAATCCCGGCATCCATCGTATTCTTCGACCTGCTTTGCGAGGGCGACCGGGATCTGCGCGGCGAACCGTTCCAAAGCCGGCGCCGCGAGCTGGAATCTCTGCTTTCATCCGCGAAGCCGCCCATCCATCTGACGCCGGCAACCTACGATGGGAGCGTCGCCTCGGATTGGTTTCGCCGATTCGAAGGCGCGGGACTCGACGGCGTCATGGCCAAGCCGATTGCGGGCGCCTATGAGCCCGACAAGCGCGTGATGCTCAAGGTCAAGCACGAGCGCGATTGCGACTGCGTCGTCGCCGGCTTTCGATGGCACAAGAAAGGCGAGCGCACGGCCGTCGGCTCACTGCTGCTCGGCCTTTTCGACGATGCGGGCGCGCTGCAGCACGTGGGCGTCTGCGCGAGCTTCACCGAACAGAAGCGCCTGGAGCTTGCGGAATACCTCGCGCCTTATCGCGAGAATGCGTTCGCAAATCATCCGTGGAAGGGCTGGGCGGAGCACGGCAACGTAACCGGACCCGCAACCGCTGAAGCCCCGCATCGCATGCCGGGCGGCCAGAGTCGCTGGAGCCAGGGCAAGGACCTCTCGTGGGAACCGCTGCGGCCCGAGCTGGTGGTCGAAGTCGCCTACGAGCACATGCAGGGCGCCCGCTTTCGCCACTTGGCGCACTTTCGAAGATGGCGCACCGATAAGAAGCCGAGCGACTGCACGTATGCCCAACTCGAAGTGGTTCCGCCCCAGGAGTTGATGGAGATCTTTGCCGGCGGCCGCTGAGGCTCAGGGCGTCTTATTCTTAGCCCACATCCTGCGCCACTCACGCGTCGGATCGTCATCGGGATCCGGCGTTTCCTGCGGGGGTCGTAGCGCTTCGGGCACATGGCGCAAGTTCACACGGATGCGCGTCCAGGTGGATGAACGGCCTCGCATGGAATCGACCAGCACGTCATCCACGGCAAGAAATCCGGCCACGCCGGCATGTTTGCTTTTCCATCTTTCCAGACCCGCCAGCGCAGCGTCTTTGTTGGGCGAGTTCGCCACCACCACAAGCGGCATCTTCGTTCGCGGCGGCTTCGCGGACGATTTCTTCGTCGTGGATTTGGCGCGGGAAGGAGCCACGCGCGGCGCCTCGCCCTCCATCTTGCGGAAATGCGGCGGCCAGGGCGCGTCGCCGAGACCCGCGGCATCGTCTTGAGCCGCGAGCTCCAGCAATTTTTCGAGCGACCCCGGCGCCGCGTTCATGTCTGCGTGCGGGTCGCCGAGCTCCGCGAAGCGCCTGGGAACTGTGAGTACCGTAAAATCGGCCGGCTCACAGTCGGGGACCTCATGCCAGTCGAGTGGAGTGGAAACACGGGCGTCCGGGAGTGGGCGCACGGAATACGCCGAGCACGTCGTGCGATCTTTCGCGTTCTGATTGTAATCGAGGAACACGCCATGACGTTCCTCCTTCCACCATTTCGAGCTGGCCAGCGCCGGCGCGCGCCGTTCGACTGCACGGGACAGCGCCACCGCCGCCCGACGCACCTCGCTGAAGGTCCAGCGCGGCTCGATCCGCACATTCACGTGCATCCCGCGTGAACCGCTGGTTTTGGGCCAGCCGCGGAGGCCCAGTTCTTCGAGAAGCGCTTTCACCTCGAGAGCGACCGTGCGCACGTCCGCCCAACCGACGCCCGGGCCGGGATCGAGATCGACCCGCAACTCATCCGGATGATCGAGATTACTCGTGCGCACCGCGTGCGGATGCAGTTCAATGCAACCCAGATTGACGATCCAGGCGAGTCCCGCGGTATCATCCACCACCACCTCTTCCGCGGTGCGGCCCGACGGGAAGGAGAGCGTTACCGTTCGCAGCCAGGAAGGCCGCTCGGCCGGCGCGCGCTTCTGATAAAACGCCTCACCCTCGGCGCCGTTGACGAACCGCTTGAGAACGATCGGACGATCCTCGATTCCGGCGAGAGCACCCGGCGCGACCGACAGATAGTAGCGCACGATGTCGAGTTTCGAGAGTTTCGTCTGCTTCGAAAAATACGGCTTGTCCGGGTGCGTCACGCGAACCTCGCGCCCGTCGATCGAGAGCAGCTCGGCGGCTTCCTCTTTCTTCACAACCACAGGCTACAACGGTTTCGGCCGCCGGGCGCAAGAGCCTCTTGACATACGAAGATCTTACTAGTAAAGTCTTCGTATATGGCAGGCGAGCCGCCCCGACCTACCGATGCCGAACTCGAAATACTGACTGTGCTGTGGAGCATCGGCGGACCAGCGACCGTGCGCGACGTCTACAACGTGATCAGCCGGCGGCGTCCGGCGCAATATAGTACGGTGCTGAAATTCATGCAGATCATGGCTGAAAAGGGATTGGTACGCCGCGACGAGACCGAGCGCGCGCACATTTACGAAGCCACGCGCTCGCGCGAACGCACACAGCAGCAGCTTGCCGGAGATCTGCTCGAGCGCGCATTCAGCGGGTCGGCCAAGGCGCTCCTGATCGGCGCTCTGTCGGCGCGGAAGGCTACGAAAGTGGAGCTCACCGAGATGCGGAAGCTCCTGAACGAGTACCGAAGGGGAAAGAAATGAGGTTTCTGGAAAGCTGGGTGGGAACTCCGCTGGCCGGGGCGGTCGGCTGGACGCTGCTGCATGCCTTGTGGGAGGGAGCGATCGTCTCGGCTGCTCTCGCGGCGGCGCTAATGGCGATGCGGTCACCGCGCGCCCGTTATGTTGCGGCATGTTTGGCGATGTTCATAATTCTCGGTGGCTTCGGCCTCACTTTGTTTCGCATGATGCCGGAAGGCGCAGCCGGCGCGCGGCCCGTAACAACGCCCGCCTTTCCCGCATGGAATGTTGCAACCGATATGGATGCCGTTGGCCCTTCGAGTCCACGCCTTGCTGCCGTCGTACCCTGGCTCGCACCGTTCTGGATCGCAGGCGTCTGGATTTTCTACCTGGGGCACGTGGCCAGCTGGATTTCTGTAAGCCGCCTTCGCCGGCGCGGCGTGTGTTTTGCGTCTGAGCACTGGCAGAAGCGGCTGGCCCAGTTGAGCGCCCAACTCCGTCTGTCGCGGCCGATCCGTCTGCTCGAATCCTGTTTGGTGGATGTGCCGATGGTCCTTGGAAATTTCCGTCCGGTCATACTGATGCCTATCGGACTGCTCGCCGGTTTGCCCGCGGCACAGGTCGAAGCGATCCTGCTGCATGAGCTGGCGCACATCCGCCGCTACGATTACGTGCTGAATGTCTTGCAGCGATTGGTCGAAGGCCTGTTGTTTTATCACCCGGCGGTCTGGTGGATTTCCCGGGTGATCCGCAATGAGCGTGAAAACTGCTGTGACGATGTGGTCGTCGCGATGAACGGCGACGCGCACGAATACGCCGTTGCGCTGGCCGCACTTGAACAAAACCGTTGGTCCGTCCGCGAACCAGCCGTGGCTGCTACAGGAGGGAATCTCGTGAAACGCATTCGTCGCCTGCTGTATCCGAAAAGTCCCAATGGCGCGTGGACGCCGTTGTTCGCCGCCGTAATCCTGATGACAATCGCCGCGGTGGCTCTGACCGCCTGGCAGGCGGCGCCGACTCAGAAAACGTCAGCCGCTGCGCCGCAGCAGACCGGCCGCGCCGTGAAGTCTTCTTATGACACGTGGCTGAACGAGGACGTGGTCTACATCATCGACGATCAGGAGCGGACCGCGTTTCAAAAACTGACTACCGATACAGATCGCGATAAGTTCATCGTGCAGTTCTGGCTGCGGCGCGATCCGACGCCGGCCACGGCCGAGAACGAGTTCAAAAAGGAACACTATCGCCGTATCGAGTACGCCAACGAGCGTTTTCGAGTGCCATCCGGCCGGCCGGGCTGGCAGACCGATCGCGGCCACATGTACGTTGTCTACGGCCCACCGGATGAAATTGAAAGCCACCCCAGCGGAACGCAAACTTCGGCTCCATTCGAAGCTTGGAGGTACTGGCACGTGGAGGGCATAGGCGATGACCTGTTCGTCAGGTTCGTAGACCGGTCAAGAACGGGCGATTATCGTCTTGCGCCCGGAAATGGCCGGTGAAAGCGGAATTGCGCGAGGCTCTACCGCTCTTGTGGAAGACCGTTGCGGAATTGAGGTCGACGGGTCGTGGAAACGTCGAACGTGACCATGAACGGTTCCTTCGTGAATGTAGCTGGGACGCCTTCAAACGTAATCACAGAACCAAGTTTGAGTGGGCCGGTGATATGAGTGTCCTTCCATGCGGAATCCTTGAAACGGAGCGTCACTTCCGGCGTGATTCGGTCCGATATCGCAAGCACCAGAACCGATGGCTCCGTAGCGGGCTCAGCCGATAGTAGCGTGCCGGTTAAGTACCGGACTCCGTCGACGCCGCCAGGCAACAACGCGCCCTTGACAGTGTTGTTGAAGTAATTCTCGCCATCCGGCCCCGTCAGCTCCGTTTTGATCGACAACCACAATTTTTCGGGAGTGAGTGAGGTCCGGCTTGGTTTCTGCGCCCAGGCGGCGGTCGAGACAAGAATAAGCCCCAATGAAATTAGAACCAGTCTTGAGCCCAGCATCCCGGACCTCCGATTGATCATAACTCGATGCGCATCTCAGGTGAGCCGGTATAGTCTTGAATGTGGCTTACCGCACGCATGCTCATCCGCGATCCGCGCGAAACAGAAGTCGGGTTTTCGATTGGTCTCTCGCTTGGTTGTTGATCGGCGCACAGCCTTCCGGGACAATCTTGGGTACATTTTGAAATATTCCCGCAAGCTGAATCTGGCGAGCGTGACTCCGCACAACTCGCTCTCGTCGACCGGATATTGTCTTGCCCAGACCCCCAAGGTTGGGGCGGAGTACCTGGTCTACGCTCCTTCGGGCGGCTCGTTCACCGTGAATCTCTCGGCGATGTCCGCATCAAGAACATTGTCGGTGGAGTGGTTCAATCCGTCGACCGGCGCTGCGATCACCGGAGATCCGATTCCAGCCGGATCATCCTCGCAATCGTTCAGTCCGCCGTTTAGCGGAGACGCGGTGCTCTACATGGTGGACAAAGCCGGACGCGCAGCGCCTGGCCGGCACTGACCGTACTCCCCGGTAGCTCGATGCCGTCAGTCCGCGATTCCTATTCGTAGACGACTTCAACCTCGGCCAGGTACGCGGTAAGATCCGCTAGCAGTTTTGGCATTTCTTGTAAACTGGCGCGCTGCGCGGCTAATTCCATTGACTTGGCTATCTCGGTGATCTCGGGGAACCCGTACCCCGCACCACTACCGGCCATGTTATGTCCAAGACGTTGGATCGTTGCGAAGTCGGTTTGCTCAATTGCATGGGCGATGTGCTCGATGTCCTGTTGCCTGTTCTGCAGGTATTGGAGTGTGCGGGCCTGGAGCCCCGGAATTGCCTGGACGCGTTTCTTTCCGGCCTTTCGCGGCTCCGTCCCTCGACCGTGTTTTTCGATCGCTGACAGGAGCGTGGGTTTCTGAACCGGTTTGGTCAAGTGCGCCGTGCACCCGGCTTCACGGGCCTTATCTGATTCTTCGGCCAATGCATGCGCGGTAAGAGCGATTATAGGGACCGGGGTCGAATGGGTTGCCCGTTCCCAGCTTCGAATCGTCTGCGTGGCGGTGTAGCCGTCCATCACCGGCATCTGCACATCCATCAATACCAGGTCATAACGCCCGGACATCACCTTGTCGGCGGCCGCCTGGCCATTTTCTGCAACATCGATCTGGTACATCTGGTCCTGCAGATAAGTCTTAATCAGAAACAAATTATCCTCGTTGTCCTCGGCGATAAGAATGCGGAGAACGGAGGGCCCACGCGAAGATGGGTCGGATGAGTTTGTCTCCTCCAATGGAATTGGCTGTTTAACGAGCGGTTCTATCCGTTTTGTAGCATTCAGGATTGCTTCAAACAGCCTGGTTCGTTTGACGGGCTTGACCAGCGTGTGAGTGATGCCCACCTGGTCTGCGCGGGCGAAATCAGAGCTGCGAAGATCGGAACTAAGCATCAATATGACAGAACTCTTCAGTTTCGAATTCTGCCGTACCTGGGCCGCCACCTCAAACCCATCCATCTCGGGCATCCAACAGTCGAGCAGCACGAGTTGATAGGGACTATTGCTTTCGCTGGCGCGCGCGAGTTCAGCGAGCCCCTCGGCGCCGCTGTGGGTCTCGTAGACTGAAAGTCCCCACCCCACCAGGGTCTCTCGCAAGATCATTCGATTCGTCTCGTTGTCGTCAATGATCAGGGCTTTCAGCCCGCTGATCTCATTCGGCGGCGCAGACGTGGAGACTGCCGGTTCGGTCTGAACACCGAAATCCGCTGTAAATGAGAACGTGCTCCCCAAGCCGGGTTTGCTGTCCACCCAGATGCGCCCCAGCATCAACTCGACCAACCGTTTGGAAATGGCCAGTCCCAGACCGGAGCCCCCGTACTTCCTAGTAATATACGCATCAGCC
>Ga0070696_100003410_pt1 | contig 10598 bp, 8 predicted proteins | sample KBSK1253metaG_FD_65474 | JGI IMG/M metagenome (GOLD analysis project Ga0070696, IMG submission 65474) | Corn, switchgrass and miscanthus rhizosphere microbial communities from Kellogg Biological Station, Michigan, USA - KBS K1-25-3 metaG | ecosystem: Host-associated > Plants > Roots >... | reverse complement strand
GGCCTTAGCATCATGACAAGCTTCGCTATAGTTGCCATTTTATGGATAACCCTAGAACAATTGAATCTTGGAGCCGAAATCAATACAGTGGTATCAAGCATGACTGTAGCAGGCGCACTATTGATGACTGCCAGTAGCTATCAGAGGTACCTAATCAAAAGCACTCGAAAGCGAGTGGTTAACACATGAGTCATCGCACAACATTTAACAAGCTTGGTAAGGCTTCGTACTTCCTCATACTTGATAATCTCGCCAATCTAGGTATCGGAGCTGTATTTTGGCTGATATTAGCCAAGATGGCCGACCCTACAACTATAGGTCAGGCAATGGTTGTAACAGGACTTGCAACAACTGTCATTGGATTTACAGGCGCTGGCATTCAAGCTGCACTTTCGAAATTCCTGTCAGAATATAATGCTAGAAACATGCCCAATACTGTTAGAGGCGTACTAAGAAGGGGTGTTATGGGAAGCCTCATGATCAGTGCAATCATGGCTGTGATAATCTCACTTCTGTCTGGTCAAATTGCCACGCTGGCTTATCAAGACTCAACTCTAGCTATTTTCATAATATTCACGATAACGACTTTTCTTCCTACACAAACAATCATGTCAGCAATGCTAGGTGCGTTCCAAGGAATGCACCTAGCAAAATATGTTGCAATGGCCGACTCTATATTCCAGGCGTCTAGGATTGCCTTTGTCATGTTGGCGTTCATCTATGGGCTGGGCGTATTTGGCATACTCTTGGGCGTTACACTTGCGTCGTGTTTTTCGTTGGCTGTTTGCTACTTTTATTTTCTGCCCCGTGCAATTCCAAAATCAGCGGCCAAGGAAGAAAAGTCCGAAGATGGAGATATGAAAAAAGTTGTCAACTTCATGAGCCTAAATTATGTCTCAGTAGGCGTCAAAATCTTAAGCAACCAATTTGGTGTGCTTGTACTTGGTACTCAGAGTTTCGAATGGGCAGCTTTCTATGGTCTCGTACTGCTAATATCTAAGATTGTTGGATCATTTTCTCATTCGGTAGGCAATGCTCTCCTTCCAACTGCTTCTGAGCAATGGATAAAAGGTAACAAAAATGAGCTAAGAAATATGGTCAATACCGCAATAAGGATATCGATATTAATCAGCGGCTTTGGTTTCATAATTCTGATGATTGATCCAATGTACTTCTTGAGCTTGATCTCTGAATCATATGTCCAGGCTGCATGGGCATTGAGGATCCTAGCAGTCGCGGCGATTATGACTGCTATTACGGCCATATTGACATCATTACTAAATGCGGCAAACAGACCGGGTGATGTTGCAAAAATCAGTACGACCTCATCGGTTACCACAATCATATTGACACTTATCCTTACACGGATACAGGGTCTAGAAGGGGCCGCTATTGCTATGTTCGTAGGATCGGCACTTGGTTTATCACTATCTCTCATTACCCTCAGGCGAAAGGAGAACATGATTATTTCTTCGCGGAGCATGATCAAGCCGTTCATCGCAATTATGAGCGGGTTGATGGTGGGCTATGTGTTCGTTATCTTTAATCATGTATTGCTAGGTATCATTGTAGCAGTCGTGTGCTACGCCATGTTTTCGATAGTATATAGGGTCACAACCAAACGGGAAATTAAGCAACTGATAGGTATAGCCATAAATGGAAATGCAAAATAGTCCGGATTCAACTTTTACGAACTCAATTGCAAAATTGGACTCATCCGCTGCTCGAGATAAGGATAATCTCTTGACCCCAATGATATGTTTGATGCAAAGGGTCTAACTTGGCATGATCACACGCTCTGTTAGGATTCCTGGATTTTTCTACGTCAGTAAAGGAGCTATCGAGAGAATCAGTGAAATCTTGGCAATTGAAGGCGTAGATGTTTCAAAGAGCCTTATTGTCTCTGGCAAAAGCTTTACAAAGTCCATTGGCGATAAAGTGGAAGATTCAATTGACAAGAAATCGATACGAGTATGCATCGAAGACAATGAATTAGAATCGATCAAAGAAGTTGAAAAAGCAATCAGAAACTACACACCTTCAGTTTTGATAGGGGTAGGCGGAGGGAAAGTGTTAGATGTTACAAAGTATTGCGCATACAGGCTAAACAAATCCTTCCTTGCGGTTCCCACAGTGCTATCGAATGATGGAATATCGTCTCCGGTTGCTGTAATCGAAACTGGCCAAGGACTTGGTAGCCTCGGAACCGCCCCGCCAATTGGAATCATAGTAGACATTAACATTATCAAGAATTCACCGCGAGAAACAATTTTGGCAGGCGTCGGCGATCTCATATCTAACACCTCTGCTGTCGATGATTGGAACTTGGCAAGCATTCATGCAGGAGAAAAAGTAGACAAGTTTGCTCAGATTCTTGCAAAGAATTCTGCAGAAGGGTTCGTACAATTGCTTCTTAGGAGACCCGATATTTCTTCATTGGCTATTGAAGATGAATCTCTGCTTGTTTCACTGGCAGAAGGCCTTATACAAAGCGGTATTGCAATGTCACTTGCAGGGTCTTCCAGACCATGTAGTGGATCAGAACATCTGATTAGTCATGCTTTAGATGGTCTTCTTGATTATTCGAAGCCACATGGTCTCCAGGTCGGTTTTGCCACCCTGTTTACGACTGCCCTTAGAAGAAAGGATATCTCGGATCTTGTTTCACTATTCCGAAGAATCGGATTTCCTGCAACTCTACAAGAGCTAGGAATTCCCGTTTCAACATTTCTTGAAGCAATAAAAAGAGCACCTAGCACAAGAAAAGGGAGATTTACAATATTGAACCTAGCATCTGATAAAGAAATTAGCGCGGCAATTACCACGGCTTATGGTTCATGAATATCCTTCACCCGCGGTTAGATAAGATGGCGGATATGGAGTTTGACAACTGTCATCTAGGCTACATAATCCTTATCCGCAGAGAAGCAAGGAATCGTTTGGTTGGCCATGTCGCAGCCAAGTAAAGCAATCATACTTGCCGCGGGCGTTGGCTCTAGATTGGGGCCCTATACAACTGATCTTCCAAAGACCCTTCTACCTGTCGGAGACCTCACGATATTTGATAGAATGGTTATAGGTCTTGACAAGATAGGTGTGAATGATATACTAGTCATCACAGGCTATGCTGCATCTAGCTTGCAGTCACATGCACTTTCATTTTCAACAAAGGCCGTGCAAAATAGAATAAGATTTGAGTTTATAAAAAACGACAATCTTGACATAGGAAATATCTATTCCTTCTGGCTTGCGCGAAACAACATGGCAGAAGATTTCATTTTGGTAAATAGCGATGTTGTTTGCCACGACGGGATCCTTGAGCTATTAAGCGCTACTCAATATGATTCTGCTCTCCTCATCGATGATCGCAAACATCTTGGTGCTGAAGAAATGAAAGTAACTGTGAATGATAATGGCGCCATAAAAGAAATTTCAAAAAATATTGACCCCCTGACTGCAAATGGAGAATACATCGGAATCATGAAGATTTCCCCACGAGTTGCAGCCAAGGTCTTAGAAAAAGTGGAGACACTTTTGAGCAAGCACCTATACCCATTGTACTATGAGGATGCATTTAGGCTTGCAGCGCGGGAAGAAGATTGCATCTTTTCCTGCAGTACCAAGGGTCTGCCTTGGACAGAAGTAGATACTATAGATGATATGAAATACGCGAGGAATATCATCTTGCCACAAATACAAAACGTAGTTTGATAGAAAATTGACAACTGACAAAGAGGATGTTCAAAGCAATATGTCAAAGATAACAATCAAACAAATAAGGGAAAAGTACCTTTCCAGCAAAGAAAAAGAAAAGGCATTCAAATGGACATATCACGTGAGACGGCCGATCTCGTATTATATGGCGCTACCTTTCTTTAGAATGGGCACTTCTGCCAGCACTGTTACCATGCTTTGGCTTCTTATCGCCGGGATTGGTTGTGTCTTCTTGGCCTCTGGAGCTTATTACAATATGATTTTCGGCGCCGCTTTACTGGAGCTTGCTGTTATTCTTGATTGTGTAGATGGACATATTGCAAGATTTACTCGTCAAACGCGCACTGGTGACATTCTCGATACATGGGTCGGAGAAATCCTTTTGGTGTCTTCGTTTTTCTCAATTGGAATAGGAGTGGCAAACTCACCTGATCCTATTGTCACTAGCATGATCATTCCATTTCTCGGGGATAAAATGTTCTTCATTTATCTTGGCTTCTTTGGAGCGCTCGCGACGCTTTCATCTTGGACAGTACAGCTTCACTGGAGAACAATAGCCATGAAGTCATCATCAAGCGGAACTGAGCTTAATCACAGAACTAAGAATTCAAGAATGAGTCTTATCGTCGAAAATCTGTTTAACTATATGGGCGGGCTAATGATGCTGATTCTGATATCAGCCATTTTCCGAGTACTTGACGTGACCTTGATCTTGATGAGTATCGTCTACGGAGGATACCTGATTGCTATGATGGGTAGAGTAATTAGGAAAGCTCAGATCTTGGATAGGACTGATCTTGAGAAGTGACGGGTTAGTGAGCTACTTGGTGAAAAACATGGACCTTCTATCAGACTCTATACAGATCTCCAAGACTATTTCTCCTAATGACCAATTGATCCCACTAGGATACATGAAAGAAAGTTGCAATAATTCAGGTAGAGGGCAAACACTATGGCAATAAGTTATTCCTTGATGATCATTCTGGAAATGTTGGTCCTTGTACCTACATTTTCGTATCTTCTTCTCTCACAAAAAAAGATGTCTGCCATACCATTTGGAAAAAGGACATTATCGTTCATAGCAATAGCACTTTTTGTGGGCTCTACAATCCTGTTTCTTGCGCCGAAAATTAACTTGATTTACAATTATGATTACACGAAGCTAACTGTTGATGCATGGGATCATTACACTGTAACGCAGATTTGGGATAAATCCGGCAATATTGATACAGACGTCTATCCGTACTATTCGAAATTTCCAATAACATACAGTCCTCAAATTGTACTGCACGAATTGACTGGGATGTCACTATTTGATACCATGACAGTCTTTTACTTTGTTGTTGGCATAGCCGGGCTACTAATAGTAATGGGAATTGCAAAGGAAATAATAAGAGGACCAAAGAACGAGAAGATACTCTTTGCTGGAATTTCTGCTGTAGTCTATTCGTTTCTTCAGTATCTGAATCTACTATTTGTACAGCAATATCCATTGGCGATAGGAACAGTTGCAGCCCTTTTCTGCATCTATGCTTTTGCTTTGATTGTCAACAAGCGAAAGAGAGCGTCATTATTTCTAATCATTGCAGGAATAATCTTAGCCTTATCGCATCCTTTCGCGCCAATATTCATGGCTTTTCTCTTCCTGGTTTATTTTGCTGTAAGCAAGCTGGTAACTTTCAAACCTGATCCATACAAGCGGCTAGTTTCTGGACGTGTCTCACTCTTTATTTGCCTTGGAGTAATTGTTGTCGGAATGCTCTATTCAGCTTTTGTAACTACAGGTTCATTTGAATCAGGTGTAACATGGTCTAGTTCCAATTTGAAGTATACGGCCGAAAAACTTGGTTCCCAATTTTTCGAATCAACTGCATCCGGTGTTGGACAGACATTCGAAGGGCGATATCAGACTTTGGATACCATCGTGTACGCTCTGAATTGGGCGCTGCCTACGGCTACCTCCATTAGTATGCTGATATTCCTCTTGTTTAAGAAACTCAGGATAGAAGAAGGGGAAACCATACACATCTTGTTCCCATTAGCAATCGTGTCAACTGTCATGCTTGTACTCACATTTGCATTCTCTTTCGTAGAATTCGCGTTTAGCAGATATTTCGGATCATACGCTTTGGCATTTAACATCCCGCTAACGTCGTATATTATTTTCAGGATGATCAAGATAAGAACAGTTTTGATAAGATACTGTGTTCTCGCCGTTTTCGGGCTGGCAGTGGTATCATCTGTTACTGACCCTACAATGTTACCAGAGATCCGCTTCGGGAACGAGGCCTTACGTAGTACAGATATTTACCCCACTCAGTTGGACATTCTGGCATGGAAGGACTTTTATTCTTCAGCGGCTGAACAGGACAAGTTAATACAAACCAACCTAAATGCTGGTCCAATACGTCATTACAAGGAAGTAAACGATTATCCAAATGAGATAGTGCTTAATCCAAAGAATTACACGATTGTTAATGATAATTCATATCTGATTTTAGACAAGGATAAATTTGATAATACACCAGACCTACAAGACAGGCCTCTGATGGATAGAGTCTATGATAATTCAAAGATTTATCTTGTTCAATAGTATGCCAAAGTTGACTGGTACAACTAATCAGCATGATAGGCGTGCGATAACCAATATCGTGAAAAAGGAGGCATACCAATTTGACAGATAATCATTCCAGAGCTCCAAAGCTTCTGGTAATAGGGCTAGATTCAATGCCGGCTAGCATATTTGACGAATTGGATGATCTGCCTAATATTAAGAAAATGGTAGAAAATGGCTTGCACTCGGTGTTGCAAAGCTGTCATCCCCCAATAACAATCCCAGCTTGGATGGTCATGATGACAGGAAAATCGCCTGGAGAACTTGGCATATATGGCTTCAGACACAGGAAAGGTCCATCCTATAGTGAGGGATGGATAGCGACTTCAAAATCCATCAGCGAAAAGAAGGTCTGGGATTACTTAGCCGAACAAGGCAAGAAATCCTGTCTTGTCGGAGTTCCTCCGAGCTATCCGCCATATCCTGTTACTGGCAGTCTTGTATCGTGCTTTATCACGCCAAGCAGCAAGAATGAATACACATACCCGTTGGCGCTAAAACATGAGATTGAATCTTTGGTTGGAAACTATCTCTTCGACGTACCATTTAGAACAGATGACCGTGATGCCATTCTAAAGGCATTGTATGAGATGACAGAGAAACGCTTTACTGTCATAAAGTATCTGATGAAAAAAGAAGAGTGGAATTTCTTGATGTTTGTTGAGATAGGAGTAGATAGGATTCATCATGCGTTCTGGAAGTTTCATGACAAGAATCATCCAAAATATCTTCCGGGCAATAAATACGAGGACACCATAAGGAACTACTACAAGTTTGTAGATCAAAAGATAGGAGAAATTATTGATTTAGCTGATGATGATACATACTTTCTTACAGTATCTGATCACGGAACGTCAGGCATGAAAGGATGTTTCTGTATAAATGAGTGGATGATTCAAGAAGGGTTAATGTCGATAAACAACTATCCGGATAAACAGACAGACATTGATAAGTGCGATATCGATTGGTCAAAGACAACTGCGTGGGGTTGGGGGGGATACTATGCAAGGATATTTCTCAACGTTAAGGGAAGAGAGGCTAACGGGATAATACCCTTAGAAGACTACGAAAGTGTCAGAGAGACGATTAAACAAAAGCTATTGCAAATTAAGGGACCTCGGGGTGAAAAATTTGATACAAAGGTGTATACGGCTGAAGAACTTTACGGCAAAGCACTAGGAGACAAACCTGATCTTATGGTTTACTTTGACGACCTTTACTGGAGATCTGCCGGAACGATTGGTCACAAATCTCTCTATCTCGATGAAAATGATACGGGGCCTGACGATTCAGTTCACTGGTACGATGGCATTTTTGTCCTGTATAAGAAGGAGAAAAGTAAACAAATATCCCATGCTCGCATGAGCATTTATGATGTCGCTCCTAACATAATGCATTTGATGGGATTGAAAATTCCTGGTGGATTGCGAGGATGTGTTAGTCCACAGGTAAAACAATGGCTAGAATAAATCTAGGCTGTCGCAAATTGTCAGAGACTGCGACAAAACCAAGTATTTATCTTAGATTCAAAGTTTTGATAGCGCTAGGACTTTTGGCTATACTAATAGCGTCTGGTCTTGGTATTGGTTACAAGACCGCCTTTGGCGAAACTTCTCGGAATCAACTTTCAACTAACATCGGAGGTCAAGAATACCTTCTAAACTACCAGCTTACCAGTGGCTCTATAAGCTCTGTTTCAGCCGATGAAGCCTCAAAGGTTCTCATTCTTGTCTTGGATGCTAAAGAAGAGGGGGAACTGACAATCGAGCTCCCTAGAAATATCATGGATTCGTCTCAAAATAACATTGACAAACCATTCTTCATTTCAATAACAGAAGCAGGAAATGATGACGGGGGCAGTGCAAGTCCTGCAACAGAAATCTCTTCCTCACCCGATTTACGAACATTGAAAATAACTTTCCCAAGAGGCTCTTCTCAGATACAGATACAAGGGACATATCTAGTTCCGGAATTCAATTCTCTTCTTGGTATCTTGATACTGCCAGTAATGTTAGCTTTAATCATAATGACGAAAGGATTTTTCTTCCAAAGGTTGAATTGATTACGTGGTTTTTGGTCATAAGAAAATTGTACATACTCCGGCCTACATAATATGGACTTCACAGCAGTTATAATCCTGAGAGATTCAGCTTTCTCAAGTTGATCACGACTGATTTTCAAAGCCAGAATCTCGATGGTGCGGCATTTGTAGTTTGGCTGACTGGTTTGCCCGGCTCAGGCAAGACAACTATAGCCAATAATCTGGTTAAGAAATTGAAAGAATCAAGTCTGAAAGTAGAGCTGTTTGATGGTGACGAGGTGAGAAGGCAGCTTAGCCCAGATCTGGGGTTTACAAAAAAAGATAGAGAATTGCACGCAAGGAGAGTTGTTTATCTAAGTAAGATCTTGGCAAGAAACGGCGTAGCATCTATAGTGTCTCTAATTTCGCCGTACAGAGAATTCAGAGAGTTCGCGAGACACGAAATAGGAAACTTTGTCGAAGTTTATGTCAAAGCCTCATTAGATACCTGCATGAAGAGAGACCCGAAGGGCCTCTACAAAAAGGCATTAAATGGCGAGATAACCGATCTCACTGGACTGCAGGATGTTTACGAGGAACCGTTGAATCCTGAAGTACTAGTTGAAACTGAAAAGGAAAGCGTCGATGCTAGCACACAAAAGATTCTCAATGAACTCATACACTCCCGGTATATTCATCAATAGTATTGTGAAGGTGAATAGAACATCAAATGGCTGTCATAACACTTGCACTTGACGGATTTGATAAAGATCTTTTTCAATTAGAGGAATTTGGAGGAATTCGAGATCTATTTAGAAATAGACCCTCTTCAACACTTCAAAGTACGCTCCCAGCCCTTACGCCTTCGGCATTTGTTTCAATGCAAACTGGAAAAGACGTTGGCAAGCATGGTATTTCGGGCTTCCTCAGGTTCGATGGTGAATCAGTTAGACCCTACACTGGAAGTGACATAAAAGATAAGACTTTTTATGAAATACTTTCAGAACACGGTCAGAAATCTTTCCTTCTAAGTATGCCATACAGCTATCCTGCACGCATACAAGGAGATGTTGTATTTGATTGGCTTTCTATGGGCAAAGGTCACATACATGATTGTGTTTACCCATCAACATTATTTGAGTCGTATCCAGAGCTCTATGACTACAAGATATTCCCTAACGAGGGTGAAGGCATTACTGACTATATGCTTAGCATCAAAAAATCGTCAGAAGCACTTTATGCCATAATTAAACATGTCTTAGATTCAAAGAGATACGATTATAACTTTTTCCTGATTAGAGCGACTGATTGGATTCAGCATTCACTTCTCAAGCAGATAATGGATGGAGACAAGTCGACCAAAGTAAGGATCGCCAGAGAAGCCTTTGCCGTCATTGACAAGACTGTAAACTATGTTGCTCAGAATATCAAGAGTAATGATTCATTGATTGTAATGTCTGACCATGGGTTTACTACCTATAAACATCGTTTCTACATCAATGATTGGCTCAAGCAAAATGGCTACTTGGTAACATCAAACAAAACAACAGATTCTTTTGAAAAGACAAAATACCCATTTCTGCTTGATGATAACCCTACTAACACTCAAAAAACTTCAAATGTACCAGGCTTCATTAGCAAAATGATAAGGGAACATCATTCTGTAATGCGGTCTGCTGGTTTCTTCAGAGGGAAACTTGAAAACCTGATGAATAGGCGCTTTGTGCTTAGCCAGCCTATAGATCTTGGCAAGTCGATGGCATTTGCAGTTGAAGAATCGGCCGGCGCTATCTTTCTGAATAAGAAGCTCTTTTCAGAAGATCAACTGACCGATTTAAGAAAAGAAATACTCTCAAAACTCTCTTCTTTAAATCAAATCCAATCAGTCGATACGAGAGCGTTGTACGGTCCTTCAGTCGCAGAGACAGTACCTGACATATACCTCACCTCTTCAAAGTATTGGATAAGACGAGGCTTAGCAGGGACCATATTTTCTGATATTTATCAGGATCACCATAGAAGAGAAGGAATTCTTGTCCTTTCCGGAGATGCATTTGATGGTAAACCCCATGATCCAAAGATAATGGATCTTGCCCCAACTATTCTTCATCTTTCCAATTGTCCTGTACCTGATGATATGGAAGGAAGGGTTCTTCATGAATCTCTGAAAAGCTCGTCAGCAGAAGCGCACAGACCTGTTACATATAGCAAATCAAGTGTCTCACATGTTAAAGAGCAGATCCTATCTGC
>Ga0070696_100003407_pt1 | contig 10604 bp, 9 predicted proteins | sample KBSK1253metaG_FD_65474 | JGI IMG/M metagenome (GOLD analysis project Ga0070696, IMG submission 65474) | Corn, switchgrass and miscanthus rhizosphere microbial communities from Kellogg Biological Station, Michigan, USA - KBS K1-25-3 metaG | ecosystem: Host-associated > Plants > Roots >... | reverse complement strand
CGATCCACGTTCACGTAGACCTTGTCCATCGAAATGTTCGCGTGTTTGGCGGTGGCTTCGATGATCCGGACGTTCGCCTGGTGTGGAATCATGAGATCGATATCGGCGCCCGTCAGCTTCGCGCCGTCGAGTGCGCGCGCGGCCGCATCGGACATCGAGCGCACCGCGTGCTTGAACACCTCGCGACCATTCATGCGAATGAAGCTCGACCGGTCATCCAGGACCTCGGTGCTGAACGGACGGACCGCGCCGCCTGACGGGCGACACAGGAGATCGCCCAGTGTTCCGTCGCTGCGGACGTATGTCGACAGGATTCCCTTGTGGTGTCGGGAGCGCTTGAGAATCGCGGCCCCGGCGCCGTCGCCGAACAGAACGCAGGTAGAGCGGTCTTTCCAGTCCGTGATGGCGCTCAACTTCTCGACCCCGACCACGAGGCAGGTCTCCACATTGCCGAGTGCCATCATTCCCTCGGCGACCGTGCATCCGTAAATGAAGCCCGAGCAGGCGGCGCCCACGTCGAACGCGGCTGCGCGGCTTGCGCCCAACGCGGCTTGCAGGTCGACGGCCGCAGAGGGCAGGAGCCGATCCGGAGACGCCGTAGCGAGAACGATCATGTCGAGCTCGCCCGCGGTGACCCCTACCTTTCGCATGGCTTCTCGCGCCGCTGTCGCGGCGAGATCAGTTCCGGACTCGGTTCTCGCGATGTGGCGCTCCCGGATGCCGGTGCGCTCCACGATCCACTCGTCAGTGGTCTCGATGCCGATCTTCGCGAAGTCCGCGTTGGTGAAGAGGGTCGCGGGAATCCCGCGCCCCGTGCCGGCGATGTAAGCGATCGGCCGCTTCATGTCGCGCCGGCCGTGCTCTCGAGTCGGCGCCCGATGTGTTCGTTCATCCGGCTATCGACCGCCTGAACGGCGATCTTGAGCGCGTTCTTGATGGCGCGCGGCGAAGAACGTCCGTGGCAGATGATGCTGACCCCTTTGACCCCCAGGAGCGGAGCACCGCCATGCTCCGAGTAGTCGAGCTGCCGCAGCGCCGAGCGAATGGTCTGCTCCTGCATCCCTTCCTTCACCAGCATGCGGATCATCAGTGGCGCGACCGCCTCATAGAACTTCAGGATGACATTGCCCACGAACCCGTCGCACACCACCACGTCGAGATCGCCGTGATGGCAGGTGCCGGCAGGCAGATCGCGTCCCTCGCAATTGCCCAGGAAATTCAAGCCGGATTCAGCGAGCAATGCGTGCGCCTCTTTCGTTACAGTGTTTCCCTTCTCCGGCTCTTCACCGATGCTGAGCAATGCGACAGCGGGCGGGGGATTCGAGCGGCCCAGAATGTCCTCAGCGTAGACCGCGCCAAGGCGGGCAAACTGCACCAATTCTTCCGCGGAACAGTCGACGTTCGCGCCCGAGTCGAGAACGACGACCGGCCGTTTCGCCGTCGGAAAGATCGTTGCGATAGCCGGCCGCTTGAGGCCGGCGTGCAGTCGCAGCAGCAGCATCGACGCGGCCATCTGGGCGCCGGTATTGCCGGCGGAGACGAACGCGTCGGACTTGCGGTCGGCCTGGAGCTTCAGGCCAACCATCATCGAGCTCTCCGGCTTTCCGCGGACCGCTGTCGGCTTGTCCGTCATCTCGATGACGTCGGGAGCGTCGATGATCTCGATGCGCCTGCGACGGCCGTCGGAGCCCTTCGCGCCGAGTTGGTCGAGTTGTTTTTCGATTTCCGCCCGCTGTCCAACCAGTTGGATACTGTGGGCGGGATCGAGCTCAGCCACGGCGTCGAGCGCGCCGGCGACCGGCGCCTGCGGCGCGTGGTCGCCTCCCATCGCGTCCAACGCGATGCGCGCCAAGGCCTACGCTTCCTTTGCCTCTACTGCCTGCCGGCCGGCGTAGTAGCCGCACTCCTGACACACGCGATGCGGACGCTTCATTGCCCCGCACTTCGGACATTTCTGAAGAACGATGGCAGGCGCCTTCTTGTGCGTGTTGCGCGCCCGCTTCTTTCGCTTGGAGGTACGTCGCTTTGGGACGGCCATGAGTACAGTTGCTCAGTTAGTCGGTTGTCAGTAAGTCAGTCTTTCGTTTGCACTTTTCGCAGCGCGTCCCACCTGGAATCGCGGGATTCCGGACAGTCGCATGGTCCTTCATTCAAGTCTTTGCCGCAAGTCGCACAGAGCCCTTTGCAATCCTCGCGACATACGGCGTACGACGGCACGTTCAGCAGCCACTGCTCGCGCACGACTGGACGGAGATCCAGCTGATTCGATCGCTCGTCCAGCACGTACACGTCCGGATCCTCGGCTTCCTCGCTCCCTGCCTCGGCAAAGATCACGTGTGATTCGTCTTTCACGTGAACGGTCGCGTCAGCCAGGCAGCGGCGACACGGGATGACGACGTCGCCCTCGAGCCTGCCGTGCCAATAGAACCTGCCTCCACCGCCTCCCGCCGAAGAGAGTCGACCTGTGACCCGAAGCTTCTCGGGAACCGGATCGCCCTGCTGCCAGACGGGATCGTCCGACGACAGCTTCGCGTCGACCTGGACCGCCTTGGCTTCGACGGACCGCATGTCGAACAACAGCATAGAGATCAAAACTACTTGTGGCGCTTGGGGTTATCAACTGATCGGAGTGAGGTCGAGGGTGTGGGGATTGGGGCACTTCTCGCAAACCCAACACCCTCGACCTCTCACCCATTTATGTGGCGGCAATGACGTCGGACTCGGCAAAAAAGAATCGGGCTTCACGAGCCGCGTTCTCGTCACTGTCCGATGCATGGATCGCGTTCCGCTCTTTGGACTCGGCGTAAAGTTTTCGCACCGTGCCTGCTTCTGCTTCGGCCGGATCGGTCGCGCCAATCGCCTTCCGCAGCGCTGCGACCGCACCGGCCTTTTCCAGGACGATTGGCATGCAGGTGCCGGACGTCATGAAGGTGACGAGCGATTTGTAAAACGGTCGCTCCCGGTGAACGGCGTAGAACTCGCCGGCTTGTGCGTCGGTCATACGCATGACGCGAGCGGCGCGAAGCTTGAACCCCCCGGCCTCCAAGTGTGCGATGATCTTGCCGGCTTTTCCCGAGGCGAAGGCGTCGGGCTTGATGATCGTGAGCGTGTAGTTCCCGGTTTTCATGTCTGAGTGAGACGTAAAGTGTTCTCGGCCTCACGGCTCCGCCGCAGGGCCGTTTCTCGGCGGGCGGCCTACCGTTTCGCGGTTTTCCTCTTGGCCGATCCTGCCTTGGTGGCGCCGCCCTTCGCGGGCTTGCTCTTCGCGACGGGTTTACGAACGGGCTTGAGACGCGCTAGGAGCAGCTCGACGAAGTCCTTCGGCCGTTTTGCGATTCCGATGCGAGCGGCCTCGAAGGCCGCGATCTTTTCGGCGGCCGTGCCCGACGAGCCGGAGATGATCGCGCCCGCATGACCCATCCGCCGCCCCGGCGGCGCCGTCTGCCCCGCGATGAAGCCGACGACCGGCTTCGTCATGTGTTCCTTGACGAAGGCGGCCGCTTCCTGCTCATCGGTACCGCCGATCTCGCCCATCATGGCGACGGCGTCCGTGTCGGGATCTTCCTGGAACCCGCGCAGGCAGTCGATGAAGTTCGTCCCGTTGATCGGGTCACCGCCGATGCCCACGCAGGTGGACTGCCCCAATCCGGCGCGAGTGAGCTGATACACCACTTCATAGGTCAGCGTACCGGACCGACTCACGACTCCGACGCGTCCCGGGGTGCAGATGTGTCCGGGGATGATGCCGATCTTGGTCTGGCCCGGCGTGATCAGCCCCGGACAGTTCGGTCCGATGAGCCGCGCGCCTTTTTCGTGCACGAAGGGGTACACGCGCGTCATGTCGAGCACCGGCACGCCCTCGGTAATCGCGATGATCAACTTCACCCCCGCGTCCGCCGCCTCCATGATCGCATCCGCCGCGAACATGGGTGGCACGTAAATGATGCTCGCGTTCGCGCCCGTCTTGCCGACGGCGTCGTGCATCGAATTGAAGATCGGGACCTTGTTCTCGAACTTCTGGCCACCCTTCCCGGGTGTGACGCCGGCGACGACACGCGTCCCGTAGTCCAGCATCTGCTTGGTGTGGAACGAGCCGTCGCGTCCGGTGATCCCCTGGACGACCAACGTCGTCGCCTTGTCCGCAAAGATGCTCACGCCGCCTTTCCTCCGGTCGCGAGCTGCACCGCCTTCTGTACCGCCTCGTCCATATCCGTCATGGCGGACAATCCGTTCGCCTTCAGGATCTTGACCGCGATCTCTTCGTTGGTACCGGTGAGGCGGATGACCAGCGGCACCTTGAGCGGATTGTGCTTCGTCGCGGTCACGATGCCATTCGCGACGTCGTCGGTGCGTGTGATCCCGCCGAAGATGTTGAACAGGATCGACCGCACGTTGCGATCCGATGTGATGATCTTCAGGGCCGCGACGACCTTGTCCGGATTCGAGGAGCCGCCGATGTCGAGAAAGTTGGCGGGAGATCCGCCGTACAACTTCACCAGGTCCATCGTCGCCATCGCGAGGCCGGCGCCGTTGACGCAACAGCCGACGTTCCCTTCCAACTTGATGAAGGTGAGGCTCGCGGCACGTGCCTGGACTTCGCTGGCATCTTCCGCGGTGACGTCGCGCAGGTCCTCCAGCTCCGGGTGACGATCGAGCTCGTTGTCATCGATGGTCATCTTCGCGTCGAGCGCGACGACGTCGCCGTGGGGCGTCACGACCAGCGGATTGATCTCCGCGAGTGAGCATCCGTTCTTCATGAAGGCGTCGTAGAGCTGCTGCATGATGCGTCCAGCGGCCCGCACCTGCTTGACGTCGTCGTAGAGAAAGAAGCCAAGCTGGTTCGCCTGATAAGAGGTGAGACCGTAACGCGTGTCCACCGGAAGCTTCATGATCTTCTCGGGCGTCTTGGCGGCAACTTCCTCGATGTCGATGCCGCCCGCGGGACTCACCATGAAGACCGGCTTTTTCGCGGATCGATCCACGATGATCCCGACATAGGCCTCTTTCACGATGTCGGCCGCCGCCGTCACGAGGACCTTGTACACGGTCAGCCCCTTGATCTTCATCCCGAGAATCTTGGCCGCGACCTCACGTGCTTCTTCGGGCGACTTGGCGAGTTTCACCCCGCCGGCCTTTCCGCGTCCGCCCGCGTGGACCTGAGCTTTGACGACCACTCGCCCGCCGAGCTTTCGCGCGATGGCTTCCACCTTGTCCGGGGTCGAGGCCACCTCTCCCGGCGGAATGGGGATGCCGAACCCGCGCAGCAAGTCCTTCGCCTGATACTCGTGAATGTTCACACGCTCTCCGCTGATGCTGTAATGGTCGTCCCTGCCTTGCCGCGGACGGCGTCACGCCCCTTGGGCAAGGCCGTGATCACCGCGCGTCCGCCCGTGCGGCGCACGAAGTCTACCGCAGCCCTGATCTTCGGCGCCATGCTGCCTTCGCCGAACTGACTTTCGCGGTCGAGGCGCTCCGCTTCATCGGCCGTGATGCGCGTGAGGGCCTGTTTCGTCGGCTTGCCCCAGTCCTTGTAGACGGCGTCGACGTCCGTGAGGATGAGCAACAGCTCCGCGCCAAGATCCCGGGCAAGCACAGCGGCCGCGAGATCTTTGTCGACGACGGCATCGACTCCTTCCCAACCGAGCTTCGGGTGGTTGTAGATGGGTGCGCCGCCGCCGCCGACCGCGATGACGAGCACACCGGAATCGACGAGCGCCTTGATGACCGGGAGCTCATGGATCGCCTTGGGCCGCGGACTGCCAACGACGCGCCGGAGACGGCCGTTGCCGTCGCGCTTCATCGCGTGTCCTTCGCGTTTGAGCTCCTGCGCCCGCTCCGCATCGATCTCCCGACCAATGAATTTCGTCGGTTGCAGGAGCGCAGGGTCGTCCGGATCCACCTCGACCTGGGTCACGATCGTAGCGACGCGTCGCGGCGATTTCAGTCGCTGCAGCGCGTTCTCCAGCGACTGCTGGATCATGTATCCGATCCACCCGGCCGTCGCGGCGACCAGGACACCCAGTGGGAGGGGCGGCGCATCGTAACGGGCGAGCTCCTGTCTCACCAATTCGTCACCCACCTGTGGGCCGTTTCCATGGACGATGCAGACGTTCCAGCCGTCCAGCGCGAGATCCACGATCGGGCCGAGGCTCGCTCGCGTGTGACGGAACTGGTCGTAGATGTTGGAGCGTTCACCAGAGGGCGCGAGCGCGTTGCCGCCCAGGGCGATCACCGCGATGGGGGTGATCGCTTCGGACGCTTTGCTTCGCCGCTTTCGCGGGATGCGATCCGGAGCCATACCTAGGGCCGACGTTCCCTGAGCAGCGCTCCGAGGGCGTCGAACGCGCGGCCATACCCCGCCCAGTCGCCGCGTCCGGCGGCGCGCCGCATCTCATCGTACAGTTCCCTGGCGCGCGTGCGGAAATCGCCGGACACGGGAAGCGGCTCGGGTGATCGTCCCGCCAGCTGCTGCAGCGTCCGAGCCGTGCGCACCGTGTCACTCGCGAGAGCCATCATGTACACGAGACGCGGCGCGCCACCGCCACGCCAGTCATATCGTGGCTGCAGCATCACGATCTGACCGCCGACGGGAATGGCGCGCACATATCCGCGCACGAGCATCGACACGCTGATCGTATCGGCGGCACGCAGCCGATCGAGCGCCTCGCTCCATATCGGGGCGGACTCTCTCGCGGGCAGCCACACGCTGCGATGCGCGGGCCCACCGAGCGCCACGAACAGCCCGCCGACGCGTTCCGTGCGATCGAGCAGCGGCAGCACGTAGCCGGTCGTCCCGCCCGCAATGCGCGGAAAGACGATGAGCGGTGCGGGCGAATCCACCAGCGCGCTGTCGGCGCCTTCGTCTTCCGGCAGATGCTTCGCGACCGTGGTCTCTCCGCGCAGGCCGTATCGCCCGAACGCCGATGCTTGCGCTCGCGCGCCTTCCCGTGCGGGTGGCATCTGACGTCGCACCGCCATCGGCAGCGATGCTGGCCGAGCAAAAAGTCGCGGGAACCGAGCGATCCACGTCGACGCAACGGGATCGGGGAGCGAGTCCGCCACAAGAATCGTTCGGCCCGTCGCCGCGTTTACCAATGCGGTCGCGGCATGCTGGAAGTACGCGCGCTCCGCGCCGGCAATGACGATGTGCTTGCTGAGCGGATACGTCCGCGACGTCGAGTACAGCTCGAGCGCCCAGATGAGCGAGTCGGCGAACCACACCGGCGAGATCGTTCCGCCCTGGGCGAAGAAGGGGGCCAATGCCCCGACACGATCACGGACGCCGCGGCGTGAGATCAACTTGGGCGCGGAGCCAGGCAGCGCGTTGAACCAGATTCTGAAGTCCTGCATGCTCAGCGCTTGAGCGAAGCGCGCGAGCGGTGTGGCGAGCGACGGCGCTGCGACATGGCCGGTGGAGTCCGCGATCACCCGCGATGGCGCGCTCGAATCCGCGACGATCAATACCTGAGGGACATCGGCCCGCCCATTCTCCCGGACCACCCGTGACGGGGTCCCGTTCTCATCGGCCACGCTGGCGAGATACGCGGTGACGGAACCGCCGGACGCGAGCGACGGGACAATGGCGATGATCCCGCTGTCGGACGCGGACCAGCCGACTCCCGATCCCGGCAAAGCCCGATCGTTGGCGCGTCGCAGCGCGCCGTCGTCCCAGACCGGGGTGAATGGCGTGGCGTCGGCGATCGAGGCGAAGACGAGCGCGCTGTCGGCTGGCCCGATGCGATCGACGGCGAACGCGCGCCTGGTGTAACCGCCTCGCGTCGCTTCGTATGGCCGCTCGCGCGCCGCGGGATCACGTCCCGAGACCGCCCGTTTCGCGATGAATGGCGCCAGCTGCCTGGCGGCGAGGGCCGCGACGATGACGCCGGTGAGGGCGGCGAACGCGAGACGCATCTGCCCCGTCCACCCGGCCCAGAGCACGGTGAGACCGGCACCCAGCGTCACCAGCGACAGCAGCAAACTTGCGGGGATCGAGACGCGGTGATCGATGTACGTGAACGCGCCATCGGTGGAGCTCCCGTCGGCCAGGATCGTGTACATCTCGAGCCGGTAGTGCCACGCGAGCACCAGCAGGAGTGTGCCCGCAAGCATCGCCAGGTGCCGCCGGACATAGCCGGAGATGTACACCCCTCCCTGCTCCCATCTCAGGCTGGGCGTGAGCGCGTACAGCACGAGCACCAGCCCGATGACGATGAGGACAACCGTCATCGCCCACGTGAACAACGACAATTCCAATGGCAGGCGATAAACGAAGAAGCCGAGGTCCGTCGCGAAGTACGGATCGGACTCGCCGAACTGCCGACCCACGCGGGCCGCGAGGAACCTGCTCCAGTCGCGCTGCGACCATGACAGCGCGATGCCGATGAGGACCGAGAGCGCACCCGCGGTCCATGTGAGCTGCTTGCGAGGCACTTCCTCGCCGATGTCCAGATTGCCGATGCGGCGAGGCAGGACGAGCGATACCACGGATTGGCGCACCGCGTACAGATTCGCGAAGACGAACAACGTGGCCGCGGCGCCGCACATCAGACGCAAGGTCAGCAGCGCGGAGTACCGCGAGCGCCAGACGTCCGAGGCCCCCAACGACGCGTACCACAAGTAGTCCGTGTAGATCTGTGCGAGCCCGCGGCCGATCAGCAGCGTGACTGCCGCGCCGGCGAGGAGCAGAAGCAGCCAGCGCCGGCCCTGCACTGCTACACTCGAACGCCCTGGCTACGCAGCCATCCCTCCATCTCGCCGCGTATCTCAGAGAGTCGTTGAGGCGTTCGCGCCTCGTATCGCGCCACGAGCACCGGCTGTGTGTTCGACGCGCGGATGAGTCCCCACCCGTCGCCGAAGAGCACGCGCACCCCGTCCACGTCGATGACGTCGTGCACGGACTTGAAGTGTTTCACGGCGCGATCCACGATGGCGAACTTCTCTTCCTCGGGAACCTCGACACGGATCTCTGGGGTGGAAACGAAATCCGGCACGTCCGCGAGCATCTCGCGAACCGTGCGTTTGCCGTCAGTGACGATGCGAAGAAGCCGCGCGGCGCCGTACAGGGCGTCGTCGTGTCCGTAGAACCCTTCCGCGAAGAACATGTGGCCGGACATCTCGCCCGCGACTGGGGCCTTGGTCTCGGCCATCTTGTCCTTGATGAGCGAATGTCCGGTCTTCCACATGATCGGTTTACCGCCGGCCTTCGTGATCGCGTCGGGCAGCGCCTGCGAGCATTTGACATCGAAGATGATCGGCTGCCCCTTGCCCGTGCGCGCGAGAACGTCCTGCGCGTACAGGATGAGGATGCGGTCGCCCCAGATGATGTTCCCCGCGTCGTCCACCACACCGATGCGATCGGCATCGCCGTCGAAAGCGATCCCGATCTCGGCCTTGTCCTTCTTCACGGCCTCGATCAGATCCTCGAGGTTTTCCGGGACCGTCGGATCGGGATGATGATTCGGGAAGGTCCCGTCGCTCTCGCAAAACAGACCACGGGCATTCACGCCCAGTTTCTTGAACAGCTGCGGCGCCACGAGGGATCCTGCTCCGTTGCCACAGTCGTATACGACCTTGATGCCGCGCTTGAGCTTCCCGATGCGCTTTGTAATGTCCTCGATGTAAGCGTCGGTCACGGCTTGCTCGCGCAGGCTGCCACGCTTCGGCGCCGTCTTGGCCGGCGCCACGGCGAGGCGATAGAGCTCCTGGATCTCGTCACCATGCAGTGACGCCGCGCCCATGCTGAGCTTGAACCCATTGTATTCGGGCGGGTTGTGCGATCCGGTGATCTGGATTCCGCCGACGACGCCTGCGTGATGCAAAGCCCAGTACAAGAGCGGCGTGGGTACGACGCCGATGTCCACGACGTCGCGGCCGGCGACCGTCAGACTTTCTACCAACGCGTTGCGCAGTGCCTTCCCACTCGGCCGATTGTCGCGACCGACGGCGATCGCGCCCTTCTTCCCATTCTTGTCGATGTAGGTCGCGTAGGCTCGACCCAGAGCCGTCGCGACTTCGGGCGTGAGATCACGGCCCACGATGCCGCGGACGTCGTATTGACGGAAGATGCTTTTTGCGATGGTCATCGGCAGTCTCAGCGACTCAGCCGGTCATTCGCCGGGCTGATGCTCAGAGATGCAGGCGGCAGACGCCGCGGCGCGCCCTTGCTCGCCACGTTCTGTACCCAGTTCGGGTACACACCCAGGATCAAGATGCCCACAACCGAAACGGCGAGAACCAGGCGCGTGAGCGGCGGCGTCGGCGGCAACGGCTCACTCGAAGTCGGCGGTGGCTTCATGAACATGACCACGATGACGTACAGATAGTAGCCCGCGGAAACGACCGTCGTGAGCACCAGGGCGACGGCGAGTCCGGTTTGCGGAATGCGCGCCTGCAGTGCCGCCTGGAGCACGTACCACTTCGCGAAGAAGCCGCCTCCGCCGAAGATCGGGAAGCCGAGCAGCGCGAGCATGATGATCGCCATGGCGGAAGCCAGCCACGGGCGCACGGCCCAAAGCCCGGCCAGCTCATCGATCATCACGGTGCCGCGCCCCGGCCGTGTCAGCGAGATGATCACCGCGAATGCACCAAACGTCGCGAGGGTGTAG
>Ga0070696_100003404_pt1 | contig 10607 bp, 10 predicted proteins | sample KBSK1253metaG_FD_65474 | JGI IMG/M metagenome (GOLD analysis project Ga0070696, IMG submission 65474) | Corn, switchgrass and miscanthus rhizosphere microbial communities from Kellogg Biological Station, Michigan, USA - KBS K1-25-3 metaG | ecosystem: Host-associated > Plants > Roots >... | reverse complement strand
GTGGGATGCGTACACACCGTACGAGCTGCGAACGGTGGGCACCTTCGTGCGGCTTGGCTGGCGCGACAGGGCGCAACGGCTGCTCGTCCAGTTCCTGCACGACCGTCGTCCCACGGCGTGGAACGAGTGGGCCGAGGTCGTCTGGCGCGACGCGCGCGCGCCGAAGTTCATCGGCGACATGCCGCATGGCTGGGTGGGCTCGGACTTCATTCGCTCGGTGCTGGACATGTTCGCATACGATCGTGAGCGGGACAGCGCGCTGGTGGTGGGAGCCGGCATCCCGGCGGCCTGGGTGGATGCCGCGCCGGGCGTCATCGTCCGCGGCCTGCGCACGCCGCACGGCACGCTCGACTTCACCATGCGCGGCAATGGAACTGCGGTGCGCGTGGAGATGAGCGGACGGATGACCGTGCCGCCTGGCGGCATCGCCCTGGCATCACCGTACGATCACGCCGTGCGCACAGCGCAGGTGAATGGACATGCGGCGGCTGTCGGCGCAAATGGCGAGGTGCTGATCCGCGGCCTCCCCGCTACCGTGACACTGAGCTATTGAAGGCGATGCGCGCTCCCGGCTCAGGGCGCCGTGGCACCTGGCAGCGCCAGCGCTTCGCCATTGCTGCGGATGACGTTCGCGTACCAGAGCGCGCTCGCCTTTGGCGTGCGCGCCATGGTCTCGTAGTTCACATGCACGATGCCGAATCGCTTGGAAAAGCCAAGGGTCCATTCGTAGTTGTCGAGCAGCGACCAGACGAAATAGCCGCGCAAATCCACGCCCTGGCGCATGGCTTCGCGCGCGGCCAGCAGGTGCTCGCGCAGATACCAGATGCGGAGCGGATCATCGACTCGTCCGTCGATGGGCTGTGGTGGATCGTAGAACGCCGCGCCATTCTCGGTCACGTACATCGGAATGTCGCCATAGCGTTCCTTCACCCAGCACAGCACGCGCGTGAGCGCGGCGGGATAGACCTCCCAGCCCGTCTCGGTGTGGGCGTGCTGCGCCTGGCGAACGCGGCACGTGCGCACGGGCAGCGCGTCGGGCGCATGGCTCGCCACGCCGCGCGTGTAGTAGTTCACGCCTATGAAATCGATACGCTGTCGAATGAGCTCCATGTCGGATGCGGAGGAGTCGCGCCACGCCTCACCGAAGACCTCATGCAGCTCATCGGGATAGCGGCCCAGGAACGCCGGGTCGAGGTAGTACCGGTTCATGTAGGCGTTGGCGCGCTCCGCCGCCGCCAGGTCTTCCGGCGCGTCCGATGCGGCGTACTTGGGTTCGAGGTTCACGACGAGGCCAATGTCGTGATGCCCTGCAGCCCGATAGGCCTGCACGGCGCGTCCGTGCGCGCGGAGCAGGTTGTGCGATGCGATCGGCGCCTCGAAGATGTTGCGATGGCCGGGCGCGAGGGCGCCGAAAAGGTATCCTCCGTCTGCCACGACCCAGGGCTCGTTCAGCGTGGTCCACATGGCGACACGATCATCGAGCGCGCGCGTCACCACCGTGGTATACTCGGCGAACCACTCGGCGATATCGGGGTTGAGCCAGCCGCCGCGATCGTCGAGCGCGGCAGGAAGATCCCAATGGTACAGCGTGGCCATGGGTTGAATGCCGGCGGCGAGCAGCGCATCCACCAGCCGGTCATAGAATGCCAGGCCCGCCCGATTGACCTGTCCCGTGCCAAGCGGAAGAATGCGACTCCAGGAAATGCTGAACCGGTACGCGCCAAGACCGAGCTCGCGCATGAGCTGCACGTCTTCGGCCCAGCGGTGATAATGGTCTGCGGCCACATCGCCGGTTTCGCCGTGCGTGGTGCGCCCGGGTGTGTGGGCGAAGCGATGCCAGATGCTCGGCCCTGCTCCGTCAGCCAGGGGCGATCCTTCGATCTGGTAGGCGGATGTGGCGGCGCCCCAGAGGAAGCCGGCGGGGAAGCGGGATGCGGGAGCAACGGCGTCGTTCATGGGCGCGGAGGAGTTCATGGCTAGTGTGTCACTGCATGGCGTGCGGAAAATATACGAGGATGGCGGCCGGGTTCAGGTCGCCGTCCACGGCATCGATCTCGACATCGCCGATGGCGAGTTCCTCGTGCTTGTGGGCCCCTCGGGATGCGGCAAGACCACCACGCTTCGCATGATCGCCGGCCTCGAGTCGGTCTCGGCCGGTGAGCTGCGGATCGGAGAGCGGGTGGTGAACGACATGCCGCCGAAACTTCGCGATGTGGCCATGGTGTTCCAGAACTACGCGCTGTACCCGCACATGACCGCACAGGAGAACATGGCATTCGCGCTCGTGCTGCGGAAGCTGCCGAAGTCGGAGATCGATGCGCGGGTGCGGGCCGCGGCGGCCATTCTGGGCATCGAGGAGCTGCTGGGGCGGCGGCCGCGACAGATGTCCGGCGGGCAGCGGCAGCGCGTCGCGCTCGGACGGGCCATTGTGCGGCAGCCGCAGGTCTTCCTGTTCGACGAACCGTTGTCGAATCTCGACGCGAAGTTGCGCGTGCAGATGCGACGCGAGATCGCGCGACTGCATCGCCAGCTCAGCGCCACCATGGTGTACGTCACTCACGACCAGGTGGAAGCAATGACACTGGGCGACCGCATCGTCGTGATGAGCGCAGGCGAGGTGCAGCAGGTTGGTACGCCGTTGGAGGTCTACGATCTTCCACGCAACACGTTCGTGGCGGGTTTCATTGGAAGCCCGCCCATGAACCTCGTTGCCGGCAGCATACTGCAGGATGGCGGGATGTGCTTCCGCGCGAACGATGGCGCGTTCGCCGTGGCCGTGCCGGAGCGCTGGCACGCGGCACTGCAGCGACACGAAGGTGCGCCGGTGATGTTCGGGATTCGTCCCGAGCACCTGCGCATCGCTGACGCCACGGACGAGACGGGTATCGCGGCCCGTCTGGATCTGGTGGAACCGATGGGGAGCGAGCTCTATCTCTCGCTGCGCGCCGGGGCGCACGATCTCACGGCGCGAGTGTCGCCACGGTCGCTGCCGCCGATCGGCAATTCGCTCACGCTGACCCCGGACCCGGAGCATTTTCACTTCTTCGACGCCACGAGCACGCTGCGCCTGGCGTAGCCGTGACCCTGGGCCCCGACCCGCCTGTCGATTTTGTCGTCCCCCGTTCGCCTTCACAGCACGGGACAACGGTCGCGTCGCCCGAAGCGACGCCACCCGACCTTCACCTTCATTGAGGACCCTACCGATGGAATACCTTCTGCTGATCTACGAGGACGAGAAGCGCTGGGCGAACATGCAGCAGGCGGAACAGGAGAGCGAGATGGCGGGATACCGCGCGTTCGGAAAGGAATTCGCCGCCGGCATCAAGGCGGGCAAGGCACTGCAGCCGACATCCACCGCCACCAGTGTGCGTGTGCGCAATGGCAAGCGACTGAGCACGGATGGGCCATTCGCCGAAACCCGGGAGCAGCTCGGCGGTTTCTACCTCGTGGAAGCGCGTGATCTGGACGAGGCGATCGCCATGGCGGCCAAGATTCCCAGCGCGAAGGCCGGCTCGATCGAGGTGCGGCCGATCATGACGTTCTCGTGACATCGCTCGATGAGCTCTACCGCGCGGAGTGGGGTCACCTCCTCGCGGCGCTCATCCGCGTCCTCGGCGACTTCGACGTCGCCGAGGACGCGCTGCAGGATGCGTTCGCGGCGGCGGTCGTGGACTGGAAGGACAGCGTGCCGCGGAATCCGGCGGGGTGGCTCTATTCCACGGCGCGCCACCGGGCGCTGGACCGCCTGCGCCGGCGCACGAAGTTCGAGGAAAAGCGCATGGCGATCGCCGAGGCCATGGCCAGCACGTCGCCCGCGCCCGATCCGCTCGAGGAGGACGACATCGTACCGGATGAGCGGCTGCGATTGATTTTCACCTGCTGTCACCCGGCGCTTGCCGCCGAGGCGCAGGTAGCGCTCACGTTGCGCACGCTGTGCGGTCTGACGACGGAAGAAGTGGCGCGTGCCTTCCTGGTGCCCATCGCGACCATGGCGCAGCGGCTGGTGCGCGCCAAGGGAAAGATTCGCGCGGCAGCGATTCCGTATCGCGTGCCGGAGCCGGGCGACCTGCCCGAGCGGCTGACGGAGGTGCTCGCGGTTCTCTACCTCGTGTTCAACGAGGGCTACGCGGCGAGCACGGGCGATGCCCTGGTGCGACGCGAGCTGTGCGCGGAGGCGATCCGTCTCGCGCGGCTGCTGCGCGCGCTGCTGCATGAGCCGGAGCCGGAGCTCGATGGGTTGCTGGCGCTCATGCTGCTGCACGACGGCCGCCGCGGCGGACGTGTGGATGAGCACGGGGAGCTGGTGCTGCTCGCTGACCAGGACCGGACACGCTGGGATCACGTACAGCTCGAAGAGGGACGTGCCCTGGTTCGCGCGACGCTGCGACTCGGCCCGCCGGGGCCATTCACGCTGGAAGCAGCCATTGCCGCCGTGCATTCGGAAGCGGAGCATGCGGACGAAACCGACTGGCCGCAGATCGCGGCGCTCTACGAGCGGTTGTACGTGCTGCATCCCGCGCCGGTGGTGGGGCTCAACCGCGCGGTAGCGGTGTCATACGCACATGGGCCAGCGACAGCGCTGTCGCTGGTGGACGCGCTGGCGGAGCCACTGGCCGGCTTTCACCTCTGGCATTCGGCGCGTGCGGACCTGCTGCGGCGGCTCGACAGGCGGGAGGAGGCAGTTGCCGCGTATGAGCGAGCCTGCGAGCTGGCGACGAACGATGTGGAGCGGCGGTTTCTGGCGCGGCGGGTAAAGGAGGTCGGGACCTATGGCGTCAGGGTCAATTGAAGCTCAATCGACTCTGATCCCTTTGATCCTGGCTTGTCTGCATACCAGCCTGCCCGTCCGCGGAGACGTCGAAGTGAATCCACATGCCCACGGCAGCGTGACCTGGAATGAAGCAGGTGAGGGTGTAGCTGCCCGCCTTGGATGTCGTGAACGTCAGCGTTTCCGACTTCTTCGGATGAGTGGCCTTGGTCATGTCCGTCGGGTTCGAGCTGATGGCGCCCTGAAAGATCGGTTGCGGGTTCGTGAATGTGGCCGGGAATGTCGCGTAGGCGCTGTCGACACCAATGCTGTGAGTCAGTGACGGGTCATCATTCGTGAACTTGATGGTGACCTTGTCCCCCTCCGGCACCGTGATCGTCGCATCGCCCTTGTAATGCCCGTTGAAGTTCCGGTCGTTGTTGGCGGGGGTCTGGCCGGCGTGACTGTCGAGTGACACCGTCCCGCCGCCTTGTTCACCTTCAGCCAACTCGGCACGGTCATGGGGCCATGCGCGGCTGCGGCAGGGGCGGCCGGTGTTACGCGTGTCATGCGCACAATCCATGCTTGCTGCTGCCAATGCCCGCCATTCTGCACGATCGGCAGTGGAGCAATCAGGGCACGAGGTGCAGCCAGTTCACGCCCGGGTAGCGCTGGAAGTCGCCATCGAACGCAATGAGACGACACCCCGCCGCGCGCGCGAAGGCCGCGAGATAGGCATCCGTCCAGTCCGCGGCGCGAAACGTGAGCGCGGTGGTCCAGGCACCAAGCAGCTCGTCCACCCCGGGCGGTTCAGAAATGAGTGCGGTTTCGGGAAGTGCGAGCCAGCTCACGAGGACGCGCCAGGCCGCGGCGCCACTCAGCGCCGCCGGGCCGACTATTCGCGAGTTGGAGAGGTGGCGAAGCAGAGCGAGTGCCGTGATGCGGCAGAAGACGACACGCTCGGCCGCCTCCTCTTCCCAGTATCGTCGCGCCCGATCGTGATGCACGTGATCCGGTACGCAGAGCGGCAGCCACACGCTGGCATCAAGCAGGTCGGGCATCGGGCGTGCGCTCCTCGTCCTCTTCGATGCGGGCGAGCTCCGCCCGCGTGAGTGCGGCGATGGGGGTGCCGGTGGAGGGAATCGCAACGGGCAGCACGCTGCGTCGGCCGGGATGCTCCCCACCAGGGAGCGAGCGCAGCCCTTCCTCCAGATAGCGCGTCATGAGCTCCCTGACCTTGAGCCCGCTAAGCGCGGCTCGGGCCTTGAGCCGACGGTAGAGGTCGTCGGGGACGTCAACGGTGGTGCGCATATCCGCATATTAGCATAAATATGCCTGCATGTCAACGACCGTGTGCATGGCCGGGGGATTTATGGGTTGGAGGGAGGTCCCCACCCGGCCCCCTCCCCTTGGAAATCGGCAATCTGCCTCTCCCCAGCACCCCTCCCTTGGGAATCGGCAAACGGGAATGGGGAATCGGGGAGGAAGACCTCCCCACACCGCACCCCACCGCCTTTTTTCACCGCCGCCTCACCCCGCTGCATCATTCCCCATTCCCACGATTCCCCATTCCCGATTGCCGATTCCCGTGTAGGCCCGATTCTCCATTCCCGATTGCCGATTCCCAAGGGGAGGGTGGCCGGGCGAGGCAGGCACCATCCCCTCGCTTACCCCCGCCCGGCCACCATCCTCTCGAACCTCGCATTCCCGCGCAGTGGCGCGAACGTCGGATCGATCCGCAGCCAGCCGGGCGAGAGATAGTACGGTGACTTGAGCAACGGCTCCAGCGTGGCGAGCGCCTTGTCCGTCTCCCCCGTGAGCAGATAGATGCGCATCAGCACATGCTGGACGTACGCGCCATTCACGGCATCGCGGCGCACGGGATCGAGCGATGCGCCGCGCTCGCCCTCCCGAATCGCCTCGGCCTTGCGTCCCATGTAGGCGAGCGCCAGACCGCGCACCACGTGCTGCTGGGCATCGCCGGGCACGTCCTTCAACTGCGCGGCCAAGGCCAATTGCGCCGTGTCGGCATAGCTGCGCGCGCGCACCGTGTCACCGCGCAGCCACCAGGTCTCGGCGAGCACAATACCCCAAGCTGCGCGGTCATCGCCAAAGGCAGCGGGGGATAGGCGGAGCAGTTGCTGCTGCTGCGCGTCATCCAGCACCCAGTAGAGATCCCAGTAGTTGCCCATGAAGGCTTCGAGTGCACCCGGGTCCACCGAGGCGGGAGTGTCACGGAGAATGGCGCGCGCACCAGCCAGATCGCCCTCCGCAAGGTTCACCATCAGGCGATTCTGCCTGCTGCCCAGGTCCGCCGGCGCGAGTGCCAGCGCACGATCCAACTGTGCCCTGGCCTCGGGATATCGGCGAAGCCAGAGGAGTGACCGTCCGAGGCGACCGAGTGCCTGAACCGAGCGGGGGTCGAGCGCGGCAGCGCGCTCGAGGTACACGAGCGAGGAGTCCCACTGCCCCAAATACAGTTCGGCCGCACCAGCGCCGCTGAGCAGATCCGCATCTTTCGGCGAGAGCCGCAGGCCGGCCGCGTACGACTCCGCCGCCCGGCCGAACTGACTTGTCACGAAGGTTTCGTAGTCACCCTGGGCGACATAGCCTGCCGCCAGGTTCGGGGCGAGCGCCTGGGCGCGCTCGGCGGCCTCGCGGGCCCCCGCGGCCAGCGCCGGGGTCGGTGTGCCGTTTGAGTACAGGCGGGACCGTGCCCGCGACAATCGCGCCCAGGCCAGCGCAAATCCGGAGTCGAGCGCGGTGGCCTGCTCGTAGAACGCGATGGCGCGCTGGAGGGTGCGCGGCTCCGTCGCGGCCAGCCCGTTCGAGACTTCCTCCGCACGGAGATAGGCATCGTACGCCGCGATGTTCTGCGTGGGGCGCGCCGCGAGCTGCTGCCTGCTGCTGTCGCCCAGGGCCACGTCCAGCGCCTGCGCCACCCGTCCCGCAATGTCCGACTGCACCTGAAACACATCGCTGAGCGGCGCACTGAACGGCTGCTGCCACTTGGTGGTCGCATCGCGCACGTTCACCAGCTCGGGACTCACCTGCACCTGGCTGGTCGTGCCGCGTCGCTCCCAGCGCACGGTGCCGGTGAGCAGATACTGCACGCCCAGCGCGGCGCCGATGTCCTTGGGTGATGCCGTGGACCTGGCGAACTGCTCCGAGCTGCTGCGCGCAATCACCCGCAGCCCCGGCAGATTGGTGAGTTTGCCGCGAATGGCATCGGTCATGCCGTCGGCGAAGTAGGCGTTCGCCGTGTCGCCCAGGTTCTGGAACGGGAGCACGGCAATGCGCATGGGACCAGCGTCGCTCCTGAGCGGCGGCGCCTCGCGGGACTTCCAGGCGAAGAGGACGCCGAGGCCGAGAACGAGCCCCAGCGCGAGCGTCGCCAGAGCGAGCGGGATGCGGGGGCGAGCGCGAGCAGCCGGCGGCGCTGCGGTGAGCGCGGGCGCGGACGCTGGTGGGACTGCCGGTGAAGACGCAGTGGCGGCTGCGGACGCAGACGCAGCTGCGCCCGCAGGTGTGGCCGCCGTCGCGGACACCGCGAGCGCGTGGGCGAAATCGGCCGTGGTCGCAAAGCGGTCCGCCGGGACGAGCGCCATCGCGCGATGTACCGCCTGCTCCACCCCGTCGCTCACGCTGGGCCGCACCGGTCGAATAGATGGCACCTGTCCGCTGAATCGCTGCGCGATCAGCGCCTGCGCCGTGGCGCCGGTGAAGGGCGGCTGGCCGACCAGCATCTCGAAGAGCACCGCGCCCAGACTGTAGACATCGGTGCGCGCATCCAGCGTGCGCTCGCCGGCGGCCTGTTCGGGACTCATGTACGCCGGTGTTCCCAGCGCGAGGCCGGTTTCCGTGAGCGCGGACTCCGGCGCGTTCGCGGTGCCGAGTGATCGGGCAATACCGAAATCGGCAACCAGCGTGCTCCCGTCCTGCGTGAGAAGAATGTTCTCCGGCTTGATGTCGCGGTGCACGACGCCGTGCTGGTGCGCGTATTCCAGAGCCAGCGCCGCTTCGCGCGTGATGCGCAATGCGTCGTCCACCGGGAGCTGCTTCTCGCGCACGAGGCGGTCGCGGAGCGATTCGCCTTCGACGTACGGCATCGTGAACCAGAGCTGCCCTGCATCGTCGCCGGAGTCGAGGACCGTGAGGATGTGCGGATGCTGCAGCCGCGCCGCGAGCTTGATCTCGCGGAGAAAGCGCTCGGCGCCGAGCGCGGACGCGAGCTCGGGGCGGAGCACCTTGAGCGCTATGGGCCGATCATGGCGAAGATCCTGTGCAAGGTAGACGGAGGCCATGCCGCCGCGACCGAGCTCGCGCTCAATGCGATACCGCGAGGCCAATGCCTCGCGAAGGGAATCTTCGGACGGTGTCAACGGGTGGTGGGCAAAGTGGGCGGACAGCGGAAAAGATACGCGCGGGAGAGCGAGGCGAACAGAGACGGACTGGGGCCGGGGCACGACCAGTGTGGTGCGTAGTGCCCCATCAGGCGATCTGATCTTCGTTCTGTCGGCCGCGACTTCGCGTACGAGCTATCTGCCGATCATCAGAATCGTGAACGATCCCGGTATCGCCGGGCCGAACCCTTCGCGTCTGCCGGCGCCGGCGGCCGGTGGCGGCGCCGGCCCGCGCTCCAGGCTCATCGTGAAAATGTGATTGGTCTTCGTGTCGAGCGTGAGCGTGCGCGCGCCGACCATGGTCTGGAGATTCTCCTCCACCGCGAACGTGGTCGGACTCGTCTCCTTCACCACCGTGAGCGTGCCGTTGCTGTGCGTGCTGAACGCTTCCATGGTGGCGGGATTGAAGACGGCGCCGTCGGATCGGCCGGCGAGCGGCAGGCTGTCGAGGATTTTGCCGGTGGTGGCGCTCAGCACCACCATCATGGGTTGCGGCGGATCCGCCGGCGGGCTGCCCGATTCGGCGCATGCGGCGAACAGCACGTGATGCTTCGTGTCGAGCGCCAGGCCGTTGCACCGCCCGCGGTCGCCCAGCGCATAGTGCGCCGTCGCCTGCATGGTCTTCGTGTCCACCACGGTGACGCTCCCGGCCGAGTCCTGCATGACGACGTACATCGTCCCATTCCCGTCGGAGACGGCCTCCTCCGGAACGCCGCCCAGGTCGATGGTGCCGAGTACCGTCCCGTCCTTCGCATCAATGACGGTGGCGTTCCTGGTGGGATGACTGAAGACGTAGACGCGATGGTTGAACGCGTCGAAGAGAATGCCATCCGGCCGCGCGGGCGCGACGGGGATCTGCTTGATCACCGTCAACGACTTCGTGTCGAACATCGTGACGGCCCGGCTGCTCGAGAAGCCGTGCCCGTATTGCGGATCGACGACGACGCCCTGGCCCCCGGTGTTCGCGATCTCGCCGATGGGTGCGAGCGTCTCGAGATCGAAGACGGTGATGCGGCCGGGCACCTCGGGCCTGGCCGGCGTGCTGTCAGTAGCCGGCACGGCGCGCGAGCCGCCGCGCGGAATGTAGAGTCGCCGGCCGGCGACGTCGGCGTAGATGTAGTCGTAACCCCCTTCGCCGCCAACGCGCACCGACTTGAGCACCTTCCAGGGCCCACTGGTCGAGGGCTGCTGGGCAGACAGTGCCGCGCCGATGCAGGCGAAGACGAGAGCAGCGGAGAGGCCGATGTGACGCACGGGAAATCCGGGGAACGAGGAGTGGGACGGCGTTGCGACGGGGAGAGAAGATCACTCGGGCGGGGGCGGAGTCAAGGAGACCCCGCCTCTCCTCAGCACCCCGCCCTTGGGAATCGACCACCTCCCCCCACCTCGCCCCTGGGAATCGGCAATCATTCCCCGCCTCACCGCCCCTCCCTTGGGAATCGGCAATCGGGAATGGG
>Ga0070696_100003402_pt1 | contig 10612 bp, 6 predicted proteins | sample KBSK1253metaG_FD_65474 | JGI IMG/M metagenome (GOLD analysis project Ga0070696, IMG submission 65474) | Corn, switchgrass and miscanthus rhizosphere microbial communities from Kellogg Biological Station, Michigan, USA - KBS K1-25-3 metaG | ecosystem: Host-associated > Plants > Roots >... | reverse complement strand
TTCCCCGAGTGAACAGATTATTTCGTGATCGGGATGGGTGTCTCTGGCTAGGAACTCCAACAGCAGGGATTTACCACGTCTGTGGAGATAGAACCGACGTGTTTTCTACAGCTGATGGTCTTTCTGGTAATGGCATTCAAGCAACCACGGAAGATCGAGAGGGTAACGTTTGGGTCGCTACACTCGATGGCTTGGATCGCTTCCGTGATCTGGCAATACCAACGCTAACCACTAAGCAGGGCTTGTCTGGCAATTCTGTGGGCTCGGTTGTAGCTGATAAAGATGGGAGTGTATGGCTTACAACATTCCGAGGTTTGAATCGCTGGAGCAATGGGAAAATCACAACTTTCGGGAACACGGCCGCGGCTGAATCCGCACCGGTGTCTGATGTCGTTCAGTCGATTTTCCAGGACAGTCGTGGTCGAATCTGGGGAAGCTCTTTGAGTCATTTCGGTTATTTCGAGCAAGACAAGTTCGTTGTCGTAAACTCGGTTCCGGGCGGCGTTATTCGCTCGATTAGCGAGGATGATAAGGGGAGCCTATGGATTGCCAATCAGGATCGCGGCCTGTTTCATTTGCAAGGGAGCACCGTGTTGAAACAAGTTCAGTGGAGTCAGTTCGGACGAAAAGACTTTGCTGCATCTATGACCTTTGATCCGTTACGAGGCGGCGTGTGGCTCGGATTCTTCGATGGTGGAATTGCTCGCTATGATGGCGATCGTGTCCAGGCACTATATGGCGTCGAAAACGGACTCGGTGGAGGCCTGGTGAATGATCTTCATGTTGATACCGACAGCACTGTTTGGGCCGCGACAGCGGGCGGGCTTAGCCGACTGAAAAATGGTCACATCGCGACTTTGACGAATAAGAATGGTTTGCCTTGTGATGGGGTCCATTGGATGCGCGAAGACAAAGATCAGACCTTATGGTTGCACATGACCTGCGGCCTGGTTCGGATCACAAGACCGGAGATCGAGAGATGGATTAGAGAAGTCGACAGCAGGAATAATCCAAACGAGATACTTAACGTCGCCCTGTTTGGTGTCTCAGACGGAGTCAGGAGTGAAGTTTATCCTACTGGCTTCAGTCCATTGGTTGCTCAGTCCGCTGATGGAAGACTATGGTTCACCACTGTGGATGGCGTAAGTGTTTTTGATCCTGATGACCTACCTTTCAACTCAATCCCGCCGCCGGTGCATATCGAACAAGTTGTGGCTGATCGCAAGACCTACAATGTAAGTCCACTAGTCAATACTGCGTTACAGCTGCCAAAGTTAGTAAGGGATTTGGAAATCGACTACACCGGCCTATCTTTTGCAGCTCCTGAAAAGATGCGCTTCCGCTATATGTTGGAGGGCTGGGATCGTAGCTGGCAAGAAGTTGGGAATCGAAGACAAGCCTTTTACACAAATCTGTCTCCCGGTACCTATACCTTTCGAGTAATCGCTTGCAACAACGACGGCGTTTGGAACGACGAGGGGAGCAAACTGGTCTTTGTCATACCCCCAGCGTTTTATCAAACTTATTGGTTTCTCGCCTTTTCTTTGCTAATTCTGGCCGCGTTGATTTGGCTCTTGTATTTTGCCCGCATTCGACAAATCGCTTCTATATATAAAGGACGGATGGAAGAGCGACTTGCCGAGCGTGAGCGAATCGCACGTGATCTTCACGATACGTTTTTGCAAGGCGTGCAGGGACTAATCCTGAAGTTTGATGCAGCTGCCAAACAAATTCCACCAGACCAGCCCGCGCGCCAAGCGATGGAAAACGCGTTGGACCGCGCAGATGAGGTGATGGCTGAAGGTAGAGATCGCGTGAGGAACTTGCGCGACGCGACAATCTTACTTGGTGATCTGCCGGCCGCATTCACTCGTATCGTCAATGAAAACTCCCAGGACGGCCAGGTGACATTCAAGAGTGTAGTTGAAGGCAGATTGCGCGAGTTGAATCCCATCGTACTTGAGGAATCCTATGCTATAGGTCGTGAGGCACTGATTAACGCGCTTACCCATTCCGACGGCAATAATGTAGAGGCAGAGATTACTTACAGTCGCCAACAATTTCGCTTACGAATTCGCGATGATGGTCGGGGTATCGAGCCAGAAATTCTTAAGGCAGGTAGTCGTGTTGGTCACTACGGCTTACAGGGAATGCGGGAACGTGCGGACCGCATCGACGCTCAGTTGAAACTGTGGAGCGGTGCAGACACTGGAACGGAAGTTGAACTGCTCGTTCCTGCAACTACAGCTTATCGAAAAACTGATCGCGAAAAGAGCCGCTCGTGGTTCAGATTTCGATAATGCCGCGTCTCAGAGCAATGGTTACAGCGTGAGTACGGTCATTGGCACTCAGCTTCGAAAGAATATTCTTCACGTGAGCCTTCACGGTTTCTTCGGAGATATCCAAATGCGCGGCGATGATCTTGTTGGCGTTGCCGGCGGCTACTTGCTGCAAAACTTCGATTTCTCGTCCCGTTAACGAATCATCGGAGTGATGCTCTGCCATTTCAACGGCGATTTCGACCGGGATTTTCTTCTTGCCGCCATGGACGATCCGAATCGTCTCCATCAACTCTTTCCGAAGCGCGCCTTTAAGTAAATATCCGGAAGCACCCGCCTTGAACGCTCGCTCAGCTTGAGCATCGCCGGCATAAGTAGTTAAAACAATTATGCGGGCATCAGGAAAATCTTTACGAATCGCCTGAATCGCTTCAATGCCGTTCATCTGTGGCATCTGCAAATCCATCAAGGTTACATCCGGACGATATGTGCGAAATTGTTCGAGCGCTTCAAGGCCATTGCTGGCTTGGGCCACTAGCTCCAGCTCCTTTTCGGTGCCAATCATGGCGGCGATGCCTTCGCGCAAGAGCGGGTGGTCATCTACCGTCAGGATGCGAATGGGCCTATCAGTGTTCATAAAAACTCCACACTACATCATGTTTGCAACTCAAGCGTAAATCTCTGCGAAATCTCTGCGTTCTCTGCGTCTCGGCGGTTTGATTAAGCGAAGCCCCTGTTAACCGCAGAGAACGCAGAGATTCGCAGAGAGTACACTCGTTCCGAGATCGACTTTACGAAGATTGTTGTCCTTCTATTCTTTTGAGCATCGTCTGGACCGTTGAAAGTAAGTCAACGCCACTCATCGCGTAGAGCTCGTCATTGATGAAAGTGGTAGGCGCGCCCGTGATTCCATAGATCACGCTGTTGTGATAATCGCTCAGAATTTGATCGCTGTAAGTGCCGGCCGACATTTCCCGATCGAACCGGTCCAGATCCAACCCAATCTCCCTCGCATATCGGTGCAAGTGTCGGTCTTCCAACTTGTCAGGTTTAGTGTAGAGGTGGCGATGCATCTCCCAGAATCTTCCCTGAGCGGCCGCCGCTTCGGCAGCTTCCGCCGCACGCTGCGCGCGTGGATGAACGTTGATCAGTGGGAAGTGACGATAGACGAAGCGCACAGCGTTCACCATCTGATCGAACATCTTTTCAACCTCGCGATGTCTGCGATGACAATCAGGGCACTGGTAGTCGCCGTAGTTAACAACAACTATCGGAGCGTTCGGTGGCCCAATCGCGTGGTCGCGTTCATTGACTGGAGTACGAAGATCCATTGCATTTCCAAACGAACGCCGTTTCAGTGGGCTCTTTGAAACAAACTGCTCGCAATAAGTGGTGCCGGGTCTGGCAGACGGAGACTATTCCTGACTTCCCGCGCATCGATCCCAAGTTTTTTCATACGATCAAGAAGCGTGCTGCGTTTCACTCCCAATCGACACGCCGCGCCATTTGGGCCACTGATGCGTCCATTTGTTTCCCGAAGCATATCGACGATCCTCTTTTCCTCTTCGAGATTGCCCACAACTGCCGCCGCATCGATTGCCGAATTCACTTTCTCGGACATCGAAACCGATAGTGTACTACCCCGGCTGAGAATCACCGATCGTTCAATCAGATTCTCCAGTTCGCGGACGTTACCCGGCCAGGACCAGCGTTCAAGTTTCTGGATAGTCGAGTCTGGAATCGTATCGATCTGCTTACCCATTCGTCGAGCGTACTTCTGAGTGAAGTGTTCGACCAACAAGGGAATGTCTTCGCGACGTTCACGCAAAGGCGGAACACGGATTGGAAATACATTTAAGCGATAATACAGATCGCTGCGGAACTGTTTCTCATCGACCATCTGCTCCAGATCGGAATTCGTAGCCGCCACGAGCCTGACATCGACATTCTTCGTCCGGGCACTGCCGAGTCTCTCGTAGGTGTGCTCTTGTAGCGTTCGCAGGAGTTTTGGTTGAACTTCAGGCGGCATGTCACCCACTTCGTCCAGGAACAGTGTCCCGCGATCCGCCAACTCCAGTCGGCCCGGTCGCTGCATGTTCGCACCAGTGAAGGCGCCGCGCTCGTGGCCGAAGAGTTCGCTCTCGAATAACGAACTCGGAATCGCTGCACAGTTCAACGTCACAAAAGACTGGTTCTGTCGTTGGCTGCGTTGGTGGATTGCACGAGCGATCAGTTCCTTACCCGTTCCGGTTTCGCCCAGCAAGAGTACCGTAGTATTCGTGGGAGCCACCATCTCGACGAGTTGCAACATGTTTCGCAGCCCCGAACTGTGGCCTACTATTCCGGCAAAAGATGCTGCATCGCCATTACCATTTAGTCCGCCGCGTACGTTGAGATTCAAAGTCGAATGTGATTCTCCGCGCGGCTCTGAAAAAGCCAGTACGTTCGAATTCATTTCACCTGCTCCTCCCTAAAAATCGGCGGGGGAATTCTTTTATTCAAACCTCTAACGCTGCCCTGACCTTCTCGAGCAAAACTTCGTCATCGAAAGGCTTGGACAGAAACCCTAGCGCCCCTGCTTTCATCGCCTGCATCTTCATCTTTTCGTCACCATGAGCCGTGATGAAGATGATTGGAATGCGAGACCCCTCAGCCTGTAACTTCGTTTGCAGGTCAAGGCCTGACATGCCCGGCATACGAATATCAGTCACTAAAGAGGCGGTCTGATTCCGTTGGTTCCATTCGAGAAATTCTTCCGCTGATCCGAAACAGCGCGCCGAGAGGCCGGCGGATTCCATCAGATCCTTGAGTGCGCTTTGAATCGATCGATCATCGTCGACGATCGCAATGAGTTGTGAGCTTTTGTTGCTTGTCATGAGTGGGAGTTTGCCGCGAACAGCGAGAAGAAACAATTAGACGTTGGTTGTGCGGATTAGAACTTTAGTTACATGATCTAACCACGTCGAGTGACTTGTTGATAACCCTTTCGAGGTAGAGGTGGAATTTGGTCGACAGACACCACGCTGCTAAAGCAGTCCCGTCTAATGATTGACCTTCAACATATCCGACATCCTGACTAGAGCAGCCAGGGATTCCGCGTGCATTTTTTGCATGACATGGCCACGATGGATCTTCACCGTATGTTCACCGGTCCCCAGATGCAAGGCGATTTGTTTGTTGAGTAAACCGGAAACCACCAGATCCATAACTTCGCGTTCGCGAGAGGTGAGCGTTTGATAACAGAGGCGCAGTGTTTCGATCTCCTTACGTCCTTTGCGCAATTCTCTGTCCCGATCGAGCGCCTGCTGAATCGCGTCGAGCAGCTCCTGACTTCTAAAAGGCTTTATCAGGAATTCCACCGCACCCGACTTGATCGCTTTAACTGACATTGGAATATCACCATGCCCGGTGATGAAAACGATCGGGAGACTTACTCCCGCTTCCCCAAGCGCACGCTGAAAATCCAAACCGCTCATGCCGGGAAGTCTGACGTCGAGAACCAGACAACCAGCGCAATCGGCGCGTTTCGAGTCAAGAAACTCCTGCGGCGTAGCGAACGATTCACATCGCAACGCCACGGATGACAAAAGATCCTCGATTGATCGGCGCACACTCGCATCGTCGTCGACGATGAATACTACCGGTGCATCTTCAGTAATCACGCATACGCCTCAGGTTCAGTTGGCAAAGTGAAGCGGAGCTTGGACCACTTCCTGGGTTGGCAATCGCCAAAGCGGCCGCAATACGACTCGATATTAATCCTGATAATCCAAAGTTTCATACCACTACTGGGGGCCTTTCTGATGACGAAAGCGTTGAAGATTTCTTGCATCTTGTCAGGCGGATATCCAACAAAGAGCAAAGAGCATTCGTGTTCAAAACTCCAGCTTCAACCCGTATTGCATGATGCGAGAATTCACACTCATCGCACTTATCTTTCCGAACGTGTTCGGGCTCGAAACATCACTCGCAGGATTGGCGAAATTGGGGTGATTGAAAACGTTGAAAACTTCCCAGCGGAAAACCACGCTAGCCTTATCCCCGAGCTTTGTGCGCTTGATGAGTGCCATGTCGACGTTGCGCTGGTCCGGACCTCTAAGAATATTCCTTCCTAAGTTTCCAAAGATTGTTCCGCCGCCAGTAACTGGAAATTTCCCGTCGATCAAACCCCCATCCGGAATGAACTGCGCAGGAACGAAGACGCTGGTATCGAAGAATTGATTTACACGGTTGCTCACACTGCCACCGCGAAGGGCATTATGCAGTGTCGCGCCCGTAACCACACTGCCGGTGGTGAAGGAGGTTGAGGGGCCGAAAAGCGTCCCTGCAGCACTGTCAAGAATGCTGAAGGGAAGCCCGGATTGAAGCGTTACAACGCCGGAGATCGCCCAACCCTCTGCCATTTTGCTGAACGCGAATTTATGACTCACCGGCTGTGGCAGTTCCCAAGTGTAGCTAAGCACAAATCTATGTCTGCGATCGAAATCCGACAGGCCTCGCTGGGCGCGTACATCGTTCTGATCATTGAATACCTGTTCGCCAAAAAACGGGTCACCATAAAACCCGAAAGCAACAGAGCCAAGAGTGTCGGCGGCTGAGTCAATGGATTTGGAAAAGGTATAAGCCGCCAGGAACTGAAGGCGGTGGCTCAATCGCTTATTGACTGTTGCTTGCAGAGAGTTGTAGTTCGAATTCCCACTACCTTCTAGATGGAATTCAAGCGGCCCAATGCCCAGAAAAGGAACTCGTTCGACGGCATTTGAAACCGAGTTAGTGGTCAACCCATTTACAGCATTCGTCAGACTCGCCAAGGCGGGCTGATTATGGCTTCGCGACACCGCAAGATGAGTACCCTTGGCACCGGCGTAGGCGAGCGAAAAGAGAAAGTTATTGAGCTGATACTGAATCTCCAGACCATAGTGCTGAATCGTCGACTCCTTGAAATCCGGATCGATGTTTGTGGCGACTATGGGGGTTCGATCCCCCGTGTATGGCGGACCAGGCAGCATGGTGCCGATGAAGTTAGGGAAAGACGAAGCTGGCGGAAGTATGGGAAACGGATGTTGCAGACTGGATCCTGCATTGGCCGCACCGATCAAATTCTTGAAGAACTGGAAGGGGGGATTGAAGCCCAGGGCGGTGGCAGCTCCAAGGAAGTTGACGCGGTTAGCATAGATTCCATAGCCACTTCTGACTACGAGATCTCTTGATTCAAAGGGCCGCCACGCCAAGCCTATACGCGGTTCGGGATGCAATTGTATCGGGTCATTGACAAGCGTCGAGTTTTTCCGAGGAAACCCGTCAGGAGCATCCCCCTGGTAATTGTCCGGCAGCACGAATCCCGAAGTGACGGGCTCAGTAAAACCACCGACCGGTGGTCGAATGTAGAACTCCGGATAGAAGTTGGCCAGCCTGCCATACGCTTCGTCCTGCTGACCGTTCACCTCAAGGCGCATTCCCAAATTTATATTGAGAGTCCGCGAGATCTTCCAGTCGTCGACTGCGAAAAAATGGGCCGCAGTTGTGCGCAGTCCGATGTGTGGGACTGTGGCAGCGCTCAGTTCCACGAAAACATTGGAGAGCGGTGTGCCATTTCCACCTGTGTTGAGGGGCCCAGCTGGCAAGCCAAGCAGAAAATCGGGAAAGGAGAGGAAGATGAGTGATCCGTCCGTCGCATCGGGGCCCAGGTTGAATTGATTGCGGAATATCTCAGATCCAAAACGGAGACTGTGCTTACCTCGGGACAACGACACTGTATCGGAAAAATAGAAATTGTTATTCGCCGTTTCATTCTTGTCATTTAGTGCGTTTCCAATCTGGAAAGCACCCAGTATCTGCATGTGTGGCAGGCTTCTCACTTGCGGATCGCCGAGACGGCTTATACCAACGGCTTGCGCCGTCAGCGGACTCGGCGCAGAGCTTCGACTGGAGATGCGGGAGTAGCCAGCGCGGAATTGATTGACCGTCCGCGATGAGAAGATGTGAGTGTACGCAATGGACAGATTCCGGTTGCCGAAGTTACGAAGGGCCGGGAATCCGGGCACTGTGGCACCTGAGAACGGCACATTTTGATCCGAGTTTGAAAAGAAGAACCTGACGGACAACTGATCAGACTTGCGCAGGTTCAGGTCAAGGTTGGTGTTGAACTGGTCTTCGTCATAGCGTCCTGGCAAGACAGCGGTGTAGTTGATACCACTGCTCACAATCTGTGGACTCGGGATCACAAATGATCCATCTGCGTTCTTTGCGTTCAGCAAATTGAGAGCTACTGGATTGATGTTTGAGCCATCCCCTGCGATCGCGACACCGCCGAACAGTCCTGTTTGACCACCGAACATCGCTCCCAAAGAGACGGGTGTTCGCACCAGTGGAATTGGAGGCAGAGTCTGGGATTGCACACTGCTGACGAGTGAGGCCGCATTCACGTCCCGCGTGGCTTGATAAGAAACGAAGAAAAACGCTCGCTTCCTGGACCAGGGCAAAGGACCGCCGAGAGTGCCCCCGGGTTGGTTGCGGCGAAATTCTCCTCTCGGTACTCCCGTCGCATTGGCAAAAAAGTTGTTCGCGTTCAAGGCTTCGTTACGGCCAAAGTAATAGACATTTCCGTGAAGCTGGGCCGTGCCAGACCTGGTCTCAACGACGACATTTGCGCCGCCCCCTCTGCCATATTGAGCATCGTAGAGTGAGTTCTGAACTTTAAACTCCTGGATCGTATCCGGCGCAGGAATCGCCAACCCACCGCCACTGAAATTAGTGGGCTCGGTCATATTGGCGCCGTAGTTGTTCGCATCCACGCCGTTCAACATGAAATTGTTGTCGCCACTACGCGCACCATTGGCGCGAATCTCCTGGCTGCCCGCTCCCAGCTGTGTCGCATCTACTACATCCGTGTTTGTCCCAGCAGTCAGACCGAGAATCTGTGTGTAGTTGCGGTTGACGAGTGGCAAGGTCACTATTGTTCCTCGATCGATTACCCTTCCGAGTGCGGCGTTGTCGGTTTGCAGCAGTGGAGCTTTGACTACAACTTCCTCTTTGACGTCTTTGACCGCAAGCTGTGTGCGGATACTCCTCACTTCGGTAATATGAATCATCACCTGCCGCGTCACGACAGGCGAAAAGCCCGCTGCTTCCACTGTCAACTCATACTCACCCGCAGGCAGCAAGGCAAACCGGTATAACCCGTCCTGATCTGTGGCGGCGGTCAGCGTCTCGTTGGTTCCATGATTGCGCAAGGTGATATTTGCGTTTTGAATGATTGCGCCGCTCGGATCGGTAACCGTGCCAGTCAAGGCACCGGTCGATGCCGTTTGAGCGTAAACATCCAACGAGCTGACGAAAAGGAGATGGCAGAGGACCAACCCCACCAGGCTTGAGGCGTGAATAAGCAGATGAAGCCTAACCCAGCGCCGTTCCACCATTCGGTCTTCGGGATGGTGATCTGATTTGTAGGGGTGGCCCTCCCTGGCTACCCCTACTGAATGAAAAGCAACGCGAACGGGTGGCCACGGGCCACCACTACAAATCAGGTTACCACCGTCTTGGGTCATGACTTACGCTTTAGCTTCAATTGGTAAAGTAAAAAGGAAGCTTGCGCCAGGTCCATGGTTTGCAGTCGCCCAAAGTCGACCGCCATGCGACTCGATTATCGTGCGGCTGATCGCGAGCCCCATACCCGTGCCTCCAGCCTTGGTCGTGACAAACGCATCGAAGATTTCTTCCATCTTCTGAGCGGGTATTCCAAGTCCGGTATCACTAACTGACACTAGCACCTCTCGATCATCGCGTTGTGTCCTTAACTTAAGCTCGCCTCCTTGCATGCTCATCGCCTCAATCCCGTTCTGCATTAGGTTCATCAACACCTGTTGCAATAACACTCGATCGGCGCTTACTGAAGGTAGGTCCGCCGCCAGTTCCCTACGCATCACCACAGAGTGGCGGTCAGCCTCGCTACGAAGCAGCACCATCATCTCGGCAACGACATCATTGATTGAGACCATCACTCGCTGCGGTGAGACGTCTTTCTTATAGAAGGACTTCAGATGGCTAATGATGTCGGCTGCCCGTTTCCCATCTTCCTCAATTCGCGTCGCCGCGTCTCGCGCCCTCTGCACGTCCGGTTGATCCCGGTTGAGCCATCGCAGACACGCCCCGGCGCTGGTGATCGCTGCTGCGATAGGTTGGTTGATCTCGTGGGCGATCGACGCGGTCATTGCGCTCAATGTCGTGACCCGCGCCATATGAGCGAGTTCAGAACGGGCTCTGGTCAGGGCCTCGTCGGCGATCTTGCTTTCCGTTATATCCTGAAGAGCGCCGATGAATAAGGGGCGACCCGC
>Ga0070696_100003401_pt1 | contig 10612 bp, 10 predicted proteins | sample KBSK1253metaG_FD_65474 | JGI IMG/M metagenome (GOLD analysis project Ga0070696, IMG submission 65474) | Corn, switchgrass and miscanthus rhizosphere microbial communities from Kellogg Biological Station, Michigan, USA - KBS K1-25-3 metaG | ecosystem: Host-associated > Plants > Roots >... | reverse complement strand
GAGGTCGAGGCCGTAGTCGGACGCGTGCAGGATCTCGAAGCCCTCGGCGTAGGCCTGCATCATCCCGTACTCGATTCCGTTGTGGATCATCTTCACGTAGTGGCCCGAGCCCGGGCCGCCCGTGTGCAGATAGCCGTCCTCCGGGGCGAGCGTGCGGAAGATCGGCTCGAGAGGCGCGACCGCGTCGCGTTCCCCGCCGACCATCAGGCAGAACCCGTTCTGGAGTCCCCAGACGCCGCCGCTGACGCCCGCGTCGACGTAGCGGATGCCGTGCTCGGCCAGCTCGGCGTGCCGCCGGACGTCGTCGTGGAAGTTCGTGTTGCCGCCGTCGACGATCGTGTCGCCGGGCTCGAGGTGCTCCAGCAGCTCCTTGATCTGCGCCTCGGTAGCGTCGCCGGCCGGGACCATGATCCAGGCGGTCCTGGGCTTGGCGAGCGTCGCGACCAGCGCCTCGACCGTGTCGGACGCGGAGATCGCGTGGCCGGCGGCCTTCTCCTCGTCGGCGAGCTCATGGGCCTTCTCGACGGTGCGGTTGTAGGCGACGACCTCGTGCCCGTTGCGCACGAGCCGGCGGACCATGTTCGCGCCCATCCGCCCGAGCCCGATGAAGCCGAGTTGCATGTCCGTCCGCCTCCGCTCGTTGGTCTCGTCAGGCGAGCGCGCGCCGGACGGCGCGCTCGAGGATGGCCAGGTCGTCCGCGAGGTCGTCGCCCAGGTGGACCTGGACGACGGGCCGATCATGCGCTCGCAGCGCCTCGCGGTCACCACGGGCCTGGGCGTCGATCAGGCGGCCGAACGTGTACGGCCAGCCCGGGATCTGGCGATCGACGGGATGGTCGGCGGTGAGCTGCAGGAACACGCCGGTCGCCGGGCCGCCCTTGTGCAGCTGGCCCGTCGAGTGCAGGAAGCGCGGCCCGTAGCCGGCGGTCGTCGCGCACTTGGTCGACGCGAGCGCGGCACGGATCGCGGCCAGGCGCTCGTCGACCGCCGGGGACGGCGCGATGAAGGCCTGGATGGCCACGTAGCTCGGCACGGCGAGGGCGCGCAGGGTCGGGCGCAGCACCTCTGCGAGCGAGTCCTCGTCGTGGGCTCGGAGGAAGATGGCGCCGGGATCCGGTTCGTCGGCCGCGTCCCTGGCGTCGTCCCCATGGCCGGCGAGCACGCGACGCGTCAGCTCCTTGGCCTCCTCGACGTTGGGCTGGTCGAAGGGATCGATGCCGAGCACGGCGCCCGCGAACGCGGTCGCGACCTCCCAGCGGATCGCCTCGCCGGCGAGGTCGATCTGGTCGTCGAGCTCGATTCGGATGACCGGCTGCCCGGCGGCCTCGAGCCGGCGGAACAGCGCCTGCCGCTCGCCTCTGTCACCGCCGGCCAGGGCAATGTCCACGAAGACGCGATCGGAGCCGTAGTCGTCGACCTCACGCGTCGGCTCGAGGTCGACCGGAACGATGCCGGTGCCGTGCTTGCCGGTCGACTCCGCGATCAGCTGCTCCGCCCAGGCACCGAAAGCGGAGATCGCCGGATCGGCGAGGAGCGTCAGCTTGTCCCGCCCGGCCTTGGCCAGGCTGCCCATCGCCAGGCCCAGGTGGAGGCCCGGATTCAGCGCCGCCTCCGGGGCACGGCACCCCTCCAGCATCTGGGCCGCCGCCTCGAGCAGGGCGTCGACGTCGATGCCGATGAGCGAGGCCGGGGCCAGCCCCACGTACGTGAGCGCCGAGTAGCGTCCGCCGATGTCCGGCGGGTTGAGGAACCGTTCGCGCAGCTCCTCGTTGTGCGGGATCGCGGCGAGGCTCTTGCCCGGATCGGTGATCGCGGCGAAGAACTCGCCCGGCCGCTGGTCCGAGCCGCGCGCCTCGAGCGCCGCCTCGACGCGCGCCCAGGCGTCGGCCTGGAAGGCCAGCGGCTCGGTGGTCGTGCCCGACTTGCTCGCAACGATCCAGAGCGTCTCGAGCGGGTCGAGGTCGTCGACCGTCGCTGCGACCGCGGCCGGATCGGTCGAGTCGAGGACGCGCAGCCCGAGGTAGCCCTCGACCGAGCCGAACGTTCGATGCAGGATGTCCGGGGCGAGGCTCGAGCCGCCCATGCCCATGACGACCGCGGTGTCGAAGCCGGCCTCGCGGGCGCCATCGCCGAAGCCCTCGAGGGCCGCCGCCTGGGCGGCGAAATGGGCGGGCGCGTCGAGCCAGCCGAGCCGATCCGCGATCGCCTCGGCGACGGTCGGATCGTCGGTCCAGAGCGACGTGTCGCGCTCGAACAGCCGGCCGGCCCAGCGCTCGCTCGTTGCCCTCGCCGTGAGCGCGTCGAGCAGCGTCTGCTCATCCCGGGGCAGCCGAATCGACATCCGTGAGGCCATCAGCGTCCCTCGATCGTGGCTTGCTCGATGGCGAGGACCTTGTCGAGCCGGCGCCGATGGCGCGGCTCGCCGCTGAACGTCGCGTGGAGATAGGCGAGCGCGCACTCGAGCGCGGGCTCCGACCCGATCACCCGGGCGCCGAGGGTGAGGACGTTCATGTCGTCGTGCTCGACGCCCTGGTGTGCGGAGTACGTGTCATGGCATACGGCCGCTCGCACGCCGCGGATCTTGTTCGCCGCAACGCTCGCCCCGACGCCGGAGCCGCAGATGAGGATGCCGCGCTCCACGACGCCGTCGCGGACCGCCTCGCCGATGCGCTGGGCGAAGTCCGGGTAGTCGTCGTTGGGATCGCTGCCGTCCCCGCCAAGGTCGACCAGCTCGTCCTCCGGGCGCGCCTCCGCCACGCGTCGGAGCAGCTCTCCCTTCAGCCCCGCGCCCGCATGGTCCGCTGCGAAGCCGACCCTCACGAGTGCCCCGGGTCCGTGCTGTTGGTGCGGTCGACACCGGGATCGCCGCCCGCCGATCCTGCCGACGAGGACGTCGAACCGCGCGCCGCGCCCACGGCGACCGCCTCCGGACCGGTCGGCATCGGCTGGCCGACGGCCACCAGCCCCTCGGGTTGGTGGCCGGGATCGAGGGTCGGGATGCGGCCGCGGACCCCGCTCCGCACCACGCCGCGCGCCACGTCCGCGACCCGCTCCGGTGTGAACCCGAGCTTGGCAAAGATCGTGCCCGCCGGGGCCGACGCACCGAAGTGGTCGATGCCCACGATCGCGCCGTCGTCGCCGGCGTAGCGCTCCCAGCCCGTGGTCGCCCCCGCCTCGATCGTGACTCTCGCGCCAACCGCACGCGGAATGACGGAGTCTCGGTAGGCCTCGTCCTGGGCCTCGAACAGCTCCCAGCACGGCAGCGAGACGACGCGCGCGGCGATCGGCGAGCCGTCGCTCTCGAGCAGCTCGGCCGCCCTGAACGCGAGCTGGAGCTCCGAGCCGGTCGCGATCAGGAGCACCTCCGGCGCCTTGCCCGCGTCCTCGCCGCGTGCCCGGCGCAGCACGTACCCACCCCGGGCGACACCGTCGCCGGCGAGCTCCGCGGTGCCCTCGAGGGTCGGCAGCTTCTGGCGGGTCAGCGAGAGCGCGATCGGGCCGCCGCGGCGCTCGATCGCCAGCCGCCACGCCTCCGTCGCCTCGTTCGCGTCGCCTGGCCGCATGAACCACAGGTTCGGCATCGCGCGCAGGGCCGCGTAGTGCTCCACCGGCTGGTGCGTCGGGCCGTCCTCGCCGAGCCCGACGGAGTCGTGCGTCCAGACGTACACGACATGCAGCCCGGCGAGGGCGGCGAGCCGCACCGAGCCGCGCATGTAGTCGCTGAAGTTCAGGAAGGTGCCGACATACGGGATGAACCCGCCGTGATAGGCGATCCCGTTCGCCGCGCCGCCCATCGCGTGCTCGCGCACGCCGAACCAGATGTTCCTGCCGGGCGCCCCCGGCTCGAAGTCTCCGGCGTCCTTGACGAGGGTGAGATTCGACTCGGACAGGTCCGCCGCCCCGCCGAACAGCTCCGGGACCGGGCCCGCCAGCGCCTGGATCGCGTTCTGGCTGGCATTCCTCGTCGCCAGCTCCTCACCGACCGGGTACGTCTTGAGGCCAGCGAACGCATCGCTCCGGAGCCTCCCGAACATCCGGCGCGTCAGCTCGGCCGCCTCGTTCGGAAAGGCCCCGCGGTAGGCGTTGTAGCGCCGTTCCCAGTCGCGGTACAGCTCCTCGCCCGCGCCGACCGCCTCGCCCATGTACTCGCGGACCTCGTCCGGCACGTAGAAGTGCTTGTCGGGGTCCCAGCCGTAGAACTCCTTGGTCAGGCGGACCTCGTCCTCGCCGAGCGCCTGCCCGTGCGCCTTCTGGGTGTCCTGGCGGTGCGGGCTGCCGTAGCCGATGTGGGTACGGACGGCGATCAGCGACGGCCGCTCGTCGTCGAGCGCGCCGCGGATCGCGCCGTCGATTGCCGCCAGGTCGTTGCCGTCCTCGACCCGCCCGGTGCCCCAGCCGTAGGCCTCGAAGCGCTGCAGGACGTCCTCCGACCAGGCCATGTCCGTGGGGCCGTCGAGCTGGATCCGGTTGTCGTCGTACAGGACGAGGAGCTTGCCCAGGCGGAGGTGGCCGGCCAGCGACGCCGCCTCGGACGCGACGCCCTCCTGGAGGTCGCCGTCGGAGGCGAGCGCGAAGGTTCGGTGGTCGACGATCGCGTGGCCGTCGCGGTTGAACTCCTCCGCGAGGCGGCGCTCGGCGATGGCCATGCCCACGGCGTTGCTGAAGCCCTGGCCGAGCGGGCCGGTGGTCGCCTCGACGCCCGGCGTCAGCCCGTGCTCGGGGTGGCCCGGCGTCCGGGAGCCCCACTGCCGGAACTGCTGGAGCTCGTCGAGGCCGAGGCCGTAGCCGGTGAGGTGGAGCAGCGAGTACAGAAGCATCGACGCGTGGCCGGCGGACAGCACGAAGCGGTCGCGATCCGGCCAGGTGGGCCGGCTCGGGTCGTGGCGCAGGAAGCGTGTCCAGAGCACGAACGCCATCGGCGCGGCGCCCATCGGGGCGCCCGGGTGTCCGGAGTTGGCCTTCTGGACCGCGTCCATCGACAGCGTGCGGATGGTGTCGATCGCCAGCCGTTCGATCGTGGGCGTCGTCGACTGCGTCATCGATCCCGAATCGTACCAACGCGCCTGCTTCGCAGCCTTGAGCGAAGGGCCGCATCGCTACCATCGGCGTTGTGACGGCAGCCGCCCCGACGAGCCCCGTTCGCCCCGCTCCACCGCGCGTCCTGGTCCTCGGCGACCTCGTGATGGACGTCGTCCTCCGGGCCTCCACCCCCATCGAGACCGGAACTGACGTCCCCGGCCGCGTCGAGATACGGCTCGGCGGCTCCGCCGCGGTGTGCGCCCGCTGGCTCGCCCAGCTCGGGGCGCGATCGACGCTCGTCTGCGCGGTCGGCCGCGACGGCGCCGGTCGGTCGCTCATCGCCCAGCTGCGTCGCGACGACGTCAACGTCAGGGCGGTACGCATCCCCGGCCATCGGACGGGGCGGATCGGCGTCCTCGTGGCGCCGAGCGGCGAGCGTTCATTCGTCGCCGACCGTCGGGCCGCGACGCGCATGGAGCCCGAGGACCTCAAGCCGGAGTGGTTCGACGCCCTCGACCTGATCCACCTCCCGGCCTACTCGCTGCTGGTGGAGCCGCTCGGCAGCGCGGCGGCACGGGCCGTCGAGCTGGCCAGGGCCCGAAGCGAGCACGTCCGCGTCTCGGTGGACCTCGCCTCGGTTGGGCCGCTGCTCGCCCACGGTCGCCGCGAGGCCATCGAGCTGATCGGCAACCTGCGGCCCGACCTCCTCTTCGCTACCGAGACGGAGGCGGAGGCGCTCCTCGGCAGGCACGTCCCGGAAGGCCTGCTGGATCTCGCCGCCGTGGCGGTGATCAAGCGCGGCGCCCGGGGTGCCCGGGTCTTCGCCCGCATCGATCACGGCCAGACGGAATCGGAGCCGCCGCTCCAGTTCGACATCGCCACGACGCCGGTCCCCGCGGAGGACACGACGGGCGCCGGCGACGCCTTCGACGCTGGGTTCATCGCCGGTTGGCTGACCGCGCTCGCCGTCGGGCGCGCGGGCGCCGACGCGCTCCACCGAGCCGCAATCGCCGGTCACCGCGCCGCGGCACGCCACCTCCGCAGCCCGCGCTCCGAGCTGCCGGCCGGATGAGCGGGGCGACTCCCGCGGGCATCCGGGACCGGCTCCAGGTCGCCCCCGAGGTCGAAGCGGCGCTCGCCGAGGGCCGGCCGGTCGTCGCGCTGGAGTCGACGCTCATCAGCCACGGCTTCGCCTGGCCCGCGAATCTCGAGGTCGCGCGCGCGTCGGAGGCGGCGGTTCGCGAGGCCGGCGCCGTGCCCGCCACCGTGGCGATCCACGCGGGACGCCTGCTGGTCGGGCTGGGTGACAGCGATCTCGAGGCGCTCGCGACGGCGGAACGCGGATCGGTGCGCAAAGCTGCGAGGCCGAGCCTCGCGCCGGCCCTCGCCGGCGGCGGCTGGGCGGCCACCACAGTGTCGGCGACGATGATCGCGGCGCACGCGTCCGGGATCACGGTCTTCGCGACGGGCGGCATCGGCGGTGTCCACCGCGCCCCAGAGGGCGTTGCGGGCGGCGTCTCCCTCGACATCTCGTCGGACCTCGAGGAGCTCGCGCGGACGCCGATGGCCGTCGTGTGCGCCGGCCCCAAGGCCATCCTCGACGTGCCCAACACCCTCGAGGTCCTCGAGACGCGCGGCGTCCCCGTGATCGCGATCGGGCAGCCGGAGCTGCCCGGGTTCTACGCGCGCAGCGCCGGCGTCGCGGCGCCACACAACGTGCCGGACGAGGGCGCGGCGGCGGATCTCGTCGCTGCCCACCTCGCGCTCGGGCTGGGCGCGGGGGTGCTGGTGTGCGTGCCGGTGCCCGCCGACGTGGCCATGCCCGAGGGTGTCGCGCGCGATGCCGTCGAGCGCGCGACGCGCGAGGCGGATGCGGCCGGCGTCCATGGCCCGGACCTCACGCCATGGCTGCTCGCCCGGATCGCGGGGATCACCGACGGCGCCTCCGTCCGCGCGAACACGGCCCTGATCGTCAACGACGCCGGCGTCGCCGGTCGCCTCGCGCGGGCGCTGGCGGGCGCGCACCGGTCGCCGTCGAGCTCCGTTGCCGCTGCCGCAGGCCGTCGGTAGACTGGCCGAGCTGCCTGACGCCACCGCCTGGGAGAGCCGATGCGGATCTACGAGGGAAGTCCCCGGCAGGACTGGGAAGAGGTTCTGCGCTCGGTCGGCGCGTACCTCGACGACAAGGGCATGCGCGGGGTCATCTTCCTGGAGACCGACGCCGGCTTCATCGTCCAGGGCACGACGGTCCAGAGCTCGACCAGCTCCGGGGAGTCGATGGGCTCGGCCAATCGCGAGACGCTGACGCTGCATGACGACGACGTCAGCCGGTTCATGGACGAGGCGATCAAGCGCCGCGGCCAGAAGGACGAGGAACCGGGCCCGAACCACTACGAGCAGCAGCTGCGCGTCATCGGCCGCCACCTCGACGAGCAGCACCCGCGCGACATCTTCTTCTTCGAGGTCGATGGCTCGTACATCGCCCGCATCACCGTCGGCGCGCAGAGCGGGCTCAAGCAGGAGCTGATCGAGTTCACCCGCGACGACATCACCGAGCTGATCAAGAAGGCGCCGTCGCTGCGGCGCGCGGACCGGCCCCCACAGGGCTGATGGAACTGGAGGCACCCGCCATGAAGGCACTCAAGACCGTGGCCGTCGCGCTGGGCATCACCCTCGGCGCGATCCTGGTCATCCCGCTCATCGTCCTCGCCGGCCTGTTCGTCTGGCTCAAGCTGACCGAGGAGGACGACGAGGAGGCCCTCGAGCTCGACGAGGACGTCTAGCCCGAAGACCAAACCGCCTTCGCACAGACCGACGCCCGCCGGCACCCCGGCGGGCGTTTCGATTCCCTGCATCGATTCCGGCCCATGCGACGCCATACGCTTCGAACCCGGTCACCGTGACCGGGACGAGGGTGAGGGACCGTGGACCGACGGGCACTCGTCGAGCGGGCAGGGCGGGGCGATCACGATGCCTTCGCCGTGCTCGCGACGGCGGCGTCAGCCCGCCTGGACGCGGCCGCGCGACTCATCCTCAGGGACCCGGAGCTCGCGCGCGACGCGGTCCAGAACACCCTGGTGCGAGCCTGGCGTGACCTGCCCGGACTTCGTGATCCGGACAGGTTCGATGCCTGGCTCCACCGCCTTCTTGTCAATGCCAGCCTCGACGAGGCGCGCCGGCGTCGCCGGCGACCCACCGAGGTCGAGATCAAGGAGATCGACGAGCCGACGGCAGGCGATACCAGTCGCCATGTCGCCGACCGGGACCTGGTCGAGCGGGCACTCATCCGACTCGACCCGGAGCACCGGGCGCTCGTCGTTCTGCACTACTACCTGGGCTACCCGCTGCCCGAGGCGGCGACCTCGCTGGGCATCTCCCTGCCCGCCGCGAAGTCGCGCCTCCATCGGGCGATGGAGGGTCTGCGCCGATCACTGACCGCGGACGCACCGGTCGTCCCCCTGGAAGGAGGGCGATTGGCATGACCGCATTCGATCGGTTCGACCCGTTCGAGCGCCGGATCACCGACGCGATCGACGAGATCGCGGTGGCCCGCGTGCCCGACTACCTCGACGACATCCTCCAGCTGACCGCGCGCTCGTCGCAGCGGCCGCGCTGGTCCTTCCCCGAAAGGTGGTTCAACGTGGATATCGCGCTGACGCGACCGGCCTTCGGCCGACGCGTGCCGCTGCGCTCCTTGCTCATCGTCGCGATCCTCACGGCGCTGCTTGCGGCCGCTCTCGCCCTGTACGTCGGGTCACGGCATCGCGTGCCGTTGCCCTTCGGACCCGCCGCAAACGGGCAGATGGCCTATGTCTCCGGCGGCGACCTGTACGTCCGCGATACACCGACCAGCCTCGGCCACCTCCTGCTTGGCGGGGCTGGGGAGCAGAACTCCCCGTCGTACTCACCCGATGGGCTGCACATCAGCTTCGTAACGACTCTCACCGACGGCGATCACTTCATGGTCGCTGCTGCGGACGGCACTGCGGTGCACGAGATCGCGCTCATCCCGCCAAGCGGGAACGCCCAGGCGGCCTGGGCGCCCGACAGCCAACGGATCGCGCTCATCTACGAGCTCAACAGCCATCCAACGCTGTTCATCGCCCCGATCGACGGCTCGCCCGCGTCGGTCGTCGACTTTGGCAAGCTCCAGCCCCACGACGTCTCGTGGAACCCTCGATCGAGCGATGTCCTGCTGGTGAGGGTCGACACTGCGAGCGGGCTCAGTGAGCTGTACACGGTTCGTGCCGACGGCTCCGCAAGGCACGCGTTCGGCCTGGCAACCAGGACGAGCTTCGGGACGCAATACGACCTGTCTGGCTCGACGTGGGCGCCCGACGCGATGACGATTGCCTACAACGCCATTCCCTCTCGGCCCGGGCTTCCGTTCGACGCCATCTTCCGGGTGCACCTCGTGAACCCCGACGGCACGAACGACCGGGCGGTCTCCCCGCCGCCCAACGAAGACATCCAGGAGGCCTGGCCGCAGTACTCACCGGACGGCAAGTGGCTCCTCGTCCACCGTTGGACGTGGAGGGTGGACGAGCCTTCGCTCGGCGCGGGCTGGCTGGCAGTCATGCCCGCAGACGGGTCGGCCGCGGCTCGCGACATCGGGCCACGCTGGGCAGGCGGTCAGGAGACCGGCCTGATCAAGGGGTGGTCTCCGGACGGAACGCGCGTCCTGGTCCGGTCCGAGAACACGCACCAGGTGTTTTCCATCGATCCCATCACCGGCTCGTACGAATCGCTGGCCTGGACAACCGAGTTGCCCGACTGGCAGCGCATCGCCCAGCCGCAATAGATCCGAAGGAGGTTCTCCAGGTGTTCACGATCAATGCAGCTGCCCGAACACGCCGTTCATTGATGGCCCTCGCGGCCGGAGCAGTGCTCGGCCTGTCCCTTACCGGGCCGACGCTGGCACGCGAGTCGGTCGACCCGGCCACGCTCAACCCGCCGCCACCAGATTTCTTCAACGCGGTCTGTGAACGGACCGGCGTCCAGACGATCTGCACGCTCGCCTTCAGCGACCCCGCGATTACCGACGAGCCGTCGGGCATCGTCTGCGACGGCATCGAGATCCTGTTCTCGCAGGACCGCTCGGTCGTCGGGAAGCGGTTCTATGACGACGAGGGCAACCTCACGCGCCGCCACTTCCGGGAGTATCTCGCCGGCGACCTCACGAACCCGGCATCCGGCGAGAAGGTCTACTGGGATCAGCACGACACGGTCCTGCATGACCTGGCCATCCCGGGCGAGGTCGACAGCGGGACGACCCGGTTCACGGGCCTGATGAGCCGGTTCTACACGAGCTCCGGCCGCACAGTGCTCGTCGATTCAGGGACGACGCTCGTCGACGGCTCCACGGGCGAGGTCCTCCAGGCCGGCAACAACCACCCGCTCGACGCCTACTTCTCGGGCCGCGACCCCGCCGCGCTCGGGTCCCTCTGCGACGCCCTCGCCTGAGCCAATCGCACCCGAAAGATTCGACGCCTCCGGGGCTTTTCGGTAGCATTCGAAAAACCCCCGGAGGCGCCCGACCTATGTCGAAGTATGTCTTTGTGACCGGAGGCGTGACCTCCTCGCTCGGGAAGGG
>Ga0070696_100003399_pt1 | contig 10619 bp, 8 predicted proteins | sample KBSK1253metaG_FD_65474 | JGI IMG/M metagenome (GOLD analysis project Ga0070696, IMG submission 65474) | Corn, switchgrass and miscanthus rhizosphere microbial communities from Kellogg Biological Station, Michigan, USA - KBS K1-25-3 metaG | ecosystem: Host-associated > Plants > Roots >... | reverse complement strand
AAGGGCGGCTCCAGCATCGTCGCCGGGGTCTTCGGTCAGCTCCGGGGCGGACACGACGGCGGCGGCGGCGGCGGCACGCTGACGGATGGCCACAGCGACGACGGTGTCGACTTCACGTTCAACGGCGGGGTCGCCTGCGGCGGCGACGGTGGCGACTACCTCCACGACGACGCCACGAACGGCTGCGACGGTGGAGGCGGTGGAGGCGGCAATCGGCCGACGCACGGCATCGACATCACGCTCTGCGGCGTCGATGGCGGCGATCCCGGCGACGGCGGCTACGGCGGTGGCGGCGGTGGCGGCGGGTACGCCAACGTGTTCAACCAGGTCTGCAGCGACGTCATGAGCAGCTCCGGCGGCCACGGCGGCTTTGGCGGCGGTGGTGGTGCCGGCGGCACGCAGTCATCGGGCGGCGCCGGGGGATTCGGCGGCGGCGGTGGCGGCGGCGCAGGGTCCTTCGCGCCCGGCGGCACCTTCGGCGGTCACGGGGGCGCGGATGCCCACGAGCTGACGTTCGACGTCACGGGAGCGGGCGGCGGCGGCGCCGGTCTCGGTGGCGCGATCTTCGGCGATGCCTCGGACGTCACCGTTCGCAACAGCACCTTTACTGCGAACTACGCGGTCCGCGGCGTTCGCGGCCCGGGTGAAACGCCCGCCGGTAACGGCCAGGACGCGGGTGGCGCGATCTTCGCGGTCGACGGCACGCTGGCGATCAGCAACGCGACGCTGAGTGCCAACGAGTCCACGGGCGCCAATGCCGGGCTCGCGATGTACCGGTCGACGCGAAGCGGCTCGTCCGCCAGCCTCGAGCTGACCAACACGATCATCGCCGGCAATGTGCCGGCCAGCAGGGAATGCGAGCTGCTCGGCGCCGTCAGCGCAACGGGCGCGGGCAATCTGGTCACCAACAACATCGATTGCCCGGGCGTGGTCTCGACCAGCGATCCGTCGATGGCCGCGCTCGCCGTCGAGGCGCCGGGCAACACGCCGACGATGGCGATCAACGCCACGAGCCCGGCATTCGACGCCGGTGACGACGCGAGCTGCGAGGGCTTCGATCAGCGCGGCGTCTCGCGGCCTCGGTCGCTGCACTGCGACATTGGGGCCTACGAGTACATCAAGCCCTCGGCGGACCTGAGCGTGTCGACGACTTCGCTCGGAACACCGGTCGCGGGCCGTGATACGCAGTTCCTCGTCCACGTCGACAACCACGGCCCGACAGCGGCACAGAACGTGGTCGTGACGATCACGCCACCGGCATCGACGATCTACGTCTCGATCACCGGCAGCGGCGGATTCACGTGTTCCGGGGCGGGTCCCATCACCTGCTCCAAGGCGCTCGTGCTCGAGGGCGCCTCGGCGCTCTTCACCGTCACGGTGCACGTCCCGGCGGCAACGGCAAACGGGGCCTCGCTCACGAACAGCGTCTCCGTGGCCTCGACGACGCCGGACCCCACGCCCGGCAACGACACCGCGAACGTGACAGTCAACGCGGTCACGCGAGCCGATGTCGCCGTCACCAAGGGCGGTCCATCCGCGCCGGTCGCGGGCACCGACGTTGCCTATTCGATCGTCGCGACGAACAACGGCCCGAGCGTCGCGGCGAGCATTTCGGTTGCGGACACGATCCCAGCCGGCACGACGTTCCAGTCCCTCGCGGCGCCTGCGGGATGGACTTGTGCGAAGCCGGCGACCGGGACGCCGGGTCCCGTGGGGGTCACGTGCACGACCTCGACGCTCCAGCCTGCAGCGGCGGCGACGTTCACGCTGACGCTCCGGCTGGCTGCCTCGTCGGCAAGCGGAGCCGACCTGTGCAACACGGCGACGGTGACGACGGCGACGCAGGATCCGGTCTCTTCGAACAACTCGAGCCAAGCGTGCGGAGCCATCCGTACGGTTGCCGACCTCTCGCTGGCGCAGACCGCCACGACCGTTGGAAAGGCGGGCAAGGGGACCGCATCGTTCGCCTTCGTGGTCACGAATCTCGGCCCGAGCGACGGTCAGCACGTGTCGCTGAACGTGACATCGAGCCTGTTCAAGGGCGCGAAGGTGACGACCACGGCATCGGGCGCTGCCTGCACCGTGAGCGGACAGACGGTCACGTGCTCGTGGGCAGGCCTGGCATTCGGATCGACCGGCCAGGTCCAGATTGCGGTCCCGTGGAGCTCATCTGTTGGACAGGTTTGTACGACAGGAACGGTCGCGTCCGGAACAGCTGATCCGAACGCAATCAACAGCACAGCCACGGCCTGTATCGGCAAGAAGTAGGCGTCTCGCCCTTCGGGCGGGATTCCTCGCACCAGCCCGCCGGAGCAGCGCTCCGGCGGGCTTACCATGCCTCCCAGTGCTCACCCTCGACAGTATCCGGCAGGCGCCCAAGGCGCTGCTCCACGACCATCTCGATGGCGGACTCCGGCCGGCCACCGTCATCGATCTGGCCCGCGAGTACGGCTACGACCGCCTGCCCACGACCGATGTCGACGACCTCGCAGCGTGGTTCCGCCGCGGCGCGGACCGCAAGTCGCTCGAGCTGTACCTCGAGACCTTCGAACACACCGTCGGCGTCCTCCAGGACCGCGACGCGATCATCCGCGTCTCGGCCGAGTGCGCGGAGGATCTAGCGACCGACGGCGTCGTCTACGCAGAGGTGCGCTACGCCCCCGAGCTCTCGACCGAGAAGGGCCTGACCCTCGACGAGGTGGTCGAGGCGAACCTGGAAGGCTTCCGGCTCGGCAGCGCCCGGGCCGCCGAGGCGGGCCACCCGATCGTCATGCGCGTGCTCGTGACCGCGATGCGCCAGGCGGCACGGTCCGTCGAGGTCGCCGAATGCGCGATCCGCTGGCGGGACGCCGGCGTTGTCGGGTTCGACATCGCCGGCCCGGAGGCCGGCTACCGCCCGACGCGTCACCTCGAGGCGTTCGACAAGGTCCGCCAGGAGAACTTCCACATCACGATCCACGCCGGCGAGGGCTTCGGGTTGCCGTCGATCTGGGAGGCACTCCAGTTCTGCGGCGCCGAGCGCCTCGGCCACGGGGTGCGAATCGTCGACGACATCGAGGCCCTGCCCGACGGCTCCTACTCGCTCGGCCGCCTCGCCGCGTTCGTGCGCGACCGGCGGGTGCCGCTCGAGATGTGCCCGACCTCGAACGTCCACTCCGGGGCGGCCGCATCGATCGCGGACCACCCGTTCAACCTGCTCCGCCGCCTTCGCTTCCGCGTCACGGTCAACACCGACAACCGGCTCATGTCGAACGTGTCGGTCTCGTCGGAGTTCAAGGTCCTCGACGAGACGTTCGGGCTCGGCCTGGGCGAGATGGAGTGGCTGACCATCAACGCCATGAAGTCGGCCTTCGCGCCGTTCGACGAGCGCCTCCGCGTCATCAACGAGGTCGTCAAGCCCGGCTACGCGCACCTGCGCATGGCCGAGAGCCGGGTGGCCGTGACCGCCTGAGGCCGCCTGCTCAGCCGCCGGTGACGGTCAGCGTCCCCTTCATCCCGAGCTGGTCGTGGCCGTTGAGCTTGCACACGAAGGTGTACTCGCCGGCCGCGAGCGTCATCGTCGCGTCCTTCGTCAGCCCGGGGACGATGCCCTCGACCTCGTCGACGACCTGATCGCCCTTGAAGACCTCGAACTCGTGCTCCTGGGTGCCGACGTTCTTGATCGAGAAGGTCACCGAGCCGGCCGGCACGGTGATCGACGAGGGCGTGAACGCGTACTCCTTCGCCTCGACCGCGATGACGCCCGAAGGGAGCGGCGTGGCCGGCGCGGCGCTCGCCGCGCCGCCGCCGCACGCGGCAAGGACGGCGGCCACGAGGGCGAGGCCGGTGACGGACGCGCGGACACGTCGGACGCGAAGCATGGAGACCTCCGAGACTAGCCCGCGACGGCGGGCGGGGCGGGACGGCGGATCAGCGGCCGATCGGCGACGAACAGCACGAGCACGGGGACCAGGTAGGCGAGGTAGCCGAAGAGCTCCAGCGGCGTCGGGGCGGAGCGGTAGCCGAAGAGCCCGTGGAGCACGCTGCCGAGCGACCCGCGGTCTGGCAGCACCGCGTTCAGGTCGAACGCGACGCCCGCATTGGTCAGCAGCCCGGCCTCGCCGAACTCCGTGATCGCGAAGGCGACGAGCCCGGCGGCCACGAAGATCAGGACCGTGCCCGTCACGGTGAAGAACCGCCGCAGGTTGACCCGGACCCCGGCCACGAAGATCGCCCAGCCGAAGCCCGCCGCGACGGCCAGACCCAGGACGCCGCCGAGGACGATATCGATGCCCGTGCCGTTGAACGACAGGATCGGGATCAGGAACAGAACGGTCTCGACGCCCTCGCGGATCACCGCCACGAACGCGAGGCCCACGAGAGCGAGGGTGGTGCCCTCGGTGATCGCCAGGTCGACCCCGTGCTCGAGCTCGCCCTTCAGGGCCCGGCCCTGTCGGCGCATCCAGAACAGCATCCAGGTCAGGACGCCGACGGCGAGCAGGGCGGCCACGCCTTCGAGTCCATCCTGCACCAGGACCGGCAGTCGCTGGATCGTCATCGTGACGACGACGCCGATGCCGATCGACAGGCCAATCGCGGCTGCGACACCCAATGCGACCTTCGGCAGCGCGTCGCGTCGCCCGATCTTGGCGAGGTAGGCGGCGACGATGCCGACGATGAGCGCGGCCTCGAGCCCCTCGCGGAGCATCAGGAAGAAGGTGGCGAGCATCGTGCGCGGCTACCTCTGACTCAACCGGTCTTGCGTTGTGGGCTCAAGCGCCCTTGAGTCGAAGGCTAGCAAAGAATTCTGGCGCTCGCCAAGACAGAAACGCCAAGCCCGGAGCCGGGCGAGCTATTTCGGGCTGAGCGTCTTCATGTACGGCTCGATCGTCCCTCGCCACGAGGCGAACGAGATCGGCGGCGTGGTCAGCGTCGCGACGACCGCTCGGTCGTTCCTGACCCCGAAATAGGCGAGGAAGTGCAGCTGGCGACCCTGGTACGAGCCGGTGTATTCGATCATGGCGAGGCGGCCACCGGGGCCGTCGAGCTGCGTCTGCGAGACGAGGGCGAAGTCCGAGACGAACTGCGGCGCGTTGGTGATGGAGACCTGGGCGTACTGGTCGAGGCTCACGCCCGGCGCCACCTGCGTCAGGAGGTTCATATTGGGCCTGAAGTCGGCCTCGGCCGGCCCGATGAACCAGACCTCGACACCCTGGGCGATGCCGCCGACCTGGATCTCCCAGGCCGGGTCGACCTGGATCGCGTAGGCGCCCTCGGGATCGTTGTAGGTCGTCCCGATCGATTGTCCGCCCCCGCCGCAGGCGGCGAGCAGCAGCACCAGCGCGAGGACAGTCCGCATGTGCCGGGAGGGTACCGGCCGCGAAGGGCCTCGCAATGGCCCGATCAGGCCACGATGTCGGGCCTTCGATACGGACCGGTCACGACGACCTCGCCCTCCTCCTCGAACGGCTCCGGTCCTGTGTTCCGAACCAGGAAGCGGTGGTGCACCTCGGTCGCGCCGGCCGAGAGCATCGCGCTGACCGGGCAGTACTTCGTCGCGGACAGCTCGATCGCGCGCCGGATCGCGGCCTCCTCGACATGCGGCCCCTCGACGACGTGGGTGACGTCGACCCGCGTCAGGACCTGCGGGTACTCGTCTCGCTGGTTCGCCTCGACCCGGATCTCATAGCGGCTGATTCGCTGCCGCTTCTTGGACGAGATCGGCCAGACGTCCATCGCGCTGCACGCCGCGAGACAGACCATCAGGGTCTCGACGGGGCTGAGCTCGCCCCGCTCGATGTCGTCGCCGTACACGATCGTCCGCTTCGAGCCGGTCGTCGCCACGTAGCGCATGCCGCCCTCGTGGACCAGCGTGGCGGTGCGGTGCCTGGGCATCGGCGGTTCGGTCGGCGCGGCGGGTCAGGCGGCGCCCGGCGTCGCGGCGACGCGCGAGGCGGCGTCGTCCGCACCGGTGGCGAACTGCTCGCGATACAGGCGCGCGTAGAGGCCGCCCTTGGCCAGCAGCGACGCGTGATTCCCGCGCTCGACGATCCGTCCGCCGTCGTAGACCAGGATCTGGTCGGCCCGCAGGATGGTCGACAGCCGGTGGGCGATGGCGATGGTCGTGCGGCCCTGCTCGAGCCGCTCGAGGGCGCGCTGGATGAGCCGCTCACTGACCGTGTCGAGCGCCGACGTCGCCTCGTCGAGGATGAGGATCCGCGGATCCTTGAGCAGCACGCGCGCGATGGCGATCCGCTGCTTTTCGCCGCCCGACAGCTTGTAGCCGCGCTCGCCGACGATCGTGTCATAGCCCTGCGGCAGCTCCATGACCCGGTCGTGGATCGCCGCGGCGCGGCCGGCGCGCTCGAGCTCCTCCTGCGAGGCGTCGGGCTTGGCGTACAGGAGGTTGTCGCGCACGCTCGCGTGGAACAGGTACGTCTCCTGGGTCACGAACCCGATGACCCGGCCGAGCGAGACGAGGCTGATCTTGCGGACGTCGGTGCCGTCGATCTCGACCGCGCCCGCATCGACGTCGTACAGGCGCGGGACGAGGTAGGTCGTGGTGGTCTTGCCCGAGCCGGACGGTCCGACCAGCGCGACAAGCTCACCCGGCGCGGCCTCGAAGTCGATGTCGCGCAGCCCGAATGGCAGGTGCTCGGCGATCGGCACCGGCTCCGGGATCGGTATCGCATCCGCGACCACAACCGGCTCGGAGCCCGCCGGAGCGCGCTCGCGGCCATCCAGGGAATCTGCGTCGCCGAGCGGACGGGGCGGCGCCGTGGGATAGGTGAAGGTCACGTCGCGGAACCGGATGCTGCCGGCGACGGGGCGGGCCGCGAGGTCGATCGCGTCCGGCGCGTCGACGATCCCCGGATCGAGCTCGAGGTACTCGAAGATCCGGTCGAACAGCGCGAGCGCGCCCTGCACCTCGACCTGGACGTTCAGCAGCTGGCCCAGCGGGAAGAAGAGCCGTGACTGCAGCGTGGTGAAGGCGACGATGTCGCCGATCGTGGGCGAGGTCGGGTCGCCCTGGATTGCGAGCCAGCCGGCCAGCCAGTAGACGAAGGCCGGGGTGATCGAGAAGACCGTCCCGACGATCATGAAGAACCAGCGGCCGACCATTGCCTGGCGGATCTGGAGTGCGGCGAGCCGCCGGTTCAGGCCGCCGAAGCGCTCGTTGGCGGCCTCCTGCTGGCCGAACGTCTTGGTCAGCAGCATCCCGGACACCGACAGGGTCTCCTGCGTGGTCGAGGACAGGTCGGCGAGCGCCTCCTGGGTCTCCGTGCTGACCTCGCGCCGCACCTTGCCGACGCGATAGGTGAGGTACATGAAGAACGGCAGCAGGCCGAGCGACAGCGCCGTCAGTCGTACGTCGATGAACAACATCGCGGCGATCGTGCCGATCGTGATCGCGAGGTTCGATGCGACGGACGCTGCCGTGTCGGTGACGACGCCCTGCACGCCGCCGACGTCATTGGCGAGCCGGCTCTGGATCTCGCCGGTCTTGGTCTCGGTGAAGAAGCGGAGCGGCATGCGCTGGAGGTGGCCGTACAGCGCCGCGCGAAGGTCCTGCATGACCCGCTGGCCGATCGCGTTGTTGAGGTAGCTCTGGCCGATGCCGATGAGCCCGGTCACGATCGGCAGGACGATCATCAGTCCGACGTACAGATTGAGACGGCCGAAGTCCCGGTTCGGCAGCGCGTCGTCGATGAGCAGCTTGAGCAGGATCGGGTTGATCAGCCCGAGCACGCTCGAGGCCAGGATCGCCGCGACCACGACCCCGACCTGGAGCCGGTACGGCCGGAAGAAGGCGGTGATGCGGCGGACCGTTCGGCCGCGCCGCTCGGGCGGGACCGGCTCGTAGTCGCCGCCCGATCTCGCGAACATGCGGCCGGGTGGCCCGCCACCCGCCTGGGCGCGGCGCTGGAAGCCCACGCCTGAGCGACCGCCTACCAAGCGGTCAGCGTGTTGGCTTCGGTGATGCCCTGCGATTCGAGCCAGCGTTCGGCATCGATCGCCGCCATGCACCCGTCACCGGCTGCGGTCACGGCCTGCCGGTAGCGGTGGTCATGGACGTCGCCGGCGATGAACACGCCCTCGATCTGGCTGTTTGTCTTGTCGCGGATCACGAGATAGCCCTTGGCGTCGACCTCGAGCCAGTCGCGGAACGCCTCGGTGTTCGGCTTGTGGCCGATGGCGATGAACACGCCGTCCGCGGGCATGACCCGCTGCTTTCCCGTCGTGGTGTCGCTGAGCCGGAGCCCGGACACCTTCTCGTCGCCGAGGACCTCGTCGACCGCGGTGTTGGTGTGGATCTCGATCTTTGGGTTGAGCTTCGCCCGGTCGACCATGATCCGGCTCGCCCGGAACTCGTCCCGGCGGTGGAGCATGTGGACCTTCGAGGCGAAGCGCGTCAGGTACGTCGCCTCCTCGAAGGCGGTGTCGCCGCCGCCCACCACAGCGATCTCTTTGTCGCGGAAGAAGAACCCGTCGCAGGTGGCGCAGGCCGACACTCCGCGGCCCCGCAGGCGCGTCTCGCTGTCGAGGCCGAGCCACATCGCCGACGCGCCGGTCGCGACGATCAAGGACTGGCCGCGGTACTCGACGCCGCGGGCCCAGACCCGGAACGGCCGTGTCGAGAGATCGACGCGATCGATGTCGACGTCGACGATCTGGGTGCCGAAGCGCTCGGCCTGGGCGCGAAACAGGTTCATGAGGTCGGGGCCCTGGATCCCGTCCGGAAAGCCCGGGTAGTTCTCGACGTCGCTCGTCAGCATCAGCTGGCCGCCCGGCGTCGAGCCCCCGATGACGATCGGCTCGAGATTCGCGCGCGCCGCGTAGATGGCGGCGGTCAGGCCCGCCGGCCCCGAGCCGACGATCAGCAGCTTCGTCTCAGTCCGGCCCTCGCCCGTGGCCGTGAAGCCGGGCCCGCCCGGCACGGTCATGACCGCCGGCGAGTCGTAGGCGATGTCGGGCAGGGGAGCGGGCGCGCTCGGCGCCGCCACCCCGGTGTCGCCGGAGAAGTCGATCGAGAGGTTGCCGAACGGTGCCGCGCCGCTGCCGTTCCGCTCGGGCGATTCGGCCGGCGTGGGCACGCTGACCGAGGCGCCGGCGCCGTCCGCGCCGGGTTGCTGTTTGCTCATTGACGCAAATATACCACTGAGGCCATACCCCGGGGGAGTATCAGCCCGGGCGCGAGACGGCCTTCATGCATCTCGCAGCGCTGGAATGACCGTGCTCCCGAACAGCTCGAGCTGCTCGGTCTGCCAGACGTCCCGGACGCTGAACAGGATGTGCTGGGCGCCGGCGTCGCCGAGCTCGCCGAAGTGGTCGATCAGCTGCTGTGCGGATGCCGCCCGCTCGCCGCTCCCATTCGCGAGGCGAATGCCGCCAACGAGCGTCGTCCGCTCGATGTCGTCGTACGGCCGGCCGACCTCCTCGCAATGCCGGCGGAGGACGCCCAGCTTGTGCACCAGCGATTCCGGGTTGCCCCAGCCGACGTTGCACGCGTCCGCGTACTGGGCAACAAGCCGGAGCGTCTTCTGCTCGCCCCCACCGCCGATCATGATCGGGACGCGCGGCCGCGAGATCGACTGCGGCGAGTTGAGGAGCCGCGTCGCCTGGTAGTGCTTGCCGTCGTGCCGGCCCTGGCTCCCCAGCGGCGCCTCGAACATCTGGTGCGCGATCTGGAGCGTTTCCTCCAGCATCTCGAAGCGGACGCCGAGCCGCGGGAATGGGAAGCCGAGCCCCTCCGACTCCTGCTGGTTCCAGGCGGCGCCGATGCCGAGCCATGCACGGCCGCCCGACAGGACGTCCAGGGTCGTGGCGGCCTTCACCCAGAGGCCGGGGTAGCGGTAGTGCACGCCGCCGACCATCAGGCCGATCCGCGCCCGCTCGGTGTGCGCGGCGAGGTAACCGAGCGCGGTCCAGCCCTCCAGCATGGGTTCGTCGGCAGCGCCCACGGCGCGGATCTGGAAGAAGTGGTCCATCACCCAGATCGAGTCGATCCCGGCGGCATCGGCCGTGCGCGCCACGCGGGCGAGCGTGGGCGCGAGCTCCTTCTCGCCACCCGGCCAGGTGAACGAGGACACCTGCAGGCCGAACTTCACGGCTCGGATGCTAGCCGGAGGCCCTGGGGCGCGCGCCGGACGGGTGGCGGACGCGGCGCGGCTAGCGGAAGAGGTCGAAGGACTCGGGCATGACGACCTCGCGGATGGAGCCCTCGGCGCGGGTGAACGCGGCCCCGCGAACGAGCGCGGCGGGTCGCCCCGACAGCTTGCCCAGCGTCAGCTCGGCGGCCGAGGCGAGCTCGTCGGCCACGGCGCGAACCGTCGACTTCATCACCCGACCGTTGTGGTCCGGCGTTCCCCGGAGATCGTCGAGGGGTGACAGCCCCGAGACGCCGATCGCCACGTCGACGATTCCGAACCGCCACGGCCGCCCGAACGAGTCGGAGATCACCACCGGCACGTCGCCGCCCATGGCCGCGCGAACCGCCTCGCGCATGCGCGCCGCCGAGGCGTCCGGGTCGACCGGGAGCAGCGTGACCACCGATCCCGTCCCCGAGCCGACGTTCGACGCGTCGATGCCGCCGTTGGCGCAGACGAAGCCGTGCCGCGTCTCGGTGATCACCAGGCCGT
>Ga0070696_100003397_pt1 | contig 10625 bp, 10 predicted proteins | sample KBSK1253metaG_FD_65474 | JGI IMG/M metagenome (GOLD analysis project Ga0070696, IMG submission 65474) | Corn, switchgrass and miscanthus rhizosphere microbial communities from Kellogg Biological Station, Michigan, USA - KBS K1-25-3 metaG | ecosystem: Host-associated > Plants > Roots >... | reverse complement strand
CAACTCAAAATGAAATACTTCTTTTCTCTCCGGCTAGACAAAGTTGGAAAGAAAAGGGGAATGATAAAATGATCCGGGCATTTGCAAAGTTTTCAAGGATGGTTCCGGATTCGAAATTCATAATGGTTGAATGGAGTGAAGATGAACATAATAGCAAAGCTCTTGTCCACTCACTCGGAATATCTGAAAAGATAATCTGGATAAAACCAGTCCCCAAGAACCAGTTAATACAATATTATAATGCAGCTGATGTGGTCTTAGATCAATTTGTACTGGGAAGTTGGGGGACCAGCACCCCAGAAGCAATGGCATGTGGAAAACCCGTGCTTATGTTTTATAAGAAAGATTACATATTACGTGCCTTTGGTGAAGAGCCGCCAATATTAAATTCATTCACTGATGATGATATCTATTCCAATCTTATGAGGCTTCGAGATCATGAATTTGCCGCCGACATGGGAAGGGAAAGCCGAGAATGGATAATAAAAACACACTCTTCAAGGGTTGTTGCTCTCAGGCACCTTGAAATCCTTCAGAAGGCTGGTTGAATTGAGCAATATCCCCTTTTTCTGTCTTTGTAAAATTGCTTCTAAGTATTTCATGATCTCTTTTGCTTCTTCTTCCGTTGCCTTACCCTGAATTAAGCGAATCTGGTATCTAATGAGCCAAGCCATTATCCAATTTTCTTGCATTAGAGCCTCATTTTCAACAGAATATTGGTTTCTTCTGTGCCAATAGCCAATGAGCATGGCGGCTGGCACATAGATTGCGATAAATACTAGTGTAAAGACTGTTAGGCTTCCAAAAACATTACTGAGAAAGTCAATTTTTTGTATAGCCAAATTGTAGGAAATGAGAATGAAGTTTGCAAACGTTAAAACAAATACCAAGTATATGCTATGACCATTTCTGAAATCTAGCCAGCGCTTGCGAAAAAACTGCTCATTCATTCTCACAACGCTATTGCCACAACACCTACTAATTTAGTTTTACCTGAAGACTAGAGGGTCGTCATCTATTATCATCTTTCGAGTATGCGTACGGACAATATTTTTGCCTGTTCAAAGTTGACTGGTTGCTCTTTGTCAAGCCCACTTCCACCGACTGTCTGGAGTGACGCTATCTTGTCTACAACGTCCATGCCGCTTATCACTCTACCAAACACTGTGTACTGTTCGTCAAGTGCTCTTGTCCTTTCATTTTCCTCTAGCACGATAAAGAATTGGGAGCCTGCGCTGTCAGGGTCCTGCGCCCTTGCCATAGACACTATGCCTCTTGTGTGTGGAATGTCACTAAATTCTGCCGGCACAGTGTAGTTAGGCCCTCCCTGTCCCCACGTACTTCTGTCGCTGTCGTCTCCCTTGGTGTTGGGGTCTCCTCCCTGTATGACAAAGCCAGGTACAATCCTATGAAAGAGCGTACCGTCGTAAAAACCCGCATTGGCAAGATCCATAAAGTTGGCGACGTGCTTTGGCGCCGCTTTGGGGAAGAACTCTATCTCAATCGTTCCCTGAGTCGTGTTAAGGACAGCGATCTCGCTTGAAGTAGTCATGTCGACAGGCTGGACTGGCTGGGGCGGGGCATACGGGTCGCCATGCGGCTTTGGCACATAAGCGTGATTAACCTTGTAAATGAATACTCCAAACATGACATTTTCCTTATTTTCGAAGCTGGGCGATGCGTAAACAAGATGCAGTGGCTGGTCTGCACCGCCGTCCTTTGGGTACTTTACGTTCTGAGCGTAGAGACCGACCAGCCCCTGCTGCCACCTTTCCTGTACGTTGGAAAGCCCCTGAGCCCCAAAGCTCGCGTAGTAGAGCGGCTCAAACGGAAAGAGCTTGCCTAGGAGCGTCTGGTTCCAGAATTCCGGCGTGGGCGTAAATCCGTCGCGCTCGATGTACAGCCTTTCGTCAAACCCTCCGATCCTCATGAACCATTGCTTTTTGCTCTCGTCTCCTCCCTGTCCAAGGGTGTAAACGGCAACTTTTTCCGGCGCCACTGTATCTGTGGTGTTTGTCTGGGCAAAGAATCGTATCTGTCCTACGGTATATACCAGAATGTAGTCCGCCTTCAGGTCCTGGGCAATCTTTAACCCTGATTGCTCGTCGGATATCAGCATCTTAGCAAGTGTTTCAATGCGGGTCTGGTTGATGGTAGCATTATCAGCTAGAGTAGTCCTATTTCCAAGGGTCGTTATCCAGTAGCCATAGTCCCACCATGAAGCAATCACTGCATCATCCTCAGTGTTCTGCTTGATCCACTCCATAGCGCTGGTCCAGTCATCAGTCTGCGTTCTAAACCCTGTTCCACCATTTGCTATAGCGGCTGGAACATCTGCTGAACTTAGCCAATTTGAGTTGAACGGGTAAAACATAGGAAGCGAAAGCATGAGAATGGTGACTACCACATAGCCTATCTTTACCGCCTGGCCGGAGGTGGAATGACCTCTACTGGCGAACTCGATCTTTCTCCTTTCCTCCCTTGTAGCCGCGGCCGCCTTTTGTACTGACAACGGCACCGAAGTGGATTCCCTATAAGCCATAATACTGCGTGTGACTTCGTACAAGCCAAGCCCCGCAAGGACGATTATGCCTATTGAAGCAAACACGAGTAACCTGGCGAAAGTGGCGCTAACGTACACGCCAGTGATGCCGATGATGAGCGCAAATATCGACATGTCGTCTCTGCGCCGGAATGCCAGCCAAGCGGCAAGCCCAGCAAACATCAAGAGCACTGAAAAGTCTACAAAGTAATCGGCGACGGTGGGCGTAAAGTGTTCTGCGACAGATTCTACAAGTGGATTTTGCGAGCTCAGGAACGGGTTTACTGCATTGAGGTACCTGAAGCTTGGGGACAGATATGCACCGGCTGCGACCAGACCTATTGCAGCCGCCACAAATGCGATCAATAGGAACGCGGTATTGCGAAGCTGCTTCTGTGGCCCGCTGAACCTTTTCACAAAGGTCGCAATGATCAGGAAGATTGTGCCGCCTATTAGGGCTAGGCCGGGAAGTCCAACCACAAAAGATAACCCTGGTCTTGGAAATGCGGCTGCACTTATTATAGCAAATATCGTGAAAGCGATCGCAACGTACATCGGGATCGTCAAGTCTTTTCTGAAGAATGGAAGCGCAATAAAAAACAGTGCAATAGGGATGCTAAAGTACTGGATTCCTCCCCATGATGCGTTTGCAAGCCCTAAGATCAGGCCGCCGACAACTGCCTTTGGTATCGCGTACTTGATCTCCTTGTGCTTCATAGCCGAGATGAACAGGTACGCGGCTAGAAGGCCGAAAAAGAGGCCGAGCGGCTCGGACTTGAACCACCCAAGGTTGCCTCTCTGGATTATGGCGGGGCTGAAGGAAAAGAGTAGAGCTGAAAACAGGCCGGCTGTAGTGTTGCCAAGCACCCTTACAAGAGCAAAGACAACAATGACTGTAAGCGAGCCAATGACTGCCGGCAACACTATGGTAAAGTCCAACAGGTCGCTTCCGCCACCAAATGCCTTGTATAGGAAGGCAGTGGTAATGTGCAGGCCTGACTGGGAAGTCTCTGGAATGGCTCTCCCTTCTGGGAACCACGACATTGTATCATGCCACTTCCAGTACTCGTCCAGGCCATTGTCCACGATGAATTTCGTTGCGCGGTAGTCAAAGTAAGGGTCGAACTCGTTCAGATAAAAGCCGTACTTTATTGGGTAAAACCTCATAATGAGCGCGGAGCTGAACGCAAGGGCAAGGACTGCGATTACAAGCAGGTGCCTTATCTGGAATTCAAAAGATCCCACTCTAAACAATGGTCTAATGCCTTCCAACATCGACGTTTTGGGTACATATTACCCTTTTTTAAGGTACTGCCACGAATAGGTTCGCAATATTGAATTGAGATGCTTCCGCTTTGCAGCAAAAAGAAAAAATGGTGCTAGAGTGGCACCATCGTGTCGATAAGTCTGGCGTTTGTAACCTTGCCGTCGTTTTCCTGGATTATCAGGTCAACAGTGTATTGTAGTTTGCCCTGCAAAAATGTAACCTGGACATCCCATGAGTCATGCTTCAGCTCGCTCGGAAAAGGGAAGAGCACCCTAATCTTGAAATCATGGATGTCATTCCCATAAAGCGCCTCAATTGTTTTTCTTGACGCCTTTTCTATCTCGCTTTTCGTTTTTACCGGAGACACAATTACTCATATATTTAGTTACTATAAAAGGATAATGTTTTTTCGGTTGCTGAAACTAGAACAAGTTGTACAGCCTCGCAAGCGCAAGTTTCTCTGCCGCCGGCGACGTCGCAAGCCTGCCCTCAACCTTCACTTCATAGGTCTCAGGGTCGATCTCTATTTTTGGCGTAAGGCTGTTGTAGAGCATGTCGCGCTTGGCTATATTCCGGCAGTTCTTGACCGGCAGCATCTTTTTTTGCAAGCTCAGCTTTTTTCCAACTCCATTTCTGATCGCCAGCTTTGACGTAAATGTAAATGATATGGAATATTTCGCCCTGCCAAGCGCGCCAAACATTGGCCTATAGTAGACGGGTTCTGGTGTTGGTATCGACGCGTTGGGGTCTCCCATTAACGAATATGCGATAAAGCCGCCTTTAACCACCATCTTCGGCTTGGCGCCAAAGAACTGAGGAGTCCATATGACAATGTCCGCCACTTTGCCCGGCTCCAGCGATCCGACGTAATCCGATATGCCGTGCGTTACCGCCGGGTTGATCGTGAGCTTTGCCAAATAGCGCTTAACGCGCAAATTATCGTTGTTCCCGCGCTCGCCAGCAAGCCGGCCGGCAACCTTTTTCATCTTGTCGGCGGTCTGCCACGCCCTTGTCGCGACCTCGCCCACCCTTCCCATCGCCTGGCTGTCAGAAGAATACATACTAAGCGCGCCGATGTCATGTAGCACGTCTTCGGCCGCAATGGTTTCGCGCCTTATCCTAGACTCTGCAAACGACACATCTTCCTTGACAGACGGGTTCAGATGGTGGCATACCATCATCATGTCTAGGTGTTCTTCAATTGTGTTGACCGTGTAGGGCCGGGTGGGGGTCGTGGATGATGGCAAGATGTTCTTCTCACCGGCTATCTTCATGATGTCAGGCGCGTGGCCGCCGCCGGCGCCTTCAGTGTGGTAGGTATGGATCGTCCTGCCGGCGATAGCTTCAATGGTGTCGTCAACAAAGCCGCACTCATTGAGCGTATCTGTGTGGATCGCGACCTGCGTATCGGTCCTGTCTGCAACCCGCAGTGCAGCGTCTATCGTCGCAGGGGTGGTGCCCCAGTCCTCGTGCAGTTTCAATCCGCACGCGCCTGCCGCTATCTGCTCGATGAGCGACGGCTCAAGAGAGTCGTTGCCCTTGCCAAGGAAGCCAAAGTTCAGTGGAAACTCTTCTGCCGCTTCGAGCATCCGGTGAATGTTCCAGGGGCCGGGGGTACAGGTGGTCGCATTTGTGCCGTCTGCCGGGCCGGTGCCGCCGCCTATCATGGTCGTGGTGCCACTGCAGATCGCTTCGATGGCCTGCTGGGGGGAGATGAAGTGTATGTGGGTATCTATCGTCCCCGGCGTGCATATTGCGTGTTCGCCTGAAATCACCTCAGTGCCTGATCCGACTATCATGCTGACTCCGTCCATAACGTTTGGGTTGCCCGCCTTGCCAACGCCCGCAATTAGGCCGTTCTTGATCCCAATGTCGGCCTTCACTATGCCAAGGACTGGGTCCATGACGATCGCGTTTGTTATGACCAGATCAAGCGCGTTCTTGCTCGTAACTCCACTCGCCTGTCCCATGCCGTCGCGGGCACTCTTGCCGCCGCCAAAGACTATTTCGTCGCCATACGTGAGCAAATCCTTTTCAATTTCAATGATCAAGTCAGTGTCTGCAAGCCTGATCCTGTCGCCTACCGTCGGGCCAAAGAGGTCGGCATATTGTTTGCGCGGGATCCTAAGCACCCTTGAACCCCCATTTTCTGGCTTTTGCAAGAGCTAAAGCCTTCTTACTTGAGAGCCGGCCGTTTACCAGGCCGCTAAAGCCATAAACTATTTTTTTGCCGCCGTACTCGGTCAGCTCCACCTGCCTCGTTTCGCCCGGCTCAAACCTCACTGAGGTCCCGGCCGGGATGTTGAGATGGTATCCGTATGCCTTTGCCCTCGGGAACAATAACGCCTTGTTCACTTCAAAAAAATGGGTATGCGAGCCGGCTTGCACAGGCCTGTCACCGGTGTTGCTTACCGTAATCTTCATCGTCTTCCTACCACTATTCGCATAGACCGGCTCTTCTGACAGGAAATATTCGCCGGGGATCATTCCGATCACACTATCGGATCGTGTACTGTCACCAGCTTTGTGCCATCGTCAAATGTTGCCTCTACTTGCACAGTCTTGGCAAGCTCGGGCACCCCGGGAAGCACGTCATTCCTTGACAATACCGTCCTGCCAGAGCCCATCAGCTCGGAAACCGCCCTGCCATCCCTTGCGCCTTCGACAATGTGATCCGCAATGAGCGCAACAGCTTCGACATAGTTGAGCTTGAGCCCTCTCTTCTGCCGCTTTCGGGCTACTTCGGCGGCCATGAAAATGTACATTTTGTCGATCTCCCTTGGACTTAGCATCATGCGATTGAGATACTAATTCTTGTATTTATAATTGATGTACGAAAGGCATAATTTCAACAGGACATAATGCTAAGGCGTGTTAGCCGTCAGTTTAGTCGCCGGCAATGTTTTTGCAGAAAGGCGCATGTCAGAAAAATATCGACACGCCAAGGCCTCTGACACGTGTGAAAGACTGCTCGTCTCCCGAATGGAGATGGAGAGACTCAGGCTTAGGCGCATGACTGACAGAGGAACAGACGTCGGGCTCGTTCTGGAGCCCGGCACCAGGCTTCATCACGGCGACGTGCTTGCAGCAGAGAAATTCATTGTAGTCGAGCAGATGCCGGAAAAAGTGATGTCGATCAGGATAAAGAAAGATAACCTTGAAAAAATGGTAGATCTTGCTGCTCTTGTCGGTCACATGATAGGGAACAGGCACAGGCCAATAGCTGTTGACTGTGGCACTATATCGTTCCCCGTGCAGGCCGAGTCAGAAATCGACACTTTCATAAAGCTTCTTCCTACAGGAATCGGGTTGAAAATAACCGACCGGGTCTTTTTGCCGGCTGGGGAGGTTCATTCCCATGAGTGATCACGAGTTCCACTTGATGCAGCTTGCCGATTCGTTCTTTCCGTCCGGCATGTTCGGGCTGTCGGGCGGCCTAGAATCATTTGTCAGGACCGGTAGGGTAAAAAATGGAAACGATGTCTTGCGCTTTGTTAGGCAGCAAATAAAGTTTCAGATGGTCCCATGCGACTGCGCGGTGCTTGCTGCAGTGAGGAAGGCTGCAAAGAATGGAGACTTTGCAGGCGCGGTGGCGGCAGACAACAATTGCTATTCAATGAAGCTGGTACGGGAGGTGAGAACGGCCTCTGCGAGGGTGGGCCGGCAGCTGCTGAACACTCTTGTACACATGACAAACGACAATTTTGCAAAAAAATTCTATGTAAAAGTGATGGCAAAGGAGAGCGCCGGCACCTATCCCGCGTGCCTCGCAGTAGCCACATGCGCCCTTCATATACCGGAGAAAAGCGCATTGCGCATGATGCTCTACTCATACTGCGTAAGCATAGTCGGGTCAGCCGTAAGGCTCGGCGTCATCTCACACATCGAAGGCCAGAGCATCTTGACTCAGCTTGCTCACGACGTCAATTCTGCAAGAGCAAGTAACACAGAATTATGGCAGCTTGCGCCGCTGACAGAGATTCTGCAGATGCAGCACGAGCAGGATGACCTGAGAATGTTTATTACATAACTGGGATCTGTGTTCTGCTATGGCTAGGCGAATCCCTAGGGTCGGGATAGGCGGACCAGTCGGCTCCGGCAAAACGCGCTTGATAGAGCAGGTCGTGCCTGTGCTGAGCAGGCAAGGATACCGCTGCTGCATAATATCAAACGACGTCGTGTCCAAAGAGGACGCCGAACGCATGCAGCGCACCCTTGCTACAGAAGCGAGGCTGATGCCAGAAGACATGATTATCGGGATCGCGACCGGCGGCTGTCCGCACACAGCGGTGCGCGAAGACCCCTCAATCAACCTTGCAGTCATTGACGAGATCGAACAAAAGGATCCGACGCTTGACCTGATAATAATAGAGAGCGGAGGGGACAACACCATGACCACATTCAGCCCTGCACTGGCAGACTATTTCATCTATATTGTAGACGTTGCAGGCGGCGATAAGTACCCGAGAAAGCGAGGCCTCGGGATTGAAAGCTGCGACTTGCTGGTGATAAACAAGATCGACCTTGCGCTCCATGTAGGCGCAAACCTTGCCATTATGAAGCGCGACTCGACGCTTGTCAGGCCGAACAAGCCTGTCGAGTTTGTCAACTGCAAGACGGGGGAAGGGGTGGACCGCGTTGCGAACCACATGATCAGGGACATCCTATTCGACAAGCCCGTACAGAGGAAAAGAAAAAGATGAGTTTTCCGGATTCCTTCAGCAAGTATGGCTCTACAGCCGGCGATAAGGGGCTGGCGCAAATAGGTCTTGCACGAGTCGGCGGAAAGACCGCGATTAGCAGACTCCGGACAAGAGCCCCGCTCCTAGTCCAGAAGGCCCTGTACCCAGACAGCAGCCTGCCGGACATGGCGCATGTGTACCTCATGTCCTCCGCCGGCGGGATATTGCAGGGTGACAGGATGGAAATTGACATTGTTGCGGGGAACAACACTTCATCGCACATCACTACCCAGGCGGCCACGAAAATATACAAAATGGATAAAGGATACGCCGCGCAAACTGTAGTGATCTCTGCCCGTGCTGGAAGCTATCTGGAATTCCTGCCGTACCAGATAATTCCGTTCAAGTCGTCGCGGTTTTTCCAGCAGGTAGACGTGCAGCTAGAGCAAAGTTCCACGGTGTTGTACTCTGAGACTGTGTCTTCGGGGCGCACGGCGTCCGGCGAAAATTTCGATTTTGACATCTGCTTTCTCAAAATGACGGCGCGGGACGGCAAAGGCAAAACACTTTTTGCAGACGCGGCAAAGCTAGAGCCAGACAAGGACGAGATGGTGCGGCTGTTTGGCAATAAGGGGATCTGGTCGATGCTCTATGTCATCACATCTGATTTTGAAAGCATCCATCGGCACGCCAACTCCGCAATAAAAGAAAATTCAATGCTGGCCGGCTGCTCTATTCTGCCGCACGACTGCGGTCTTATCGTAAGGATGCTTGACGATTCAATCGACAACGTTCGAAAGCTGACTGACACAATAGCCGGCATCGCAAGAACCCATGCGCTTGCAGTCGCGACTGAATCGCCGGCAAATTGATTGCACATTTTTATAACTGCCAATCAAACCTTAGCAAGTAATGGCTGCTAACGGCCAGCTGCTAGGCGAGGGCACGAGGCGGAGCAAGGGCGACCAGGCTCGGAGGTACAACCTGCTTGCCGCAAGGCTGATCGCAGAGCTCGTAAAGAGCTCTCTTGGGCCGCGCGGTCTGGATAAAATGTTTGTCGACGTTATGGGCGAAGTCACGGTGACCAAGGACGGCGCCACGCTTTTGCGCAAGATAGACGTCGAGCACCCGGCGGCCAAAGTTATGATAGAAGCGTCCAACGCGGTAGAGAATGAAGTAGGCGACGGCACAACATCGGTAGTGGTGCTTGCAGGCGCGCTCGTGCAAAAGGCAGAGGAGCTGCTCAACATGGGGATCGCCCCTTCGACCATTTCAGAAGGCTACCTCAAGGGCCTCGAGATTGCCCTCGAAGCTTTGTACAGCATTTCCCAAAAATACGGCAATGCCGACAGGCTGGCTATGCAGATGCTAGCTCGCACCTGCCTTAACTCAAAGGCGCTGGCATACGGTGGCGACGGCGTCGCCGGGCTTCTAGTTGACGCGATTTGCTCTATCGCCGATTTCGGCGGCAATTCTGCCGACATTGACGACATCAAGATCGAGGAAAAAGAGGGCAGCATCGTTGACACGCAGTTCATCCGGGGAATCGTTATCGACAAGATGATAGATAGCTCGGCAATGCCAAGGGCAGTGGAAAACGCGAAGATCATGCTGATAAACGACGAGCTGGAAGGAAAGAGGACAAGGACCGACGCAGAAATCCGGATCACGTCACCCGACCAGATCAAATCGTATTCTGATGTCCAGACACTCATGATAAAATCTAAGGTGCAGCACATCATTGACTCCGGCGCCAACGCCGTTTTTTCGCGCAAAGGGATCAACACGCTCGCGCAGCACCTCCTTACAAGGGCGGGGGTAATTTCGGTCAGGAGGGTAAAGGAAAACGACCTTATTTGGCTCGCAAAGGCGACGGGCGCCACAATATCTGAAAAACTCGCTCACGACCACGACGATCATCATTACCATCACGACCACGACGATCATCATCACGACGATCACTACCATCATGGAGACATCGACATCAAGCTAGGTTTTGCAGAGCGTGTTTATGAAAAGAAGGTGGGGGACGACAAGATGGTCTTTGTAGAGGGGTGCAAGAACCCAAAGGCAGTTACTATCTTGCTCCGCGCAAACTCAAAGCGAACGCTTGACGAGTGCCACCGCTCTGCCC
>Ga0070696_100003394_pt1 | contig 10627 bp, 9 predicted proteins | sample KBSK1253metaG_FD_65474 | JGI IMG/M metagenome (GOLD analysis project Ga0070696, IMG submission 65474) | Corn, switchgrass and miscanthus rhizosphere microbial communities from Kellogg Biological Station, Michigan, USA - KBS K1-25-3 metaG | ecosystem: Host-associated > Plants > Roots >... | reverse complement strand
TGCCGGAGTACTATCCTACCCGTACCGAGCGCGCGCTGCTCGAAGGCTGGATGCCCGAGCTGATGGTTCAGCTCGGCACTCGCACCTTGATCGAGTTGGGCGCTGGTAACGCTGAAAAGAGCCGTATCATCCTCGACGCCATGCGTGCCGCCGGCTCCGCCGAGCTGTATGTGCCCATCGACGTGAGTGCCAGCTTCCTGAGCCAGACAGCGGCGCGGCTTCGCCTGGAGTATCCCGGTCTTCGAGTTGAGCCCGCGGTCGCCGACATTTCCGAGGAGCTCAACCTGCCCGCGCTGATGCCTCGACCAGCACTCTTTGCGTTTCTCGGGAGCACCATCGGCAACTTCTATCCTCCGGCGGCGATCCGTCTCCTGGGAAGAGTTCGTGCAGCCATGACCCCGGCAGACCGATTTCTGATGGGCGTGGATTTGCGGAAGGACATCGCCAGGATCGAGGCGGCATACAACGACAGCCAGGGCATCACCGCCGAATTCAATCGCAACATGCTGCTGGTCCTGAATCACGAGCTGGGCGCGGACTTCGACCCGTCGGCCTTCGACCACCTGGCCTTTTACGAGACGGTAGCTCATCGCGTCGAGATGCATCTGGTCTCGACTCGTGAGCAGCGGGTGACGATTCCGGGACTGGGGCAGATCGCCCTGGCGCGAGGCGAGTCGATCCGAACCGAGATCAGCAGCAAGTACGACCGGGCCAGCGTGGCCGAGCTGTTTGATGCGGCCGGTCTGCGCATCGAGGCGTGGCCCACCGATCCGCACACGCCGTTTGGATTGGTGGTGGGAGCACCGGTATGAGGCCCGGAGATCGCGCCGCACTGCTGGCCGGTCTAGCGGAGCGAGTCTTTGCAGCGCCCGTCAGCGCATCCCTCACCCCGCGCCGGGTCGGGGCCGAGGTGGAGTTCATTCCCGTCGAGACCTCCACCGGCCGTCGCTGTCCCATTGAGACTGAGGGTGGCGTGGGTTCACTGGCCTTTCTCCGCCGCTTCGGCGCTCGCCAGGGATGGCGGGAGACTCGCACCGCCAAGGGAACGCCCTGCTTCCAGGTTCCCGCGGGTGGGACGGTGACTTACGAGCCCGGCGGACAACTGGAGTACAGCTCGCCTCCCTGCCATTCCGCGAGCGCGCTGCTCGCGCTGTTACGCTCGGTGGTGCTGCCGCTTCGCTCCGCCGCCGCCGGTGAGGGCATCACCCTGCTCGACGTGGGCATCGATCCCTTCAATTCGATTTCCGGCGCTCCCCTCCTGGTGCACAGCGAGCGATACGACCGCATGGCGGAATACCTGGCTCGCCGGGGACCGGCGGGCGCCCGTATGATGCGTCAGACCGCGGCCTTCCAGGTGAGCATCGATTTCGATGACGAGCCCTGGCTGCGCTGGCGGGTGCTGAATGCAGCCGCGCCCTACGTGATAGCGATTTTCGCCAACTCTGCGGTATACGCGGGAGAGCCCACCGGGCTACAGAGCACCCGCGCCGATGTCTGGAGAAGGCTTGACCCCAGCCACACCGGCTTGCCCTATGACGCCCGATGGCCGGTGGAGGCGTACCTCGAGTTTGCATTGGCGGCTCCCGCGATGCTGCTTCCAACGATCGATGGGGAATATCGGCCCTTCGGCGAGTGGCTCACTTGCGCCCGGCCGACGGCGGACGAGTGGCACGACCATCTGAGCACGCTCTTTCCCGAGGTGCGTCCGCGAGGGCATCTGGAGCTCCGCTCCGCCGACGCGGTGGCTCCGCAGTGGTATGCGGCACCGCTCGCCTTGGCAGTCGGCATCACCTACGAGCCCGGAGCGCTTCGCGCGGCGGCCGAGCTTCTCGGCCATCCCGACCTGGGCCTACTGGAGCGGGCCGGGAGGCTGGGCCTGCACGATCCGGCGATTGGGAGCACTGCCGCGCAACTCACGGAGATCGCGCTCGCGGGATGTGAGGGCCTGGGACCGGGCTACTTCCATCCCGGCGATCTGGAGCAGGCGCGGGGATTCTTTGAGCAGTACACCAGGAACGGCCGGGCACCGGCGGATGAGATGGGGGGAGCGGAGAGGGCGGCGTAGGAGGGCGGACGGAAAAGAGGCGGACGGAACTGAGGCGGACGGAACTGAGGCGGACGGAACTGAGGCGGACGGAACTGAGGCGGACCGAAGAGAGGCGGACAGTAGGGAGGCGGACAGTAGGGAGGCGGACGTCCGCCTCTCCACCGTCCGCCTCTTCACCGTCCGCCTCTTCACCGTCCGCCTCTTTCCTGTCCGCCTCTTCACTGTCCGCCTCTCTTCCGTCCGCCTCTTCACCGTCCGCCTCAGCTCACCGGCACAAACGTCCGGGTCGGATCGATCCCACAGCCGGTCCAGACGGTCTTGATGTAGCTGCCATCGGCCAGCGTCCAGTGGATCTCACCCGACGCGATCTTACGATCGGTGGTGCAGCTCGCGTCCCAGACCAGTGGCTCCACCGTAGTGACAGTGAAAGTCCGGCTCACTCCATTCCGGCTCCAGATGAGCGTGCCGCTCTTGACGAAGGTACCGTTGGGGAGCGGCTGCCCGATCGCCAGGCTCTCTCCTTGGGCCGCGGTGAAGGTGAGCAGCGTATTGTGACTCACCGTACCATCCGCCCGCCCGGTGAAGCTGCGGACCACGGTGATGTTGTTGCTGAGTGATGCCGAGGCCGCGTTCGCGGTGAGTGCGCGGGTTCCGTTCCGGACCGCGGTGTAGCTTCGCGTCTGGTTGGGGCTGGTGAACTTGAATTGGAAGTCCGTCAGCGTCGCCTGATAGGCAAAGTCGGAGCTGCTTGGCGTCGGGTCGCTGAGCTCGATGGTGCCAGTGATCTCGAGGGTGCCGCCCCGGAACCCGGTGAAGCTGCAGGCCGGAAGCGCGAAGGTAAACGTCGCGTGATCGGGAGAGCCGTCTCCATCGCTGTCGGTAGTGTTATCGACCGTGGCGCAGCTGGTCCCGGGAGGAGTGAACCCCATCACTGACTGGGCTGCAGAAATCTGCACTGCAGCACCTGCCTCGGCGCCGGACACCGTGAGGGCGTTGACCGACTGGTCCACCTCGTCCGCCGCGGCGTCACCAATATCGTTCGCCTCGGCCGCTGGAACCCCGCCCTCGGAGCCGGGGTTGGTCGAGTCGCTGCAGCCCGCGATTCCCAAGAGCAGCACGCTGCAGGCGAAGAGGGAGGCCGTGGAGGCCCATTGGATTCGGCGCATGGGTCGAGACTCCTTCTTGGTTGGGGCGAATGGCTTGCGTAATGGCTGCTGGGAAACTGGGCAGATTGACGAGCCCCACTTGGCTTCGTTAAGCGGGACCCTGTGACCGGGCTCACCCCGACACTGCAATTCTTCGTGTACCTTGCCTCGCCCATGAGGCACAGGCGCCCCTCTCCGGCATCGGTTCGCTATAAGTGGTCCCCATGAGTGCCGAGCCGTAGTGCAGGGATATTCATATGAAGGAGACTTTCCGATGTCTCACCCCAGTGAACCGGACACAACCGGCCGCACCGTGGTCGGTCTGTTCAACGATCGCAGACATGCCGAAGCCGCCATCCGCGATCTAAAGACCGCCGGCTTTACCGACGAACAGATCGGGATTGCACTGCAGTCGGCCGAAGGAGAAGCGCAGATCGTGGAGCCGCAGGTCGAAGGAGAAGGTCAGAGCCATTCGGGTGAGTTTGCCGCCAAGGGTGCCATGAGCGGGGGCGTGTTGGGCGGCTTGGTCGGCTTGCTCGGGTCGCTCCTCATCCCTGGGTTCGGGCCTGTCGTCGTGGGTGGCGTGCTTGCCTCGACGCTCACTGGTGCGGGGCTCGGCGCCGCCGCGGGCGGCATCATAGGGGCGCTGACCGGGATGGGTGTCTCCGAGCAGGACGCGCAACACTTTGATCTGGGGCTACGCGCCGGAGGTACCCTGGTCGCTGTAGGAGCCGGAAATCGAACCGATGAGGCACTCGCGATTCTCCAGGGCCACGGGATAGACTTTGGGCCCAGCTGGACCCGTCCGCTCGAAACTCGTGACGTCGCTGCATCCGCGGCGGGCTTCACCGGTCGCCAGCCCTATACCGGCCGAGAGCGGCGGGTCCGGCAGAGTACCAGCTACACCGGCCCCGAGCGGCGACTTATCGGCTTCTGATCTCGAAGGCCGGCCGATCCCATATGGGGGAGGGCGCGTGGCGCTCTCCCCCATTCTGTTGGCAGATTACTGGACCACACTGAACCAAGGGGTTGGAGTGAAGGCCATCCGCGTCGAAAAACCAGGCAGCGCCGACGTGCTGCGCATCGAGGAAGTACCGATTCCCACGCCAAGGCCGGGGCAGGCGCTCATCAAAGTCGAAGCCGCCGGTGTGAACTTCATCGATATCTACCGTCGGACTGGGCTGTACCAGGCTAGCTACCCTCTCACGCCCGGCAGCGAGGCCGGAGGTACGGTTGAGGCCATCGGCACCGGCGTCACCACGGTGCGACCGGGGAATCGGGTCGCCTCAGCCGACGTGATCGGCGCATATGCGGAATACGCATTGGCGCCCGCCGATCGACTGGTGCTCCTTCCGGAGCGGGTGAGCTCGCACGATGCCGCGGCTGTCATGCTCCAGGGAATCACCGCCCACTATCTCACGGTCTCCACTCATCGAATCAAGCAGGGGGACACCTGTCTGGTGCATGCCGCTGCCGGCGGGGTAGGCCTGCTTCTCTGCCAGATGGCGCGACAGCGCGGGGCTCGGGTGATCGGCACCGTCTCCACCGAGGAGAAGGCGGCCCTGGCCCGCGAGGCCGGCGCGAATGAGGTGATCCTCTATACCGAGGCCGATTTCGAGGTCGAGACCAAGCGGCTCACCGACGGCGCTGGGGTGGAAGTGGTCTATGATTCGGTGGGCCGGACGACGTTCGCCAAGAGTCTCAACTGTCTCGCACCCCGCGGCCTCATGGTGCTTTGCGGGCAGTCGAGTGGCCCGGTGGAGCCGTTCGATCCCCAGATATTGAACCAGAAGGGCTCGCTCTTTCTGACTCGCCCGACCATTGCACACTACACCGCTACCCGACGGGAGTTGCTGCAGCGTGCCTCCGCGGTGCTTCATGGCGTGGCCGATGGTAACCTGGTAGTGCGCATCGGTGGCGAATTCCCCCTGGCGCAGGCCTCCGAGGCGCATCGGCTGCTCGAAAGCCGACGCACCACTGGCAAACTGCTCCTGATTCCGTGAGCGAAGACTTTCCGGCGTTGGTCTCGACCGAATGGCTGGCGGGTCGGTTAGGCCAGCCCGGGTTCCGGGTGGTGGATGGCTCCTGGTATCTGCCCAACAGCGGACGGGATCCCCAGGCGGAGTATGCGGCAGCTCACATCCCGGGCGCGGTCTTCTTTGATCTGGACGCGACCAGCGATCGGACCTCTTCGTTCCCCCACATGCTTCCGAGCGAGGGCAATTTCGCCGCAGCAATGACCCGGCTCGGCCTGCACGACACCGACTCGCTCGTGGTGTACGACGGATCGGGAGTGAATCTGAGCGCCCCACGCGTGTGGTGGACTTTCCGGGTGTTCGGACATCAGCAGGTTGCCGTCCTCGATGGGGGCTTCGGCAAGTGGCGGCGAGAGGGACGTCCGGTCGAATCCGGAGTAGTCCGCTTGCCTCCGGGCCGCTTCTCCGCTCGCCTCGATCCGGCTGCCGTCCGCGATCTCCCGAGCGTCCGAGCCAATATCGGCACCGGCGCCGAGCAGGTCGTGGACCTTCGTTCTTCGGGTCGATTCCAGGGCACCGAGCCGGAGCCTCGCCCGGGTCTTCGGGGGGGACACATTCCCGGAAGCCGGAGCTTGCCGTTCACCGAGCTGGTGACCTCGGAGGGCACCCTGCTTCCATCCGATCGGTTGCGTGAGACCATTCAGGCGCGTGGGATCGATCTGAGCCGACCGATTGTGGCCACCTGCGGCTCGGGCACGAGCGCCTGTGCCTTGCTGCACGCGCTTCACCTGCTGGGCCACCGCCACGCGGCGCTGTACGATGGCGCCTGGAGCGAATGGGGAAGCCGGGAGGACACCCCGATCGCGCGAGGGTCCAGTCCCTGAACCGCATAGCCACGAGCTTTGGATGCCTGGTGGCTTTTCTGCTGCCGTTTGCCGCGGTCGGCGGGTTCACGGCGGTGCAGTGCATTCGCTTCGCGTCCCAGGGGAAATGGAGCGAGGCAGGCTTCTTTGCCATCTTCGCCCTGCTGTTCGGCGGCGTGGGCTTCGGCGGAATCGCGGCAGCGTTCGCTGGCCGTCGGAAGGCCGCTGGGATCGAGGCCCTGCGGCTGAAAAACCCCGCGGCGCCATGGCTCTGGCGCCCCGACTGGGCGGCAGGACGGGTCGACGACTCGAGCCGTGTCACCATGTGGACAGCGTGGGTCTTCACCGCGATGTGGAACCTGATCAGCATTCCGAGCGCGATCCTGGGTGTGCGGGCTGCAATCCGGGAAGAGAAGCCGGGCGGTTATTTCGCTCTCCTTTTTCTGCTTGTGGGAATTGGCCTTCTCGTCTGGGCCGTGCGCGCCACCATCCGCTACCGTCGCTTCGGCGTCTCCCGGTTCGAGCTTACCACTCGGCCCGGCGTGGTGGGGCACAGCCTGGCCGGAGCTGTGCGCACCACCACCACTCTGCGGCCGGTCGAAGGATTTCAAGTCTGCCTGCGCTGCATCCGGCAGGTCACGAGTGGAACTGGGAAAAGTCGCTCTACCTCAGAGTCGACTCTGTGGCAGGAGGAGACCAGGGTACAGGGTCAGCTGAGCCGGGACGCGCGCGGCATGGGAACCGCGATCCCGGTGGCCTTCGCCATTCCTGCTGATGCCCTGGCCTGCGACGACCGCGATTCGGACAATCGAGTTCTCTGGCGATTAGAGCTGTCCGCCGGCGTACCCGGTGTGGACTACGACTCGAGTTTCGAGGTGCCGGTCTTTCGTACGGGGTTGAGTGATCAGCCGCCCACGGCGGCGGAGGCCGCGCTCAAGGTGACGGTGGACCTCGCGACCTACCACCAGCCGGTCGGCTCACGAATCGAGGTCAGCACCACCAGGCGGGGAACCGAGATTGTCTTTCCAGCCGCGCGAAATCCCGGGGCCGCGCTTGGTCTCACGGTTTTCGTTCTGCTGTGGAGCATAGTGGTGTGGTGCCTGGTCCACTTCCGCGCGCCGATAATCTTCCCCATCGTGTTTGGCGCGTTCGAGCTGCTCCTGCTCTGGTTCGTTCTGGAGCTCTGGTTGCGAGTCTCACGGGTGGTGGCGGGCGACGGCAGCCTGGCGATCGCGAGCGGTTTCCTCTTTCCGGGGAAAGACCGGAGCTGGGCGGCGGCGGAGATCGACGATGTCACGACCAGGATCACGATGCAGGCGGGAGGGAGACCCTACTACGATATCATCGCCGTCACCAGGAGCGGCAAAAAGGTGACTGCCGGCCACTCGGTTCGCGACAAACACGAAGCCGAGTGGCTGGCCGCCACGATCAAGCATGCCCTGCGACCCTAGTGCGACGGAGGCGCGAGATTTCCGCAGGCGACGATGGTGCCCATATTGGTGGACGACGCGTGGACCGCAACGAAGTACTGGCCGTCCTTAGGCTCGGGCAGCGGCAAAGTGGCCTTCGCCTCCGCCTCACCGTTGCCACCCACCTTCAGTATGCCGTATGAATCCGGCGGTCCCAAAACTCCACCATCCTGACCACACAGTCCGCGATGCACATGCCACGGGTGCGCTCCACCGGGTGCGGCGTTGGAGATCTCCACGTGGACTTTGGTCTGCGTTGTATCCTTCACATCTGGCTCCATCCAGGCGGTTCCCTTGACCTGTACCGCGCCAGCCAATCCCGCGGGAGTGGCCAGGGTTGCGTTCCAGCGCTCCGGCGCCGGCATGGCGGCAGGGCTGATCTCAACCGACTTATGACAACCAGCCAGGGTAAACCCGCAAAGGAGGAGCCCAACTGTGCCGAGCAGTTTCATGAAATCCTCCACTAAGCGAAGTAACGCTTCGCTATATGGCAGGACTTCCCGCTCAGGTGCCGTGACGACCGACACAGGAACGGGGCTACTTCTGCTTGCGGCTCCCGCATACCCGCAGCACCTGCCGGGGAGCGGGATAGTTGGGGAAGAGCGACCGCGCTGCTTCAGCGTGGGGCCGAGCTCGGTCGCAGCGGCCGGCCGCGCGCCAGTTCTCAGCCAGCAACATGTGGATGCGGTAGCTCCCGGGATCCACCCGGGAAGCGCGCTCCATGGCGGCTCGCTGACCGGTGCTGAAGAGGCCCATCGCGAGGACCTGCGCGCTACTTCGCCAAAGGAAGAGTGTGCCGACGGCAGCCGCGGCCAGCATCAGATAACGTCGTGACCGAGCATTGAGCCGAATCTCCCGAAGGGGTCGGGCCGATGATGCCAGCGCGCCCACGATGGTCCAGCCGAAGAGGGTATTCACCGGCAGCAGCATCACCGCGTCGAACGCGCCAACCGTGCCGATCGCGATCAGGGTGGCGACGATGGTGAGGTCGGTGAGCGCCGGAGTATCACGCGGCCCGCGGCGGAGCCTGGCCCACGCGCCCAGTGTCAACGAGCCGCCGACCAGGGCCAGCAGGATCAGCGCGACGAAGCCGCGTTCGGCCAGCATGGCCATCCAATCGCTGCTGGGCCAGGGATTGGTGGGGATGATGTCGCCGATGTGGAAGGAGGGGTCGCCGGGAGACATGAATCGAGGATACGCCACTGGCCAGTTACCCGGCCCGACGCCGAAGATCGGATGATGTACCGCCATCGCCAAGGTGTTTCCGTACTGAATCAGACGGCCCCGGCCGCTACCTTCGCGATAGTTGGCGACCCCTGTCAGCGAATCGAGGTAGGGCGAGTTGGACCTCCAGTTCAACCGATTGGGGAGTATCAGCGATAGCACCAAGCCGGCCGCGGCCGTGGTGGCCAGGCGCAGCACCCGTCTTCGCAGCCGATCATCGGCCCAGAGCCGACCTACCCACAGCCCCTCGATAGCGAGAAACGCCCCGCAGACCGCAGCACCGACCCACGCGGCACGGGAGCGGGAGAGAACCAGCGCCGCCGCCGCCAGCATCACGCCAATCGATCCGAGCACGAAGCCTGCCCGGCTGCGACTCTCGACCGAGACCAGCAGAAGAACCGGCAGCCCAATCGTCACCAGATGGGCCATGAAGTTTCGGTTGCCGAAGGTGCCTCCGGGCGCGCGACTCAAGCTGGCCAGGCTGGTCGTCACCAGGCCGTATGCCTGTGCCAGCGCAGTGAGTGCGCCGAGCACGACGGCAAGAGCAAGAGCGACGAGCAGAGCCTGACTTCGTCCGGCCCGGGCGAGGGTGCGCCCGCACCAGAACAGCACCGCACCCGAGAGACTCACACCGAGTGCCCGAAACGCGAGCCAGCCATTCTCCGCCAAGAGGGTGGAGAGAATCGACAGGGCCAGGAAACCGACCAGTGGGACATCCACCATGAAGACGGTAAGCCGTCGGGCAAAGGCGAGACAGAGCAGCGCGGCGGTCAGCGCGGCGAGATGGAGCACCAGCTCCTTCAGCACGGTAAAGCGGTCGAGCTGGAAGACCTGATAGGGGAGGGCCGCGATGACGATCAGGACTGCGGCCACCTGCAGTACCAGCAGCGCGGTGCCGCTCAGGGTGGTCGCGTCGGTCAGGCTCGCCGAGGTGACCCGGAAGGAGACGGGGCCCTGCCGCGCCGTGGGCTTGCCGGGCAACTCGCTCTCCTTAGGGGCCGGTGGCTGAGCGAAAGAAGTGTCCGTAGCGCAGCATGCCACCCGTCGACCAGGGCCGGTATCGATTGGCGAACTCGATCCGCTCAGCCAATGACGGGTGACTTCCACGCCAGAGCTGGTAGAGGAGACCTGGCCTGGGTAGATCGAGATTCTGCTCTTCCAGCCGCACGAAGGTCAAGGCCGCCGCCCGGTTGTCACGGGTGAGCTCGAGCCCAAACCGGTCGGCCTCGTGCTCCATCCAGCGGGAGCCCGCCAATACCACCGGCGTCACGGCGAACGAAACCACGCCGCTCAGGAGCAGGAGCAGGGGCAGTGAGGCCACGTCGTCGAGGCGGTCGAACCCGAACCGCGGGGCGTACCGGGCGATCAGGTGACCGGCGAGTCGATGAACTGTATAGAGCGAGAGAGTCGCCAGAACCGTGGCCCCAAGTATAACAGCCAGTGTGTGGTGCAGGACGAAGTGGCCCATCTCGTGGCCCACGACGAAGAGGATTTCACTCGGGGTGAGCCGAGCGAGAATGGTGTCCCACAGGACGATCCGTTTGGTGCCGCCAAACCCGGTGACGTACGCGTTTACCTTTTTGGTCTCGACGCTCTTCTTGACCTCGTACACCCGGCTCCGATCGATACCCGCCCGGCTGGCGAGCGCCAGGATCTGGGTCTCGAGCGCCTTGTTTTCCAGTGGGCCGAACTGGTTGAAGAGTGGTTCCACCCAAAGTGGCGTGACGATGAGCGCAAGGATGGAGAGTGGAATGGCCGCCAGGCCAGTCCAGAGCCACCAGCGGCGGGGACTCTTTCTCAACAACCAGTACGGGATCCAGAGCAGCAATGGCGCCACGACGCAGCCCAAGCCGAGGGCCTTGATCCAATCTCCCAGCCACCGACTCAGGCTTTCCGTGGAGAG
>Ga0070696_100003390_pt1 | contig 10632 bp, 5 predicted proteins | sample KBSK1253metaG_FD_65474 | JGI IMG/M metagenome (GOLD analysis project Ga0070696, IMG submission 65474) | Corn, switchgrass and miscanthus rhizosphere microbial communities from Kellogg Biological Station, Michigan, USA - KBS K1-25-3 metaG | ecosystem: Host-associated > Plants > Roots >... | reverse complement strand
TGCACGCAGCAGACGCCAGATCAGGTCGCTGCGATAGTTCTCGATCATCATCACCACGACGCCCTGGTCCAGCCCGAAGTGACCGGGTGAAATCCACGCCGGGCCACCGTCCGCGCCGAGGCCGGGGTTGAAGCTGCTGGCATATTGTTCGGCGGGCAGCATTTCCGGGTAGCGCTGCAACATGCGCCGCGCGGCGTGCAAGCTCACGTTTGGGGCAAATGGCAACGACGCCAACGCGGCCCAACCGCTGAGGGTGCCGTCATCCGGACCGTAGGGCACACCACGTGCGGCGTAACCAAACAGCCGGCGCTGTTCGTTGGCCAGCGCCGGCAGCGACCGGCTCGGGCCATCGCATGCGGTCAAGCCCCAGCAATCTTCGTCGTAGCCACGGAAACCGTGCGGATTGCGCCGCGCGTATTCGCGCTGCACCAAGGTCGCGCGCCGGCTGTTTTCAAAATAGTCGCACTGCTTCTCGCGCATGAAGTCATCGCGAATGCCGCGAAAGTCGATCCATGCGTGCGAAAACTGATGGATGAACAACGGCCCGGCGTACAGGAAATCGATGTCGTACAGGTTTTCCCATTGATAGGTCGCCGTCCATGCCGCGTAATGGTTGCGTTGAATCGGATGCGTCGGCGAACCCAGCGCGAGCACATACAACACCAGGCCTTCGTTGTAGCCGTCCCAACCATAATTGAGGAATCCGCATTCCGGCTTCCAGCCCTGGCGCAACGTCGGCTCGCCGCCTTGCGCCCAGCACCAGTCGACTCGCCGGTAGAGGACGTCGACCACCTCGCGCAGCGCCGTTTCGTCGGCGTCGTTGCCGGTGAAGTAACTGGCCGCCGTGAATGCGCCGGCCAGCAGCAACGCGGTGTCGATCATCGACAGTTCGGACTGCCACACGCGGGCGCCGCTGCGCATGTCCAGAAAGTGGTAGTAGAAGCCTTGGTAACCGGTGGCCTGGGCAGCACCGCTTTGGTCGCTGTCACGAAAGAAGCGCAACACGGCGAGGCTGCGCGTCACCGCCTCGGCCCGCGTCATCCAGCCGCGTTCCACCGCGACCGGATACACCGACAACGCGAAACCGACCACGGCGATGCTGCATGGCGAACCTTCACGTGTCGTGTCCGCGATCAAGCCGTTGGTCGGATTGAACGTGTGCAGGAAATAATCGAACGCCGCATGCTGCAAGTGCTCAAGCAAGGCATCATCGCTGAGCGCAGGTTTCAGCGCAGCATCGGGCCGAGCGATGTCGCGCAGGGCAGTCACCAACGCCCGACCGGTGACGTCAACGGACTTGCGCCGACCGCGCCAGTGCAGAAGTCGCTGCGATGCCACGCTGCGCCGGAGCGGGACGTGGCACGCTGCCTGACTGCCGCCCCGGCAGCGAGCCGCGCAGGCGTGAAATCAAGCTTCATGGCGGTCGTCCCGGCGCATGCCATCTTCTCCGTAACGTTTGCTGGCGCGCCGACTCATTCGGCAACGCGCGTGGTGCTCACCCAGTCAGCCGCTGGAAACCGGCATGGCACGCCCATGCACCTGGGCCGCCGGCACCGCTCGGTGGCCTGGCCATCCTACGCCGCCACCTGCACAAACGCAGGTCAGCCGCGGCGTGCCAACACAGCTGGCAATGCGTTGACGCCATGCATGCCCGAATCGGCGCATGCTGAAGCTTGCGTCTTTGCCCAGCGGGTCTCGTTCATGGCATACAGCACCACGCGCACCATCGATACCCAGCAGCACTGCCTGCTCGCCAACGGCAGCTACAGTGTGATGGTTGACGCCACCGGCGCGGGATTCAGCCGCTGGCGCGAGCTGGCGGTGACCCGCTGGCGCGAGGACCCTACGGGCAATCCATGGGGCACCTACCTGCTGCTGCGCGACGAGGAAAACGGCGCCGTATGGTCGGTGACCCAGCAGCCATTTGGTGCGCGCACGCCGGACGATGCGGTGGATTTTGTGCCTGGCCGTGCCAGCTTCAGCCGGCGCCACCACAGCGTGCACAGCGTGCTGGAAATTGCCGTGGCCGCCGATACAGACGTGGAATTGCGTCGGCTCACCGTGAGCAATCACGGCGACCACACGCGCACGCTGTCGCTGACCACCTACACCGAACTGGTGCTCGGCCCGATCAGCGCAGACAACGCGCACCCGGCTTTTTCCAAGATGTTCGTGCAGACCGAATGGGATGCAACCCACGCGTTGCTGCTGGCCACCCGGCGGCGGCGCGACGACAACGAGGCGCCAATCTGGGCAGCGCACGCGCTGCAGGTACTGGGCCGGCCAGTCGACGGCGGCTGCAGTTATGCGACCGACCGCGCCTGCTGGCTGGGTCGCGATCGCACCTTGCGTGACGCGCAGGCGCTGCGGCCGGGCGCGCAGCTGGACAACATTACCGGCTGCGTACTCGACCCCGTGTTCAGTCTGCGTCAGCACTTTACGCTGGCACCGCGCGAGAGCGTGACGCTGCTGCTGTGGACCCGCGTGGCCGATAGCCGCGATGGTGCCTTGGCCCTGGCAACCCAGCTGGCCGATGGCGATGCGGCCGCACAATTGTTCGCCGCCGCGACACAGCACGCCACCGCCCGGCAAACCCGCGCCGACATGGACGAGGCACTGGCAACCCGCAGCACGCACTGGCTGGGCGCGTTGCTCAGCAACGACCCCACGCAACGCGCGCCAGCAGCCGATCTCGCGCACGGTCACGGCGGCGCACCTACGCTGTGGGCAGCAGGCATTTCCGGGGACCGCCCCATCGCGCTGGTGTGCGTGCGCGACCCCGCCGCGCTGACATCCGTGCACGATCTGCTGCGCGCGCAGCGCTACTGGCAGCAAAAGCATTTTGCGGTGGATGTGGTGGTGTTGAACCGCGCCAAGGGCAGCACGGCAAATGCCGTACACGCGGCACTCGCGCCGCTGCTCGACCCGCAGCACGCGCTGCTGACACAGGATGCCAAGGCTCCGCGGGCAGAGCTGTTCGTCCTGCGCGAAGACGCCATCGACGCCGGACTGTGCGCCGGCTTGCTGACCGTGGCACGCATCGTCCTGGACCCCGATCCTGCGCCGCCGACAGTCACCGCACACGCGCCGGTGCAAGACGCCGCGGCAGGCATGCAGACCCCCATCCGTGCGACCGACCTCGCTGGCGCCGTCGCAGCTCCACCAGACACCACGGTCGAGTTTGCCAATGGCTGCGGCGGCTTCGTGGACGGCGGTCGCAGCTATCGCATCGTGCTCAAGGCGGACCAGTCCACACCGGCACCGTGGATCAACGTCATCGCCAACCCCGCGTTCGGGTTTCTGGTCTCGGCCGCAGGCAGCGGTTACACCTGGTCACTGAACGGTCAGCAGAATCCCCTCACCCCGTGGCCGAACGATGCAGTGAGCGACACGCCGCACGAGGTGTTGTATCTGCGCGACGAGGATACCGGCGTGTTGTGGAGTGCCACCGCGCTGCCCATCCGCGTGCCCGGTGCCACGTACACCACCACCCACGGCAAGGGCTGGACCCGCTTCAGTCATGCCGCGCACGACATCGCGCTGGAACTCATGCAATGCGTGCCGACCGACGATGCGATCAAGCTCTCGCGCCTGCGCCTGTGCAACCACTCACCGCGGACACGCCACCTCGCGGTCACCGGCTACGTCGAGTGGGCGCTGGGCGCCAATGGCACGACGCCCGCGCCATTCGTGATCACCGCGCGCGACGCAACCACGGGCGCGCTGTTGGCACGCAATCCATGGCGCACCGCCTTCGCGGATCGCGTCGCCTTCATCGACCTGGGCGGTTTGCAGCAGTCCATGAGCGGCGACCGTCGCGAGTTGCTGGGCACACTCGGCAACGTCGCCCAACCGGCGGCGCTGCACAGCGCCGCGCCATTGTCCGGGCGACTCGGCGCCGGGCTCGACCCCTGTGGCGCGCTGCAGACGCATATCGAATTGCCGGCGCATACCCAGCTCGACTTGCTGTTTGTGCTCGGTGACGCCGCCGACACCGCCAGCGCGCAAGCGCTGATCACGAAGTACCGCCATGCCGACTTTGACGCCGTACTGGGCGCCGTCACCGCGCAATGGAATGGCGTGCTCGACACCGTGCAGGTGCAGACACCCGATCGCGCGCTGGACGTCATGCTCAACGACTGGCTGCTGTACCAGGTGACCAGCTGTCGGCTGTGGGGGCGCACGGCCGGCTACCAGGCGAGCGGCGCCTACGGTTTTCGCGACCAGTTGCAGGACGTGATGGCGTTGTGCGTGACGCGCCCCGATCTGGCGCGCGAGCATCTGCTGCGCGCGGCCGGCCGGCAGTTCGCCGAAGGCGATGTGCAGCACTGGTGGCTGCCGCCCAACGGGCAGGGCATCCGCACGCGCATCAGCGATGATCGCATCTGGTTGGGCTACGTGGCGATGCATTACGTGACGACCACCGGTGACCGTGCGGTGCTGGACGAAACCCGCCCGTTCCTCACCGGACCGGCGATCGCCGACGATGCCACCGACGCCTTCTTCCAGCCCGGCGTCGGCAGCGACCCGATCAGCATCTATGAACACTGTGCCCGCGCGCTCGATTCCAGCCTCACTCGCGGTGCCCACGGCCTGCCGTTGATCGGTACCGGCGACTGGAACGACGGCATGAACAACGTCGGCGCCAAGGGCCGGGGGGAAAGCAGCTGGCTCGGCTGGTTGCTGCTGGCCACGATTGCCGCGCTCGCACCGCATGCCAGCCAACGGGGCGAACGCGAGCGGGTGCAGCGCTGGCTGGACTACGCCGCGGCGCTGCGCGTGGCGCTGGAACAGGCTTGGGATGGCCAGTGGTACCGCCGTGGCTACTACGACGACGGCACGCCGCTGGGGTCGAGTGCCAGCAAGGAGTGCTGGATCGACACCATCGCGCAATCCTGGAGCCTGCTGACCGGCGGGCCGCACCCGCCGCGCGCGGCCCAGGCCATGGCTGCCGTGGACCGCCTGCTGGTCGATCACCCGCACCAGCTGGCGCGCCTGTTCACCCCGCCGTTCGATCACGCCACGGAGAATCCCGGCTACATCAAGGGCTACCCGCCCGGCGTGCGCGAGAACGGCGGGCAGTACACGCATGGCGCGACCTGGTCGATCTTCGCCTGGGCGCAACTGGGCGATGGCGAGCGTGCCGCCGACCTGTTCAACATGCTCAATCCGATTCGCCACGGTGACCGTGCGCAGGCGGTGCAACGCTACAAGGTGGAGCCGTACGTGGCTTGCGCGGACGTCTATTCCGTCGCGCCGCACATCGGGCGTGGTGGCTGGACGTGGTACACGGGTTCGGCCGCCTGGCTGTATCGCGCCGGACTGGAAGCGTTGCTCGGTTTCCAGCTGCGCGGCGAGCACCTGCGCCTCGCGCCATGCATCCCCAAGGCATGGCCCGGCTTCACGCTCACCTATCAGTATCGTGGGCAGCAACACGTCACACCGTACACGATCCAGGTGGCAAACCCGCGTGGTGTCTGCGCGGGAGTCACGCAGCTCACCCTGGACGGCCAAACGCTGCAACCGGAGGCCGAGGTGGCGCTGGCCGACGATGGTGCCGCGCATACACTGCAAGTCACGCTGGGTTGAGGCGCGCCGCCATGCCCCAGCGCAATCCTCCGCCCGCGCCCGAACCGGGGCTAATACCGACCCCGGACGGGGCACGCGAAGTGCTACCGAGGTTCCGCGCGGCATCGGGGTCGGCGCCTGGCGAAAGGCGCTTGCATCCCGGGCGCACCCGGAACGCAACCATGCCATGTCATGGCGACGCCTATCCACGTGTACGTGACGAATCGCGCCCTCCTGACCACCCGCACCCTGCCCCGCACGGCGCGCAGCAGCCTGACGCAACGCATTGAACGCGAGAGGCAACGGATAGCCATGAGCACCTACGAGTTTCAAGCCGTGGTCGACGCGCTCGCTGCCGACGGCTGGTGCGTACTGCGGGATTTGTTGACGCCGGCACAGACCCAGGCCCTTTGCGACGAGTGCATGCGGCTGTACGCGGCGCAGCAGTTTCGTCCGGCCCGCGTCGGCCTGGAACGCACGGCATCGCAGTTGCGCACCGACCACACGCACTGGTTCGTACCCCACTCACTCACTGCACCACAACGGGTGTTTACCCAGCGCATGGACGCGCTACGCACGGTGCTCAATCGCCGGCTGATGCTCGGGCTGGTGGATAGCGAAGCGCATTACGCAGCCTATCCCCCCGGTAGCGGTTACGCGCGCCACCGTGACTGCTTGCGCTACAGCGACGCGCGCGTGGTATCTGCCGTGTTCTATCTGAATCCGGACTGGCATGCCCGCGACGGCGGAGCGCTGCGTCTGTACCTGCCTCACGCCTACCACGACATCGCACCGCAAGGCGGCACGCTGGCACTGTTCCTGTCCGCCCAGTTCGAACACGAAGTACTGCCGCCGGCGCGCACCCGCTTCAGCATCGCCTGCTGGTTGCGCCAGCAGCAGCGGCCGGATGCGGCAACCGGCTGACGTGCGGCTCGGGTTCCGGATCACGGATGAAACGGCCAGAAGACCGGTATCAGCCACATCGACAACGCGCAGAAAATGGCGATCAGTGGAATCCCGACCTTCATGAAATCGGTGAAGCGATAACCACCGGCGTAATACACCATGGTATTGGTCGGATACCCGACCGGGGTGGCAAACGACGTGGCTGCCGCGAACGCAACGGCCACCACAAAAGGCCGCGGATCGACCCCCATGGCGTGGGCGACGGATACCGCAATACCAACCATCAGCACCACCGACGGGTTGTGGCCCATCAGCTCGGTCAACAGTGCGGTGAGCAGGTACACCATCGTCAGCGCGGCCAGCGGGCCGTGGCCGCCGATCAGCACCATCGCCTCGTGCACCATGACCGCGGACAAACCGGTCTTCTCGATGGCGATACCCAGCGGCAGGATCGCGCCGAGGAGCACGATGATCTTCCAGTCCATCGCCTCGTACACGTCCTTGCGCCCGAAACAGCCAGTCAGCGCCATGACGATGGCTCCGCAGATCGCGGCCAGCGGAATCGGCATCCAGTGCAGTGCGGACACCGCCACCACCCCGGCCATGATGCTGGCCGCGACCCAGGCCTTGCGGGACATCGCCCGCGCATCCGGGCGTTCGCTGAGCACGATGAACGCATCGCCATTGCGCAGCTTGGGCATGGCGTCTTCCTCATCCACCAGCAGCAACAACACGTCGCCGACGGCCAATCGGATCGTGCTGAGTTTGTCGCGCAACACCTGCCCGCGCCGATGTACCGCCAGCAGGGTGCTGCGATAGCCCCAGTCCAGACCGACATCAGCAACACACTGGCCTTCGATCGGACTGGCCGGGGCAACCATTACCTCGGTCATCACTCGCGGATGCTTGTCGTCGGCTTCGGGGTAACGTCGCTCGGTCGCATGGCGCAGTCTGGTCTGCCGGCGAAATTCCTCGATCTTGTCCCAGTCGCCACGCACCAGCAGCACGTCGCCAACCTCCAGTCGTTGGGCGCGCGGGGTCCACATGTGTTGTTCGCCGCGCAACAGTTCCAGCGGATACACGCTGTAGCGTTCGCCAAGCTTGGCGTCAGCGATGCGCGTGCCGAGCAAGGGTGATCCCTGCACCACCTCCAGTTCGGTAACGTATTTGCCGACATCGGTGTTCTGCGGTTCGTCGGCGTCGATATGCCTGGGCAGCAAATGCCGGCCGATGACCATCAGGTAGATGATGCCCACGACAGCCAGCACCGCACCCAGGCGGGTGAACTCGAACACGCCGATTGGCGCCAACCCGTGCTGTTGCGCCAGCGTATCGGCCAGCAGATTGGAGGAGGTGCCGATCAGCGTGCACACGCCGCCCATCTGGGCGGCATAGGCCATGGGCATCAAGACCCGCGCAGGTGACGTGCCCGTGCGCTGGCACACGCGCAATGCCAACGGCAGGAATGTCGCCACCAGCGCGACGTTCTTGACGAATGCGCCGAGCGGCGCGATTGCCAGCATCATCGCCAGCGTCAACAACCATGGTCGACGAATCTTCATCAACAACCGGGTCAACGGATCAAGCACGCCGGAGCGCTCGATGCCCAGACTCAGCGCGAACATCGCGGCAACCGTCACCGTGGCTTCGTTGCTGAAACCGGACAGCGCTTCCGCCGGGCTGACGATGCCCAGCACTACCAACGCGCCAAGCACGATCAGCGCGACCAGATCGATCCGCAGTTTCTCGCTGGCAAACAGCGCCACGGCGCCCACCACCACGGCCACCGTGGCCCACGCCTGCCAGCTCACGGCGCGGCCTGCGCGTTGGTGACGCGCGAAAATGTGGTGGCAGGCAACAAGGCAGGCATCAGCTGGCATGATAACGAGCTTGTGCGGCGGCTGGCAGTGGCCAGGCAGGCACTGGTCGCGTCCGACCGAACGTGCGCCAGCGTGACTTCAACGCATCATGGTGCCAACGTAGCGCGAGTTGCCATCCCGCCACGGGGCGATCCGCCATGCACGCGCCTGCTTCCGCACTGCCCGCTCCCGCGCACAAGCCCACTGTCGCGCTCGCCCTTGGCGCTGGCGGGGCAAAAGGGCTGGCGCATATCGGCGTCATCGAGGAGCTGGAGCAGCAGGGATTCGAGATCGTCGCCATGGCCGGCAGCTCGATGGGCGCGCTGGTCGGCGGCATCCATGCCATGGGCCAGCTGGCGGTGTATCGCGACTGGGCGTGCACGCTGGCCCGGCTGGACGTGCTGCGCCTGGCGGACTGGACGCTCAGCGGCGGCGGGTTCATCAAGGGCGAGCGCATCATGAACACGCTGCGGCGTCTGACCGGTGACGTCTGCATCGAGGATTTGCCGGTGGCGTACACCGCCGTGGCGACCGACCTGGATCGCGGCCGCGAAGTGTGGTTGACGCAGGGTTCGTTGTTCGACGCGATCCGCGCCTCGACGGCGCTGCCCACCGTGTTCCGCCCGTTTGAGCTGGATGGTCAACGACTGGTCGATGGCGCACTGCTCAATCCCGTGCCGGTCACGCCACTGATCCGCGAGCGCGCCGATTACCTGCTGGCCGTCAGTCTGGACGGCCCGGCGTTGCACGGCACGACAACCGCGCCGGAAGCTCCGGTGCCGCCCACGAACGACACCACCCGCCATCGCCTCGCCCGCCTGGTCTCCCGCCTGGTACCACACGGCACGCCGCACGCGCGGGCCCAAGGGACCTTCGAGCTGCTCAACCAGTCGATCGACCTGATGCAGTCGCATCTGTCGCGCCTGCGGCTGGCGGTGTACGAGCCGGATCTGCTGATCCAGCTGCCGCGCGATATCGCCAACGTGTATGAGTTTTACCGTGCGCGGGAGTTGATCGAACGCGGCCGTGAGCAGACCCGCCACATGCTGGCGCAATGGTCGCCAACCGCGTTGCCACCGCGCACACCGTAGACACCGCGCACGGGCTGCGGCTCAACGCGGGCCATGCGTGCGCAGCCAGTTTTCCATGTACGCCTTGAGCGCCACCGCGTTGTTGTGTTCCTCGTCGCGCGCGCCAAACAACAAGGTGACGCGATGGCGGGTTGAACGCTGCGCCAGCGGCTGCCAGAGCTCGGCAGCGGCATCGAGTTCGGCCGCGTAGCGATGGCGAAAGCCGTCCCACAATGCCGGATCGTGGCCGAACCATTTGCGCAGTTCGGTAGACGGCGCCAACTCCTTGGCCCACAGGTCAAACGCGACCGCTTCCTTCTTCAGCCCGCGCGGCCACAACCGATCGAGCAACACCCGATAGCCGTCCGTATCCGCGGCCGGTTCATACACACGTTTCGTGACAATGCCCATGGCCATCTCCCAAGGCGAAGATCATCAGCATACGACGCGGCGCGCGGCGCGGCGTGATTGGTGGGCACCGATAGCGCGAAGCAATGGCCGTCATATCGTGCTCGTCGCCGAACTGCACCATCGGCTTGCGCGCTGACCTGATCTACGCCAACCCCGGCTGGCAGTCCGCGCTTGCTGAGCTGCGCTACAGCTCGTCGACCGGGGTCACCTTGGCGCGGCGCATCAGCCACGCGACGCCACGCAGGTCGGCCAGACCGACCCACAAACGATCCAGCATGCCGTACTTCGATACCCCGGCGGTGCGTGGACGGTGGCCGACCGGCACGCTCTGGCAGGCAAACCCGGCGCGCTTGACCAATGCCGGCAGGTAACGATGCATGTGATCGAAGTACGGCAGACGCAAGAACACCTCGCGTTCGAACAGCTTCAGGCCGCAGCCGGTGTCCGGCGTGGCGTCGCGCAGCATGCGCGAGCGCACGGCGTTGGCGATTTTCGAGGAGATCCGCTTGTTGAAACTGTCGCGGCGCGTCGTGCGCCAGCCGGCAAACAGGCGCACATCGGCGCCGGCCGCAGCGCGCGCAGTCAGCAGCCGGTTGATATCCGCCGGGTCGTTCTGGCCGTCACCATCGAGCGTTGCGATCCACGGCGCCGCGGCCGCATGCACCCCGTTCCACACCGCCGTGCTCTGCCCGCTGCGCACCACGTGGTGCAACACGCGCAGTTCCGGATGCAGCGCTTTCTGCGCGACGAGCACGGCACGGCTGTCGTCGCTGGAGTCGTCGTCGATATAGATGACTTCGAACGCCACGCGACCACGC
>Ga0070696_100003389_pt1 | contig 10633 bp, 5 predicted proteins | sample KBSK1253metaG_FD_65474 | JGI IMG/M metagenome (GOLD analysis project Ga0070696, IMG submission 65474) | Corn, switchgrass and miscanthus rhizosphere microbial communities from Kellogg Biological Station, Michigan, USA - KBS K1-25-3 metaG | ecosystem: Host-associated > Plants > Roots >... | reverse complement strand
AGGCCGCGTAGCCGGGCCGGCGGCGGGAGCTCCTTCGAGTTCTTGCCGTACCAGGCCGATGAGAGCTTCGGGGGTGAACGGCTTCTGAATGAACGCCGCCTCGGGCGCAAGCAGCCCGCGCCGGGCAATCTCTCCATCCGGGTAACCGGAGGTGAAGATCACCCGGGTCGCGGGTGCCACGTCTGTAATGCGCGCGGCAACCTCGAGGCCGCTCATGCCGGGCAGGACCAGATCTATCAAGGCCAATCGAATGGGCCGAGGGGCCCGATGCAGCAGGTCGAGCGCGTGGGTGCCGTTAGCGGCCTCCACCACTGTGTAACCTGCTCCCTCCAAGGCGCGCCGGGCAATCTGGCGAACTGCGTCGTCATCCTCCAGCACGAGGATCGGCTCGCCGGAGCCCACTGGCGCCGCGACCGACTCGACCGGAACGGAACGGCCAAGCTCCTCCCGCGAGATACCCTCGCCCGCGGCGGGTAAGTAGATCTTGAAGGTCGATCCCTGCCCCGGCTCACTGTAGACCCAGATGTAGCCCTCGGATTGCTTCACGATTCCGTAGACCGTGGACAGGCCGAGCCCGGTACCCTGCCCGGTCTCCTTGGTCGTAAAGAAGGGCTCGAATATCTGTGCCGACGTCGCTCGATCCATCCCGTGCCCGGTGTCGGTAACCGCCAGGACCGCATACTGACCAGGCCGAATGCCGGCCTCCGGTTTGAGTCGGACGTATGTGGAGGTCAGTTCCGTGCGGCGCGTCTCTACGGTAAGAGCGCCGCCGTGGCCCATCGCGTCCCGAGCATTCAAGGCGAGGTTGAGCAGGACCTGTTCCAACTGGCCAGCGTCCGCGCGAATCTGCCCCACATCGGGTCCCGGCCGAATCGTGACGACGCAGTCCTCACCCATGACCCGTCTCAGCACCGGCTCCCAACTCTCCACGAAGTGATTGAGGTCGAGCAGCTGGGGCCGCATCATCTGCTGCCGGCTGAACGCCAGCAGCTGGGCGGTGACCGCCGCGGTTCGCTCAGCGGCTTTCTGGATGTACTCCAGATCGCTTCGGATCTCCGGGCGGAGGTCGGGACGGCCAAGGATCAGCCGGGTGGCGCCCAGAACGACCGTCATCTGATTGTTGGCCTCGTGCGCCACGCCGCCGGCCAGCCTACCAACCGACTCCATTCGGTGGGCTCGGCGGACCCGGTCCTCCGAGAGTCGGCGTTCGGTCACGTCCATGCAGAGGCCCGTCATGTAGCGGACCCGTCCCGCTTCGTCCCGGCCCACCTGTCCCTGATCGGCGATCCAGCGCGTCCGTCCCCCGGGCAGCAAGATGCGAAATTCGTAGTCGAGGTCCCCGCCCTCTGCGATCGCCCTTCGAATGGTCTCATCGACCTGCGGCCGGTCATCGGGGTGAACTAGCTTGATGAAATCGTCGTAGGACGAAACAACCTCGCCGGGTTCGAGCCCGAAGAGCGCTCGCAGGTTCTCGTCCCAGCTCAACGAGTTGCTGTCCACCGACCAAAACCAGATTCCCATTCGTGCGGAGTCCAGGGACAAGCGCAAGCGTTTCTCGCTCGCCTGCACGGCCTCCGTGGCCCGGCCCCGCTCTGCATTCACCGCGCCGGCAGCGACGAGACCGCTGACTGCCAGAGCGGCAAGGTATAAGGTGAGCGCGAAGCGGGTGGCGACGATGGAGTCACTGATGAAGGGGCCGCCGCCCTCGGCCGTGTGCCACACCGCCACGGCCGCGACCACGAGGGTCAGCAGCGTCGAGCCTCGCGGCCCGAAGCGGAGCGCAGCCCAGACGACGAACGGAAAGAGGAGATAGGGGTAGTCCAACTGGCGAAGCAGCGGAAACGGGACCCACTTTCCCAGCACCAGCTCCGCCGCGGCCGCCGTGCCGAGGCAGAGGATGGCGAGCTCCACGATCGCACGGGCGCGGTCCCACTGCTTCGCATCGGCCCAGGCAAACAGAAACGACGCCACCACCAGGGCACCCAGCATGTCTCCGGCCCACCACACCGCGATCGCCTCGGCGCCGGCGCCCGGCAATGCACCGGCGAGTGCCAGGCTTCCCACCCCAATGGCCGCGCTGACGAGCGAGCCTACCGGCGCGGCTGCGAGAATGAGAGCCCGGATTTCCGGACCCTGATCGAGCCGGGGGCGAGCACCCGATGCCATGCGCAAGAGATACGTCGCCACGACCGCTTCGAGAGTGTTGCCGACAGCGATGCCAAGTGCTGCTGGAAGCGGAATGGATGTGCCGGCGTTGGCGAGGAACGCCCCGAGGGCGACACCAGGCCAGTAGCGATAGCCGAGCAGTGTGAGGGCGGCGAATGCGATACCGGTGGAAGGCCAGACGAGCGAGATGCTTTCGCCGATGGAGGCGAAGCGGAGGCCAAGCCGCGCAGCCAGGTAGTAGATCCCGGCCAGGAGCGCCAAGCGGACGAGATACGCCGTCCAGGCGACACCCGGGCCCGGACGCCGATTGCCCGGAGAGTCTTCAGACATGAGTCGGGGTGAGGATGGGCTGCAACTTCGGCCACGTCCCGCGTCGTGTCAACCAGCAAATGTGAATAGGGCCTTGCAAAGGCTTACGCCGCAATCGACCCGCTCGCGCCTACGCGGCCTGGCGGGTATCGTCCCAACCAGTGGGGAGACGGTATAGTCGGTACGTTTCAGACGGAGAGGGAATCAGGTGAAGACGCAGATCGTCATCTACGACGGCTTCGACGAGCTTGATGCCGTCGCTCCGTACGAAGTGCTCAGAGCGGCGGGCCGGCGTGGCGCGCCGTTCGAGGTAGAGCTGGCACACCTGGACGGACCCCGCGAGGTCCAGGGATCCCAGGGACTCCTGGTGCAGGCAACCGCCAGACTGGCCGAGCGACTCGATCTCCTGGTGGTGCCGGGGGGACGGTGGTCGGACAACACCTCGCCGATCGGAGCGCGGGTGGAGGCGGAGCGTGGCCTGCTCCCGAAGGCGATCGCCGGGCTGCACGATGGAGGAGCGACGATCGCCTCGGTGTGCACGGGGGCGATGCTCCTCGTGGCGGCAGGCCTGATGCGAGGACGTCCCGCAACGACCCATCACGTTGCAAAGTATGCACTGAAGGCGAGTGGAGCGGAGCTGATCGACGCTCGGGTTGTCGATGATGGGGAGGTGATCACAGCCGGGGGGGTGACATCCGGTCTCGACCTGGGACTCTGGCTCGTCGAACGCACTGCAGGGGCCGTCCTGGCACTCGAGCTCGAGCGGCATCTCGAATACGAGCGCCGGGGCACGGTGTGGCAGCGGGGAGCCCGCTGAATGAAGCTCGCAGCGCTGGTCGAGACGTCCCGCCGAGTGGCAGGGGCGAGCGGGCGATTGGAGAAGATCGGCTTGCTCGCCGGGTTGTTTGCCCGCACGCCTCCGGATGAGATCGAGTTCGCCACGGCATACCTCTGCGGCACGGTGCGGCAGTCGCGACTTGGAGTCGGCTGGGCCTCGTTGCGGAGCGCCATGGCTGACTCAGCGGCAGAGGCCCCGACCCTCGAGCTGTCCCAGGTAGATGCTGCCTTCGAGCGCATTGCGATCACGGCCGGGAGGGGATCCGCCCAGGAGAAGCAGCGCCTGCTTCGCGAGCTGCTCTCGCAGGCGACTCGGGAGGAGCAGGAGTTTCTCGGTGGCCTGGTGATGGGCGAGCTCAGACAGGGCGCCCTCGAAGGCCTGATGGCGGATGCCGTAGCCCGAGCCGCCAACGTGCCGCTAGAGCTGGTGCGCCGCGCGCAGATGATGGTGGGCGACTTGCCCAACGTGGCGCGGGCCGCCATGAGCGAGGGCTCGGCCGGCCTCTCGCGGTTTTCGATCCAGCTGTTCCAGCCGGTCCTTCCAATGCTAGCCGACACCGCGGACGACGAGGTCGCCGCGCTCTCGCAACTGGGTGAGGCGGCGCTCGAGTACAAGGTGGACGGCGCCCGAATTCAAGTTCACAAGAGAGGCGAGGACGTTCGGATTTTCTCGCGGCGGCTCAACGACGTCACCGGGGCCGCGCCCGAGCTGGTGGAGGCGACCCGGCTGCTCCCGGCTCGCGAGCTGATCATTGATGGCGAAGCAGCTGCGCTTCGAGCCGACGGATCGCCGCACCCGTTTCAAACGACGATGCGGCGCTTCGGTCGGAAGCTCGAGATCGATCGCGTACTGCGCGAGCTACCCCTGACACCGTTCTGGTTCGACTTGCTCTACCTCGATGGCGCTTCGATGGTGGACGAGCCGCTGGAGCGGCGTTTTGCCGCGTTGGCGGGAGTCGTCCCGGCGACGCTCGTGATCCCGCGCCTCGTGACCGCAGCACCGGACGAGGCTCGTACTTTTCTCCAGCATGCCCTCGCGGAGGGCCATGAAGGGATCATGGCCAAGGCTCCCGACGCGCGGTACGAAGCCGGGCGACGCGGGAGCCGGTGGCTCAAGATTAAGCCGGTCCAGACCCTCGATCTGGTGGTGCTTGCTGCGGAGTGGGGCCACGGTCGGCGGCACGGCTGGCTCAGCAATCTCCACCTGGGCGCTCGGGACTCGGTCCGCGGCGGATTCGTGATGCTGGGCAAGACATTCAAGGGGATGACCGACGACATGCTGGCCTGGCAGACCAAGCGGCTGCTCGAGCTGGAGGTCGCGCGCGACGGCCATACGGTCCATGTGCGGCCGGAACTGGTCGTCGAGGTGGCGTTCAACGACTTGCAGGCGAGCCCGCTGTATCCCGGTGGGCTAGCTCTCCGATTCGCCCGGATCAAGCGGTACCGGCCGGACAAGTCGGCTGCCCAGTCCGACACGCTGGAGACGCTCGAAGCCATCTACCGGCGCCAGACCGGACTCGAGCTCCCCGGCGTGACACCATGAGGTGCTAGTTCGTCGCACCGCCTGCCTCCCGGCGACTAGCCGAGTTGAGTCCAGGCGTTAGGATGGCGACCTTGCTGGTACGCGCCGGGCACTCAATCCCAAGATCAGAGTATCTGCACTCCCATTAAAGGATCGGCATGAGCATGTTCGACCCGTTCTTTGCCTGGGTGGACCGCTGGATCCTGCGCATCGACCAGCAGCGGAGTGTTCTGTTCCTGTTCGCCGCGCTCGCCGGGCTCCTGCTGCTCCAGATGTGGCCGGCTGCATGGATCGGCAACGAAGAAAACTACTTCCAACTGGCATACCGCACCTTCGCGCCCGAGAAGTTCTTCCAGTTTTCTGCAGTATTCGACATGTCCCGGGCCCGGGCCATCCCGCTCTACCTCCTGGGATCTGTAGTGCACCTGTTGGGCTACGACGGCGCGCACTCGGTCACTCGTATTCTCGTGGCAATCCTCTACGCTGCCGGCCTCGCCTACTTCTTCTCGGCTCTGCGCCTGTCGGTGTGGGACGCGCTGGTCATCATCGCAGTGTTCGAGCTGGCCGACGAGAATTTGATCGGCGGGGAATGGCTGTTCCAGGGAGTGGAATCGAAAGTGGTCGCGTATGCCCTGATGTTCTTCAGCTTTGGGCTCGCTCTCCGGCAACGCTGGACCGCGGCAGCGGTCGTCGGCGTGGCGGCGACGTACATGCATTTTCTGGTCGGCGGATTCTGGACCCTGATGCTGCTGGTCCAGCAGTGGATGGAGAAGAAGGAGCGACGCGACGTGCGTCGGTGCCTCGCGGTCTACGCCATTCTCACACTGCCTCTGGTGTTAGTCATCGCGCTGGACGAGCTCGGCGCGGTGACGGCTGCCGCGAGCCGACTGGCGGATCAGATCTACGCGCAGCGGAATTCCTGGCACGTCGCGCCGTTTGGCAGCCGCTCCGACTTTTGGACCTGGACGCCAGGAGTCGCCAATACATTGGCTCTCTTGCTCGTCCTCGGCGCCGTCAGCTGGCGTTTTCGCGCCGGCTTCCGGCCGGCGGCTATAGTCTCCCGAACTGCCTTCTTCGGCTTAGCCTATCTGGTCCTCGCGCTTGTGGCGGCATTCGTGGATCGCGATACGCAGTTCCTTGCCAAGTTCTTTCTTTTTCGCCCCAGCTCCCTGACACTGCTCCTGGCCTTGACGGCCGTCACCGCGCTGCTCAGTGAGCGCCTGCGAGACGACGCGGCGGCGCTAAAGGCCGGCGTCGCTCTGGCCCTGGTCGCCTCGTTCTCCTGGCGCGCCTTGAGGACGCAGGTAGACAGGTCACGCACCGAGCATCGGGTTCCGGAGCAGGACGCGCTGGTCGCAGCCGTTGTTTCGCACACGGCCCCCGGCGACATCGTCCTGCTCGAGCCGGGTTTCGAAGATCCGGATCACCTCAGGCTCCACCGTCTGATTCCGCGTCCTACGCTCGTGAGCGCGAAGTTCGTCCCCAGCAATCCCGCCGACATCCTGCGCTGGCACTCGTACGTAGACATCAGGGACCAGTTGTTCACCAAGGGTTGCGTGGTCCAGACCCAGGTGCCAGTCCGTTGGTTGGTGACCTTCAAGCGGGGGTCCGCCGCCCGGCTGGCTAACTGCGGGCCACCGGTGTGGCAAAAGGGCGACGTCGCGCTGATCGCAAGGCGTTAGGAGCACTTCTGGCTCTTGCGCCATCGTGCCTGAGCTAGTCCGTGTTGAGCAAGGGGCTGGGCTTCGAAACCCGGGTGCTCAGAGGAGTATGGCTTCGGGTTTGCTGGAAGCGGTCCCGACTTTGACTGGAGCCTTCGTGCCGGACCCCCAGCCGTCGAACATCGATCTGTCGATCGTGATGCCTTGCCTGAACGAGTCGGACACCATCGGGGCCTGCATAACCAAGGCGAAGGCCGCGCTGGCGACGCTCGATGTTGCCGCCGAGATCGTGATCGCGGACAACGGCAGCTCTGACGGATCGTGCGAGATTGCTCGCGGACTCGGGGCGCGGGTGGTTCCGGTGAGCGAGCGCGGCTACGGCAGCGCGCTCATGGGCGGCATTGCGGCGGCTCGCGGGCGCTGGATCATAATGGCCGACGCCGACGACAGCTACGACTTCGGCGAGGTCCCGAAGTTCGTCCCCCGGCTCCATGAGGGCTTCGACCTGGTCCAGGGTTGTCGTCTCCCGAGCGGCGGCGGACGCATCATGCCGGGCGCGATGCCAGCGCTTCATCGCTGGTGGGGCAATCCGATGTTCTCCGCGATCGCGCGCCGCTGGTTCGGGGTGCCCATCCACGACATCTACTGCGGGATGCGTGGGTTCACCAGAGACCTGTACCAGCGGATCGATCTACGATGCACGGGGATGGAGTTCGCCACTGAGATGGTCATCAAGGCGGCGCTGTTCAACGCATCGATAGCCGAAGTGCCCATCACGCTGTACCCCGACGGTCGCAAGAAGCACGCACCGCACCTTCGAACCTTCCGCGACGGTTGGCGGACGCTGCGGTTTTTTCTGCTCTGCAGTCCCCGCTGGCTGTACTTGCTGCCCGGCATCATCCTGATTCTTGTGGGCCTGCTGGGCTACGGCATCGCAATGCCGGGCTTGCGAATCGGAGGGGTGCATTTCGACGTGCACACGCTGCTGTTCGCGAGCCTGGGCCTGATCGTCGGCTTCCAGGCCGTAGTGTTTGGTCTGCTGGCCCGGATTTTTGCCACGACGAATGGACTGCTCCCCAAAGATCCCACGCTCGAGCGGCTGTACGGCGTCATCGACCTCGAGCGTGGGCTGCTGGCGGGCGCCGCCTTGTCAGTCGCAGGCGCAGCATTGCTCGCCGGCGCGGTCATCAAGTGGTGGGAAACAGGCTTCGGCCCGCTCGACTATCCCCAGACAATGCGCTGGGTCATCCCCGGTGCAACGGCGGTGACCATCGGCTGTCAGACGGTCCTGGCGAGCTTCTTCGCCAGCATGCTCGGTCTCCAGCGCCGCTGAGGCGAGCGCGAGCGGCACGGCCGCTGGGCTCCGTTCCAGGTCCGCGGTGATCTTGTAGAGGCGGAACCAGGGATTGGTGAAAACCAGAGTTAGCCGGGCTTGGTTCCTGTCGATGAACGCGTCGAAGCCATCGGGCTTGCGACCGTTGACCCCGTAGTCCAGCGGACCCTGAAGCACATAGGTCGCGCCGATCTGCCGCGCGTACCGCCACACCGCTTCGTCGTCAAATGGCAAGGGCCAAATCGCTGCCCGCCGTCCGGTGAACAGGGCGATGATGGTGGGCTTCCGGGCCAGCACGACCGCATCCGCCGGCAGCCTTGCTTTCATCACGTTGAAGACCTGGACGCTACGGCCGTCGGTTACCGAGAATGGTATGGGGCCGAAGTCTGCCCGGTAGTATTGCGCCAGGTAGAGGCCCCACAAACTGCCGACCAGAAGCGCCGGCAGGGCGATTCGCCACCCCTTTCCGACCCGCCCGCCCACCTCGTACGCCCCGGAGTACCCGTAGAACAGCATCAACGGCCAGACTGGGAGCGAGTACCGCGACACTTCGATCTGGTAGGGATACGCCAGCAGCACAACCCAGTAGAGAAGAAAGAATACCTCGAACACCGTGAGCCGGACCCGCAGCCGACCTACGAATCCCGCAACCATCAGCGCCATGAATCCGAACGTGAGCGCCTGTCTGAGCCCGAAGGCGCGCACGCTTCTTTCGCCGAGCAGATCCCAGACTACTGCACCGGCGTAGTTCCGCACCCCCTGTAGCAGGGCCGTCCCGCTTCCCTCGACGAAGTCCTTGACATAGGTCCCGGCGTCCTGGGGGAAAACCAGCCGCACGAGAACGATCAGCAGTACCGCGGTGAGAACGACCAGCGTCCCGGAGTTGACGAGCCTTCTGGTGGCGCGCCAGGACACAAGCAAGATCGTCGGGAGCAGAACGAGACCGATGGATCGCGTCAGGCACGCGAGGGCGAGCGTTACTGCAGCCGCGCCCATCGCGGCCCACCTCCGGCTCAGGGGCTGCTCGGAGATTCCGTCGGCCAGGGCGAGTGTCGCGTAGCAGAAAAACATGAAGGGGAATTCGGAAAAGACGGTGTCCTTGAAATCCCAGACCCACGGGTGAAACCCGAGCGTTGCTACCAAAGCCAACGCGAGCGGTGTGGGCAGGCGGTGCGTCGCTGTGCGTGCGAACACGAAGAGGAACAGAGCGAACGACGCCACGCCGACCAACTTCATCCGCTGGAGGTTCACCCCGGCCACTCGGTAAACCGGCGCGAGGAGCAGTGGTAGGCCCGGCGGATACGCGGCCGGGTGAATCCGGTTCAGGGGGTTGAAAATGTACGGGGTCGCCCCGTAGGGTCGTCCGGCGACGATGTTCTCGGCATGCATGATGTACAGAGCGTAGTCGCCATCCCAGTTGTGTCCCTTGCGCAACGTGCTGACCAAGAACACCGCGACTCCCGCGACCAAAGCCGCGCTCAGGACGGCCGCCAGGCGTCTAGACGGCTGACCGTTGTGGCTTATGGGCTCCGCCCTGCTCGCATTGGCAGCCACCGAGCGACGCTGGTTCCCCCGCAGACTGAGTGTGTTCGGGTTTTTTCACGACAGCAGGCAAGTCCTGCGGTGCAAGATGCCCAGGGCGCCGGTTGGTCGCCAGATCGGCAGGAGACCCGCTAGGAGTCCACCGTCGCAGGGGCCGGCGGCTAAGTCCAGGGCTATCCGCCCCTAGCCGATCGGCGTCCGGGCATTAGGATTGCCATATCGCCCCCCGCCTTTAAAACCGATAGGTGCGTTTGACACCCCAGTTGCATAATGCGACCCGCTCGGCGGGAAGCGGCGAAGTGCGCCGCCCACCGCCACTTTGGCCTGGTCTGGTCACCGCCCTGACCGCCGGGTACGCGATCGCTTATCTCTGGTGGGAGCGCACCGGCATCGGCAACACGATGCTGCGCGATGTGATGGGCAACGTCGGGTTCATGCCGTTCAACCTGGTGTGCCTGGTTCTGAACGGCCTCGCCTCCCGCAATCGCGATCTCGACCCTGGCGTTCGGCGCGCCCTCCGTTTCCTCTCGCTCGGCGGCCTGGCAGTTCTAATCGGCAACGCCATCTCGGTCTACTATCTCCTTGCACTGGGCTCCAATCCACCGGTCTCATGGGCGGATCTGTTCTACCTGGGCGACAGCCTGCTGATCCTGTTCGCTCTGCTGGCGTTTCCGCTGACCCGGCGCACCCGCCTCGAGCGCTGGAAGTTCGCGTTGGACGCCGCCATGGTCTTGCTCGGCGGCGGCGTGGCGATCTGGTACTACAGCGTGCGCCCCACCTGGAGCGCGGAAGGCGGCAGCATCGTCGTCACGGTGCTCGCGCTGGCCTATCCGCTGGTGAGCCTCCTGCTCTTGCTAGGGGTCACCACAGTCCTCCTTCGGGGACCGCTGGACGGGAACCGCCGCGCCTTTGCTTTGCTCGTGGCCGGCGTGATCGTCAGCATCGTCGCCGATCTCACCTTCGATCTGGTGCTGCTGGAAACCGGCCAGCGCAGCGTGAGCTGGACCGACGCCGTGTATCTGCTGACCTATCTGCTCCTCATCGCCAGCGCCGAGTACTACTATCGGTATCCGATCCCGGGCGGCAACCCGGCCGCCGAGCAGCGCCCTCGGACCCAGCCGGTAAGTCCCCTGCCCTATCTCGCGCTGCTGACGGCGTACGGCCTTCTGTTCGCCGCGGCGCTCCGCCCCTGGACCGATCCGGTCAGCGGCTTGGCCGTCGGCGCCATTTTCATCACCGCACTGGTGGTGGCCCGTCAGGTGC
>Ga0070696_100003387_pt1 | contig 10635 bp, 6 predicted proteins | sample KBSK1253metaG_FD_65474 | JGI IMG/M metagenome (GOLD analysis project Ga0070696, IMG submission 65474) | Corn, switchgrass and miscanthus rhizosphere microbial communities from Kellogg Biological Station, Michigan, USA - KBS K1-25-3 metaG | ecosystem: Host-associated > Plants > Roots >... | reverse complement strand
CTCGAGCATCCCGCGAACGTGCGCGGCCATTGATTCCATCGAGCGGCGCGTGTACTCGGCTGGATTGTCGCGCCTGAGTGTGGCCGCTTCTTCCAAACTCATAGCGTTGGGCACATAGCCATTCAACGCATCGTGCGCGCTTGTTTGATCGGTCAAAACATCGGGGACGACGCCCCGCCTCGCAAGCTCGGGGATCACATCCGCGCAGTTTCCTACGAGTCCGACCGCGACGGGCTCTCCCTTCGCGCGGGCTTCGTCGATTATGCGAAGCGCGTCGTCGAGATTCGTTGTCATTTGATCGCAGTAGCCGGTTCTGATTCGCTTCTCGATTCGCGCCGGGTCAACTTCAACACCGAGAAAGCACGCGCCGTTCATCGTGGCCGCGAGCGGTTGAGCGCCGCCCATTCCACCCATTCCACCCGAGACAACAAGCTTGCCTTCGAGCGAGCCGTCAAAATGTTTCCGCGCCGCCGCCGCGAAAGTTTCGAACGTGCCCTGCACGATCCCCTGACTGCCGATGTATATCCACGAGCCCGCGGTCATCTGCCCGTACATCGTCAAGCCCATTCGCTCGAGCCGATGAAACTCATCCCAATTGGACCACTGCCCGACGAGGTTCGCATTTGCAATCAAGACTCGCGGCGCGTATTCGTGGGTGCGAAAGATTCCGACCGGCTTGCCCGATTGAACCAGCAACGTCTCGTCGTTCTCGAGTTCGCGGAGCGATTTCACAATCGCATGAAAGGCTCGCCAATCGCGCGCTGCCTTGCCGGTTCCGCCGTAGACGATCAGCTCATCGGGTTTCTCGGCGACTTCGGGATCAAGGTTGTTCATCAGCATTCGCAGCGCGGCTTCCTGGTGCCAGCCCTTGCAACTGATCGCGGAGCCTCGCGGCGCGCTTACTCTGTTTGCCTGGTTCATTGAATCGTTCTTCTCGAAATTGAAATCCAGCGTTGATTAGCAATCTCGCTTTGTAGAGCGAGAGCGAGATTCTAGCATAAGCGCCGCGCTCGGAATTAGATTCGCGGATATGGCCGATGAGGAGAAGGGTGTGATTATCAGTTGGACTTGGCATGCGAAAATCACCGTGCAACTCTCATTAACACCTCACTTCAGTGAGGTGTTTGAACGGCGCGGCCCAGACTCTTAAGCGGTTCAACACGTTTGGCGCCCGCCGGATAAACCGTTGAAACGGTTACGCAGATGCGCAGCCACCGTGGCACCCAACTGAAGTTGGGTGTTAAAGGAGCAGGTCGTATGCGCCGATAAATTATTCGTAGTCAAGAATACGTCTTCGGACAAGTCCCACTTTAAATCACACCCTGATGAGAATGCCCTGTGCGGGTAATTGCTCAAAGACGCAGTTTGATAGTATCTTCGCGCTGTCGTAGCATTAGTTATGAGCGAGCGATGATTTCGGGAGCCCCATTCCCGTTCGCGCGTTCAAAAGACTGAGCAGAAGGGGTTGACCATGGTCAGGACAGGTGTCCTCTTTCAAGATTCCCGGTTGTTTACTTATGTTCTCTGTGCAATCGCGATGTCTGGTTACGACGCCGTAGCCACTATGCAGCACATCGGCCGCGGCGTTGCCGCCGAAGCCAACCCGCTGATGGCTTCGCTGATTCAGCACAACGCGATTACTTTCTTTTTGGTTAAGATGGTCGTTACCGCTATCGGCCTTCTGGTTTGCTACTACTACTCCCACTTACGGACGGCGAGATTGGGAATCAAGTTGGTGCTGAGCATTTATCTGTGTCTGTCGGCCTACCACGGAATGATCGTGTTGCTGGGTTGAGCCTCAATTCGTGTCGCGAAAATCGTTCCTGTCGTAGAAGTCTGCAAAGAATTTCTCGGCCGGTGTTCCGCGTTTCACCTTCATACACCCAAGACCGCGGCGTATTCCCTCTATTGCTTCCATACGGTCGTTCGCAACCGAAGCGTCTTTATCCTCTTCCGTGACCGTCAAAAGATCAGAGTGTTTTCGTTTTCGCACTGATTTGCCTCCTACACCTCGCCCAACCGGCGCACCACCGGGACCAACGACTCGATATAACCGGACAGCGGCGCGTCACGATCAAGCGCGGGAACCAGGTCGCGAATGCGTGAATAGGCTTCGGCAAGGCGAGGACCCGGCTTGAGCGGCTTCAGAAATTCCAATCCCTGCGCGGCGCACATCAATTCGATCGCCAGAATCATCTCGACGTTCCTGACTACCTGCGCAAACTTCAACGCGGATGTCATTCCCATGCTCACGTGATCTTCTTTGTTCGCCGACGTGGGAAGATTCGTCACCGAAGCCGGATGCGCCAACACATTGTTCTCGGCGATGAGCGAAGCTGCAACCACCTGCGCGATCATCATCCCTGAATTGGTTCCCGGCTCCGGCGTCAGGAACGCGGGCAAGCCCGACAGATCCGGATTGACCAATCGTTCAACTCGACGCTCGGAGATCGTTCCGAGATCGGCAATCGCAATCGCCGCATAATCGAGCGTCAATGCGATCGGCTCGCCGTGAAAGTTTCCGCCCGACAACACCTCGCCGGTTTCTACGAACACCAGTGGATTGTCTGTCGCGCTGTTGATTTCGATCTCGAGTATGCGCCGCGCATGCGCGAGCGAATCGCGCACCGCGCCGTGCACCTGGGGCATGCACCGGAGCGCGTACGCGTCCTGCACGCGCGGGTCAACGGCGTGATCGCGATGTGATTCGCGAATCTCGCTTCCTTCGATCAACTCGCGCAGCCTTGTCGCGCTTTGTACCTGACCGGGATGTGGCCGAACATCGTGGATCCGAGAATCGAAAGCGACCGGCGTGCCCTTGAGCGCTTCAAGTGACAACGCGCCGGCAACGTCGGCGGCATCGGTAAGGTGTTCGGCATCGAGCAACGCCAATCCGCCGACGGAGGTCATCGCTTGAGTGCCGTTCAACAAAGCGACGCCTTCTTTCGCTTCGAGCGCAATTGGAGTTATTCCGGCGGCGGCCAACGCTTCGCCGCCGGCCATTCGACGGCCCTGATAGAGCGCTTCGCCCTCGCCGATCACAACCAGCGCGAGATGAGCCAGCGGCGCCAGGTCACCCGACGCCCCGACAGATCCGCGCGACGGAATCACCGGATGGACGCGAGCGTTGAGCATTCCGAGGAGAGTCTCGATCACTTCGAGACGGCAGCCTGAGTAACCCTTGGCGAGCACGTTTGCGCGTTGCAAGATCATCGCGCGAACGATTCGTTCAGAGAGAAGCTCGCCAACGCCGCACGCATGCGAACGAACCAGGTTCACCTGCAGCTCTCGAAGCTTGCCTGTGGGAATGCTCACATCCGCGAGCGCGCCAAATCCGGTGTTGATCCCGTAAACGACCTCGCCTCGCTCAACCAGCTCTTCAACGAATCGCCGCGCGCGCTCGACGGGTCCTTTTGCATGTCCTGCCAGCGTAACTTCGGCACCGTCGGCAACGTCGGCAGTCTGTTCGAGTGTTAGTGATGCACCGTCTAGTTCGATCAATGTGGTTCCTCGCTATCTGTTTTTCATCGGAAGCGTATTTGACCGCGACAGCGATAGTCAACTTGGCGCTGTTCAGGCGAATCGAAACCGGCAATATCAAATCATAGCTGCGCTAATCTCGAGCTTGCCGTATAATGAGAATCCGTTTGCCGAGAACCTTGATGATCCAAACAGCGCGCTGAAATCAACGTGAGCGTGCGCACTGAGATGTGGCCAAGACGGCGAAAAGAAAAACTTCCGAGCGATTCTATGGTGGCGGCTGCTATTCAATACGTCGTGCTGCCGATGGGACACGGCGATATAAACGACTGTTGGCGGCTTGATCAACGCTGCTTCTCGGACGGCGAAGCTTATGATCGAGAAACCATTCGCTACCTTCTCTCTCACGCTCAATCCGTTTGCTACAAGATAGTCACTCCCTCCGATCACCTGATCGCGTTTGTAGTCGGAATGATCGAGCCCGATGACACGGGTCACGTTGTGGCTCTGGCAGTCTCGCCCGAAGAGCGCCGCATCGGATACGGCCGGCGTTTGATGTATGAGGTCGAGCAGGGGTTTCTTCGCCGCGGAATATCCACGGTCCGTCTTGAAGTCCGCACCTCGAATGTGGCGGCTCAAAGGCTCTATCTGGATCTCGGTTATTCCATTGTTCGCCGAATGGGCCGCTACTACACAAGCGGAGATGACGGCTTCCTCATGGTCAAGAGCCTCAACTAAACCTGAACACGGGCTGCGATGGCCCAAGCCTCGAGTATGTTCGATCCTTCGAACCCCAATCCAACCTGGAAACTCGAGAGCCTTCTGACAGCCGAAGTAACCAAAGCCTTCGACCTACGGACGATCTTTTGGTTCATCGCCAGCCTGATCTTCTCCGCTGTGTTTGCGGAACGCGCGCTCGCGCAGGCATTCAGCAGCCCTTACGTCCTGCAAGACGACTGGCGCCATCATGTTTTCTGGATGGCACGCTTCGCGGACCCGGACTTGTTTCCGCACGACCTCGTTGCCAACTACTTTCAATCGATCGCGCCGATTGGATACACAACTCTGTACAAGACACTCGCGCGCGCGGGCGTCGATCCGTTTCTGTTCGCCAAACTTCTTCCGATGGCGTTGGGATTGATCACAACGGCGTTTTGCTTCGGGGCATCGCTTAGGATACTGCGAGTGCCGGCGGCGGCGTTCCTGGCGAGTCTGCTGTTGAATCAAAGTCTGTGGTTGCGAAACGGTCTGGTATCGGCCACGCCAAGAGCTTTCATCGCGCCGCTATTCGTTGCGTTCCTCTATTTCTGTCTGAGCCGGAAATTGTTGCTCACGGCCGCAAGCATCGCGCTGATGGGTTTGTTCTTTCCTTCAACAATGTTCATCGCGCTGGGTGTTGTGTTGCTTGGGATTTTTCGAATCGAAGAGCGCCGCCTTCGATTATCTCGAGAGCGAAGCGACTACGTTGTGGCGGTTGCCAGCCTGGCTGTTGCTGCGGCGGTTCTTCTTCCCTATGCATTCAAGTCATCGACGTTCGGGCCAGTGGTAACCGCGAATGAGGCGCAAGTGATGCCGGAGTTTTTGCCGGGAGGAAGAATGGTTGTGTTTCGGCAAAATTTCCGGGGCCGATGGATCACCGGCAACCATACCGGCATGTTTGCGTCGGGAGTCTTCGCGCCATTCACAATATGTTTCGGTTTGCTGCTCCCGGTTGTGATGTTGTTGCCGAAGCGATTCCCGCTTGCGGCGCGCATCTCGCGCATCGAGATATTCCCCAGAATCATCCTCGCCTCATTGGTAATATTTATCGCCGCGAATGTTCTACTCTTCCGGCTGTACCTGCCGAGCCGATTCACGACCAACAGCTTTCGAATTGTGCTTGCGATGGCGGGAGGCATAACGGCGGTTGCTCTGCTTGATGGGCTATTCCGCGCACTGGGATCGCGCGCAGCAAGAGTCGCGGCTGCTGGTTTATTCGCAGGGTTAATCGCGCTTCCGCTTGCGACGGGGCCGATAGTCGATACGCGTTATAAGACCGGAACGAATCCCGGTCTGTACGAATACCTGGCCAGCCAGCCCAAGAATATTTTGATCGCATCGCTGGCCGACGAAACCAACAACCTGCCGATATTCGCAAAACGATCGGTGTTGTTCTCGCGCGAGACCGCTCTGCCTTTTCACAAGGGCTACTACTCGCAGATTCGCGAGCGCGTCACCGATCTCATCAACGCCCAATGCACCGCCGATGTCGAACAGCTCGCCGGCTTCATCCAAAAGTACGGAGTCGATTATTTGTTGGTGGATCGAGACGCCTTTGCTCCTGAATACGTATCGAGTGACAAATGGATCATGCAGTACCAGCCGGCTGCTAAAGATGCGGTCGCAAGACTGAAGCAAGGCGTTCGGCCGGCGCTTTCCCAATTGATAGATAGTTGCAGGGTCTATGAGACTGAGAACATGGTTCTGATATCAGCCGAGTGTGTGACCTCAGCGGCGCGCGATAAGTCACGCGCACTCGTTCATTGATCTTCGGAATCAGCGATCGTCTTTTTCCTGTTCCGCGGGAACCTTGCGGATACTCAACCGCGAAATGTGAAATGGCTCAGCGCCCGCTTGAATATTGGGAAGCAGACCGGCGATCACGCGATTGTTTGTTCCTGTTCTAAAAACTCCGTCAAAAACGCGAAGCTCCGCGGACTCATTCGTTCGCTTCTTCTTCTCACCGATTTCCCGAGTGCACAATCGCGCGCCGGTTTGCTCGTCGAGCACCAGGAGTGACCATTGTCCCGGCCCGGCATCAGCGCTGATCGCGATCTGATAGACCGCATCAGGCTCGAGCGCATTCGAGCACAATGGAATAAACAAATCGGCCCGCGAGCTTTGCCCTGGCTGTCCCACTAACAAGCCTTCAGGGTCTATCACAGGACTGGACAGCCTCGCCGATTGAGCGAGTTCGTTGGCATCAGCCGACCATACATCGCGAGCTTGAGAAACCCCGGCCTCGCTCGCGAAGCCGCGGCGCTTGCCAAAGAACTGATACCGAAGCGGCGCGAGCGCAAGCCATCGCGGATCGGTCCCCGTGTAGTACACCTGCAAGTCTCCGTACGGTGTGTTGTTCAACTCGCCCAGCAGGTGATTATGATTGGTCGCAATCGTCTCAAGCCATTGGCTTGCGATGCGAGGGTCAACAATCATCGCGTATTCCTTGCCGTCGATGTCGACATTGTCCTGCATCCGCTCTTCGATGTAACCAAAGCAGAGGTGATGTTCGAGAAATGCGAGCCACAGGACCGGATCACCGACTGCGACAGGGCAAACACCCTCGGGCACGACGCTCCTGATCGCTGTTTTGAAATCTTCGAAGCGAGCCAGCTCAGGATTTCGAATGTTGGTGATGTAACGCTTGTAAAGTTTTGTGGCTTGATAAACAAACATCGCGGTGAAGATCAGCGCGCAAAAGAGAGACGCGAAGTATGCGAGCTTCGGCAGGCGCGATCCTCGCCACTCCATTCGACGCAAACGTCCCATCAGATCCAAACCGTCGCTCATCATTACTCCCACCACAATTGCAAACCACGGCGTGAGGTGCGCCATGTAATACACGGCCTTCTGGCTGGTGATGATCGCAAAGAACGACATCACAACCAGCGTGACGATGAGGACTCTGTTACGCGGCTCGGCCATCAGATTGCCGCGTCTGATTCCAATGATCATCCGCACAAGCAAATATGCGATCGCCAGCATCGCAAGGTATTCAAACAGATGCGTCAGCGTTCGCGGAACGTCCGGATACATGGAGTCGGCCGCAATCCATCTTCGATAGCGCTGCGGCTCGTGCCTCAAGTTTCTGAGCCAGCCCATCGCATCGAACAGCTTGAAGTGCCTCTTATCTCCCCGGTATTGCAGCCGGAAGTTTGCCCAGTCGGCTATGTCCGAAATGATTTCGTAAGCCGACACCGCGAATGCGCCGAGCGCGAATAAATAAAACTCCTTCGCCTTTACGATTCGCCATCCGCGCCGCAACAGCATCAACACAGATATCGCGGCAAGAATATAGATAGCTGCGGTGTGACACATTACCGCGGCCCCGGCCGTGAGCCCCGACGCTAAAAGCAACCGCCGGCTTTTTCTTCGCTCGGCAGCCTCGTAAAGACAGAAGGCCGCAAGCGCAAACATCACCGCGCTGTAGTCGTTTCTCAGAAAGCGGCTTCGTTCCAGGAAAAAAACATCGCACACGATCATTACCACTGCGATGATTCCTACTCGCAAGTCAAAAAGTTTCCTGGCAATCAGAAACACGAGCAGCAGCACAATGATCGCAAGCGTCAGGTTGAACGCGCGGCCTTCGGTGATGCCCCAACCGAAGATCTTGAAGAACCCGGTTTGAATCACGTAGTGAACCGGAGTCAGCGAGTGCCAGTTGTTCTCGATGTTGCCGCCAATGAAGTGCCGAAACGGAAGCGAAAGCTTTCCCCGATTCAACATCTCATAAGACGTCTGCATCATGTACGACTCGTCAACCTGAGGCACCGGAACCTCGCCGAGCCGCTGGGCCACTACGAGTGTGAACCCAGCCACGATCAACACAAAGATGAGCCAGTCGATATGTAGTCTGAGAATTTTCAGCAATCGCTCTCTTCTTCTTTCCTAACCGATGAGGGCCTTCAGTGCGAGCGCGGAGATTCTATGGCCGCCGAATATAGACACCCTTCAAGGTTTCGAATTCCATTTTGTCGTAGTGCTCGTCCATCCATTTGCGAATCTCTTCGCGATGCCTGACGTTTCTCAACCGAGTCATCACGACAATGCGCGGCGCTTGAGCTTCGATCTCGTCGATCACATCCTGAAAGCCGCCGGGCTTTTTGGCCGCGATGAAATTGTCGGCGCCGCTGTTCAGCGCAAGATACTTGTTCAGATTCGGTTTGTTCAGCAACACCAGCACCTCGCCCATTCCGTGCGCGTAGATTTTGTCATCTGGTCCGAAGTAGCCGGCCAGGATCTGTGCTTCGCGGTCCTGGTCCGGCAACGAGCCTTCTTCCGCGGCGCCCGCTTTGTGAACGTAAACGATCAAGATTACAGCCGCGGCGATCGCGACAATAGGAATTGAAATCGCAAACTTTGGCCGGGATCGCAAACTCCAGCGGCTTCCTTCGACGATCAGCCACGCGGCGAACAATCCGATGAACGGGTAGAACGGAATGAGATCGGGAGCGCTTTGAAAATTGATCAGGCAGAAAATCAGATAAATCCCCGCCGGAAATGCCACCGCATCGCGGAACAATTCTCGAGAGCCCATGCTTTCCTGTTTCTTGATTCGTCCTCTTATGCGCGTGATCGCGTAGGCGATCAGACCGGCCAACGCAAGCGGCGCAAGTATGGACACAGGCTTAAGCTCGCGCGACATCACCGCCCACAAGGTGTCGATTGTCTGGCGAAAGGGCATTGTGGTCTCCGGCGCAAAGACGGTGTACGGATACACGATCGTCCACGACCAAAGATCAGACAAAGCGCCTTTCGAAAAAAAGTAAACGATGACCACTGCGAGTGGAACAGCCGCCCCCAGCAAAGCTTTCGCTGCGCGAAGGTCGCGCCAGCTCGTCATATATTTCGAGAAGATCAATATTGCCGTACCGGTGAACATAAGTCCCGGTTGCCAGCACAAACAGGAGAGCATCGAGATGAACCCGGCCCAGAACGGCTTGTCTTTGGCGATAAGAAGTACACTGAGCATGCCGAACAGCACCATCGATAATTTCGGCTGCGTTCCGCGAATGACTTGTGACGAAAAGCCCGAGCCGATCAAAGGGACCAGGAACGCAAGAACAGCGGTCAACCAATTCTGAAAATAGGCTTGCCCGACCAGAAACGTAGTCGCGGCCAGCAGACCCATCATCAGGACGTGGAACCATCGGACCGCGATGATGTCGCGAAGACCAACGCTTCGGCCGACAGCCATTGCCGCGGCGCTGAGGTAGGTGCTCCCGGGACCCTTTGGATCGATCACGTCGCGATAGGGCACTTGCCCCCTGATGATGCTCTGCGCGATGTAATCGAAGATCGAGCTGTCGCCGGTTTCACCGTGAGTGAACGGCCGGTCCGCCAGCACAACCGCCGCGCCAATCAGAAATGCCGCCAGCGCCAGCACGCGTGCGCTTGTCGCGCGAGTGATCCACGTTTTGGAACGCTCGTTCAACGTTACTGATTCGACGGTTGTTCGCTGGGTTTCCATTCTGACGATTGCCCTTCGTTGTTTCTATCAAGGATTCTGATGTCGCTCACCGCGGCGACTTGATGATAATGGGCATTGATATGATCGAGGATCTTCTCGTTGTGAAAGCCTTCGGAGATCAGCAGGAGCCTCGGAATACCGTTGTCGATCTTCTCGAGCAACGATTCCCGCTCGTGTCCCTTGATCCCCACCGACCGCCACCAAACGAATTGAGTTGGATTGCGTCTCGCGGCAAGAAAATAGAAGGCGGTGCCGCGAGGCGCGAACGAGAAGATAGGATCATCGAATGAACTGTGAGCTTCGATTGTCGCGGCAAGGTCTTCGATGAACGCGGCCTGCTTGCGCGAGACCAGAATCCCGCGCCCGCGTTCGAGTTTGAGCGGCGTTTGCTCGCCGAATCGAAAACTCGAATCGAAGCGCGGCTGCCACGCATCCTTGACGCCGCCGCTGAACAAAAGCACCAGCGGAACCGCGCCGCACAACATCGCAGCCCTCGCCGGATTGCTTAGCCGGTTTTGGAAATAGGCCGTGAGTTCCGGAACCGCGCGCGCGATCAACAGAAACAGAAGCAAAAACACCGGCGGAAGCGCGCGAACCAGATGCGCGTAGTCGGCTCTCGGATACATCTCCAGGTACGCCCCCAATGCAAACAAACTCACTATCGCGATGGGACCTGCGCTCAACCACCACTCAGCGCGGCTTCGTTTTCTGAATTGCCACGCGACAAACAGAGCGGCGATAACAAACAACGTCAGCGGCATGTAAGCAACCGCGGCGGTCGCTGATGTCTTAACGGTCATCGCTCTTCCGGGAATCAGCATCACGGCAACGCCACTGCCGAGCACCAGGACGATGAACACCTCAAAGAGCTTCGGTATGAATCGCTGAACGAGTCCTCCGACAACCACCACGGCAATCAAACCAAC
>Ga0070696_100003385_pt1 | contig 10639 bp, 9 predicted proteins | sample KBSK1253metaG_FD_65474 | JGI IMG/M metagenome (GOLD analysis project Ga0070696, IMG submission 65474) | Corn, switchgrass and miscanthus rhizosphere microbial communities from Kellogg Biological Station, Michigan, USA - KBS K1-25-3 metaG | ecosystem: Host-associated > Plants > Roots >... | reverse complement strand
CGCGGTTAGCGATCAGGAAGTTGTACAACATCGCATAAGGATACACGCATCGCGTGCGGAATCGTCAAGGCGTTCGGGGCGTCCCGTGTGCGGTGCCGCACAGACCGGGTGCGGGGACCAGCGGCATGCTCTCCAGACGGTTGCCGGACCAACGTTACCTATGTCAATCCGGCCGCATAGAAAATGACAGGCTGGTCACGCGAGGAGGCATCCGGCAGGATGCTTACGGATGTGTTTCACCTGATCGACGGCGACACGCGTCAACGGGCGCCCAACCCCATGGAGTTCGCAGTTCAGCGAAACAAGATCGTGGGACTTCCAAACCATGCCGTACTGATCCGGCGCGACGGCGTTGAATCGGCGATCGAGGACTCCATCGCTCCTATTCACGACCAGGCCGGACAGATAACCGGTGCGGTGATGGTTTTTCGGGATGTAAGCCAGGCGCGGGCCATCGAACTTCAGCTCTCTCATCTCGCGCAACATGACACGCTCACGGATTTGCCCAATCGAATGCTGTTGACCGATCGTCTGAAACATTCGATCGCGCTGGCGCGGCGTTACGGCAGACAGGTGGCAGTGCTCTTTATCGACGTCGATCGCTTCAAGCAGATCAACGACTCGCTCGGACATGCGGTCGGCGACCAGGTCCTTCAGGGACTGGCCAGACGACTAAACGCATCCGTGCGCGGCTCGGACACGGTAAGTCGCCACGGCGGAGATGAATTCGTTGTCGTGCTCTCGGAGGTCGAACACTCCCAAAGCGCGGTGCGGCACGCAGAACGGATCGCCGCGGTATTGGCGGAGCCGCAGGTTATCGCGGAACACCATCTGCGTGTCAGTGTCAGCGTCGGCATCAGTATTTTCCCCGACGATGGTGAGGATGCGGAAACGCTGATCAAGTGTGCCGACACCGCGATGTACCACGCCAAAGAGAGCGGTCGTAACACCCATCAGTTCTACATGTCAGCGATGGAGCTCCCGGAAGTGGTGCTCCAATCATCCAGTTGTTGACGATCCAGGCGGGGCTGACCCGCGATCGCTTCCGCTCGACCGACGTCTTTACCTCCTCCGGAACCAGGAATAGACTTTCCAGTCCGACGCAACGGGGAGATTTCCATGGCAAGCGCGAACTGGCGCCTCGAAGGCGAATGGCTCAAGAACTGCAACTGCGCGTTCGGTTGTCCGTGCGATTTCAACGCGCCACCCACCCACGGGGCCTGCAAGGGCCTGCTGGGCATGCGCATCACGAACGGCCACTTCAACGACACCCGGCTTGACGGCCTCGCCTTCTTCGTCGTCGTGTCGTTTCCGGGCCCGCTGCACGAAGGCAACGGCCAGGCGCAGCCGATCATCGACGAGCGCGCGACACCGGCGCAACGCGAGGCCTTGTTCAACATTCTGTCGGGAAAGAACTCCGCCGAAGGGACGCTGTTCCAGATCTTCAGCCTCATCGTCAGCAAGATGTACGATCCGGTCTTCGCGCCCGTCACGTTCGAATTCGACAAGGCTGCCCGGACCGCGCGTCTCGTCGTCCCCGGCGTACTCGAAACCGAAGTCGAGCCGATCCGCAATCCGGTGACCGGCGCGCCGCATCGCATCCGCGTCGTCATGCCCGAGGGGTTCGAGCACCGTGAGGGCGAAGTCGCTTCGTCGAACATCCGCAGCAACGGCGCCATCAAGTTCGAAACGCACGGCGGGCACAGCACGCTCACCAATGTCGTGCAGACGCCGCAGGGCGTCGAGGCATAACCGGCGCGCGCCTGTTTCGCCATCGGAAGTCAGGTGACTGGCTCGATGCTCGAGCGGGCGCTGCGGCGCGATCGCGCGCTGGTCGTCTTCAGCCTGCTTGTCGTCGTCGTCGTGTCCTGGGCGCATCTGCTGAGCGGCGCCGGCGTAATGGAACGAATGGGCGACATGCTGATGCCGATCGGCACCGGAGCCTGGACGCCCGGTCACGCAGCGCTGATCGTTTCGATGTGGGCGGTGATGATGGCGGCCATGATGCTGCCCAGCGCCGCGCCGATGATTCTCTTCTACTCCGCCATCGCGCGGCGACGCAGCGAGGCACAGCCGGCGGCCGCGGCTGCAGGCGTGTTCTCGCTTGGCTACCTTGCGGTTTGGGCGATCTTCAGCCTCACAGCGGCGGCGCTTCAGTTCGGCCTGGAACGAACGGCCCTGCTGTCGCCGGCAATGAAGACGACGAGCATCACGGTAGCCAGCATCGTGCTGATCGCGGCCGGCGTTTATCAATGGACGCCACTGAAGCATGCGTGCCTGCGTCGTTGCCGGTCGCCGCTGGAGTTCGTGATGCTGCATTGGCGGGCGGGGACGCGCGGCGCGTTCACGATGGGCTTCCGGCACGGCGGCTACTGCGTCGGTTGCTGCTGGCTGCTGATGCTGCTCCTGTTCATCGGCGGCGTGATGAACGTCGCGTGGATTGCCGGCATTTCGCTGTTCATCCTGATCGAGAAAACGGCGCCCGCGGGACGCTGGATCAGCCGGGGCGCTGGCGCCATCCTGGCCGCCTGGGGTCTGGCTACGCTGCTCGCACAGGTCTGACCGACTGTTGACTCCCGGGTCGCCGAGCTAATAGCTCTATCCGGAAAAAGAAGGCCGATGCGGCGCGCATCGCGTATCGGCATCCCTCGAGCGGCGCGTTTCCGCAAGCCTCACGCAAGCTCGGCGGACTACACTCATGTGTTGCCAGCCCTTTGCAGCAAATTGCGCGCATCGCCCGCGCGATTCGAGCGTACGCGGCATGCCTTCGCAGTTGCACCTCGCATGCGTCCATACGAGCTCCCTCCGATATCGACCACTGCGATCTGCGGTTCACGGTTGAGCGGTGCGCACCGCGCGACAAGACAGTGGCAGACGCTGAGCGTCGTGCTTATCTTCGCGTATTTCGTTGCCGGTGTATTCGGGCGGTTCCCGTGGAAGGCGGACGAGCCGTATTCGTTCGGCATCATATGGGACATGGTCGAAAGGCATTCCTGGCTGGTTCCGCACATTACAGGAGAGCCGTTCGTCGAGAAGCCCCCTCTTGTCTACTGGCTTGGTGCGCTGTTCGCGAAATTGCTGCCGATGGTCCCGGCGCACGAAAGCTCCCGAGGCGCAATTTCGCTGCTGGCGCTGGCCACGGTCATTCCACTGTACGTGGCGGCAGAATATCTGCATTCCGAGGCAGCGATTTTCGTCCGGCAACTCGAATTTCGCGACGCGTCCGGCGGGCGCATGAGCATCGCGAGGTCAGTAACCGCACGTACCTATGCGCTCCTTGCGATCGTATTGATGACCGGAACGCTCGGGATTCCCGAGCATGTGCACAAGCTGTCCGCTGATCTCGGGCAGCTGGCCGGTGCGATGCTGGGCTTGTGCGGACTCATCAAAGTCGGCGCCGATTCGGTTGCCGATCGCAGCGCCGATCGCGCAGCGCACTCGCGCGTCGCTGCTGCGGCGCTGTTCGGTACGGGCGTCGGCGTGGCGTTCATGTCGAAGGGGCTGTTCGTTCCCGGCACCCTCGTGGCGACCTGGCTTTGTTGCGCGTTCATTCCGGCCTACCGGCGCCGCACGACTGCGGTTGTCGCAACGACCGCCTTGGCGAGCGCCTTGCCGTGGATGCTCGTTTGGCCCATTTTGCTTTACCACGCGTCGCCAGCGCTGTTTGGCGAGTGGCTATGGGACCAGAATCTCGGCAGGTTCCTGGGTCAGGTCGCCCTGGGCGGCAACAACGTCTCATTCGCGAGCAAAGTGCTATCGGCGGTTGTGATGGGATTCCCGCCCGTCCTGCTTTGCGCGAGCGTCGCCGTGCGCATCCTCGTACTTCCCGGCGTCGGGCCGGCACGTCGATGGACACTGATTCGCGATGCACCGGCACACGCATGCATCGCGATCTATCTCGCGATACTGCTGCTCGCGCTCGGCGTTTCCGCCTCGATGCGTGATGTCTACCTGCTTCCCGCGGTGCCCGCGATGATCCTGCTCGGACTGCCGGCGTTGATGTGGAAAACGCACGCTTCTTCTTTGCGAGTCAAACACCTGGTGGATGTCGGATTTGGCGCGGTTGCAATTCTCGTTGGCCTGATCTGGCTTGCATTGGTGACCACCGGGACTTTGGCGTCGTTGCCCTGGCTGCAGACGCTCGTCGGCCAATGGCTTCCGCTGCCGTTCGAACTGGCAGTCCGTTGGCCTGCGATAATTGTGGCCGTAATGGCCTTGATCACGTGGTCCTACGTGTCGCGCCATAGTCCGTTGGAAAGCGTCACCATTGCGTGGTGCTCGGGCGTGACCATGTTGTGGATCGTAGTTTTCGCCCTGCTGCTGCCCTGGATCGACGCCGCGCGAAGTTATGAAATGGTCTTTGCGCAGGTGATGCAGCATGTCGGACCATCGGACGGCTGCGTCGCAACACTCAATCTCGGCGAGTCGGAGCTGGCGCTGTTCCAATACGTGACACGCGCCGAAGTCACGCGCTCTTATCTTGGCCATTCGGGAAGCGGAGATCGGTCGAGGCCCAATCCGGCAGCAATGGAATGCGCCTGGTTGCTCGTCCTGTCCAATCGATCGTCGGGTAGTTTGGGACCCGATTCGGACCGCTGGACCAGGATCTGGACCGGCTCGCGACCCGCGGATACCAATGAGCGATTTGCACTTTATCGTGCGAAAGTCGAGCCCCGGCCCTTATGAAGCGAACGACGAAGTCGCACGCGCTCAGCGCGGGTCCGCGGACCGGTAGACGTGCGATGTCAAAGCGGCGCGCGATCAAGGATGCGCTCTTCGGGGTCGCCGCAGTGCTCGTTCCCGGATTGCTGGTCTGGGCGAGCGACACGATCACCTTGCAGGGCGAGCGGACGATCTATACGGTCAACTGCGAGCACGGCGTCTGGAAAGATCTGCGTTGCACGGGAAAGATGGTTGCCGGCGACCGATACCGATACCGGGCCTCCACATCAAGGCATGAAGTAATCTTCTGGGTCGCCGGTTCGCCGAAACTGTCCGGCAGGTATACCGATTGCGACGTCAGGAATCGCGGGAACTGGTCGTGCAATGCGACGCTCAACGCCGCTCCCTCGATAACACGCCAGATGGCGAACGATCGGGCGGCGCATGGACCCGACGGGCTGACCGTTGCGTTTCATGCACTGCCGAAATGGAAATGGTGGCTCCTGAACTCCGGCCTCGTGAAGATCGACGAGGCGGCGTATTGAGCTTTGGCCCCGATGCTTTGCTGGACGCTAAGCGGGAAAGACGACATCGATTCGCGTGCCGCGCGGCGTGCGTCCGGCGATTTCGATACGCGCGCCATGGCGCGCCGCTATTTCACGCGCAATCGTGAGCCCAAGCCCCGAGCCGTTGCCGGTGCTCGTTGGCGGTCGATAAAAGGGATCGAGTACGCGCGTCCGCTCGGTGGACGCTATCCCCGGGCCGTTATCCTGCACCGAAATCCGCGTCGGATTCGCGTGGACGCTCACCGTGACTTCGCCGCCTTCGTCTCCGTAACGAATGGCATTGTCGACGAGATTGCCGATGAGCTCGTGCAACAGTCCCGGCTCGCCGCGCGCCGTCGGACCGCTTTCGGCGCCTTCATAGCCCAGGTCGATATTGCGGTCGACCGCTGCATCCGCCCAGCGCTCCAGTTCCTCGCGCGCGACGTCGGCGAGATCGACATCCGTCATCGCGAGCGTATTCGCGGTGGCATCGGAGCGCGTCAGCACCAGCATTTGCTGCGTGACGCGGCGCATTCGGGTTACCGCCGCCAGCACGTGCGCGAGCGCGTCGGCGTGATGCTCGGGATTCGTCTCGCGCAGCGCGCGCTCGGTTTGCACCTGCAGTGCCGCAAGCGGTGTGCGCAGTTGATGTGCGGCGTTCGCAACGAAGCGCCGTTGCAGGCCGCGCGCCTCTGCAAGTCGACGAATCAGTCCGTTGATGGCGACGACGAGGGGCCTTATTTCGGAGGGTGCGCCGTCGACGTCGCGCACCGGGACGAGACTTTCGGGATCGTACCTTCGCAGGCGGACCGCGATCTCGTCGACGCCCGACAGACTCGAATGCACGGCGAGCCAGATGATTGCGCCGGCGACGAACAGGATCGTCGCCTGCAACGGCACGAGGAGCCACATGATTTCGCGTATCAGCGCCTGGCGCTTCTTCATCGTCTCGGCGACCCGAATCGTCACCGCCCCGGAAGCGCTCCCGCGGGGTGCCGCAACGATGGCAACCACCCTGACCGCATTGCCGCCAATCATTCCATCGTAATAGCGGGGTTGATTGATCGCCGGCGCATCCGCGGGCGCCGGTATCTCGCCGTTTCCGAACAGCGTCCTGCCGCCCGAGGACTGGACCTCTTCGTAGATTCGATCGACGCGGTCCCATTCGAACATTTCCACGGCGGAGCGCGGAAGATCAATCGTCGATCCGGTGGGCGTCGATCGCAATTGCGTCGCGAGCGTCATGGCCGAATCCAGCAGCCAGCGATCGTGGACGACGTTGCCGAAATGGACGGCGACCTCGAACGAAAGCAGTGCTCCGGCCAGAAATACGCTGGCAAGCGGAAGCCACAGCCGAACGAGCAAGCGCCGGCGCAGACTATGGTCAGCGCTCACCGCTACGCTCCTCGGGCTCGAGCCGATATCCCATGCCACGGAAAACGCGAATGCCGACGCCCGCGGCCGCATTCGCCAGCTTGCGGCGTAATCGGCTCACGAGCACTTCGACATTCGACATGCCGGTATCGTGATCCCTGCTGTACACGGAATCGAAGATCTGCTTCTTGCTGACAATTCGCCCGGTGCGTCGCATCAGCAGTTCCAGGACGCCCAGCTCCCGTGCCGTCAGCTCGAGCTCGACACCATGCACGGTCAACCGCCGCGACGCCGGTTCGAACGCAATGGTGCCCATGCGCAGCGTCGCGCCCGTAGGGTCGCCGCGCCGCAGCAACGCCCTGATGCGCGCCTCCAGCTCGGCGAGATCGAAGGGCTTCGAAAGATGGTCGTCGCCCCCGGCGTCGAGTCCCTGCACCCGATGCTGCACGTCATCGCGTGCCGTGAGGATCAGCACGGGCATCGAGACGCCATCGCGGCGCAATCGGCGAAGCACTTCCACACCGTCGATATCAGGCAACCCGGGATCCAGGATAACGAGCTGATAGGCCGTCGTTGCGCAGGCGGTGAGCGCATCGCGTCCGCAATGGACAGCGTCGGTCGAATACCCGGATTGCGCGAGCGCATGGACCAATCCATTGCTGAGTTCGAGGTCGTCTTCGACGAGCAGCAGGCGCATGAGCTATGCCAGAAGAATTGGTGCGCAAGGTTCGCGCAAGCTTGTCGGCGTATTTTTCCCGCGAGAAGCGCAAATCGCATGATTCGGGGACCCGAACACGCGTGTGATAGTGCGTCGATTCAACCGAAGTAGCAACCTGGTTCAGCGCGCCGCAGCGCGAACGACTTCTTATCGAGTGCCGTTGCAAAGAGGGTAATCACATGGATCGTCAGACGAGCAATCTTTCGGGCGCAATCAGCCGGCCCGCATCGTATCGGTGGCTCCAGCTGTTCATGGGAATCGTGTGCATGGCGATGATCGCGAATCTCCAATACGGCTGGACGCTCTTCGTCAATCCGATCTCCGAAAAGTTTGGCTGGACCCGAGCGGCGATCCAGGTTGCGTTCTCGATTTTCGTATTGATGGAGACCTGGCTCGTGCCCATCGAAGGGTACCTCGTCGACCGCTTTGGACCCCGTCCGGTAGTGATGATCGGCGGCCTTCTCTGCGGTATCGGCTGGGTGATGAACGCGTACGCGAGCACACTGATGGCGCTCTACATCGCGGCGGCCATCAGCGGTCTTGGTGCCGGCGCCGTGTATGGCACGTGCGTCGGCAACGCCCTGAAATGGTTTGCAGATCGGCGCGGCCTGGCGGCGGGCCTTACCGCAGCGGGGTTTGGCGCCGGGTCGGCGCTCACCATCATCCCGATTCAGGCGATCATCAAGTCGAGCGGTTACGACACCGCGTTCCTGTATTTCGGCATTGCCCAGGGATTGATCGTGATACTCGTATCGCTCGGCCTCACCGATCCGCGCAGGACGCAAAGTCCCGCGCTCGCCGTGAAGGCCGCAACGCCGTCGCGCTCGCCAGAAATCCTGCAAACCGCGCGCAACTATCGCCCGCTCGAGGTCATCCGCGAGCCTGTGTTCTGGGTGATGTACGTGATGTTCGTGCTCGTCGGCGCCGGCGGCTTGATGGCGACCGCGCAGCTCGCGCTGATCGCGAAAGACTTCAAGATTGCGGATGTACCCGTCAGCCTCATCGGCATCACGCTTCCGGCGCTCACGTTCGCCTTGGCGATCGATCGCATTCTGAACGGGATCACGCGGCCCTTTTTCGGCTGGGTTTCGGATCACATCGGCCGTGAGCGGACGATGCTCATCGCGTTCGGTCTGGAAGCGGTGGGGATTCTGGCGTTGTGGCAGATTGGCCATAATCCGGTGTTGTTCGTCGTGCTGACGGGCGTCGTGTTTTTCGCATGGGGCGAGATCTACAGTCTCTTTCCATCGACGTGCACGGACACGTTCGGCACGCAGTTCGCCACCGCCAACGCCGGCGCGCTGTACACCGCCAAAGGCACGGCATCGCTGCTCGTTCCGCTTTCAAGTGTGCTGGCCGCGGCGACCGGCGGCTGGCACGGCGTGTTCATCACCGCCGCCGCGATGAACGCGGTGGCCGCATTGATGGCCTGGTTCGTGTTGCGCCCGATGCGACGCGCGCGGTTCGCCAAAACGCAGGAACCGCCGCTTATCCCTGCTCCCTCAGATGCTCTTGTCCAGGGGGATGCGTCCGCGTAATTTGACGAGCGCATGAACCGTATCGACGATCGGCGTCGGCACGCCCGTCACTTGGCCGAGCTCCCTGACGACACCGACCAGCGGCTCGATTTCCATCGGACGACCGCATTCGAGATCCTGCAGCATCGACATCTTGTGCGGGCCCAGTGCCGATGCGCCGGCGAGACGGCGCTCGGCATCGACCCGCAGGTGAAGCCCCAATCGCTCGCCAATCGCTCGCGCCTCGCTCATCATCGACAGCAGGACACCGCGCGTGCCCGGATCCCTGGCGATGACATCGATCGTCGCGCCGGTCAGCGCGCTTACCGGGTTGAAGCACAGGTTGCCCCACAGCTTCAGCCAGATTTCATCGCGAATGTCGCTGCGGATCGGCGCATCGAAGCCGCCCGCCGTCAACATGGCGTGAAGGCGTTCGATGCGCGGCGTGCGCGCGCCGGCCGGTTCTCCGATCGGAAATTTTCCGCCATGCTCGTGCCGAATGACGCCCGGCGCGACGATTTCCGTCGCGGGAAACACGACGCAGCCCACCGCTCGCTCCGGGCGCAGATGTATCCGCTGCACGCCGCCGGGATCGACGCTGGCGAGCGTGAGACCCTGAAAGGGGATTCCGTCGACATCAAAAAACCAGTATGGAAGGCCGTTGCTTGCGGTAACGATCGTCGTCGTGTCGCCGAGGAGCGGCAGCATCGACGGAACGGCGTCGGCAATCGAATGAGACTTGAGCGTGATAAAGACGTAGTCCTGTCGTCCGAGGCGTGACGGCGTGTCGGTGCATCGAACGCGCTCGACCCATTCCTGATCGTTCATCTGCAGGCGCAGGCCGTTTTGACGCATGGCCGCCAGATGCGCGCCCCGAGCGACCAGGCTGATATCGACGCCGGCTCGGGCCAATTGGATTCCTATATAGCCGCCGATTGCGCCGGCGCCAAAGATGCAGACTTTCATGTCGTGCGTCCGTCCGCAGTGCGATTCCAGTCATTATCGTCGGGATGACGCTGAAGGACTCGTCCTGCCGTCCGTCGGGTGGACGCATCGTTCGAAGCGAGCTCTGGAGCGTTGGACCAATTCGTGCATTGCCCGACCGGGCATGGCTGGACCCGCATTCCCGCACGCCTCTTTTGACTCCGATCGATCATTCCCCGCTGCACGACAAGGACCCTCATGTTGAATGTAAGCGAAGAACAAGCCCGCGCCCACATGCACAAGCTGCTTGGGGCGATGACGGCCGCCGGCGGCTCCGACCTGTTCATCGCGAGTGATTTCCCGCCAAGCATGAAGGCGCACGGAAACATGCAGCCGCTGACGACCCAGAAACTCTCCGGGGACCTCACGCGGACGCTGGCGAACGCGATGATGAACGAGCGGCAGCGTGCGGAGTTCGCGCGCGACCTCGAATGCAACTTCGCCATATCCGTTCCCGGACTTTGCCGTTTCCGCGTCAACGTCTTTGTCCAGCAGCAACAGGTCGGGATGGTCATCCGGACGATCGCCTCGGAAATCCCGACCTGCGAAAAGCTGGGGCTGCCGCAGACGCTGAAGGAAATCGTCATGAACAAGCGCGGCCTCGTCCTGGTCGTCGGCGCGACGGGCTCCGGAAAATCGACCTCGCTTGCCGCGATGATCGATCATCGCAATGCGACGTCCTCGGGGCACATCATCACGATCGAGGATCCGGTCGAATACGTGCATGCGTCGAGGAGCTCGCTCGTGACGCACCGCGAAGTCGGGGTGGACACGCACTCGTGGCACGACGCGCTGAAGAACACGCTGCGCCAGGCGCCGGACGTCATCCTCATCGGCGA
>Ga0070696_100003383_pt1 | contig 10641 bp, 7 predicted proteins | sample KBSK1253metaG_FD_65474 | JGI IMG/M metagenome (GOLD analysis project Ga0070696, IMG submission 65474) | Corn, switchgrass and miscanthus rhizosphere microbial communities from Kellogg Biological Station, Michigan, USA - KBS K1-25-3 metaG | ecosystem: Host-associated > Plants > Roots >... | reverse complement strand
TCGACGAGCCCGTGCGCCCGCCCGCGCGTGACCCCGGACGGCGCCACCCGGGCTCCCGGGTCGCGCCGGCGCCATCCGGCGTACCGCGTCGCCGCGGCGAGCGCCCGCACGGCGTCCTCCGGGGTCGGGTAGGCGGGCACGCGGTGGTCAGCGACCGCCGGCTCCCCCGGCTCTCCGGCGTCCCATCGCTCCTGCGGGACTGCCGGGTCGGAGGAATCCGGCGAGCCCGACGAGTCCGGCTGCTCGGGCTGACGCGGCGCGCCCGGCGAGAGCGTGTCGGTGACTCCGCGCATTCCCAGGAAGGTGGCGACGCACGTCTTGCGGCTGTCGGCGGCCACCTCGGCCAGCGCCCGGACCACTGCCTCGTCGAGCGTGACCAGGGGTGGGATGAAGCAGACCACGACGCTGTCGACGTCCTCATCGGCGAAGGCCGCGGTCAACGCCTGCCGGAACTGCTCGGCCGTGGCCTCCGACGCCACGTTGACCGGACCGTGCGCGACCTGCAGCCCCCAGCTGTGGCAGGCCTCGGCGGCCAACGCGCCCAGCGCCGAGGAGTTCGTGACGACGGCCACGCGCGAGCCGACCGGCAGCGGCTGGTGCACCACGAGCTGGGCGACGTCGAACATCTGGTGCAGGTTCTCCACCCGGATCACGCCAGCCTGGCGAAGCATCTCGTCGAGCGCCTCACGCGGCATGCGCGTCGGTCGGACGGCGTGGCCAGGCGGCACCCCGAACGTCGAGAGCCCCGACTTGACGACGATGACCGGCTTGACGCGTGACAGCCGGCGAGCGACCCGCGAGAACTTGCGCGGGTTGCCCATGCTCTCCAGGTACAGGCCGACGGCATCGGTTGCGGGGTCGTCGATCCAGTACTGCATGACGTCGTTGCCCGAGACGTCCGCGCGGTTGCCGGCCGAGACGAACGTGGAGATCCCGAGGCCGCGGCGGGCGGCCGACGCGAGCACCGCGATGCCGAGAGCGCCGGACTGGCTGAACAAGCCGAGTCGGCCGGGCGGTGGCAGCCGCGGCGCCAGCGACGCGTTGAGCCGCACCGCCGGGTCGTTGTTCACCATGCCGAACGAGTTGGGGCCGACGACGCGCATGCCGTAGGCGCGCACCAGGCGCAACAGCGCCTCCTGCCGGGAACGACCCTGCTCACCGGTCTCCGCGAAACCGCTGCTGACCACGACCAGGCCACGCACGCCCGCGCGAGCGCAGTCCCGGACGACGTCGTTCACGGCCGGTGCCGGCACGGCCACGATCGCGAGGTCAACCGGGCCGGGGACCTCGTCGACCCGACAGTGGCTGGCCACTCCGAGCACCTCGGCGGCCTCGGGGTTGACCACGTACAGGTCGCCGTTGAAGCCGCCCGCCACCAGGTTCTCCAGCAGCCGGTGGCCGATGGAATCCGGGTCACGGCTGGCGCCGACCACGACGACCGAACGCGGCGTCAGCAGCGCTTGCATGCTGCGGGACTCCGAGCGGTGCTCGCGCGACTCGCGCACCTCGTCGGAGTGCTCGGTCGGCGAGATGTCGAACGACAGGGCGATCACGCCGTCTTCGTAGCTGTGGCTCACCTCGTAGCCGGCCTCGGTGAACACGCCCATCATCTTGCGGTTCTGCGGCAGCACCTCGGCGGAGAACCGGGTGATCCCGCGTTCGCGGGCTGCCGCGGCGAGGTGCTCCAGCAGCACCGACCCGATCCCGCGGCCCTGGTGCGCGTCCGAGATGTTGAACGCCACCTCCGCGTTGCCGTCGTCCAGCTTGTCGTAGCGGGCGATGCCGACGATCGCGTCGCCCAGGGTGGCCACCAGCCCGACGCGGTCGACGTAGTCCACCTGCGTGAACCGCGCGACCTCCCGGTCGGAGAGCCGGGGCAGCGGGGCGAAGAACCGCAGGTAGATCGACTCCGCCGACTGGCCGGCGTGAAAGACGCGAACGGCCTCGGCGTCCTGCGGCCGGATGGGGCGCACGTGCACCACGCCGCCGTCCCTCAGGACGACGTCCGCCTCCCAGTACGCGGGGTAGGCGGTCTCCACGTCGGGCACCTTCGCGAGCCTACTGCCGCGTCCCTACGCTGACCGGCATGCCGACGGCATCGGAGCGGGCCGCGGCGACGACGACCGACGGCCCGGTCGTCGTCGCCGGCGACGTGATGACCGACGTCGTCGCACCGGACGCCGAAGCGCTGGGTGGCCCGGCGCCGCTCAGCACCCGGCAGGGTGGGTCCGGCGCGAACGTGGCCCACTGGCTCGCCGCCCTGCACGTGCCGGTCGCGTTCGTCGGCTGCGTGGGCGAGGACCCCTTCGGCGTCGAGGCGACGGCCGTGCTGCAGGTGGCCGGGGTCGACGTCCACGTCGGCAGCGATCCCCGCCTGCCCACCGGCAACCGGGTGGTGCTGACGGGCCCCGACGGCGCGCCCGTGGTGATGCCGGACGCCGGAGCGAACTCGGCGCTGTCGCCCGACGTCCTCCCGCTGGCGCTGGTGCGCTCTGCCCGGTGGCTGCACGTGTCGGGGAACACGGTGCTCAACCCCGGTTCGCGGGACGCGGCGTTGGTCGCGCTGCAGGCGGCGCGCGCCGCGGGCGTGCCCACCTCGATCGAAGGCGCCGGCCCCGCCCCGCTGGAGGCGGTCGGGCGCCGCCAGTTCGTCCAGCTCACCGAGGGTGTCGACCTGCTGTTCTGCACGCTCGACGAGGCCGAGGTGCTCTGCGACAGCCGGGACCCGTCCGTGGTGGCCGCACGCCTGACGCAGGCCTACCCGCAGCTGGTCCTCGACCTGGGTCTGGACGGGGCATGGTGGGCGTCGGCCGACGACGTCGGCGGGTGCCGGGTCTCGGGCGCACGGTCAGCCGGGCCGGTCGTCGACGTCACCGGCTCTCGCGACGCGTTCGTCGCGGGCTACCTGGCGGCCACCACCGACCGACCCGGTCCAGCAGTCGACGTCGTCGAGCAGGCACTGACGGCGGGCTGTCGGCTCGCCGCCCAGGTCATGGCGCGCCCGGGCAGCAGGCCGACCTGACCCGGCAGCCGTCAGTCCAGGCAGCCGAGCCCGATCTTCGCCGTCCCGATGACGGTCCCGCCGGACGCCAGGTACGAGCTCGCGAAGTCGTCGGCGTCCTTCTTGCTGCCGAAGTACAGGACGGCTCCGGTCCAGTAGTCGTGCTGGTCGAGGCCGAGCGCTGTGATGGACCCCCGGTCGCAGGCCAGGTCGCCGATCACCGCGCCGTAGCCCACCTTGGCCACCTCGTCCTGGGCGGCGCTCATGGCCGGGTCGCTGCTGCTGTGCGCAACCGCCAGGTACACCGCCCACGCCGACTCCCCCTCCTGCGGCTCACCCAACGCCTTCGGCCAGCGCGTCGCCGTGGGCGACGCGGTCGCCGTCGCGGACGAGGTGGGCGATGAGGACGGCGGGGTCGTGTCCGGCTCGCTGGACGTCGACGGCTGGGTCGCCGCGGGCACGGTCACGGACGAGCCGGTGGCCGACGTGCCGTCCCCGCCCGAGCACCCGGACACCAGCGCGACGGCCAGGAGCGCCGACGTCCAGCACGCCGCCGCCCTCGCACCGCGTGACCGTGCGCACCGCATCCGAACCCGCCTCTCGCCGCCCACGGACCGCCCGTGGGGCTCGCTCGTCCGCACGACCGTAACCCAGCGCGCGGGCCGCGCCGGCACGCCGCGCGGTCGCGCCAGCCGTTGACCGACCCTGGGGCCAGTGCCAAGGTCACAGCATGACCGAGCCGTCCGAGTCGTTCCCGATGTCGCAGGCCCTGAACCCGTCCGACGTCCGCCCCCAGCCGCAGTACGACACCGCCGCCTACACGGCGTTCCGGCAAGCTCGCGACCTGCTGCTCGACCTGCGCGATCAGCCCGAACGCGCCGTGGTGGAGTACCGGACGCCGGAGCTCACCCAGTTCAACTGGGGCCTGGACTGGTTCGACGTGGTGGCCGCGGACCCCGCCACCGCGGATCGCGCGGCCCTGTGGGTGGTCGACGAGGACGGCACCGACACGGTGGTCAGCTACGCCGAGATGTCGCTGCGCTCCAGCCAGCTGGCCGCGTGGATGCGCGCCGAGGGCGTGGACCGGGGCGACCGGCTGCTGCTCATGCTCGGCAACCAGGTGGAGCTGTGGGAGACGCTGCTGGCCTGTTGCAAGCTCGGGGTGGTCGTGATTCCGGCCACGACGCTGCTGTCGACCGCCGACATCCGCGACCGCGTGGAGCGGGGTCATGTCAAGCACGTCGTGGCGCGAAGCGAGGACACCGACCGGTTCGACGGCGTCTCCGGCGGCTGGACGCGGATCGCGGTCGGTGAGGACGTCGAGGGCTGGCTCTCCTACCGTCGCTACGCGGAGTTCCTCGAGACGTTCAGCCCGGAGGTGGGCACGCGCCCGGACGAGACGCTGCTGCTCTACTTCACGTCCGGCACGACCTCAAAGCCGAAGCTGGTCGAGCACACGCACACGTCCTACCCGGTCGGCCACCTGTCGACGATGTACTGGATCGGGCTGCGGCCGGGCGACGTGCACCTCAACATCAGCTCTCCCGGCTGGGCGAAGCACGCGTGGAGCAACGTCTTCGCGCCGTGGAACGCCGAGGCGACGGTGCTCGTCGTGAACCAGGCGCGGTTCGCGGCGCAGCCGTTGCTGCAGGCCATGGAGCGCACCGGGGTGACGACGTTCTGCGCGCCGCCGACCGTGTGGCGCATGCTCGTCCAGCAGGACCTGGCGTCGTGGCGCGACCGGCTCTCGCTGCGCGACGTGGTCGGGGCCGGCGAGCCACTGAACCCGGAGGTCATCGAGCAGGTGCGCACCGCCTGGGGGCTGACGATCCGGGACGGCTACGGCCAGACCGAGACCACCGCGCAGATCGGCAACCCGCCCGGGGCGGCGCTCAAGCCCGGCTCGATGGGACGCCCCCTGCCCGGCTACGACGTGGTGCTGCTCGACCCGGTGTCCGGCGAGGAGAGCGACGAGGGCGAGATCTGCCTGCGGCTCGACGGCCCGCTGGGTCGGCCGATCGGACTCATGACGGGGTACGCGGGCGACCGCGACCTCAACGACAACGCCATGCGGTCCGGCGCCTACCACACGGGCGACGTCGCGAGCAGGGACGCCGACGGCTACATCACCTACGTGGGCCGGGCGGACGACGTGTTCAAGGCCTCCGACTACCGGATCAGCCCCTTCGAGCTGGAGAGCGTCCTCATCGAGCACCCCGCGGTCGCCGAGGCGGCCGTCGTGCCCTCACCGGACCCGGTGCGGCTGTCGGTGCCGAAGGCCTACGTCGTGCTGGCCGCCGGGCACGAGCCGACCCGCGAGACCGCCGCGTCGATCCTCCGCTACACCCGCGAGCACCTGGCGCCGTACAAGCGGATCCGGCGCATCGAGTTCGCCGAGCTGCCGAAGACCATCAGCGGCAAGATCCGCCGGGTGGAGCTTCGGGGTCGAGAGAAGGACGCCCACGGCGACGGCTCCGACACCACGTCCCGCGCCACGCCGCTGGAGTTCTGGGAGGACGACCTGTAGATCCGACCACCTGAGCCCGGACCCCCGCAGCTCCGGTCCCCCGCGGGCCGGGCCCTCCCCGTGCACTTCGGCCACGAAGTGCACGCGAAACGGCCCGCGAACGTACACCTCGGCTACGAAGTGCGCGATGGGGGTGGCGGGCGGGCGGGCAGGAGGGGGTGACTGCCGGCTTCAGGGGCGCAGGAGCGGCTTGATGACGCGGCGGGCGTCCATGTCGCGGTAGGCGTCGGCGACGTCGGCGAGCGCGTAGGTGGCGTCGAAGACCGGGCCGGGATCGATGCGGCCGGCCAGGACGTCGTCGAGCAGCTCCGGGAGGTACGCCCGCACGGGCGCGACGCCGCCACCGACGGTGATGTTGCTGGAGAACAGCTGGCCGATCGGCAGCTCCGAACCTCCCGCGGGCACGCCCACGTACCCCACGCGACCGCCGGGCCGGGTCGAGTCGAGCGCCTGCTGCATGGACTCCTTGGTGCCGACGCACTCCAGCACGGCGTCCGCGCCGATGCCGCCGGTCATCTGACGGATCGCCTCGGCGCCGGAGTCGCCACGCTCGGCCACGACGTCATCCGCGCCGAACCGGCGGGCCAGCGCGGCGCGGTCATCGTGCCGCGACATCGCGACGACCCGCTCGGCTCCCAGCCGCGTCGCGGCGAGCACCGCACACAGCCCTACGGCTCCGTCCCCGACCACCACGACCGTCCGTCCAGGTCCGACCCCCGCGGACAGCGCCGCGTGGTGGCCGGTGCCCATGACGTCGGACAGCGCCAGCAACGACGGCACCAGGGCGTCGTCCGGCATCTGCGGCGTGCGCACCAGGGTGCCGTCGGCGAGCGCGACCCGCACGTACTCACCCTGGCCGCCGTCGACGAAGCAGCCGTCCTCGTCCTCGTAGCCCCAGCCGGCGCCGTGCAGGCAGGACGTCTGCATCCCGGCCTGGCAGTTCACGCACGTGCCGTCGCTCAGCACGAACGGCGCGATGACGAAGTCGCCGGCAGAGATCGTCCGGACGTCGGAGCCGACCTCCTCGACGACCCCGACGAACTCGTGGCCGATCCGACGCGGCCGGTCGGTGGCCCGCACTCCGCGGTACGGCCACAGGTCGGAGCCGCAGACGCAGCTGGCGACGACCCGCACCACGGCGTCGGTCGGGCGTTGGATCGTGGGGTCCGGCACGTCCTCGAGCCGGATGTCCCGAGTGCCGTGGATGACCGTGGCGCGCATGCTGCTCCTCAGCGGAAGGCGGGGTGCTCGGGCCAGGGGGCGTCGGCGGGCCGCAGCGTGGACCAGCCCGCGTCCCTGGCGGCGCAGGCCGTCAGCACCCCCACCACCAGGCTGGGGTTGTGCAGGCGGCCGGACAGGACCGCGTCGCGCACCTCGTCGAGCGCGAACCAGGCCGACGGCATGTCCAGCTCCTCGCCCTGCCGGGTGTGCCGGTCGGCGTCCGGCACGGCGGAGACGTCACGGGCCAGGTAGCAGCGGAACGCCTCCGACGTGCCGCCCGGTGACAGCACCCAGTCGATGAGCGTGTCCCACCGCCCGGCGCGCAGGTCGGCCTCCTCGGCCAGCTCCCGCTGCGCCGCCAGCAGCGGCGGCTCGTCCTTCACGTCGAGCAGGCCCGCGGGCAGCTCCCACAGGGTCATGCCCACCGGGTGGCGGTACTGGTGGACGAGCAGCACGCGCTCGGCGTCGTCGAGGGCCAGCACCCCGACCGCGCCGGGGTGGCGGACGTAATCACGCGTCACGACCCCGGCCGCGCCCAGGTCCACCCGGTCGCTCACGACGTCCCAGACCCGGCCGGAGAAGACCAGCTCCGACGCCGCGACCGGGCGCGTGCCGATGGAGTCCCGCAGCTCGAGTCGCTCGGCGACGCCGGTCATGCCCGGGCGACCGACAGGGCATCCGGACGGTGGTCGACCGGGCTCTCCACCTCGACGAGCCGGGCCGCGCGCTGGGCGTCCACGGCCGCCTTGACCAGACCGGCGAACAGCGGGTGCGCGCGGCTCGGGCGGGAGCGGAACTCCGGGTGCGCCTGCGTCGCCACGTAGTACGGGTGCACGTCGGCCGGCAGCTCGACGTACTCGACCAGCCCACGCCCGGGCAGCGTGCCCGAGAAGACCAGGCCGGCGTCCTGCAGCCGCTGCCGGTAGGCGTTGTTGACCTCGTACCGGTGGCGGTGCCGCTCCTCGACCTCGGTCGCGCCGTAGGCCTGCGCCACCACCGAGCCCGGGGTCAGCGTGGCCGGCATCAGCCCGAGTCGCATGGTGCCGCCCAGGTCGCCCGCGCCGTCGACGAACTGCTTCTGCTCCTCCATCGTCGCGATCACCGGGTGCTCGGTCTGCGGGTCGAACTCCGTCGAGGACGCCCCGGTCAGCCCCGCCACGTGCCGGGCGTACTCGATCACCATGCACTGCAGGCCGAGGCACAGGCCCAGCGTCGGCACCAGGTGCTCCCTGGCCCACCGCAAGGCGCCGACCTTGCCCTCGATGCCGCGCACGCCGAACCCGCCGGGCACGCAGACGGCGTCCACTCCCCCGAGCGACTTGGCCGCGCCCTCCGGCGTGGCGCACTCGTCGGACGCCACCCACCGCAGCCGCACCCGCGCGTCCTGGTCGAAACCCCCGGCCCGCAACGCCTCCGTCACCGACAGGTACGCGTCCGGCAGGTCGACGTACTTGCCGACGAGCGCGACCTCCACGTCGTGCTCGGGCTGGTGCACCCGGCGCAGCAGCTCGTCCCACGCCGTCCAGTCGACGTCGCGGAACGCCAGCCCCAGCCGGCGCACCACGTAGGCGTCGAGCCCCTCGGAGTGCAGCACCTTCGGGATGTCGTAGATCGACGGCGCATCGACGGCGTTGGCGACCGCCTCGAGGTCGACGTCGCACATCATCGAGATCTTCTTCTTCATCTCTCGCGGCACGGGCCGGTCGCTGCGGCACACGAGCGCGTCCGGTTGGATACCGACCTGCCGCAGCGCAGCCACGGAGTGCTGCGTCGGCTTCGTCTTCAGCTCGCCGGACGGCGCCAGGTACGGCACCAAGGAGACGTGCAGGAAGAACACGTTGTCGCGTCCGACGTCGCCGCGCACCTGGCGCGCGGCCTCCAGGAACGGCAGCGACTCGATGTCGCCGACCGTGCCGCCGATCTCGGTGATGATGACGTCGACGTCGTCGCCGGCCTGCGCCCGCATGCGCCGCTTGATCTCGTTCGTGATGTGCGGGATGACCTGGACCGTGTCGCCCAGGTACTCGCCGCGGCGCTCCTTGGCGATGACCTCGCTGTAGATCTGGCCGGTCGTGACGTTCGCGGACGCCGACAGGTTCGAGTCGAGGAACCGCTCGTAGTGCCCGATGTCGAGGTCGGTCTCCGCGCCGTCGTCGGTGACGAAGACCTCACCGTGCTGGAACGGGTTCATGGTGCCGGGATCGACGTTGAGATACGGATCCAGCTTCTGCATGGTGACCCGTAGTCCGCGCGAGCGGAGAAGGAGTCCGAGGCTTGAGGCGGTGAGCCCCTTGCCGAGCGATGAGGCTACGCCCCCGGTCACGAAAATCTGCTTCGTCTGCGCCACGGACTTCAACTGTACCCGTTCCGCGCGAAGCCGTTCAGCAGGACGCGCCGCGCAGCATGTCGCGGTAGAGCGACACCGCCGCCGTGCAGGCGTCGTCCGCCGTCGGCAGCGCCGCCGCCCGCTCGCGCGAGGCGGCCTGCAGGCGCCCGCGCTCGGCGGGGTCGTCCAGCAGCCGCCGGACCTCGGTCGCCAGACGCTGCGCATCGCCGTAGGGCACGAGCACGGCCGCGTCACCGGTCGCGGCACGCGTGCCGCCGACGTCCGTCGCGACGAGCGCGGCACCGGCGTGCAGCGCCTGCTGGACGGCGATGGGCTGTCCCTCCCACACCGCCGACGACACGACGACGTCGGCGGCGGCCAGCAGGTCGGGCACGTCGTCGCGCCAGCCCAGGAGGCGGACCGGCAGGCCCTCGGAGTGGATCCGGGACGTGAGCCGTCCACGCAGCGGCCCGTCGCCGGCCACGACCACGAGCACGCCGCCGCGCGCCCGCAGGACGTCCGCCGCGTCCAGCAGCAGGGGCAGGCCCTTCTGCTCGGCCAGCCGCGCCACGCAGACCACCAGGTGACGGTCGCCGACCCCCAGCGCGGCCCGGACCGCGGATGGGTCCTGCCGCACGTGGCCCGCGTCCGGCGCGGGGACGACCGCGTGCCGCACGTCGCGCGCGCCGAGCCGGCGCATCCGTCCCTCCAGGTCCTCGGAAACGCCGAGGACCACCGATGCGCGGCGCGCCACCAGGCGCTCGAGCACGCCGTACGCCGCCGCGACCGGCCGACCGCGCAGCCCGCCGGCCAGGAGCGCGTTGTGGAGCGTGACGGCCAGCGGCACCCGTGAGCGCCGCAGCGCCAGGGCGGCGAGCCCGCCGGCGCGCAGCCCGTGGGCATGGACGACGTCGACGTGGCGGGCCAGCTCACGTACGGCCCTGGCGGCCGCCAGGTCCTTCAGCGGTTGGGGGCGGTCGCTCGTCTCGACCGCGACGAACGTCGCCCCCACGCCGGTGAACGCGAACTCGACCTCGGTCTGCGCCGGGCCACCGATGGTGACGTCGTGCCCGGCCGCCGCCAGCGAGGCGGCCAGGCCACGCACGTGCCGAGCGACGCCACCCCCGCTGGTGGCCAGCAGCAGCAGCACCGACAGGCCGCCGGCTGCCCGGGGTCGGCTCGACCGCTCGTCCGTCACGTGCGCGATCCTGCCCCACCGCGGACCAGGACAGCCCGAAGATCGGCGCCGTCGGTGACGGCCAGGCCCGCGAGCATCACGGCCAGGGTCGCCGCGGTGCCGACGACGCCCGCGAAGAGGCCGGCCAGCGCCGGCCCGGCGAACGGCGACGCGCTGGGACCGAGCAGCGCGTCGGTCACGATCCGGCCGGCGACGGTCGCCGCCGCTCCCACGACCGCGATCGCCAGGGCGGTCCGCGGGACCCCGGCGAGCAGGCCCGCCGGCACTTCTCCGCCGACCGGAGCCCGCGCCGCCCCGGCCAGCAGCCCGACGCCGGCGACGCCCATCCCGACGCTGCTGGCGACGCCCAGCCCGACCAGCGTGCCGGC
>Ga0070696_100003380_pt1 | contig 10648 bp, 6 predicted proteins | sample KBSK1253metaG_FD_65474 | JGI IMG/M metagenome (GOLD analysis project Ga0070696, IMG submission 65474) | Corn, switchgrass and miscanthus rhizosphere microbial communities from Kellogg Biological Station, Michigan, USA - KBS K1-25-3 metaG | ecosystem: Host-associated > Plants > Roots >... | reverse complement strand
TCTGCTGTCTCAGGTGCAAGGCGTATTCGCCCGACTCGTCTGAGAAGTAAGCGATCCACTTACCATCAGGCGACCACGCCGGGTCACGGTCGGCTACACCGGTGCTGTTGGTTAGATTGCGAACGTCGCCCTTCTCGGCCGGCACGGTGATAATTTCGCCGCGGGCTTCGAAGAGAGCACGCGCGCCGCTGGGCGAGAGCGCCGCGTTCAAGATGCGGTCGCCGACCTTCTCGTACCTTGGTCTTACGGTCGGAATGTCTGCGTTTATGGTGACATTGACCGGTTTCGTCCGGCCCGACTTTAGATCGTAAAGATTCAACGATCCGAATTGTTCATAAATGATCGTTTCCGGACCACCGCCGGTCGAGATTGAAGCCGACTTGATATCCAGTCCCTGGTTGTTAATTACTTCAGTTACTTTCTTCGAACCGGTGTCGTAAGAGAAAAGCGTAATCGCGCCGTCGCGGTCAGAGAGGAAATAGATTTTGCGCGCGTCTGCGGCAGGCCACATCGGGCAAAAGTCGTTTGAGTCGGTGCGCGGAATTTTTTCGACGCTCGAATCGCTCAGGTTGGCAATGTAAACGGGAGTGGCCGTGCCGCCACGATAACGCTTCCATGCCTGGAATGAGCGCGGCAGCGGGACGTAGGCCAAACGAGCGCCGTCCGGTGAGTAAGAACCTTCGTAAGCCATGGGGAGCGGCACGGCCGTCGGGTAGACGCCATCAACAGGCATCGTGAAGAGCTGTGCCGTGCGGCCGGTTTCCGCGTTACGGCTTGAAACAAACAGCACGGATTTTCCATCGGGCGTCCAGGCGGCTAACTGATCCGCGCCCGGATGGTAAGTCAACCGCCTCGGCACTCCGCCGCTGGCGGGCATGACATAGACGTCCACGTTACCATCGTATTCGCCCGTGAAAGCGATCCACTGACCGTCAGGCGAGAACAGAGGGCCGAATTCGCGGCCCACGCCCGTCGTCAGGCGGCTGGCCTCGCCGCCATCACGTCCTACCGACCACAAATCACCGGCGTACGAAAAAACGATGTGCGTTTTATTCAGCGTCGGCGTCCGCATCAGCAGAGGGGTGTCTTGAGCGCAAACAAAGGATGTCGCGCTGAGAATCATCACAACGATCAGGGTTAGTCTTTTCATTTCATCTCCAATTAAAAGGAAGGATTGGCTGAAGGTCCGCGCCTAAGCGGTTCGCATCTATAGAGAATTCGCCGCGAGTAGTCAACTAGAATCAGCACTGCATGACTTGCAGTTACTCTCAATTACCGCCATTCCCCTTGCATCACGAACGCGGCCCAAAAGTAAGGGGATTGCCATTGCCGCGTTCGCAGCATTTCGATCTGTGCAGCGCGTAATGCAGCGGCCGGAGTTTTATTTGTTCGCAACATGCCCGCGTAAAGACGCTGCATTAACGCTGCCGTTGCTTTGTCGTTAACGTTCCATAGGCTCACAATTACGCGCCGCGCACCCGCGTACATGAAACCGCGCGTCAATCCCACGAGACCTTCGCCCTTCACATCTTTTCCCAAACCGGTTTCACATGCGCTCAACACGACCAACTCTGCCGGTATCTTCAGATTGTAAATATCGTGCGTTCGCAGGAATCCATCCTGAGGTTTGCCCTGCTCGTCGACCATCGAGAGCACCAACGCTGAAAGGCTGCCTCGCGTGGTGTCGAGATAACCATGGGTCGCGAAATGTACGTAACGATATTTACTGAGTTCGTCGCTCGTCGCGAGCGAACGGTTCGCGCGGAAGTCGGTCGCTTTCATGCTTGACTCACGTGGCGCCACCGCAAGGATCTGGTCGGCTTCCCATCTAGTGAACGGCAACCGCGGAATCGTAAGCTGACCGCTCGCACCACCGGGCGTATGTTCAATGATTCGCGTCGAGCTGGACTCGGAAACCGCAGCACCACCTTTGAGTCGCACATCGCTGCTGGAAAAAACAGGATCTGCAATGACGGCGACCGCTTTCGGCGCCGGCTTACGACTGGAAAGATTCTGACGCTGAACAGCAAACGATGAGGCAGATGGAAGACTAATGACTTCATGGTCGACGATGAGAGGGCGATTCGCGGTCACTGACAAAGCAGCGAATGGCACATATTGCAACGCGTCGTCCGCCACCACGATTAAACGTTTATTTCTAAAATCGGCCGCTGCGGGCGCGAGTATCATTCGGCTCAACTCAGCGGCCGTCTCTCGAAACTGCGAATCTGACTCTGCGATTCGCGCCTGTCGCTGTGCGGGAGTCTCAAGCGATCTGCCAACGCTGCGCGCCGTCAGTGATTGGTAAACCGCCTGCGCTGCTTTTTGAATCTGCTCTCGTTTGGGTAATTCGTAAGTCTTTAGCGAATCCTGCGTTACAACCCAAAGATAACTTTTCTCCTCTCCGAGGGAGTATTCAAGCAACAGAGTATCCGGCTCCAATTGCTTTTGCATCTCCTTTAGATCGAGAGGCCGTGGCTGAGTCAGTGCCGCATAAGCAGGGCTTTTTTTCCTTAACTCCACCTGCAATTGCTCGTGTTCATCTTCCAGCGCGCTAATGTCCTTGTTCAGTTGTGCTAACTGATCCTCGCTTCCTTTCCGGCCTGTTAACTGGATCTGACGCTGCGCCTTCGCATTAAGCTGTTGCCTGAGATTTCGTTCACGCTCGAGCAGCGCCGAATCAACCCCCTGGCGAATATCGGTCCGGGATTCCGCCAACATTTCAAGTAAGCTGCGGGCGCGGGCGCGTTCGCTGGTCTGTAGCGCCAGAGCGTCATAACCTTTCACTGGTTCACGACGGTGCATTTCCATTAACAGTCCAATATAAAACTGGTAAGCATCCTGATGTGAGGCGAAGTACGAAGCGCGCAACTGATCGGCGCCGGCATTAGTGCGAACGTCTTCAAACAATAAAACTGCCGCCTCGATGTGGCGCCGAGCTGCAATCACGTAACCAGTCTTAACCTCCACGCGCGCGAGACCGTAGAGGGCACGCGCTTCATTCTGCCGGTCACCAATCCGTCGAAAAATAACTTGTGACTGATTGTAATAATCGATAGCTTTCGCAGAGTCGCCCGATGCGTTGCTCACATAACCGAGGTTGCTGAGCGTCTGGGCTTCACCACGCAGGTCGGCTGTAGCTCTTCGCAGCTCAAGCGCCTGTTGATGGTAATCCAGTGCCTTTTCTCTATCGCCCAGCGAAGAAAAAGCTATGCCCATATAGTCGAGCGTAGTTGCCTCGCCCAACCGATCGCCTGCTGTTTTGCGGAGTGGCAAAGCCTGACGATAAAACTCGAGCGCTTTTTGCCCGTCGCCCGCGGAAGCGTAAACCTGGCCCATGCTGGTTAACGTTGAAGCCTCTCCAGGTTTGTCATCGATAGATTGACGAATGGAAAGAGCTTGTTGGAAATACTCCAGGCTTTTTTCCCTCTCTCCCAGCGAAGCGTAAGCTACCCCGATATTGTTGAGCGTGATGGCCTCTCTACGTTTCTCGCCGGCCGTGCGAAAGATTGTGAGAGCCTGACGGTAGTTTTCAAGAGCATTCTGCCAGTCGGAAAGATCGTTATATGTCTTGCCGATGTTGCTTAGTATTGCTCCTTCAGTTTCTGCCGCCCCTTGTTTCTCTATTAGGAGAAGCGCCTGCCGGTAATACTCAAGAGCTTTCTGCGGATCGCCAAGGACGTCATAAACTCCGCCGATACTATTAAGCGTCGCGCTTTCCCTAAACCGATCCTTTACAGCCCGGAATAGTGAAAGCGCTTCCTCGTTATATTGCAGAGATTTCTGAAACTCACCCAGCCCAGCATGAACAGCGCTGATCATCGTCAATGTAAGAGCTTGCCTGTAACGGTTTCCGGAGGACTTAAAAAATGGCAGCGCTTCCTGGTACTTTTCAATTGCTGCGCGACTGGATACGGCTGTCCGCTGTAAGCGAAGCTTATTCGCTTCCCAAAAAGCTCTGTCAGCGGCGATGTGGTCTTTATCTTCGGGCGTTGGCTCGCGCAAAGCAGCAATAGTAATCTCATACCGGCCAGCGCCGGCATTCTTGTTAGGAGCACTAACTTCAATCGAATACTCACCAGTGTCTTGAATGATCGCCAGCAATGGTTCCGGGCCGTGGTTCAAGTTTGGGCTATCCACCTTGAAAACCGGTTGGTTCCTGTGGTCAAACAAAGTAACAACAACGTCAATCCCTTTTTGATCTACAAGCGTATAAAAAAATTGTCCTGCATTGATATGTATGCGAAATGTGTGCTTCTGCCCGCCTTTAAGCTCTCTTTCAATTGGTTGGCCCGGAGTGATTTCAGTCGTTTCCTGCGAAGGCGAGACCGGCGCGACAAGCAACACGACGAGACAGACAAGTCCCGTTAACCTGAAGTTGCGCATCAGGGGCAGATTGGAATGAACAAAACTTGAGCTTTGTGACCGCACTTTCGATGGAATCCTCTGGGCAATTCTCGAAGGCGAGGGTTCGAGAAGTTCAACTATTGCTTAATTCTCAGTAGCCTCTACCACTGTTACATGGCAGAGGCTGCAGAGAAGCAAACCATAACGTGTACTAACTAGCGCCCTGTCCGTACGCCTGGGGTTCGACTGTTGCGCCGCCCTGCCAGGTCGCATCATCGTCTCCCTCAACACTTGGGTGGTTTTGCGGCCACGGCACATGGCCGGTGGCCTGGGTACCTGCGTCGTTTTCAATACCGGTAAAGCTGTAGGTAAAAGTCGAGGGGTTCGACGGAACCGGAAACTGCCCATTAGCAGACGTGAGTGTGAAGGTAAAATGCACGACTGCCTTTCCGACTGAAGACCACAAGACATTGGTGCACGTTACCGCAGTTCCTCCAGTAGGGGTAAAGGTTGCCGTCTGCGGGTTCACTGACGTATCGACGGCCAGTGTTCCGCTCGCAATCACCTGGCCACCCTGCTTCACTTGTATATTTAGATCCATGTTGTACCTCCTCATCATTTCGGGTCCAATTTCTGGGCTCGACCTCAAAGGCAACTAAGGCCGGGCAGACTGAAACACCCGGGGGAGATTGGGTCCTGGGTGAATCCATTTATCGAAAGTTCAACACCAGCATCGAGAAAGAAAACTCTCTCGTTCCATCTGTGAACGCGAGAACTGCTTTGAATAACCACCATCAGGTAGCGAGAAACGGGAATTCTCGTCCAATTAGCGGATTGCGATCTTGGAAAAGTCTAAGCCTTCGGAAATTCACGGCTTAAGGCGTTCTGGGTGGCGCCAATGATATGTCTGTAGTAAGTGCAGGTCAACGTTAGAAACGTTTGAGTAGTGTGTTAGTTTGAAATACGCCGAAGGCGTTCGCTAATTTCAGCCCAGGGTTGCGGCGCGCAGCGCGACAACCCTGGGATCAATCAAAAGAATTACGAAACCCTGAAAGGGTTCGGCGGGTGGCGGAACCCTTTCAGGGTTAATACGAATTCAATTTACGATCCCAGGGTTGTCGCTGGCGCTCCAACCCGGGGCTGAAATTAGCGAACGCCTTCGGCGTATATGTTTACAATTTCAAACTGACGCAATCCATCCGTAGAACTCTTTTGGCGCGTTTAGGCACGTTCATATTGACATTCTATATGAAAGCGGTAATCTATCACCTACAGAATGTCTATAGGAGAGAGGACGGTCGCCCTAAAGGCGACGTGAGGAGACGCAGTCGTGTCGATGATTCCTCGTCTGACCAGCCTCTGGCGCAACCTGTTTCACAAGCAGAGAGTGGACCAGGAGTTCAGTGAAGAAATCCAGGCATACCTGGACATGTTGACGGAAGCGAACCTCAGGCAAGGCTTGTCGCCTGAAGAGGCTCGGCGTAACGCTCTCATCGAGGTCGGCGGGGTCGAGCAAGTTGAAGAAAGAGTGAGGGAGATTAGAATGGGTCGCTTTATAGAAACCGTGTGGCGAGACGTTCGAACGGGCGTGCGGGCACTGGTCCATAGTCCCGGCTTCACTTTTGTCGCCGTGCTGACGTTAGCGTTAGGGATTGGCATGAACACTGCGATCTTCTCAATCGTTAATGTAGTGCTCTTGCGGCCTTTGCCATTTCCCGACGCGGAACGATTGGTCCATTTCGAGGGCATCAACCCTGATCGAGGAATTTCGAACGGCTGGCATTCGGTGCCGGATTATGAAGATTGGCGAAGCCAGACGGACGTTTTTGAGAGCATTACGGCTATCGTTCAACAGAACACAATCCTGATGGGTGACGAAGCGGAACCGGAGAACATTCCATTTGCCAAGGTGACGCCAAGTTTCTTTCAGACAATGGGCGTGTACCCGTTTATGGGTCGTGCGTTGCTGAATGAAGACCAAGTCGCTAACCAGGTAGTCGCCGTATTAGTCACGGATTATGGCAGCGTCGCTTCGGCGCAAATCCGAACATCGTTGGAAGCGGGATCACGTTGGGCGGCACGCGCTGCATCGTCGTCGGTGTGATGCCTGCCGGATTCGATTACCCAGCGAAGACTCAAGTATGGGCTCTGCTGTACCGCGGTCGGAATGAGCGGCGCGACAACCGTTACGTCAAAGAAGTAACAGCGCGGCTCAAGCCAACGGCTACGATCGCTGGAGCGCAGTCGGAGATCGATACCATCAGTGCTCGACTACAGCAGCAATACCCGGAGACGAACTACGGATGGTCGGCACGGCTAAAAGGCTTACAAGCCTGGACGACGAAAGACGTTCGCGCATCGCTGCTATTGTTGCTCGGCGCAGTCGGTTTCGTGCTGTTGATTGCGTGCGCGAATATCGCGAACTTGCTTCTCGTACGCGCGTCGGCGCGGCGCAGGGAAATTGCGGTACGAACCGCGCTCGGAGCTGGTCGATGGCGCATCGTCCGTCAACTTTTGACGGAGAGTTTGTTGCTTGCGATTGCAGGTGGCGCGGTCGGGTTAGCCCTCAGTTTTTTATTCATTAAATTGTTGATCGCGATCGGTCCAGCGAACGTTCCGCGGTTGGACCAAGTCGGTTTAGACGCGCGCGTGCTCGCCTTCACCATGGCAGTGGTTGGTGTGGTTGGTCTGTTTTTCGGTTTAGCTCCGGCGCTCCACGGCTCAAAGACCGATCTTAATGACGCGCTGAAGGAAGGCGGTCGCAGTGGGTCTGACGGGCGTGGGCGCAACCGCGTGCGCGCAATATTAGTTGTCTCGGAAATAGCCTTGTCTTTGCTGCTGCTCATCGGCGCAGGACTTTTGATTAAAAGCTTCGTGTTGCTCCGCGATGTGAATCCGGGCTTTGATCCGGAAAATGTTCTGACGATGCGCATCGCCTTACCTGGAAAGCGTTATCCGCAGCCGCAGCAGTCAGCGACTTTCTTTCGCGAGTTGACACAGCGCGTGAGCGCTCTGCCCAGAGTCGAAGCTGCTGGTGCGGCGCTGTCACTTCCACTCGGCGGAAGTAATTCCACTGCCGGTCGCTCATTCATCCCCGAAGGACGCCCGCTCACCCCCGAGGAATCCATACAGACAGAATATTTCGTCGTGACGCCCGACTACTTCAAGACAATGCGCATTCCGGTTAAAACCGGACGCTCCTTCACCGACCGTGACACGGCCGAGTCTCCGCCCGTCGTCATGGTCAACGAGAGTATTGTGCGCCGGGTCTTCGGTGGCGAAGACCCGATTGGCAAGCGGATCATCGTGTGGCGCGACGAGAAGTTCCCGCGCGAGATTATCGGCGTTGTCGGCGACGTTAAAACCGGTGGGCTCGACGAGGAAACGGGCCCTCAAATCTATGTAGCTCATGCTCAGGACGGGGGATGGGGCGGACTCTCGCTCGCGGTGCGAACCAAAGGTGAGCCGGAGGCGCTGACATCACAAGTGCGCGGCGCGATACTCTCGATTGATAAGGACCAACCTGCTTACGACATCCAGACGATGGACGATGTCTTCTCCGCATCCGTTGCCAACACACGTCTCGTAATGCTGCTCTTTGGCGTTTTCTCTATGTTCGCTTTATTGCTCGCATCAATTGGAATCTACGGGTTGATCGCCTACACGGTCGCGCAACGCACACATGAGATCGGTATCCGCCTTGCGCTCGGCGCGCAAACCACGCATGTGCTGCGTATGATCGTCACGCAAGGGATGATACTCGCGCTCATCGGAGCCGGTTTAGGGTTGGCTGGAGCATTTGCGGCCACGCGCGTGATGAGAAGTTTGTTGTACGGCGTATCTCCTACCGATCCGCTGATTTTTACTGGTGTGTCGCTGCTGCTAACGGTGGTCGCGTTGCTGGCTTGCTACGTTCCGGCCAGACGCGCGACGAAGGTTGATCCGATGATTGCGCTCAGATATGAGTGACTAAAGATTTGACGATGAACAGAGCTCTTCAGGACCGCCTTGGCGCATTATAGATTCTGCCGTCATTCACCACGTATCCCCGTCGTGATCGAACGCGCAATCCCACCCGACGAGAAATCACCTCCAGCTTGTATTCGCTGCCGTTCGGCGCATGTGGTATGAAGCCGAGAAAGATCCACAGTTCAAGCCTTACCTGCCGCCGGGTGGACTCATGGAGGTCGCGCGTGAAGTAGTGCAAAGACTGGAGCGTCGGCCTCTTCTAGTTACAGTAAAGAATGCGAAAACGAACGTGCCAACCACGGTGACACTCGGCGCTGAAGACTTGCGCCGCATGTTTCTGAGTGAACTTAAGGGGCCGGCATTGCTTTTATCGCTTTATTACGAGCACTACGAGGAATGGGCGAAGAGCATCATTGATGCGCGCAGCCGGCACGAAACAGATGAACTGATTATTGGACCTTTGATTGACACGAGTCTCGGTGTCTCTTCGCGACGCGCGTATCTGCTTGAAACTGATCCGGCAACCGAATTCCTGGGTAAATGGGATTTCAAAAGTTATATGGCGACGGCCGATGTTTGGCCGACTACGGACGTTGGTGACGAGTTTCGGCAGGAAGTAGTCAATCAGATTCCGATAGTTTTCGTGGAAGGCGACTGGGACACTTCAACGCCGATAGAAAATACTCTCAGCGTTGCACCCTTTTTTCGTAACGGCCACGTGTTAATTGTCGAGCACGGGCGACATGCTGCAATGAAGAAAATTGAGGACGCTGCTCCTGAGGTATTTAAAGCTTTGCTTGAGTTTGTCAGAACCGGCGTCGCAGATGAAATTCCAAATCGGATTTCGCTTCCGGTCCCAGTGTTCGATCCGCCAACGTTCGCACCCCCCACGAAGCACCGAGGAGTGGCTTAGCCGGAAAAGCCGCAATTCCGCCAATCAGCGAAACCTTCGCATCGAGTTATACTCTCCGTGGTTGGAGTTTTAATAGCAGCTAACGGTCACAGCCTGCTGACGGCGTACTGTGCCAGGCTCTTCATCTTCTGGATCCTCTCCGGTTGACTATGCGAACCTCCGACGCTGAGGCGCAGGATCTTATTTCCTTTAAGCACATAAAGCGCACCAAATTTTGCGTTGCCGACGGAGTAGGCTTCCTCGCCTACCCCCTTCACGCGTTCGGGTGGCGCACCCTCTTCCTCTTCTTCTTCCGAGGCCTTGGCTTTGTTGTCGCGCTCCCTCTCTCGTTCCCTATCGTGACTACCCGTGGTCCAGAATCTCTTCTTCCAAAGCTCACGAATACTTTCAGCGCCGGTGTCTGAACTTTGCTGAGTGACCGTGAGGCTAACTGAGTTCACGAACTGACTCGTGGCATAAAAACACTGACTAATAATGAAAGTGCCACCGGTTCGCGCGGTGGGCTTTATGTCTTTCAGCGTATCACGTTGGATGGTTTGGATCTCGTCGGCGGTGAGGAGCTTGCAAGCGTCGACTGTGCCTTTGTTTGAGGACGCGGCATTTGCATTCAAATGTGAAGCCGCGTTCATATTCGTTACTGCCGGCGATGACGAGTTCGCGGCCGGCGCCGGTGGTAATGTTTGCGTTTGAGACGACTGCGCTTTACAACCCGCAACTAACGAAGCGAGCAGAACAGCGAGCGTGTACAACAGTCGTTGTCGCCTAATCAGTATCAAACTGTTTTCTCCCGAAGCACACAAATAATCCGCTTGATATTGGTTATTGCGATACCAGCGTATTGAGCGATGTTGCGAGCTCGACCCGCGTGAGGCTGCGGCACGGGTTGAACGCATTGCCGTCGAGCGGAACAAAGCCTCGCTGCAGAGCGACAGCGACGTAGCCTCGCCACGGGGCGGGTATCGACAAGGCGTCCGACACTGTCAGTGGAAGCGAAGCGGAGGCGGCTTGAGAATCGAGGCCGGCGGCTTTAACGAACGCGATCGCTGCCGCAAGTTTGGTGGTCCCGTTGTAAGGATAGAAGTTCTTGCCGCGGATTGCATCGTAGAACAATGGACCAGACGGGAACGCCTGTGTGCTCTCCACCACGTTCCGCGAATATGTGTCGCGAACATCAGTGAACATCGCAGCTGACGCCATGTACTGCGGAACTAAGCCCGATCGGATCAATGCCTCGGCAAGTTGAAGGCGGGTGACGGCCGCGTCCGGACGGAATTTTCGGCCTTCCGGAAGCATCAGATTTGCAAGGAGGCTTTTCTCCACCTGTGCGGCCTGGTCAGGCGAAAGGGTCGACTCGTCGAGCATAACTGGATACTCAACCTGCGTTAGCTCAACCGCACCGAAGACTTGCTGGGTTGTCCC
>Ga0070696_100003379_pt1 | contig 10649 bp, 9 predicted proteins | sample KBSK1253metaG_FD_65474 | JGI IMG/M metagenome (GOLD analysis project Ga0070696, IMG submission 65474) | Corn, switchgrass and miscanthus rhizosphere microbial communities from Kellogg Biological Station, Michigan, USA - KBS K1-25-3 metaG | ecosystem: Host-associated > Plants > Roots >... | reverse complement strand
CTATGTCGATTTTATCGTGCGAGCCAACGAGCCGACGATTCTCCCCTCGAGTGAGTTCGACTTGCTGACGGAAATCTCCCAGAAGTCCTATCGTGACCCGCGCGGAGCCGAGCGCCCCTACCTTACCTCGGAGGAAGTCAGATACCTTTCGATACCGCGTGGCAGTCTCGACTCAAACGAACGGCGCCAAATCGAATCACACGTTACCCACAGTTTTAATTTTCTGGCGCAAATACCCTGGACACAGGAGTATCGCGGCATTCCGGAAATTGCGCGCGCCCACCATGAAAAACTCAACGGTCGAGGCTACCCGAATGGCCTGACCGCTCCGGAGATTCCCGTACAGGCCAAGATGATGACTATCTGCGACATTTTCGACGCGCTCTCTGCCTCCGACCGTCCGTACAAGAGGGCCGTCCCGACTGACCGCGCGCTCGATATTCTTAAGCTTTGCGTCCGCGATGAAGAGATCGACGCCGAGTTATTCCGCCTTTTCACCGATGCTCAGGTCTACCGGCTCGTTACCTAGCTTTCACAGTCAATTCCTGAACATCTCCCCGGCTATTACTTTTTCGATTGTCAATCCGGAGTGAATTCCTCGCAATACGTTTGTCTCTCTTATAATAAATGTTGGACAAGATATGTTGATTTACGTTCTTGGGCCGTTTCTGTCTTTGCTTCCCGCACGCTGGCGCAAAGCACTGCCATTCTCCCAGGCCGTGCCCTGGCGCTCTGCGGCTATCCTCAGCGGGCTGGCGGAATCCGTCATCGCTCTCGTTGCGCTCATGTGCTGGTATTCCTACTCCGTGTCCACATGGGTTTCTCGCGCCCTTGATCTCGCGCTCAACGGAAAGACAGATCCCAGAATTTCCGATCACGCAGTCGGGTTTGCGGCGCTTCTCGTTTGGTCTACCCATCCGTTGACTTGGGGCATCGTTTTCTTTGGAATCGAGGGCATGGTGCGCTTGTGCGGAGCGTTCACGGATACCGTACTGGGAGTTTTTCCGCTTTATTTGGTTGAGAAATTCTACTCAAAGATTTTTCGGAGTGGCGAGCCGGACCCTCAGTATGACCTAAAGTTCTCCCAAAGCCATGTAACTTCCTATGTCGGCGCATTGCGCGATAAAGTTGCGACGGCCAAGCTTTCGCAAGTCCCCGATGAGCTCTGCGTTGCCAAGAACGACTCCGAGGAATTCCTTGAAATTCGCGCTTCCCGTGCAAAACCGGACTGGACTCCTCCCCGTGTGGTCCGCTATGAAGACCGTTATTACCGGCTGGAGGAGAGTTCTCGAAGCTCCGGGCCGCGCCCGTTCGTTTACAAATTGCGGCGATTGGCGGCTGGCGTGCCCGGCCGCAGCGTACTCATTTATTCGCCCGCGGAGGAACCCGTCAAAGCAATTCGCTGATCAGCGATTCCGCGTTCGTGCAGTTTTCTTCCTCGCAGGACCTTACCTGGCTTCCTCAGCCCGCCGCCTCTCGACTACAATCTCACCATGCTTGACCGCCGCCTGCCGCCTCCCCTTGTGTTGCAATGCCTCTGTCTGGCTCTGACACTGCCTCCCGTTCTCTCCCCGGCATTCGCGCAAAAGCCGCCGTCTCCGCCTTCCGCCCGCATCCTTCTTATGCCTCGCACCATGGTTTCTGGAGACAGAGCAACGCTGGCAGTCCTCGACGTGAACGGACGCCTGGCGCCTGGCGCCAATGTTGTCTTTTCGAACGGTGACCGCCTGACCACCGACGCCACAGGCCGCGCGCTATTCGTCGCGCCTCTCAATCCCGGGGTTATTTTCGGTTCAATCGTCGGCCGTGAGGGCCGCGTCCCCGTCACGATTTTGTCGCCCGACGAAACTGCTGTGACTGGGATTGCGGTAGACTCGATTCCCAGGTTCGCCACGCTCACCGACCGTTTCGACATCGCCGGACGGGGTTTTTGTGGCGGAGCGGACGCCAACCAAATCACTATTTCCGGTGAGCCGGCCTTTGTGCTCGCGTCCTCGCCGACCTCGCTGGTAGTTTTGCCGCCCTTGGAGCTTGAGCCCGGCCGCGCTTCCGTCGACATTTCCTGCGCAAAACGCTATGGGCCGCCTCTCGAAGTCGTTTTCTTGGCTCTTAACCTGGAGGCCGATTCTTCGCCGCTTCTGCCCGGCGTGCACCGCCAGCTCTCCGTCCACGTGCGAGGCACCACAAGCAAGATCACTCTGGAAGCAAAGAATTTGGCGCCCGACATCGCGGAACTTACCGGCGGAAACCCTCTGCGGGTCTCCAGTTCGGGCGGCGAGGAGAACGTGGCCCGCTTCGAAGTCGTAGGCCGAAAACGCGGCAGTTTTCTAGTTTCGATCCGGCTATTGAGTTCTGCTCAGCGGGCGCGCTAGCCAGCAAGAGGCTGCGAACGCGCGGATTTTCGCAGTTCTTCCATCAAATATTCTGCGGAGTGGCTACGCCCCGGATTTTGCGCTTGTCTCTGCCGGAAGCGCGAGGGCGCCCTCGCCGTTTTCCAGAGACGCATCGGTCGCTCCTGCTCCAATCAAGTTGTCCAGAGTGTTCTGCGTTTTTTCGAGCCGCTTATCCGCTTCACTATAGCTTTGCTGCGCATTCTTCAGGTGGGATCCGAGTTTTTCAAATACGTCGGTAAAGGTATCCATCTGCTTGTGTATGCCGGAGAGACCCGCAGAAATACGCTTGGCATTTTCCTCGATCTGCATTCCGCGCAAGCCCAGGTGAATTACGCAGAGATGTGCATAGAGTGTATTGGGCGAGACCGCGATGATATTCTTGCCGCGGCAGTAAGAATCCAAGGGCTCGCCCTTACTGTCCTCCGTCATCAACATCTCGTAATAGACACTTTCCGAAGGTACGAACATGAGCGCCAAGTCCAGTGTGCCTTCGTTGGGAACAATATATTTCTTGGCGATGGAATCCGCGTGACCTTTCACGGCCGTGGCAAACGCCCGCTTTGCCTCCTCACCCTCTGCGCCGATTCGTCGGAAGGCATCGAGTGGAAATTTCGAATCGATGGCGACAAGCTTTTTGTCGCGCAGGAAGATGACGGCGTCGGCGGCTTCACCGCTCGAGAAGCGGTACTGGGTGGCATATTGCGAAGAGGGCAGGGAATCCTCCAGCAACCTTTCCAGCGTCACTTCGCCGAGAAGTCCGCGAGTCTTTGCCCCTCCAAGGATTCCTTCGAGCGACTTTGTAGCGGAAGAAATGCCTCTGCCCAGCTCCTGGAATTCGCCCAGTTGTTTCTGAATATGGCCGATCTGCTCCCGAGTGTTCTTAAGTTCGTTGGCGATTGCCGTCTGGCCTTGGGTGGCGATCTGCGCGGAATTAGAAACTCCATCTTGCAGCGCCCTGGTCACGCTCTCCAACCGCTGAGAAACGTTTTGGCCGAGCGTGGCGATTTGGCCTGTGCTCTGTGCCTGAGCCGTCCCAATCGTCTGCAAATCCCTGCGCAACTCATTCATCTGGGCTTCAAGCAGCCCGCTCTTCTTCTGTTCCTGGGAAGTTTGCAACACCAGCCAAAGCACCAGCGCTGCTAGCACGATCACTGCCCCGATGAGTACGGCGTTCATTCTTTCTCCAGTTCATCTCCGGGAAACGGTCTCTTTACTCTACCCGGAGTTGTTCCCGCCGGAAAGCTCCCGCCAAAACAAAAGAGCTTCGCCCTCGCGAAGCCCTTTTGGCCGCTGTGTTTCAAGACGCCCCGGCTTCTTGTCCCTCCTCCGCTTCTCCTACCAACTCACTTTCAAGGCAAACTGAAATTGCCGTGGATCGAGCGCCGCGGTTGGCTGTCCTGCATTGCAACCCGCTGGATCCGTTGGATTGCACAGCGGGCTGACGTCGCCGACGTTGAACCGATTAAACAAGTTGAACACGTCCGCGATGACGTCCAGCTTCATCTTCTCGCCGAGAGGGAACCGCCGCGCTAGGCGCATGTCCCACTGGAAAAAGCCGGGCCGCACAAAGGTGTTGCGTCCCAAATTGCCCGTACAACCTGCGGGCGGCGTGACTCCGGTTACCGTGAAAGGCGTCCCGCTGTTCGTCACGCAGACGTTGGGCAGACTGAACGTCACTCCGGGAATATACGGCGAGCTCACACCTGGTCCGATCGATGGCCGCCCGCCGTTCCCTGAAAAATCGAGCCGGAAGTCCGTCCCCGTAAGCACCGTAAACGGACGCCCAGAAGCCACCTCCACGATCGGAGCAAACGTGAAGTCTCCGATAACGTGTTTCCACGCGCTATCCCCGCTCTTGGCCGATGAGGATTGCAGCACGGCGCTTGTTACCCACCGGTGACGTTGGTCGAAGCTTGAATTCGCGCGTTCCAGGTTAGGGAAGCGATTGTCCTGAGGTTCTAGCAATGTCTGCAAATCCGTCGAATCGTCAATCGCATGGGACCACGTGTAGCTCGACAGGAATTCCATGTGACTTGTAAAGCGCTTCGAGAAGTTCACCGTCAGCCCATGGTAGACGGAATTTCCGGATGACTCCTGCTCGTCCACGCTCGCCCAAGGTATCTGAACACCCGGAAAACCAGTCGGATAACCTGCCAACGCTGCCAGAGCTACCTCATTTGCATATCCTCCTGCAACGCCGGCGAACGACGGGTTGGGGCCCGAGGGCTTGAAGAAATTGAAGAATGCCGCGGTGCCGACGAATTGTCCGTTAAACGCGGCAAGTGGCCCAGGGCAACCGCTGAGTGCCCCCAACGCCTGAGGAGCAATCACTGTTATACCGCAAGTTCCCGGGCCGTTCGTCCCGGGCGCAAAGCTGGCTGCCGGAGCGACCACGCCAAAAGGATTACTGACGCTGATTCCGGCCAGACCTGCGTTGCGAGCATTGATTGTCAGGCGCTGCGGGTCCGTGGAATCGATGTTTCGTGGCCGGTTCAAGTGCAGGCCGTGCGTATAGGAGTAGCTGACGCTGAATTTGTAGTCGTGACCCAATTGCCGCTCGATTGTGAGGTTACCCTGCTGCGCGTAGGCATACTGGAAGTTGCTCGCGATCGGCAGGGTGAACGGCAGCAGGGCGACCGGAAGGCCGGTAGCGAGGAAATTCTGATTATTAAAGAATGGGCTATTCTTCGGATCGAAACGCTGCTGGTTTGGCAGGTAAGAAATGCCAGGAATCCCGCTGGTGTTCAAGACTCCCTGGAAGATGGAAGCGCCGTTCGCGGCCGTCGGGTTGGTGGCCATTGCGGCCCGGGTAGGTGTCCCACCGAAGATGAGCAGCTGCGAAGAGAGCGCTCCATCAGCGGTGGTGGACAGAAAAGCGGAAGCAAACGACGGGTGATCATAAAATAGTCCATAGCCCGCGCGCACGACGGTTTTGCCGTTGCCCATCGGATCCCACGCCAAGGCGAACCGTGGGGCCACATTATTGAAATCGCGGGGATAGCCCTCGGTCACTTTGAAGGCTTTTTCCGCCGCGGCGTTTAGTGCTGTTGCCGGCTGAAATTGCGCGGTGTACTCAACGTCGTAGCGCACTCCGTAGTTCAGCGTAAGCCGTGGAAGGACCTTCCAGCTGTCTTGGAGGAAGTAGCCCATCGAAGGGTCATTAAACAGCCGGTTCGAGTTTCCAATCCCCTGGATAAAGGTTGTCGGTAAACCCAGGCCGTAGGCCTGCACGCCGGTAAATCCAGGCACAGCCACGCCATTAAATGTGTTTGGCAGGGACAAGCTCGAGGCCGCAAGACCGCCGAAATTCATTACACCGCCAAAATTCAGTTCAAACACCTGCGGTTTTTTGGAACGAAGCTGGATGTAGTTGATATCCGCGCCGCCCTTGAAGGTGTGGCGGCCCTTGACCCAGGTGAGATTGTCCGTCCACTGAAAGCGGCGCTCGATGCGGTCCTCAGTCGAGAAAGGCTCGCGGCCGAAGAAGGCAAAGCCGGTAATGTTCACCCCCAACCCGCTGCCTCCAGGAAGCTGAGAGAAACCATAATGCAGGCCGCGGCGCGCATACTGAAAGCGTGCCGTGTTGATAAGCGTTTGACTGATGATCGTATCGTGCTGGAAGACCCCGGAGACGTCGCGGGTTTGTTGCAAGGACGTCCGCGAGCCTGCGTTCTGTCCGAAATTCTGGTTTTGCGCATTGACCTGAATGCCCGTGACCAGGGACGGCGACACGCTGACGCGCAGAAACGAGCTGTTCTTTGAATTCCAGCGCTGATCCAGCCGGCCCGACCACAAGCTCGTGCCCTCCGAGATCGGGTAATTTCCCCGCAGCGAGTTCAGCCGGACAAATGAGCCAGGCAGCGTGACAAGATTGGCTGAGTTGCAGGCTTGGGATGGGTTCAGTATCCCGCAGTCAACCGGAATGGGAAAACGCGCTCCGGGCGCCGTAGGCACCCCTTCCCCGAAAGCCACCAATCCCGGATCTACCCCGTTCAACGCGACGCTCGACGACGATCCCGCGAGCGCAAAAATGTTCGCCGCGAGTTGCTGGCCCTGAGGGCTGGAAAGCACTGCGGGGTTGTTCACGAATGCCGCCTGCGCCGGCGTCAGAAGCAAGGTGACCCCTGGAATCACCGGCGTCGTCGACGGAACCAGTCCGAATTCATTGGCGCCAATGTTCGTGAATCCGGTTTCCTGCCTTCGTGTGATTTCGTACGAAAAAAAGTAAAATGTCTTGTCCTTCTTGATCGGCCCGCCAATCGTTGCCCCGGCCTGCACGCGGGTGTACGCCTGTTTCACGGGATTCACCGCACCGGTCGTGGGATCCACTTCCACGGAGAACGCGTTCCGCGCCTGGAACGCCTTGTTCCGCAGGAATCCAAAGACGTCGCCATGCACGTCATTCGCGCCGCCCTTGGTGACAATATTGATGACCCCGCCCATGGCGCGCCCGTATTCCGCGTTGTAGTTGCTCAGGATAATCTGAAACTCTTGCACTGCTTCTTGCGAAACCGTGGCACGAATTCCGTTTACGGAGTTATCCACGGCGTCCGCCCCATCCACCGACACTGCGTTGGACCGCGCGCGCTGTCCGCCGACATTTAAGCCGCTGGTCGGCGCCGCTCCGATCGAGGGGGCCGCATCGCGGTTCGTCTGCGAGTTCGTCAGCGTGAAGTTGATATAATTCCGTCCGTTAATCGGCAAGTTCTCGATCCGCCGCTGCTCGATGGTCTGTGAGACCTCCGTTTTTGTCGTCTCGATGGGAGCCGTCTCCGTCGTCACCGTGATGGTTTGCTGCATCCCTTTTAGTTCAAGCCGCACGTCGAACGTCGCATCCGAGCCCACCGTCACGACGACAGCATCACTCTGGAAAACCGCAAAACTTGCGCCGCCGTCTACACTTACTTTGTAGCTTCCCGGTGGCAGGCTCACCACCTTGTACCGTCCGGCATCGTCGGTGACCGCCGTGCGTTCAGCACCGGTTCCTGAATTGGTAAATGTGACCTTCGCTCCCCGGACGCCCAGTCCCTGTTGGTCGGTCACCGTTCCCGAAAGCGTCCCCGTATTTATCTGCGCCATGGCCAGTCCGGTGCATCCCAGCACCAACATGCACAGCATGATCCACGCAAACACACCATGACGTCGTTGCATCTCAGTCCTCCTGGTGGAAACCTGCCAGTCTTCCGCTACCCCTAGCGGTTGCGGGGTGTCCCGCCGAACGAAAGCTACATGATTGAATACTCGCATTTACTTCAATAATCCATTGATTTCAATAAAAACTTATCCGCTAGGTGCGTGAGTCTAAACTCACCACGCCATTGCGAAGCCAGCAAGCCCCTCGACGTCCCCCTGTTTTTCCCGCCCCTCGTTTTTTCCGGCTCTTGTAGGGGCACGATACATCGTGCCCGTCTTGCTCCCTCGTGGAAACGCAACACATCGTGCCCTCTTCCATGCCCCGGCACCCGCCCTCCCGCCGCCCGTCATTCCGAGCGAAGTGGGCCGGCGCTTTTTCTTTCATCATCGCTCCTGCGAGGATGTCGGCCCACGCAGCGAGGAATCTCTCTTGTTCCTTGTTTTCTTCGCCGCTCGCCACTTCCTCCCCAAAAAAACTTTGTCATCCCAAGCGAAGCGCGCCTTTTGCGCTCCGAGTGTTTCTACGGAGCGAGCGATCTGCTTTTTTTTCCGCACATTCAACTTTCAACCTTCAACTCTCTCCCACCGCCACCCCCCTGCCTATAGACGCCCCTATCTATAAATGTGAACTTTCGCGTCCACGACCACCGCAATGTATTTCCCCCGCTCCAAAAACTGTTCCAAAAACTGCATAACCTGTTTGCCCTCCCTGGCCATCTCATGCTGCGCATCGTGAAAAAATACGTGACCTGGCGGCCCTCCTCGAACTGCACTGCGGCTTCGTACCAATCCACCTGGGCTTCCACGCCCCAGTCATAACTCTGCGGCACGAACGTCTCACGCGCCGCCACACCCAGTTCCTGCTTGCGCCGCCGCACGTAGCGCCGCACCGTGGCTTCCGCCACGCGCACCTCGGAATGCTCCTGGCCAATCCGCTGCCAGATGCGGCGCGCCGTGTGCCGCTGCTTGCGCGGCGCTTCCCGATCGCTGTGCAAAATACCGTCAATGAACTCGCGCACCGGCCCCAGCTTCGGGCTGCTCCTCGCTGGTGTCTTTCTCTCCGGCGGTATCGCGCTGGCCAGCGCTTGCCGCACCATCCGCCGATGCGTGTTCAACTTCTTCGCTGCTCCCTGGATCGTGCCCACTCCAAACCGATACTCCCGACGAATTTCCTCGAACAGTTCCACTTTCCGTCTCCTGTCCATCGGCCCCCCGTCGTTCCCGCTGACAGGTTAGGCCGTCAGTGATGTACAGGGTGGGCCAAATCAAATGCGCGAAGTGGGCCAACTCAGAGTAGCGAAATCATCACCGTCTCGGCATTCCCCCTCGCCCAACAACCCCTGCCCATACTGCCTGCGCCAGTGAAAAACCGAGGCGGCCGGTGCAAAACGCGATGTGTACACGCGGGAATGCTTGGCTCTAGAAGTGGACACGAGTTTTGCGAGCCGGAGAGTGACCCGGGAGTTGGAGCGGAGCGCGGAGTTCCGGAAGCGATTCGGTACGATAACGGGCCAGAATTCACGAGCCGGCAGTTTCTGGCGTGGGGGATGGAGCGGAAGATCGAGTTGGTGCACATCGAACCGGGGCGGCAGGTGCAAAACGCGTATGCGGAGCCAGGGGGCAGATCACCCGGTTTCCCAAGCATTAGAAAACGTCCCGTTTCCAGGCTTCCCGATTTCCAAGAGTTAAGGCGCAACCACACGATCAATTACCACTGGCCGGGTTCCATTCGAGGCTTGCATCCGCATACCCCACGTGGATGAATGAATTCCAATCGTGAGAATAAAATCGATAGGACGAGGCGCCCAGTGGACAGTTTTTTATTAGGTCGTTGATCTGTGCGATGGACTCGTTTGGCTTCAGCAACCCGGTCGAATCTTCTGAATACCCGGAAATACTGATAGGGGAACCGTCGGGCACGAACTGCTCGTGCGGGTCTGGTAGATCAATTGAAAAGAAACATAAGCCAGCGAGACGAACTATTGCAGCTTTGTACTCTTCTGGATCTTCACTTTCTGGAGTCCCGACGAAAAGCTGCATGTGGAGAGTCGCTGTGCGCTCTAAATAGTCTAGCGTGAGCCGTGCTAGCCTTGCGTCGTGAAACCCGTTAGGCAGCACCGATTCTAGTTCTTCAAGGGTCATAGTTTCCTCGATTAGGGCAACGGTTCGCGTTCGAACTCTACATGGCGAAGGCTGCGGCCACCTCTAAGATCTTGATGCCTACGTAGATCATTATGCCCACCACTCCGGTTTTGACTACAGCTGGTCCGTAGGTCTTGACGGTATCGCCTGGATCAAGATGATCGCCAAGCTTCTTTCCTCCAGGCCGCCAATGCCAGTGATTTTTTCCTTTTGCGCCTGGCTGACCTGGTTGTCCGCGGTGCCATTCCAAAACATTACCATTCGGATCCACCCATTTCTCGCCATTTGGATGCTTATGCGTGTCGTCCTTAGTCCAGTCAGGTCCGAGACCTGTTGGGTCGTTCGGTAACACGATATCCGAATCTCTTTTTTGTGGTGCTCCACCTCCGCAGCCATATTCAGCACACTGCTCTTGTTAAATTCGTTGACCTTGGTTCTGCTCTTGCGCCTGGTGAATACCGCACCCCATTGCCGGGTGCCGCACACGCCGGTTTTGCGTGTGCGGGTTTAGATCTCACTGCAACCCCGGCCAGAATGCCATCACCAACCGCCTATGAATTCAGGTCGCGTTTCTCTTGACAAACTGTTACTCCTGGTATACAGTAATCGCTGGATATTATTGCGCACTCTCCCAGTACCGCCAGCATCTTGCTGGCGTTTTTGCTTTCTGGCGTCCCTAATTCGACCTAAGCCTTTTGTTGGCAACACTTACAAGACCTGCACAATTTTGGTGTAAATTGTGGCAATAAAGCCCTTTAGAATGAACACTTGCGTAAACCTATAAAAACAAGTGACTTTAAGCTATTTAGAATGAACACTTACGAAAAAAGGGGGAGGGGGGCCACCCGTCGGCCAGGGTACAGACCGGGCACATCCCTGACAGAACAGACCGGGAGCATCCCTGACACTGCTGGAATTTTGGCAATTGCGTGTAAAAGAAGCGCATGCCATGGAAAACGAGCAGTGTTATGGAAGAAAAAC